>ERZ1292637.36-Hain-H14-01um-R3-36-length-79480-cov-23_pt1 | contig 79480 bp, 74 predicted proteins | sample MGYA00564405_ERZ1292637 | MGnify/ENA primary metagenome ERZ1292637 (study PRJEB36523, sample SAMEA6512645) | groundwater metagenome | collected 2019-01-09 | study: AquaDiva: Metagenomics assemblies of 32 groundwater samples | reverse complement strand
TCGCCGCAGAGCCCCCTCCACCGCTTCGCGGTCCCCCTCCCCCATGAATGGGGGAGGAAAGGAGCCCGTGGGAGCTTCACCCCCTAACCCAGCTTCAGGACGCGCGCGGCGTTGCCGCCCATCCACTTGGCGCGCACCGAGTCTTTCAGCGGCAGTTCGTCGGTCTCGGCGACCAGCTGGGCCAGCGGGATCATGTGCGTGCCCCAGCCGGAGCCGAAGATGATCTTGTCCTGCAGGTTGCGGGCTCCGTAATAGACCAGCGCCTCGTAGCCCGCGCCCGGCGCCAGCATGTGCTTCACGCGCCGGCAGGCGAAGTCGATGTAGAGGTGCTGATGGCGCGAGGCGATGGCGCAGGTCTCGGCCACCCACGGCCATCCCGACAGCCCGGCGATGATCCGCAAGGTCGGGAACCGCACCGCCACCTCGTCGAGGTACTTCGGATGGGCGTAGTCGTAGGGCCGGTCCGACAGCAGGTGCAGGCCCGCGGTGATCCGTACCGGGATGTCCAGCTCCACGCACTTGGCCAGGAAGGGCCAATAGGCCGGATCGTTGATATAGCGGCCCTCGCGATAGCTTGAGACCTCGAACCCCTTCACGCCCAGTTCGCGCACGCCATGCTCCAGCTTGGCGACCCCGGCCTGCCCTTCCTCGCCCCAGATGCGGAACCAGGGGATCAGGCGGTCGGGATGCTCGGCCGCGAACTTGGCGACGTCCTCGTTGCTGGCCCGGCGCCCGGCGTTGCCGATACAGGCCCTGGCGACCCCGGCGGTGTCGAGCATCTCGATGACCTGCGCGTGGCTCATGGCCCGGGTCATGTCGACCTCGCACAGCTTCAGGGCCAGCGAGGTCAGGCCTTCGCTCGCCTTGGCCTCGTTGAACTCCTCCAGGCTCATGCCGATCTGGGCGGCCCAGCCGGGCGCCATCTGCTGGGCGTAGCCCTCCTTGTCGAAGCCGCGCCCGGACTGGATCAGCCGCACGGTGTCCTCGACCGCTTCCTTGGTCGGCGTGTCGCACTCGAAATCGATGATGTTCATGAGGGGGCTCGATCAATGAATCTGCGGGCCCAGCGGCCCTAATTCCTCCACCCTAGAGACGCTGGCGCGGCGGGGAAGCCCAAAGCGCGGGCGCGCCTCCAGGCCGTGCGCTTTGCCTGGCGGTTGGATCATGCAACCATCCGTTTAGGGCGGCGTTGTTGCCCGACTTGGTTCTGTTCAACTCGATTTGTGAGTGGCTGCGACCCGATGACGGAGACGTTTTCCGCCAAGCTCGGCCTCGTTCTGAAAGCCTTGTCGATGAGCCGGGGGCGGCTCGCCGCCGATGTCGGGGTCGACAAGTCCGTGGTCGGACGATGGGTGACCGGCGTCGTTCAGCCCTCCAGCCATAATCTCTCGCTGATCACCGCCCTGGTCGCCCAGCGGGTCCCGTCGTTCACCAGCCTGGATTGGGACCGCAGCCTCACCAGCCTGGCCGAGCTTCTGGGCGTTGATCCGGCCACCATTCCGGGGCTGGATCGCCCGGCGCCGGCCCTGCCGTTCACCGTCCTCGATCAGGTCCAAGCCCTGACCGCCCTGCGCGGGGCCGCCTATGAGGGCATCTTCCGCTCGACCCGGCCCTTCATCCTCCATCCCGGCCGTTTCCTGCACGACCACGCCCTGATCCGCATGGACCCCTCGGGGATGCTTCGCTTGACCATGGGCGCCGGCGGCACGGTGGTTCACGGCTGGGTGCTGCTGCTGCACAATCAGCTGTTCTGCATCGCCGCCGACGTGACCAGCGGCTCGATGCTGTTCGGGATCTTCAACGGCGTGGCTACCGCTCGCGCCGAGGTGCTGGACGGCCTGCAGCTCGGCTCGGCCCTGGATGGCGGCCGCACTCCCACCGCCACGGCTATGCTCATCGAACGGGTTCGCGATCTGAGCGATGATCCGGCCGCCGACGACCGCGACTTCGCCGAGCTGGTGGCCCAGAATCCGGTCGCGCCGGAAGGCTCGATCTCCCCGGCGATCAGCGCCCACCTGATGCGCGATATCGGCCCGCTCCAACTGGCGCTGGGCGGCGACCTGCTGCTCCAGATGCCGCTGTCGCGCTCCCTGGCCCGCGGCCCAGCCTATGACGAAGAGGCCGCGCGTCGCACCGGCGGTTAGGGCTTCAGAATAGTGTCCAGCGCCGTCAGCAGCTGGTCGATCTGGGCGTCGGTCCCGACCGTGATCCGCAGGTAGTCGGCGATGCGCGGGGCCGCGAAATGGCGCACCAGCACCGCGCGCTCGCGTAGGCTCGTGGTCAGGTCCGCGCCGGCGTGGCCTGGGTGGCGCGCGAACACGAAATTGGCGCTGGAGGGCAGGACCTCGAACCCTAGCGCGATCAGTCCCCGCGTCATCCGCTCACGGCCGGCGATCACGCTCGCCCGGCTGGCCTGGAAGAACGCCTCGTCCTCGACCGAGGCCATGGCCCCGGCCTGGGCCGGGCGGCCGAGCGGATAGGAGTTGAAGCTGTCCTTCACCCGCACCAGCGCCTGGATCAGGGCCGCGTCGCCGATCGCGTAGCCGACCCGCAGGCCCGCCAGGCCCCGCGACTTCGACATGGTGTGCACCACCAGCAGGTTGGGATGGTCGGCGACCAGCGGGATGGCCGTCTCGGCGCCGAAGTCGACATAGGCTTCGTCGATCACCACCGGGATGTCGGGGTGGGCCTCCAGCAGCGCGGCGATCTGCGCGCGGCTCAGCGCCACCCCGGTCGGGGCGTTGGGGTTGGGCAGGATAATCGCCCCGGCCGGTTGGTCGTAGTCGGCCAGCTCGATCTCCATCGCCGCATTCAGCGGCACGGTGACGTGGTCGATGCCGAACAGCCGGCAATAGACCGGGTAGAAGCTGTAGGTGATGTCCGGGAACAGCAGCGGCGCGTCGTGCTTCAGCAGCGCGGCGAACGCATGGGCCAGCACCTCGTCGGAGCCGTTGCCCACGAACACCTGCGCCGGGCTTACCCCGTGATAGGTCGCCAGGGTCTCGCGCAGCGCCTTGGCGTCGGGGTCGGGATAGAGCCGCAGGCTGTCGGCGGCCTGCGCGGCGATCGCCGCCTGGGCGCGAGGCGAGGGGCCGATCGGGCTCTCATTGGTGTTGAGCTTGACCAGGCCCTCGATGCGCGGCTGCTCGCCGGGCACATAGGGCTTCAGGTCGTGCACCAGGCTGCTCCAGAAGGCGCTCATCGATCTCTCTCATCAGGCGACGCCGGTGGTCATGGGCCAAGACCGCGGCGCCACGCAATACCGCAGAGCTTCGAACTACCCAAGGTGGGAGGTCCTGGAGAACATCCCTGGCGATCGTCAGGCCGCCATCCAGGCCACCGCCGTCCTGCGGCGCAAATCGTCAGGGCCGGTCGTCGCGGCCGGCGCCGTCGATCGCGGTCGCGGGCCCGAAGGCTGCGTCGGTGACATAGGTCATCAACGGGCGCAGCTCGTAGTTCGCGGTGGGATTGGCGCCGTTGAGCTCGGCCATGATGGCCAGCGCCTCGTCCAGGCCGCCGACATCGAGCGTGTAGACGCCCAGCAGCTGCTCTTTGGTTTCGGCGAACGGGCCGTCGATCAGGAACTTGCTGCGGCCCTTCGTGTGGATCGCGGTGCTGCTCGGCATCAGGCGCAGGACGGGCCGGAACTTGTCGTCCCATTTATCGTGGACGGCGATCAGCGCCTCCACCACAGCGCCTTCCTCAGCGGGGCTCCAGGCGTTGGTGATCGCCTCGTCATGATAGCAAAGCACGGCGTAAAGCATCTTGGGTTCCCTCCAGGTGAGACGACCGGGCGCGGCCCGGCCGCCCGCCGGTTCCTACGCTACGCCCTCGGGGGCCTCGCCCATGACGGCGTCGGGGTTCATCCAGACCAGTTCGATCACATGGCCGTCCGGGTCTTCGACGGCCCGGTTGTACAGGAATCCCATATCCATCGGCGGCCTTGGATCGCTCTTGCCGCCGTGGCCCCCAGCGGTCCCCGCCAGGTGGTCGACCTCCTCGCGGCTGGTCGCCGACAAGGCCAGCAGGACCTGGCAACTCCCGTGGGCGTCGCCGACCGGCTTGGAGGTGAAGGTCTGGAAATAGTCGCGGGTCAGCAGCTGGAAGGTGATCTGGTCGGACCACACCATCGACGATGAGCTGTCATCGCTGAACTGATCGTTCTTGGTGCAGCCGAGCGCGGCGTAGAACGAGGTGGCGGCGGCGAGGTCGGCCACCGGCAAGTTGATGAAAATCATCTTGGACATCTGACGTCTCCTTGAGCGAAGCGACGTGCTTCGACGCTACAAGGACGGCGGCCGCCGGCTCAATCCGACATAGGCTTCAAAAAAGTGCGCGACGCTCTACGGCTTCCGCCCCGGACGCGCCTAAATTGAAGACGAGAACCGCCTTGGAACAGTACGGAGCGACGCGATCTTGAGGACATTGGCGGTCATCGCCCTGAAGGGGGGCTCGGGCAAGACCACCGTGGCCACGCATCTGGCGCTGGGCGCGCACCTGCGCGGCGTCGACACGCTGCTGGTCGACATCGACCCCCAGTTTTCCGCCCGCGACATCCTCAGCGCCCGCGAGACCCCGGGGCCGGAGTGCGTCACCTCCTCGGGCCGCAACGTGCTGGCGGCGCAGTTCGGGGCGCTCTCCCAGCGCAAGGAGCTGCTGATCATCGACACCCCGGCCGGCGCCGTCGAGGCGGTCAGCGAGGCCATCGTCATCGCCGACTTCGCCCTGTTGGTCGTGCGGCCGACCCTGATCGACCTGTCGGGGCTGGCGCGGACCCTGATGCTGGTGCGCAAGCTGGGCAAGGCCTGCGCGGTGGTGGTGAACCAGGCCCCGGTGGCGCGCGAAAACGTCGAGGCGCCGCTGGTCAAACGGGCGCTGAAGGGCCTGGACTACATGCAGGCGCCGCTGGCGCCGGTGATCCTGCGCTCGCGCTCGATCTACCAGACGGCGCTGGAGCGCGGGCGCTCGGCCGAGGAAATGACCGACCGCGCCGCGGCCCGGGAAATCGCCGCGCTCTGCGACTTCGTCCAGGCCCGGATGGCGGCCAAGCCGGACGAGGCCTAGCGCCCTGACCGCCCCCGCCGCCATTCTCCAATTGTCCGGCGAGCCGCGCCCGGCGATAGAGTGGGGCGACGTGAACGTGGGGGAGACCAGATCATGAGCGACCTCAAACGCCGCAGCCTGCTGGGCGCCGCCGGCCTGCTGATGACCACGCCCGCCGCCAGCCTGGCCGCCCCCGGCAAGCCGCGAGTCGCCATCGAGACCCGCCACGGCGTGATCGTCGTCGAGCTCGAGGCCCAGAAGGCCCCGCTCACCGCCGCCAACTTCCTGCGCTACGTCGATGCGCGCGCCTATGACGACGGCGTCTTCTTCCGCGCCTCGCGCGATCCGGGCGCGCCCACCCAGGGGACCATCGTGGCCCGGCCCCGCGCCAAGGTGCTGCCCTTTCCGCCGATCCGCCACGAGAGCACCACCAAGACCGGTCTGCGCCATGTCGCCGGCACCATCTCGCTGGGCCGTTTCGCGCCCGGCACCGCGACCAACAACTTCTTTATCTGCGCCAGCCCCGAGCCCTATCTGGACGCCCACCCCGGCGCGCCGGGCGACAATCTGGGCTACGCGGCCTTCGGCCAGGTCGTGCGCGGCCTGTCGGTGGTCCGCAAGATCCTGTCGCTGCCCACCAACGGCAAGTCGGAATACGCCGAGCAGCGCGGCCAGTGGCTGAGCCCGCCGGTGACGATGTCCAGCGTGCGTCGAGTTTAGGAGAGACCAGATGAGCCAAGACCGCGTGCAGACCACCAGCCTCAGCTGGGGCGTGAAACAGAGCTTCCGCAACTATGTGGAGGCCACCGGCGGCGTGACGCAGGCCTCTGACGGCGCGGCGCGCGACGCCGACGGCGGCTTCACCTTCACTGCGCTGGCGGGCGGCGACCTGCACCTGGGCGCGGACGGCAAGCTCCAGGGGACCGGCAAATTCCAGGGCGAGCTGCGGTTCGAGGCCCACGGCGGCATGCTCTCGGTCTGCCTCGTCGACCCCGCGGTGGAGGTCGACGCTGACGGCGCGGCCCTGACCGTCGCCGACAGCCCCGCCCGCACCCGCCGGCTGGAGATCGCCCGCCTCGACCTCAGCGCCATGACGCCCGGCGAGGCCGGCGAGATGATCATCCCGACGGCGCTCTCGATGGACGGCGTCCAACTGCTGGGCGACCACTATCCGCCCCGCACGCCCCTCGACCCGGTGCGCCTGGTGCTGCCCTAAGCCTCAGCGCTGATAGGTCTTCGGCGTCAGCCGGCCGACCCTGCCTTCCAGCCGGGCGACCTCGGCCTGGTCCTGTTTCAGGGTGGCCGGCGTGGTCTCCATCACGATCATCTCGATCATGAACTCCAGCCAGCGCCGCTGATCGTCCTTGGCCTCCAGGTACATGTCCAGGAACTCCTCGTGGCGCTTTAGCCACGTGTAGACCGCCTTGGAGGAGGGCATCTTCGGGTCGGCGGTGATCTCCATCACCGTTTCGCCGGCGGCCACCCGCGCGCAGAACCTCGCCGCCCAGGCCCGCTCATAGGTGCTCTTCTTGCCCGACACCCAGTGGCGGCGCAGGCCCAGCTTGATCTCGTGCGGCACGCGCCAGGCGTCGGACACGTGCTTCAGCCGCCGGTTCTTCACCTTGCCCTCGCGCAGATGGCGCCGCACGGCCCCGTATATCGCCGCGAACTCCGGGCTCACCTTGGTCCAGCGGAAGATGGTGGCGTAGGACGGCATGGCCGGATCGGCGGCGATCGACCGGATCGTCTCGTCGGCGTGGCTCCGTGCACAGATCACCTCGCCGATCTCGCGCCGGTACTGCGAGGCCTTCGTGCCCCCGGTGTGGTCCATCTGCGGCACGGCCCGCTGTCGCGGCGGGATCCAGGGACGGTCAGGGGAGGGCGGGGAGCTCACCCCTGGAAGCATAAGCCAGAAGGACGATTTTCGAGAACAAAAACAGAACAATTCTGACGCGAGCCGGGCCGCCAAGCCGGGCCGATACGTGCTAGGCAAGGCCGTCGTGTCGGGGGAGTTGGCCAGCATGCAGGCGTCGCACCGCGATTTTCCGTTCTACAGCGGCGATCCGGTCCGCATTTCCCTTTTGCGTTGGCTGGTCGTCCTGGCGCTGTTGGCGGCCGGCTTCGCCGCGCTGCTGCTGTCGCCGTCCCTCCTGCCAGGCCGCCTCGGCGGATGGATCGGCGTCGGACTCTTCGTCCTGCTGCCCTTGCTCGGCCTGCGCATGGCGGCCGGCAGGCATTGGGCCGCGATGTTCCACCCGCCCACCGCCAGGGACGTCTGGATCGGCCTGGCCTTCGCGCCCCTGACCCTGCTGATGTCGGCGGCCGTGGCGGTCGGCGTGATGCGTGTGGGGCTGACCTCGGCCAACCCCGTCGGGGCGATCCTGCTCAAGCTCCAGGGCACCGACCTGGCGCTGTTCGTCGCCGCGACCGCGCCCCAGCTGCTGGGCGAGGAGCTGGTCACGATCATTCCCTTCCTGGCGCTGCTTACCGTCCTCAGCACCCTCAAGGCGCCGCGCAAGGTCGCGATCCTGGTCGCGTGGATCGGGTCAGCGGCGCTGTTCGGCGCGCTGCACCTTTCGACCTATCAATGGCATCTGGGCCAAGCCCTGCTGATCATCGGCACGGCCCGGCTGGTGCTGACCGTTCCCTACCTGATCACCAAGAACCTCTGGTCGTCCACCATCGCCCACATCGCCAACGACTGGATCGGCTTCGCGACGATCCTGCTGCTGACCGCGCTTGGCTACGGCTGACGCTCGGCCTTACTTCAGCGGTATCGGGCTGATCTGGTCGCCGTTGACCGCCCAGGCCTGCTTTTTCCCAGTGAGCACGACCACCGGCTTACCCATCCAAAGCGACATGAAGACGTGGATCTCGGTCGGTGTGGGGTCCAGCATGTGGCTGACCATCGCTGTGGGCTCGCCCGCCGGGTTGGGCGGCGGCAGGGTCATGTTTAGGCACGCCTTGGTGAAGGCCCGCTCTGAAACCACCTTGCCGCTCGGCCCGACATCGACCTCGTAGTGGCCGCCGAACGGGTACTCGCCCTTGGTCTCCATCGGGGTCAGCAGATAGACCGCAGCGGGTTCTCCCGCGCCCTGCGGCAGCACCACCACATTGAACCGCCCGCTGGTGCAACGCGCCTTCCCGTCGCCCTCGCGCAGGGCCGCCGTGCGGGCCTTGATCAGGGCCAGGGTCTCGGGCGACAGCGTGCGGTCCTCGCCCTCGCCGAACAGGTGGCTCTGGGCCACGGCGGCGCCGCGCATATCGGCCTGGAACAGAGCGTGGGGCGTCTCGCCCTCCGCGCCGTAGTAGGTCACCCGCAGCAGGTCGCCGCGTGGCTCCGTCACCCAGCCGCCAATGGCCGACAGCGCCGTCTTCGGAACCTTGCGTATCAACTCGTCGGTGGAGTGCCAGGCCGCCTGGTCGAAGGCGTAGATCAGCCGCCCGCGTTCGACCGCGCGGGTGATGGCGGCCTGCTCATCGGGGGTGGGGGCCGGCGGCGACTTCGCCAGAGCCGGGGCTGTAAGCAGAGCCGCCAATAGAGCCAGGAGAAGTCCCCGCCGCGCCGCCATGTTTTCCCCAACCTGCAATTCTGGATGGCAGACTAGAGCAGGAAGATGCAGCCGGCGAGGTGTGTCGACGCCCAATACAGCTGTCATCCCGGCTGTAGCGGAGCGGATGGCCGGGACCCATTCGCTCCGGCTACGGAGCTTTGAGCGCCGCCCGCGTGGCGGGCTCTCCAAACGAAATCCCCGCCGGCTCGCACCGACGGGGCTCTCGATCTTCAATCGCCGACGTGCGGCGACCTATTCGATGATCTTGGCCGGGGCCGGCGCTTCCGGCTCCAGCTTAACGGTCACCGGGTTCGGAACCAGGTCCTGCGAGGCGCCGGTGTACATGTCGACGCCGATGCCGATCACCCCTCCGACCAGCACATTGCCGGCGACGCCGGCCGCGCCCGCGCCGGCGGTCTTGTGGCTGACCTGGACGGTCGCGGGCTTGTAGCCCGGCTTGGTCAGGGTGGCGGTGAATTCGGATTTGCGCTTCATCTTGATCGCGCAGGGCGTCGCCTGGCACTGGTGGCCGTTGGTGGTCTCCACCTTGGCGCCCGACGGCTCGCTGTTGACGACCCAGGCGTCCTCGGACCCACGGGTGACCGTCGCGCACGCGGCCAAGGACGATCCCGCGCACAGGACCGCGACCAGGCGCACCAGGCGCCGGCTCACATAAGTCATTGATATCCCCCCTAAACAGCTGCGCCTTCTGGCGTCGCTTGTTGGAGTTAATCAACCAACAGTCGATTTAGAGTTAAAATTACTAGGATCGCGTGCGCTCGCGCGCCGCGTAGCGACCTGGAGTTTCTGTCCAGGTTTGGCATGGTCGCCGTCCCTGGGGCGAGGGCCGCCTCGCAGCGACACCATCAGCAGGGACAGGACCGAAATCATGACCAGCAAATTGCTACGCATGGACAATATCGGCATCGCGGTGGAATCCCTCGATGACGCCATCTCCTTCTTCACCGAGCTCGGCCTGACCTTCGAGGGGCGGGCCATGGTTGAAGGGGAATGGGCCGGACGCGTCACCGGACTGGGCGATCAGCGCGTCGAGATCGCCATGATGGTCACGCCCGACGGCCACAGCCGCCTCGAGCTCTCGCATTTTCTCGCCCCGTCCGTCGTCGCTGATCACCGGAACGCCCCGGTGAACGCCCTCGGCTACCTGCGCGCCATGTTCACGGTGAGCGACATGGACGACACCCTCGCCCGGCTTAGCAAGCACGGGGCGCAGCTGGTCGGCGAAGTGGTTCAGTACGAGGACGCCTATCGGCTCTGCTACATCCGCGGCCCCGAAGGGCTTCTCATCGGACTGGCGCAGTCGCTCGGCGGCGATCGGTAGCGTGCCGGTCCAACCTGACGCTGACGGCTACCGGCTGTAATCGCGTCGGCCGCCTGAGTCCGCTCACCACCCCATTGCGGACGCGCGCATGCTGGCTACCCTGGCCGCATCATGAAGCGTCGCAATTTGCTCGACCTGCTAATCGACAGGCCGATTGTCCATCCCACGAGAATTGACGCAGTAGCATGGCGCGGACGCCAGCTAACTATCGCCATCCGTGGCCATCGCTGGTGGGCGAGCCCGTATGAGGACCGCCAGACTGAGGGCAAGGTGTCCCTGGTATTTAACGGCCTCGAAGAGGGCCGCCTCCTCACGGACGAGCTCAATCCCGACGACGACGAGGCGCTTGAGGGTTTTGAGGTGATACCGGTTTCGGACGTGCCGTGGGCCCAAGGTTGCGACTGGTCGATCTACTGCTCCGGTCCGATCGGCGAGCCGATTTCCCTCTTTGCAAAGGTGCATGACTATCTTCGCCTGAGTGAGGCCTTCTTTGGGCCCGAGCATTTCCTCAACGAAGCGACGGACATTTCACGCTTCGTGGCGATGACTAAGGCTGGCGGGTTCTTGGTTGGACGTGGACCGGCCTGCATACGAGATCTGATCTGCGCTGAGTTGGAGCGTCAGGGAGTGCCCCACAATGTCGTCCGAACGATCACAGACACCGGGCCGAAATTTCTCGTTCGGCTCGGCCACTCAGCCTTCCTTTGCCAGGAGGCGCTAGCCGAACTCGCCGACTGATCGACGGCCGCCAATCACCCCTTGCAGCCATCGCGAGCGTCCCCTCCCGGGCGATGAGCGTGCTCGCCGATTTGCGATCCATGCGCACCAACGACAGTCCAAGGTCGGAATTGGGCCGCTCTTAAGCCGGCCCGATATAGCGGTCATCGACCGCCTGCGGCCCGTGCCGGCCCACACATGAAAAACCCCGCCGGTTCGCACCGGCGGGGCTTCGAGTTTCAGGCTCTTATGGCCTGTAGGTCTTAGTAGCCCTGGATCTTCGCGTAGCGGTCGCGGTGATAGGACTGGCTGCCGAAGGCCGCCTCGGCCGCACGGGCGCGCTTCATGTAGAAGCCCGCGTCGTGGGCGTCGGTCATGCCGATGCCGCCGTGCATCTGGACCATTTCGTTCGACACCAGGTGGAAGGTGTCGCCCATCTTGGCCTTGGCCAGGCTGACCAGTTCGGGCACGTCCGGGCTGTCGGCGTCGATCGCCGCCAGGGCGGCTTCAACGGCCGAGCGGGCCAGTTCCAGGTCGGTGAACATCTTCGCGGCGCGGTGTTGCAGCGCCTGGAAGGAGCCGATCACCTGGCCGAACTGAACGCGGACCTTCAGATAGTCGAGGGTGGTCTCGAAGGCCTGGACGGCGGCGCCCAGCATTTCGGCGGCCACGCCCGCGCGGGCGCGGTCGAGGGTCTTTTCCAGAACGTCCCAGCCCTTGCCTTCAGCGCCCAGCAGAGCGCCGGCGCCGACTTCGACCTTGTCGAAGGCGACGTTGGAGGCGCCGCGGCTGTCGGCCAGCTTCAGGTTGGTCTTGGTCACGCCCTTGGCGTCGGCGGGAACCAGGAACAGGCTGACGCCGTCCTTGTCGCCCGGCTTGCCCGAGGTGCGGGCCGAGACCACGAACAGGCCGGCGGCCGGACCTTCGAGGACGAAGGTCTTCTTGCCGTCCAGCACGTAGCCGGCGCCGGACTTGGTGGCGGCGAGCGCGACCTTTTCCGGAGCATGGTGCGCGCCTTCGTCGACCGCCAGGGTGGCGACCAGCGAACCGTCGGCGATCTTGGGCAGGTACTCGCCCTTCTGGGCGTCGTCACCGCCCAGGATCAGGGCGCTGGCGGCCGCCAGGCCCGAGGCCAGCAGCGGCGAGGCGGTGAGCGTGCGGCCCATCTCCTCAAGGATCAGGCCCAGCGACAGGTAGCCGAAGTTCGACCCGCCGAAGTCCTCGGGGATGATGACCCCGGCCCAGCCCATTTCCGCCTGCTCGTTCCAGGCGGCGGCGTCGTAGCCAAGTTCAACGCCCGAGTCGCGCATCTTGCGGAAGGCGGTCACCGGGCTCTTTTCCTGGACCCAGCTCTTCGCCGCGTCGCGGAGCATGCTCTGTTCTTCGTTCAGAACGGCCATGTTTCGAAATCCTATTCTCTAAAAATCTGTGGTTGTTCTGATGGTTAGTTGTTCTGGGTCAGGTCGGGCAGACCAAGGATGCGCTTGGAGATGATGTTGTTCTGCACCTCCTGGCTGCCGCCGTAGATCGTCGTGGCCTTGCCGCCCAACCAGGAGCGCACCGCGGTCAGCTCGTCGGCGTTGAAGGCGTCGCCTTCCCAGCCCAGGCCCTGGTGACCCATGATCTCCAGGGTCAGTTCGGCCTTGTCCTGCATCCAGCGGGTGCCGGCGTTCTTCATGATCGAGGTGGCGGCCGAGGGACCCGAATTGCCCTTGGCTTCCATCATCGCGCGCACGGCGGTCTGCTGGAAGGCGCGGCCGTCGATCTCGTTCATGATGATCCGGGTGCGCAGGTCGCTGTCGGAGAGCTTGCCGCTCTCGTCGACGCCCACATAGTCCTTGGCCAGCTTCGGCAGCGGCTTGGCGCCGCCGTATCCGCCGCCGCCCGCGCCCGACAGGCCCGAACGTTCGTGTTGCAGCAGCCGCTTGGCGATGGTCCAGCCGCCGTTCAGCGGGCCGACCAGATCCTTCTTCAGCGCCTTGGCGTCGGTCAGGAAGGTTTCGCAGAACGGCGAGTTGCCGGCGATCAGCGGGATCGGGCGAACTTCGACGCCCGGTTGGTCCATAGTAAAGAGCACGAAGGAAATGCCTTCATGCTTCTTCGAGGTGTCGGTCCGAACAAGACAGAAGCACCACTGAGCGTATTGGGCGCCACTCGTCCAGATTTTTTGGCCGTTCACCAGGTAATGGTCGCCCTTGTCTTCAGCTTTGCACTGAAGCGAGGCGAGATCGGAACCTGCGCCCGGCTCACTGAAGCCTTGGCACCATTGCAGATCACCACGAACGATCGGCGGGATGTGCTCTTGCTTCTGCTCTTCCGTGCCGTATTCCAGCAGGGTCGGGCCGAACATCATCACGCCCATGCCGCCGATGGGGTTGTAGGCGCCCGCGCGGCCCAGCTCCTGCTGGATCACCCGGCCCTGGGCCGAGGACAGACCGCCGCCGCCATAGGCCGCCGGCCAGGTCGGGACGCCCCAACCCTTTTCGCCCATCGCCTTGCGCCAGGTTTCCTGGTCCGGGCTCGGGTTGTTACGCTCTTCCCGCATCATCGGGTTGGGCTTGCCCTTGAGCGCGGGCGGGAAATTCGCCTCGATCCAGCTCCGCGCTTCCGCGCGGAAGGCGTCGAGGTCGCCGCCGCCAAAATCAGCCATTGAAATCGTCTCCTAAAATATCAGGTCGTCTGAAAGTCGTTGTGTCTATTCCCCGCTCGCCAGGCTGAAATGCCTGCGCGAGCGGGTATGGCGATCACCCTAGTGGCTCTGGGTCAGGTCGGGGAGTCCCAGGATCCGCTTGGAGATGATGTTGTTCTGCACCTCGTTGGAGCCGCCGTAGATCGAGCCGGCCTTGCCCGAGAGCCAGGTCCGCACCGCGGCGCGTTCCTCGTCGGTGAAGTCAGCGCCGTCCCAGCCCAGGCCCTGGTGGCCCATGAACTCCAGGGTCAGCTCGGCGCGGTCCTGCGCCACCTTCATGTTGGCGTTCTTCATGATCGAGGTCGCCGCCGAGGGACCGGAATTGCCCTTGGCCTCCAGCGCCGCGCGGCGGACCGTCTGTTGCAGGGCGCGCTGGTCGATCTCGTTCATGACGATGCGGGTGCGCAGGTCGCTGTCGGCCAGCCGGCCTTGCTCGTCCTCGCCGACATACTTCTTGGCGATCACGCCCAGGGCGTCGGGACGGGCGCCGGCGCCGCGGCTGCCGTTCATGCCCGAACGTTCGTGCTGCAGCAGGCGCTTGGCCACCGTCCAGCCGCCGTTCAGCGGGCCGACCAGATTGGTCTTGGGCACCTTCACGTCGGTGAAGAAGGTTTCGCAGAAGGGCGAGTTGCCGGCGATCAGCTTGATCGGCCGCACCTCGATGCCCGGTTGATGCATTTCGAAGACGACAAAAGAGATGCCTTCATGCTTCTTGGTCGGGTCCGTGCGGACAAGACAGAAGATCATGTCGGCGTATTGACCACCGCTCGTCCAAATCTTCGAGCCGTTGACGAGCCAGTAATCGCCCTTGTCTTCAGCCTTGGTTTGTAGCGACGCGAGATCGGAACCTGCGCCTGGCTCGCTGAAACCTTGGCACCAGCGGATCTTTGCTGTGACGATGTCGGGGATATACTTCTGCTTTTGTTCTTCGGTGCCGTATTCCAGCAGGGTCGGGCCGAACATGGCGATGCCCATGCCGCCGATCGGGTTCACCGCGCCGATCTCGCCCATCTCCTGGGCCAGGACGCGGGCCTCGGCCGCCGAGAGGCCGCCGCCGCCGTATTGCTTGGGCCAGGTGGGGGTTCCCCAGCCCTTGGCGCCCATGCGCTCTTTCCAGATCGCGAGGTCGCCGGTCGGTTTTTCAGGGCTCATTACGGCGGCTTGCTGGGCTGCGGTATCCTCGCCCAGGGCCTTGGGGAAATTCGCCTCAAGCCACTCGCGGGCTTCGGCGCGGAAGCCTTCCAGATCGGCGCCGCCAAAATCAGCCATGAAAATTCTCCCTAATATTCATTATGTTATTGGTCATTATAACACGCCCCCTCCGCGCGGGGAGGGGGTGAAATCACTTGGGATCAGGCAGGCCCAGCACCCGCTTGGAGACGACGTTCAAATTGATTTCCGAGGTTCCGCCCTCGATGGAGTTGCCCTTCGAGCGCAGCCAGGTGCGGACCGCCGCCAGCTCCGGCCCGGCGAAGCCGTCGCCGTCCCAGCCCAGGCCCGCCGAGCCTAGGGCCTCGACGATCAGTTCGTTGCGGTCCATCGCCACCTTGGCGCCGGCGTACTTCATGATCGAGGTCGCGGCCGAAGGACCGTTGCCGGCCTTGGCCTCGTCGGCGGCGCGGCGCACGGTCTGCTGGAAGGCCTGGACCTCCATCAGGTGCTCGGTCACCCGGCGGCGGAAATCGCCGTCCGCCAGCCGGCCGGTCTCATCGACGCCGACATAGTCCTTGGCCGCCTGCTTGACGGTCAGGGCGCTGACCGGCGCGCCGATCGACCCGCCGCCGAGACCCGCCGAGATGTTGTCGCGCTCGAACTGCAGCAGCCGCTTGGCCACCGTCCAGCCGCCGTTCAGCGGGCCGAACAGCTGGTTCTTCGGAACCGTGACCTCGGTGAAGAAGGTCTCGCAGAACGGCGAGGTGCCGTTGATCAGCAGGATCGGCCGGACCTCGACGCCGGGCGAGGTCATGTCGATCAGCAGGAAGCTGATGCCCTCATGCTTTTTGCTGGTGTCGGTGCGCACCAGGCAGAAGCACCAGTCGGCTAAATTTGCACCGGATGTCCAAATTTTGCTTCCCGAGACCAGGTAGTGGTCGCCCTTGTCCTCGGCGCGGGTTTGCAGCGAGGCGAGGTCCGAGCCCGAGCCCGGCTCGGAGTAGCCCTGGCACCAGCGGACCGAGCCGGTGATGATCCCGGGCAGGTGCTGGCGCTTCAGCTCCTCGGTCCCGTACTCGATCAGGGTCGGGCCGAACATCATCACGCCCATGCCGCCGATCGGGTTGCGGGCGCCGACCTTGGCCATTTCTTCGTGCAGCACGCGGGCTTGCTGGCGGGTCAGGCCGCCGCCGCCGTACTCGGCCGGCCAGGTCGGGGTGCCCCAGCCCTTGGCGCCCATGGCCTCGCGCCACGCCTTGGCGTCGGCGGTTTCCTTGCCGCCGCTCTGCGCGGAGAGCTGAGCCGCCGGATCGGCTTTCAGCGCCTTGGGGAAGTTGGCCTCCAGCCAAGCCTTCGCTTCGCCGCGGAAGGCCTCGGTGTCGTCGCCGCCAAAGTCAGCCATGGAAATTCGCCTCTAGAAATAAGCTCGATCAAAACAAAGACGCCGCCCGAAAAATAGGGCGGCGTCGGTCACGTTTACTTGGGGTCGGGCAGGCCGAGTACGCGCTTGGAGACCACGTTGATGTTGATCTCCGAGGTGCCGCCCTCGATGGAGTTGCCCTTGGAGCGCAGCCAGCCGCGGACCGCCAGCAGTTCGCCGGGCTCGTAGCCTTCGCCGTCCCAGCCCAGGCCCTGGTGGCCCATGGCTTCGACCATCAGCTCCGAGCGTTCCTGAGCGAAGGAGGCCGCGGCGTACTTGATGATCGAGGTCGCCGCGCTCGGGCCGTTCGAGGCTCTCGCCTCGGCGGCGGTGCGCGCGATGGTCTGGCCCAGCGCCTGGAAGTTCATCTTGTTCTGAGTGACCCGCTGGCGCAGGTCGCGGTCGGCGACGCGGCCGGTCGCATCGACGCCGGCATAGGTCTTGGCGATATTGCCAAGGTCGCCCGCAGCGCCGCCGGCCCCACCGCCGCCGCCGAAGCCGCCGGAGATGTTCTGGCGCTCATACTGCAGCAGCCGCTTGGCGATTTCCCAGCCGCCGTTGACCTTGCCGACCAGCGCTTCCTTGGGGAGCTTCAGGTCGGTGAAGAAGGTCTCGCAGAACGGGCTCTCGCCGGAGATCAACTGGATCGGCCGAGTTTCCACGCCCGGAGAAGCCATATCTATAAGTACAAACGATATGCCTTCATGCTTTTTCGTGGTATCCGTACGGACTAGGCAGAAGCACCAGTCGGCCTTGTTGGCGTAGGAGGTCCAGACCTTCTGGCCGTTGATCAGCCAGTGATCGCCTTTATCTTCGCATCTGGTCTGAAGCGAGGCGAGATCTGACCCCGCGCCCGGTTCCGAATAGCCTTGGCACCAGCGGATTTCGCCGTTGATGATCTTGGGCAGGTATTCCTTCTTCTGGGCTTCGTCGCCGTATTCCAGCAGCACGGGCCCCAGCATCCAGACCCCGAACGAGGCCAGCGGCGCGCGGTAGCGGCCGGCGGCCAGCTCCTGATCCAACACCCGGGCCTGCTGCGGCGTCAGTCCGCCGCCGCCGTATTCGGTCGGCCAGGTCGGGGCGGTCCAGCCCTTCTGGGCCATCGCCCGCATCCAGACCGCCTGCGGGTCGCTGGACCCGGCAAAGGCGCGGCCGCCCCAGACGGCTTCCGGGTCGCTCGCGACCTTGGGGTCGCGGAGTTCGGCGGGGTAGTTGGCTTCCAGCCAGGCCTTCACTTCGGCGCGGAACGCGTCGAGCTCGCCGGCGCCGAAATCGGCCATGGAATCCTCCCGTCATCGGAAATGCTTTTACGCCGCCACATTAGCGCCGGCGCCCTCAAGAGCAAGGAAAACGAAACAGCTGTTTGACTGCTGAGCGGCGCGCTGCGCAGACGCCAAATCAGGCTATATACGCAGCCACCTGAGACGATTTTTGGCGGGCGAATGAAATTCTGGCGCGAACTTAAACCGGCGCTGTTCGCCACGGCGCCGACTGTGGCGGCCGTCCTCGCCCTTCTCGCCGGGATCATGTTGCTGGCGTCGGGGGCGACGCCGACGATCCCGGATCGGTTCCTGCGCATCTATGAAGTGACGCCGGTCATCCTGATCGAGATCAGCCACTTCCTGTCCAGCATCCTGGGCCTGATCCTGGTCCTGCTGGCCTTCGGGCTGAGGGCGCGGCTGGGCGGAGCCTGGGGGGCGACGGTCGCCACCCTGCTGGTCGCCAGTCCGCTGGCGCTGCTGAAAGCCTTTGCGTGGGAGGAGGCGACGACGCTCGCCTTGTTCGCGGTGCTGCTCATCCCGCTGCACGGGGCCTTCCCGCGCAAGGCGCGGCTGTCGCAGATGGAGGTCACGCCCGGCTGGCTCCTGTCGGCGTTCGCGGTGGTGTTCGGGGCGGGCCTGCTGGGGCTCTGGTCGTTCCAGCACGCCGACTATGGCGATCAGCCGTTCTGGAGGGTGATGGCCGACGACGACGCCGCGCGCGCCATCCGCGCCTGGGCCGGGGCGGCGATCCTGCTCTTCACCTTCGGCATCTTCCGGATGTTCGCCTCGGCCGCGACGCCCAAGGTGGTTGGGGAAGATGACCCGGCGCTCGGACGGGTGCGGGCCATCCTGTCCTGCGCCGAGGAGGCCGAACCGGGTTCCAACCTGGCCCTGCTGGGCGACAAGCGGTTCCTGTTCTCGCCGTCGGGCGAGAGCTTCCTGATGTTCGGCGTCCGCGGGCGGTCGTGGATTTCGCTGGGCGCGCCGGTCGGCCGCCGCGACGAGCGGATGGACCTGATGTGGCGCTTCCGCGAGTTGGCCGACGCTCACGCCGCGCGGCCAGGTTTCTACGGCCTCGACGCCGAGCACCTGCCCGATGTGGTCGAGCTGGGGTTTGCGATCCACAAGGTGGGCGAGAGCGCCGCGGTCGCCCTCGACACCTTCACCATCGAAGGCACCAAGCGCGGCAACCTGCGGCGCGCCTGGCGACAGGCAGGCGACGCCGGCGCGACGTTCGAGGTGGTGCCGCCCGAGCGGATTGGCGAGGTCATGCCGCAGCTTCAGGCGATCTCCGACGCCTGGCTGGTGCACCATGCTGGCGGCGACAAGAGCTTCTCGATGGGCGGGTTCTATCCGTCCTATGTGGCCGAGTTCCCGGTCGGGGTGGTGCGGTTCGAAGGCAAGATCATCGCCTTCGCCACGCTCTGGACCACGGCCTCCAAGAGCGCCTTCTCCATGGATCTGATGCGCTACATCGAGGAGGGGCCTCGGCGCATCATGGACTATCTGTTCGTGGAGCTGATCGAGTGGGGCCGCCGCGAGGGCTATCAGGCCATCGAGTTCGGGATGGCGCCGTTGTCGGGGCTGGAGGATCGGCCGCTGGCGCCGGTGCTGTCGCGGGTCGGCGCGCTGATCTTCGAGCGGGGCGAGGAGATCTACAATTTCCAGGGCGTGCGGGCCTACAAGGGCAAGTACGATCCGGTCTGGCGTCCCCGCTATATCGCCGCGCCCAACAAGTGGGCGATCCCGCTGGTCCTGGCCGATATGGGCCTGCTCACCTCCGGCGGCGTGTCGGGCCTGGCCAAGCGGCCGAAGAAGGGCGACGAGGCGCCGGGCTTGCCGACCGCAGCCTAGCGCCCGGTCTGCACGCCCAGCAGGTTCACGACGTGGACGACCAGGAACATGGCGAAGGCCGCGGCCGTGACCATGATGAAGCGCCACGGCATCAGCCTGGGGCCGTTCGCGAAATTCGGCGGCTTGGACCCGCGCCAGCCGGCGAAGGCGGCGACGGCGATCAGCGCGGCGGCCAGCGCCAGGGTCACGTTCAGGGTCATCGGCGTTCGCCTACCGCGCGCGCGCGGATGGGTAAAGGCGAACTGTCGGCCAACCCTTAACGACCCATTAACCAGCTTCACGCTTGTTTTCGCTGAAGCCTCCGTAATCCACAGGCTTTCGCGACCGACGCAATATCTAGTGTTAACGGTCCGTTTACACACCACCGATCGGTGGTAGCGTCCAGAATGGGCTGGGGGAATGATTCGATATGACGTCGGGGGCGCCCTGGAGTGTCAAGGGGATCGACCCTAAGGCGCGGGAGGTCGCAAAAGACCTGGCCCGACGTTCCGGCATGACGCTCGGGGAGTGGTTGAACCGCATGATCCTCGATGACGACGGTCCCGAAGAGATCACCTCCCAGACCTATTTCGAGCGCAATGAGCGTCCGGAACAAACCTATTTCGAAACCCCCCGCGTCGCCGAAGCGCCCCGCATCGTGGAGCCGCCGCGCGCCGCGCCGGACCCGCCGGGACGTTACGAGGCGGTGCAGCATCCGGCCGACGAGATCGGCCGCGTGGCCATCGCCCTGGATCGCTTGAGCGGCAAGATCGAACGCAGCGAGCCCCGCATGACCCCTGAGGCGAGCGCCGCCGACACGGTGGTGCGCGAGGCCATGGCCCGCATCGAGGCGGCCGAACGCGAGAACATCGCCGTCGCCGCCCGTTTCGAGGGCGCGGTGCAGGAAGCCCGCGCCGAGAGCTCGCGGTTGGCCGAACGGCTGCGCCGGGTCGAGGCCGAGGCCGCCGGACCGCGCTCGGCCGAGGCTCTGCGCTCGCTGGAGGCGGCGCTCGGCAAGGTCGCCAACCACCTCTACGAAGGCGAAGGCCGCACTCGCGAGACGATCAAGGCCATGGAGCAGCGGATCGAACAGATCCGCGCCCAGGACGGCGGCGACACCGCTTCGCTGATTGAAGAGGTGGTGAACCGCGTCGACGCCCGCCTGACCGACGCCGAAACCCGCACCTCTGACGCCTTGGCCAGCCTGGGCAACGCCTTCGCCGGTCTCGGCGGCCGCGTGGACACGGTGGAGAAGGGCGGCTCGGCGGAACTCGACAAGCGGCTCGGCGATCTGGCTGCGACCCTGTCGCAGCGCGTCGACACCGTGCGCGGGGAAATCGCCCAGAAATTGCAGGCGGCCGCCGACGGCCGCTTCGACCGCATGGAGCGCAAGCTCGGTGAAATGGCCGAGACCGCCCGCAAGGCGGAACTGACCTCCGGGGAAGCCATTGAGAAGATGGGCCGCGAGGTCCTGACCATGGCCGACACCTTGAACCGTCGCGTCCAAGCCGCCGAACACCGCAGCGCCGACGCCATCGAACAGGTCGGCGGCGAAGTCGCGCGTATCGCCCAGGCGATGGAATCCCGGCTGGGCCGCTCCGAAGGCGCGCACGCCGAGGCGCTGGAGAAGCTCGGCGCGGAGATCGGCAAGATCACTGAACGCCTGACCGAGCGGATCGGCAGTTCCGAACGTCGCGCGGCCCAGGCCATCGACGACGTCGGCGAGCAGGTCGCCCGGGTCAGCGAGCGGATCAGTCAACGTCAGGAACGGTCCTCCGAGGACCTGGTCGAGCGCATCCGGCAGAGCGAGGAGCGCACGGCGCGCCTGCTCGACGAAGCGCGCGAGAAGATCGACCGCAGCCTGGCGGAGTCGCAGCGGCGGCTCACCGAGCAGGCCCTGGCCGCGGCCCCGTCGCCGCGTCTGGTGCGCGACGAACCGCCGCCCTCGCCGTTCGGCATCGACCCGTTCCGCGACCTTGGCCCCGCCGAGCCGTCGTCCGACCCGTTGGCCCTGCAGGCTTTCGCCGCGCCGGAGGCCGACGCCGCGACCGTGGTGGCGCAAGAGGCCGGCACGCCGTTCGCCGAGGAATTGGCGGCGAGCGTCGCTGCGGTGTTCCCGACGGCGACCGAGGCCGTGGTCTTCGACGCCGAGGACTTCGAGGCCGCCGACGGCTTCGCGCCGATCGCGCCCGAGGCCGAGGTCGAGCCTGAGCCCGAACTCGCGGCCGAACCTGAGACCATCGTCGCCGAGACCGCACCGCCCGAACCGGAACCCGAGGTCTTCCAGGCGCCTGAAGCGACGGCCGCCGAATTGGACGCCGCCGCGGCCTACGATCCGCCGCTGCGCCACATGGAGCTCGACGAGCCGAAAGCCGAAGAGGCCGAACCGGCGCGTCCGCTGACCACCCGCGAAGTCATCGAACAGGCCCGTGCGGCCGCCCGCGCCGCCTCCAGCGGCGGCGGCGAGGCCAAGAAGGCCAAGCCCAAGGTCGAGAAGCTGCAGAAGCCGGCGGCGACCTCGCTGTTCTCCAACTTCGGCCTGCGTCCGAAGCGGACGGCCGGCGGATCGCTGCAGACCGCCCTGCTGGTGGCCGGCGGCGCAGCCTTCCTGAGCCTGGGCGCCGCCAGCTACTTCGTCGCCGACAGCGAGGCCGGCGGCGCGCCGCCGCAGCGCGTGGCCGACGCCCTGGCGGTGGTCGCCAGCGACAAGGCCGGCGAGATCAAGACCGGCGAGGCCGACACCACGCCGCTGGCCGCTATCGCCCTGGCGCCGCAGCCGATGGGAACCGTTCGCCCGCCCGTGGCCAACGCCGAGACCGCCGAACTGGCGACCCTCTATTCCGACGCCGTCGCGGCCATCAAGGCCAATACGCCGGGCGGCCTTGAGAGCCTGCGCAAGGCGGCCAACCTCGGACACTCTCCCGCTCAGTTCTATCTCGCCAAGCTCTATGAGACCGGCGAGGGCGGCCTGAAGAAGGACCCGGTGGAGGCCCGCCGCTGGACCGAACGCGCCGCCCAGGGCGGCAATCGGGCCGGGATGCACAACCTCGGCATCGCCCTGATCGAAGGCAAGGGCGGCAGCAAGAATTCGACCCTGGCGGCCCAATGGTTCCGCCGCGCCGCCGATCTGGGTCTGGTCGATAGTCAGTACAATCTGGGCGCCCTTTACGAGCGTGGCCTGGGCGTCAGCCAGAACGCCGCCGAAGCCTATAAGTGGTATCTGATCGCCGCCCGCACCGGCGACGACGAAGCCCGCAAGAGCGCCGCCCGGGTGCGCGCGGACCTGTCGCCAGAGGCGCGCAGCGTCTCCGAACGCGCCGCCCAGGGCTTCCGTGCGACAGCCCCGAACCCGTCGGCCGGCGGCATCGAGACCGCCGTCGCGCCCGTGGCCTCGATCGTCACCGCCCAACGGCTGTTGTCGCAACTGGGCTATTATCAAGGCCCCAGGGACGGCGTCGCCTCGCCGGCCCTGACCATGGCCATCGCCGCCTACCAGCGCGAGCAGGGGTTGGAGGCGAGCGGAACTCTCGACCAGATGACCGTTTCCCGGCTGCAGGTCTTCACGCGGTGACGCGCGCCAAGTAAGGGGCGCTCTTGGATATCTATCTGCCCATAGCCGAGGTCTCGGTGAACGCGCCGGTGCTGATCGCGCTCGGCGCGGCGGTGGGCTTCATCTCCGGCCTGTTCGGCATCGGCGGCGGGTTCCTGATGACCCCGGTGCTGATCTTCCTGGGTATTCCGCCGGTGGTGGCGGTGGCCAGCGAGGCCAACCACGTCGCCGCGTCCTCGACCTCCGGCGTCATCTCCTACACCCGGCGCAAGGCCGTCGATTTCCGGATGGGCGGGGTGCTGGCCGCCGGCGGGGCGGTCGGCTCGTTCATCGGCGTCGAGATCTTCCGCTGGCTGCGGCTGCTCGGCCAGGCCGACCTCGTGGTGTCGCTCTCCTATCTGATCTTCCTGGGCGTGATCGGCGCCCTGATGTTCAGCGAGTCGCTGTCCTCGATCCTGCGCCGCCGGCGCGGCGAGGCGCCCAAGCGCCGCAAGGATCGCCGCCCGCCCTGGCTCTACGGCCTGCCCTTCAAGATGCGGTTCCCGCGCTCGCGGCTCTATATCAGCGTCATCCCGCCGATTACGCTGGGCGTCTTCGTCGGCATCCTGTCGGCGATCATGGGGGTTGGCGGCGGCTTCGTGCTGGTCCCTGCCATGGTCTATATCCTGCGCATGCCGGCCGGGGTGGTGGTCGGCACCAGCCTGTTCCAGATCATCATCACCACCTCGCTGACCAGTGTGCTGCAGGCCGGCCGCAACCAGACCGTCGACGTCGTGCTGGCCACCCTGCTGCTGATCGGCGGCGTGCTGGGCGCCCAGGTCGGAGCGCGGGCCTCCTCGCGCTTCCGGGCCGAGGAACTGCGCGCCCTGCTGGCGCTGATCGTGCTGGCCGTCGGCCTGCGCATGGGGCTGGGGCTGTTCTTCACGCCGGCCGAGCCGTTCGTGCTGATGGCGGGGAACGGGTGATGGCGATCCTCGTCCCGCCCGAGATCCCGCCGGCCGCCGTCTCGGCGGCGCTGACCACCACCAATGTGCGGGTCACCTCCAGCTTCCGCGGCGCGCGCATCGTGCTCTATGGCGCGGTGTTCGATCCGGCCGAGCGCCCGAGCGACGTGGTGGTGATCGTGCGCGGCCCCGACGCGCCGCTGCGCCTGGCCCGCAAGACCAAGGTCGCCGGAATCTGGGTCAATTCACGCCCCGTGGTGTTCGAGGGCGCGCCCGGCTTCTACATGGCCGCCTCGACCAAACCGCTGGGGGAGATCGCCAGCTTCGGCACGCTGCGCCGGCTGGGGGCGGGCGTCGATCACTTGGCGATCAACGCCCCGCTGGAGGAGCGGATCGAGACCCGCTACGGGGTCCGCGACGTCGTGGTCAGCCGGCTGGGCCAGGACTATCTCGACTGGCGCCGCGCGGTGGTTCGGCTGAAGGAGGAGAGCGGCCTCTACGCCGCCGACGACCGCGGCGTGAGCTTCGTGGACAAGGGCCTGTTCCGGGCCGAGATCGACCTGCCGACCGCCGCCCCCATCGGCGTCTACACCGCTGAGATCTTCCTGTTTCAGAACGGCCAGCCGGTCTCGCGCCGGATGCGTGGCCTGACCGTGGAAAAGGCCGGGATCGAGCGCGCCCTTTACCTCTTCGCCCACAACAGGCCATGGTCCTATGGCTTGGCCTCGGTGGCGATCGCGCTTGCCGCTGGCTGGGCCGCCTCGGTCGCCTTCCGGAGGAACTGACCGCTTGGATATCCACACCGACACCGAGGTTCATGCCGAGGCCTCCGCGCCGCGCCCGCTATGGGTGATCGCGCTGCTCGGCCTGGCGCCGTTCCCGACCGCGGCCGTGGGCTATGTCTTCGGACCCGCCGACGTGACCGGGCCGGCCCTGACGGTGCTGCTGACCTGGTCGGCGGTGGTGCTGGGCTTCCTGGGCGGCATCCGCTGGGGGCTGGAGAGCGCGCGCGCCGCGCCGCGCTGGACCCGGCTGGCGATGTCGATCGTATCGCCCGCCGTCGCCTGGGCCCTGGTGTTCGCCCGTGGCTCCATCGACGTTCCGTGGCTGCTGTGCGGCTTCATGGCCGCCTTTATCCTGCAATGGCTGTTCGATCACGCCGCGCCTGACGTTCCGGCCCGCTATCCGCGCCTGATGACCACCCTGACGCTCGGGGCCTGCATCTCGCTGGCCTTGGCGCTGGAGCAGGCGCTGCGGATGTAGCGGCGCTAGTCGCCCGCGACCGAGCGCCAACCGACCGCGTGAACCCGGTCGGCGCCCAGGGCCCCGCACAGCGGGGCCTGGGAGAACAGGCCCGCGAAGGCCTCGTCGCGGATGTTCAGCCCGCCGGCATAGGCCCCGAAGGCCGGGACCACCATCCGCGAGCCGTCGGTCACGAAACACCGCCGCCGCACGCTGCCGCGCGAGGCGACGACGCGGGCGCAGGGGTGCAGGTGGCCGGCGACCTCGCCGACCTGCGGTCCTGGGAGCGGCTCGTGGCGCAGGATCAGGCCCGCCACCGAAATCTCGCCCTCGACATCGCCGGGCAGGGCGCGCGGCCCATCGGCGTCGTGATTGCCGATCACCCAGATCAGCCGCGTCGCGCCGGCCAAGGCACGCAGCGTTTCGGCGTCGTCGCGGGCGAGGCGATCCTCGGACCTGCGGTCATGGAAGGTGTCGCCCAGCAGGACCACGGCGTCGGGCAGCGTCGCCATCACCTCGGCCTGCAAGCGGCGCAGGGTCTCACGGGTGTCGTAGGGCGGCAGCATCTGGCCGCGCATGGCGTAGGCCGAGCCCTTCTCCAGGTGCAGGTCGGCGACCACCAGCATCCGCTGGTCCTCGATCCACAGCGCGCCGCTGGCCCGCAGCGTCACCGCCGCGCCGTTCAGCGCGGTGCGCAGGCCGCCGCAAGGGCTGGCCGCGAAGGCGTAGGCGGGCGAGGGGGAGGCGAGCGCGCTCACGCCAGGGCCTCGGCGATCAGGTCTTCCTCGGCCTCGGCCAGGATCATCTCCCCGGCCTGGCCGGGCGAGCGCTCCTTGCCGATCTCCAGCAGGATCGGCACCGAGAACGGCGACAGGTGCTCCAGCGCCGAATGGCGAATCCGGCCCTGAATGCGCTCCAGCAGCAGGCCCAGCCGCGCGACGTCGATCAGGCCGGTCGCGGCGTCTTCGCGCGCGCAGCGCAGCAGCAGGTGGTCGGGTTGGTGTCGGCGCAGCACGTCGTAGATCAGGTCAGTGGAGAAGGTCACCTGGCGCCCGGTCTTCTCCTGTCCCGGGAACCGTCGCTCGATCAGGCCCGAGATGATCGCACAGCCCTTGAAGGCGCGCTTCATCATGAAGCTCTCGGCGAGCCAGGATTCCAGATCATCGCCCAGCATGTCCTGGGCGAACAGTTCGTCGAAATCGAGCCCGTCCATCGGCTTTAGCGCCCAGATCGCCATCGCGTAGTCGTTGCAGACGAAGCCCAGCGGCGCGGCGCCGAGTCGCTCCAGCCGCCGGGTCAGCAGCATGGCGAGCGTGGTGTGGGCCAGCCGGCCTTCGAACGGATAGACCACCATGAAGTGGCGTTTACCGCGCGGGAAGGTCTCCAGCAGCAGGTCGTCGGCCGGCGGGATCAGCGAGTGGTCGCGCTGGATCTCCAGCCATTCGCGAACGTCGGCGGGCAGCACCTTCCAGTGCTCTTGGTCGTACATCAGCTCGCGGACCCGCTTCGCCAGGAAGGTCGAGAGCGCGAACTTCGACCCGCCCCACGACGGCATCTTTGGGTCCTTGTTGGCGGCTGGACTAACCAGCACCTCGGTCCCGGTGACGCCGACCAGGGCCCAGACCTGGCCGGCGAAGACAAAGGTGTCGCCGGGGTCGAGCATCTCCAGCATGCCTTCCTCGACCTCGCCGATCTTGCGCCCGCCCCGGCGCGACTTGCCCATGGCGATCCGCACGGTGAGCATGGCGGGCGAGACGATGGCCCCGACATTGAGCCGATGGCGCTGGGCGGTCTCGGGATTGCGCACCCGCCAGAGCCCGTCCAGGGCCTTCACGATCCGCCGGAACCGGTCATAGGTCTTCAGCGCGTAGCCGCCGGTGGAGACGAAATCGACGACCTGCTCGAAGTCCTCCCAGGCCAGGTCTCGGTAGGGGCCGGCCGAGCGGACCTCGTCATAGAGCGCGATCAGGTCGAAGGGCTCGGAGCAGGCGCAGCCCATGACGTGCTGGGCCAGGACGTCCAGCGCGCCGATCCGGGTCGGCTCGCCGTCGAAGCGGTTCTCGGCGATGGCCTCGCGGGCGGCCTGGCACTCCAGCATCTCAAAGCGGTTGGCGGGCACGAACAGCGCGCGGCTGGGCTCGTCCAGCCGGTGGTTGGCGCGGCCGATCCGCTGCACCATCCGCGAGGCGCCCTTGGGCGAGGCCAGCTGGATCACCAGGTCGACGTCGCCCCAGTCGATGCCGAGGTCGAGGGTCGAGGTGCAGACCACCGCCCGCAACTCGCCCCGCGCCATCGCCGCCTCGACCTTGCGCCGCTGCTCGGCGGCCAGGCTGCCATGGTGCAGGGCGATGGGCAGGCTGTCCTCGTTCAGCCGCCACAGTTCCTGGAAGGCGAACTCAGCTTGGAAGCGGGTGTTGACAAACACCAGGGCGGTCCGGGCCCCCTTGATGGTGTCGTAGACCTCCTGCATCGCGTGCTTGGCGGTATGGCCGGCCCACGGCACGCGCCCCTCCGACAGCAGCATGTCGACGATCGGCTGGGCGCCGGCCGGACCACGCACCAGGTCGACGGTTTCGTAAACGGCCCTAGATGCTCCCCCACTGGGGGAGCTGTCGGCGAAGCCGACTGAGGGGGACTTCGACTCTCTTGCGGCGGCGACCCCCTCCACCACTTCGTGGTCCCCCTCCCCAAGCGGGGGAGGATCTGGTTCCGGGATTTTCCCATAGGCCAGCCAACGCCGGATCACGTCGGGATCATCCACCGTCGCCGACAGCCCGACCCGCCGCATGCCCGGCGCGAACTGCTGCAATCGCGCCAGGTCGAGCGCCAGCAGGTCGCCGCGCTTGGACGCATGCAGGGTGTGGATCTCGTCGAGGATCACGCAGGAGAGGTTCTCGAAATAGAGCCGCGCGCCCTCCCAGGCGCAGAACAGCGCCAGTTGCTCGGGCGTGGTCAACAGGATGTCCGGCGGCTTGACCCGCTGGCGCGCGCGCCGCGCCTGGCCGGTGTCGCCGGTGCGGCTCTCGGCGACGATAGGCAGGCCCATCTGGAGGATCGGCGCCATCAGGTTGCGCTCGACGTCCACGGCCAGCGCCTTCAGCGGCGAAATGTAGAGGGTGTGGATGCCCCGCGGCGTGTTGGACGGCGGCCGCTGGGCCAGGTCGATCAGGCTGGGCAGGAACCCGGCCAGGGTCTTGCCGCCGCCGGTCGGCGCGATCAACAGGGCGTCGGCCCCCGTGCGCGCCTTGGCGATCATCTCAAGCTGATGGGCGCGCGCGCTCCAGCCTCGGCTGTCGAACCAGGCGGCGAATTTCTCCGGCAAAAGATCGGGCGGTGTCGCCGCGGCGTCGGCCATCACCGCATATGATGTTCTCGTTCCGTTTCAGGCAAGGGCTCAAGCCGACGCCTGGTTCTCCAACCGCGTCAGCCAGTAGTCGGCGTCGTAGGTCGGATCGCCGGTCAGGTAGCGCCACAGCTTGATGCGGTTGACCATTTCCAGCCGCCCGGTGTCCTGCTCGAACCAGGGCTCGGGCGTCATCAGGATCTCCTCGACGCTCTCCGGCGGTTGCGATTTCACATAGAAGATCGGCCGCTGCGCCGACTGCGGCTGCAGGGTGGAGAGGTCGAACTTCCGAACCTGGGACTGGCTCGGGTTCATGCGGATCTTGAACATGGTGCGGGTGCGCTCAGCCAGGTTCACCCCGCCGCCGTGCCAGACGCCGGAATGCAGGAAGAGCAGGGTGCCGGCCTCGCAGACCATGTGCTGCTGGCCACAGATGTTCTGGTAGCGGCCCAGCGCCACCTCGCTGACCTTGCGCAGGTGGGTGCCGGGGATGAACCGGGTGCCGCCCATCTCCCGCGTCACCGCGTGCGGGTAGTACATGATCTGCACGTCGAAGGCCGTGCGCGGGTCGATGGTCGAGTCCTGATGGGTGTGCTGCGACACGCTCTCGCCGCCGGCGTGATAGGCGGGCGGGAAGGTCACGTGCAGGAAGTGGTGGTCGAAGGTCGGGGCCTCGCCGACCAGGCTGCAAATAGCGCCTGCCACCAGCGGCAGCTCCAGCATGCGGTTGACGGCGCAGCCTTGCGGATAGGCGCGCGCCAGCGCCGTGCCGGCGGCGACCTCGGGAACGCCGGCTTCGGCCAGCAGCCGGCCATAGGCCTGGCGCAGGGTGGAGTCCGGCTGCGGCGAGGCGATGTCGCCCATCTCGGCCAGGAACTGGGTGTTGATGTCCTGCGGCACCACGCCGTCGAAGCGCAGGAACCCACGCGCTGTGAAGCTGGCCATCTGGCTGGCGGTGAGCAGGGGCAGGTCGGTCATGCCGCAACCTCCACGAGGCGTTCGAAGAAGAACTCGTACTTCAGGTAGCTGACGTCGAACTCCGCACCGCGTTGGTGGGGCAGGATCTGCGAGGCTTGGAACAGCCGCCAGCCGTCCTTCAGAGCATCGACGCCAGTCCTGTAAGGCGGAGTGTCTGTATCGCCGGCCATCGGCCGGGTCTCGCCCGTGCCGTCATAGACCGCCCAGGCGACAGTGGGCGCATCCAGCGCCGAATTGGCCAAGTATAGAACCAGCACCTTCTGGCGCGTCATTTGTCTCGTCCCCGTCCCGGACTGTCTCGCCAGGTTGGCGACGATCATGGGCGCAGGCGCGAGCGCTCGACAACTTCTATTTGTCCCGAATGCGGATGACGTAACGGAAGATCAAATTGGGAACGTCGCCGCTGACATCGGGCGTGAACGTCGCTAAGTCCAAGGGGTGAACGCCCCTTCCGCCACCCTTGATCTCGCCCCGGCGCTTGTCGTGCTGCCGGGACCGCGCGCGGCTGTCGCCGATGGCGGCGGAAGCCAGGCGGTGCGGGCGCCGGATGCGCGTGATCTGTTCGAGCATGGCCCGGTCCTGGTCGCCCACGCCTCGATGACCGCCAAGCGGCTGGGGCTCTATGCGCCGGCCAGGGCCTCGGGGCTGTTCGACGCCATGGAGTTGTTCGCCTTCGTGCGGCCGGCGCGGTTCTGCGCGCCGTCGGCGGCGGGGCTGGCCCTGGCGCTCGGCCTGCCCGAACCCAAGGGCGCGCCGGCCCAGGCGCAGACCCTGCGCGAGGCGGCCCGCCTGCTGCTGGCCGAGGTCGCCGCGACGCCCGAGCCCAGCCGTGAAGAAGCCCTGGCCATCGCCGAGACCCTGATGCGGGTCGGCTGGGCCTGGGGCCCCCCGGTGGTCGCGGCCCTGCGATCGGCCCCGGTCGGCAACCAGTTTCGGACCTCGGGCCTGGACGTCTGGACCCGGGTCATGGAGTGGGAGGACCAGGCGCCGCCGGGCGAAGCCACCTCCACCCCCATCGCCGGCGAGGACGCCGCCAAGCGCTTGGCTGAACTGCTGCAGCGCTCGGGCCTGGACGAGAGCCGCCCGGCTCAGGCGGAGTACGCTTCGGAAACCGCCTATGTGTTTCAACCGAGGGAGCGCGAGGGCGAGCCGCGGATGATGCTGGCCGAGGCGGGGACCGGGGTCGGCAAGACGCTGGGCTATCTGGCCCCGGCCTCGCTGTGGGCCGAGGCCAACGGCCCCTCGGTGTGGATCTCCACCTACACCCGCGCCTTGCAGCGTCAGATCGAGCGCGAGAGCCATTCGATCTATCCCGACCCCAAGGTCCGGGCGCGCAAGGCGGTGGTCCGCAAGGGCCGCGAGAACTACCTCTGTCTGCTGAACTTCCAGGACATGGCCAACACCGCTCAGCTCGGTAACGCCGACCTGATCGGCATGGGCCTGGCCGCCCGCTGGGTGCGCGCCACCCGCGACGGCGACATGACCGGCGGCGACTTCCCGGCCTGGCTGCCGACCCTGTTCGCGGTGCCGGCGGCGGGGCAGGCCAGTGCGGCCAACTTGGTCGACAGGCGCGGCGAGTGCATCCACGCGGGGTGCTCGCATTACCGGACTTGCTTCGTGGAAAAGGCGATCCGGGGGTCGCGCAAGGCCGATATCGTCATCGCCAACCACGCCCTGGTCCTGACCCAGGCTGCCTTTGACGGCGCCCGCGCGGCGCGCGGCTCGAAGGGCGACGGCGAGACCACCCAGCTCAAGCGCATCATCTTCGACGAAGGCCACCACCTGTTCGACGCCGCCGACGCCGCCTTCGCCGCGGCGCTGTCGGGCCAGGAAACCGCCGAGCTACGGCGCTGGATGCGCGGGCCCGAGGGCCGTGGCCGGCGCGGCCGGGGCCTGGAGGCTCGGCTGATGGACATGCTGGGCGACCGCGAGGACGCCCGCGCCGCCCTGACCGACGCCCTGCACGCCGCCGCCGCCCTGCCAGGCGAGGGCTGGTCGGGCCGCATCGCCCCGCCGAACGGCGAGGTGAACCCGATCGGACCGATCGAACTGTTCCTGGTGGCGGTGATCGAGCAGCTGCGCGCCCGCGCCGCGCCCTCGGACGTCGGCATGGAGTGCGCGGCCCGGCCGGCGCTCGACCGCGTGCGCGCCACCGCTCGCGACGCCGCCGCCGCCCTGGCCAAGATCGAGGCCCCGCTGCTGGCTCTGGCGCGTCATCTGGAAGACCTGCTGGACGAGGAAGCCGCTCAGATCGTCACCAGCGACCGGGGCCGGATCGAGGGCGCGCTGCGTGGCCTGGACCGTCGCTGCCGCATGCAGCTGCCGGCCTGGCGCTCGATGCTGCGCGCCATTGACGAGGACGCCGAGGACGATCCCGACTTCGTCGACTGGTTCGACGCGACCTTCCTCTATGGCCGGGTGGTCGACGCCGCCAGCCGCCGCCACTGGGTCGATCCGACCGAACCCTTGACCAACGCCGTCATCGCTCCGGCCCACGGGGTGCTGGTCACCAGCGCGACGCTGTCGGACGCCACGCTGGACGATCCCTTCGCGCTCGCTGAGATGCGCACCGGCGCCGCGCGCCTGCCCGACCGGCCCAAGACCCTGAAACTGACCTCGCCCTTCGACTACGCCAACAACGCGCGGGCCTATGTGGTCACCGATGTCGGGCGCGACGATCCCCGGCAGGTGGCCGCGGCGATGCGCGAGCTGTTCCTGGCGGCCGGGGGTGGGGGGCTTGGCCTCTTCACCGCCATCCGCCGACTGCGCGCCGTGCATGAGCGAATCGCCGCTCCGCTGGCCGACAAGGGCCTGGCGCTCTACGCCCAGCACGTGGACCCGCTGGAGGTCGGCGCCCTGGTCGATATCTTCCGCGCCGAGGAAGACGCCTGCCTGCTCGGCACAGATGCTGTCAGGGACGGGGTCGACGTGCCGGGCCGCTCGCTGCGGCTGCTGGCCTTCGACCGCGTACCCTGGCCGCGCCCTGACATCCTGCACAAGGCCCGCCGCACCCGGTTCGGCGGCAAGGGCTATGACGACGGCGTCGCCCGCGCCCGCATCAGCCAGGCGTTCGGTCGCCTGATCCGCCGCGCCGACGACAAGGGCGTGTTCGTGATGCTCGACGCCGCCGCGCCCACCCGCCTGTTCTCCAGCCTGCCCGAAGGCGTGCGCGTCGACCGCCTGGGCCTGGTCGAGGTGATCGAGGCGGTGACGGAGTTTCTAGGGCCTGCGAGGAACGCGGACGGCGCCTAGGGCCTCGGCGTGCGGAGCAGTTCGCCCTCGATGGCGTCCAGCAACGGCGGCGCGGCGCGGTCGATATTGGCCAGGACAACCGCGACATAGCCGCGATCCAGATAGAGGCGCACGCGGGTGCTGATGCCCCGGTCCAGGCCAGAGTGGCCGGCGGAAAAACCGACCGCGCCACGGCCGATCTCAAAGCCGGCGCCGTAGTTGTTGCGGTCCTCGTCGGCCCACAGGCGTTGCAGGGAAGCCTGGGAGATCAACTTGCCCGACTGCAGGGCCTGGGCGAAGCGATGCAGGTCGCCGACGGTGGAGTATCCGCCTCCGGCCGGAATGCCGCGCCGTAGGATGCGGATCGAGTTCTCCCGCCAGCCGAACGGACTGTCGAGAATACGGGTGTAGCCGATGGCGAGGTTCTCAACCGGATCGTCGATGAGGTAGCTACCGGTCGAGGTCATACCCGCAGGCGTGAAGATGTGGCGCTGGACATAGGCGTAGTAGTCCTCGCCGGACGCCTGCGCGATCACGGCCCCTAGCAGCAGCATGCCGGTGTTGCTGTAGTTGAAGGTCTCGCCAGGCGTGGTCGTGAGCCGCGCGTCGCGGACCAGGGGCTTGAACTGGTCCAGCTCGCGAAGGCGGAAGCGAGGTCTTGTTTCGAGTTCGTCGATGACATCGGGGGTGAGGCCGCTGGTATGGGTCATCAACTGCCAGACCGTGACCTTTCGAGCGACTTCGGGATCAAGCCAAGATGAGTCCAGGTAGCGGTCGAGCGTGGCGTCCAGCGACAGCTTGTCGGCCTCGACCAACTGCATCGCGGCCACCACCGTGAACATCTTGTCGATGGAGGCGAGGTTGAAACGCGTCGTCGTGGTGTTGGCGACATGATAGCGGCGGGTGGCTTCGCCGCAGGCCTTCTCCACCAGAACCTTCTCGCCGGCTGCGACAAGGACCGCCCCTGAGAACACGCCGCCCGCGCAGCCCCTATCCACCAGCCCGGAGACGCGATCCACGAACTCGCCTTGGGTCGACGGTTTCACCGGCGGCACGGCCCAGGCCGGCGCGGGGGTGAGGTCGAACGAGGTGATGCTTGGGGTGTCGGTGGCTTCGAGCGTCAGCTCGACCCCCTGGATTCCGCCATAGATGCGGTTGCGCACCGCAACCTCGACAAGGCGACTCCCCGGCCGCGTTCGAGCGCCGATGAGATCAACCCCGCCGCCGTTGATCCAGCGCTGGTCTTCGAAGAAACCGCCGATGGCTTCCAGCGGCGCGGACTCGACGTCCCGCAACATGAATCGCTCGAAGCCTGGCTGGCTGTTAACCGCGTCGGCGTAGAGGCGCCCGAAGGCTTCGGCCTCGGGCTGGGTCAGCGCCCGGGGCGCGGCGGCGACCGGCGCGGCCAGGGCCGCGGCCACAATCAAGCCGATGACCACATTGCTCAGGTCCCGCATACTATCTCCATCCTGGGTGGTGATTGCCGATCGTTGCAATGCTAGGGGCGTGCGTCAACGGGCGCCCGTTCCGGCTAATGCCCTGCCGACTTCGAGAAGACGTTGATCACCACGACGCCGGCCAGGATCAGGCCCATGCCGAGGAAGGCGGGGAGGTCGAGGCGTTGCTTGAACAGCACCCAGGCGATGGCGGTGATCAGCACGATGCCGACGCCCGACCAGATCGCGTAGCCGACGCCGACCGGGACGGTCTTCATGGAGTGCGACAGGCACCAGAAGGCGAAACCGTAGCCGGCGACGGTGATCAGCGACGGGCCGAGCTTGGAGAAGCTGTCCGAGGCCTTCAGCGCCGTGGTGGCGATCACCTCGGCGACAATGGCCAGGCCCAGCCACGCATAACCGTTCATGCTCGTTCCTCTGACGCTCCCAGGACGGGGCCGCCAATGTGAGGTGGTTCGAGGCCGCTGGCCACGACGCTCGCGCCGCATTGACTTGCGTCCGGGGCCGCGCGGGTGGAAGCATGACGCGGTCGGGGTTTCTGCGCCCGCTCGCAAGGCGGGCGCCTAGGCTTGGGAGGACGGACCATGGGCAGACCAGGTTCCGGCTCGACACGCGCCATCGCCCTTGTGGGGGCGCCGGGAGCCGGCAAGACAACCCTTTTGGAAGCCATGCTATTCGCCAGCGGCGCGATCCTGCGCCAGGGCGAGGTGGGCGCGACCAGCGTCGGCGACGCTAGCCCCGAAGCGCGCCAGCGAGGCCAGTCCACCGAACTGAACATCGCCGGCTTCGAGTTCATGGGCGAGCGCTACGCCGTGATCGACTGTCCCGGATCGCCGGAGTTTTCCGGCTGCGAGGACTATGTGCTGCCGGCCGTGGATCTGGCCGTTGTGGTGGCCGATCCCAACCCGGTTCGCGCCGGGCTGTTGCAGCCGATCCTGAAGGCGCTGGAGGATCGCGGGGTCCCGCACGCGGTCTTCGTCAACCGCATCGACCAGGCGCGCGGCGGGCTGGACGATTTCATGGCGGCGCTGGCCCCGGCCTCCGGTCTTCCGCTGGTGGCGCGCCAGATCCCGCTGGTCGAGCAGGAGAAGGTGACCGGCTTCGTCGACCTGGCCCTGGAGCGGGCCTTCGTCTACCGGCCGGGCCAGGCCTCGGCGCAAATCGACCTGAGCGGCGAGATCGCCGCCCTGGAGGCCGACGCCAGGTTCCATATGCTGGAGCAGTTGGCCGATTTCGACGACGAACTGATGGAACAGCTGCTGTCGGATCTCAATCCGAGCCAGGACGCGGTGTTCGCCGACCTTGTCGCCGACCTCAGCGGCGGCTTGATCGTGCCGGTGTTCTTCGGTTCAGCCCTGAACGGCTTTGGCGTGCGCCGGCTGCTGAAGGCACTGCGGCATGAGACGCCTGATGTCTCGGTCGCCGCCGAACGGATGGGGCTGGACGGCGCCTGCGCCTATGTCTTCAAGACCTCCTATGCCGGGCAGGCGGGCAAGGTCGCCTATGCCCGGGTCATGGGCGGCGCCTTGACCGACGGCGAGGAACTGACCGCTGAGACCGGCGACAAATGCCGGGCCGGCGGGCTGCTGGCGGTCTCGGGCCTCAGCACCCGCAAGATCGACAAGGCCCAGCCCGGCGACGTGGTCGGGATCGCCAAGCTGGAGGCCGCCAGCGCCGGTCAGGTGCTGTCGATGGACGGCAAGGCGCGCGCCAGCGTCATGCCGGTTTCGCCCCTGCCGACGCTCTATGCGATGTCGATCGCCGCCAAGGACCGCAAGGACGACGTGCGGTTGTCGGCGGCGCTGGCCAAGCTGGCGGAGGAGGACCCGGCTCTGGAGGTCACCCTCGATCCGGAGACCCAGGAGACCCTGATCTCAGGACGCGGCGAAACCCACCTGCAGGTCACGGTCGAGCGTCTGCGCCGGCGTTTCGGACTGGAGGCGACGACGCAGCCGCCAAAGGTCTCCTACAAGGAGTCGGTGCGCAAACCGGTCACCCAGCGCGGCCGCCACAAGAAGCAGACCGGCGGCCACGGTCAGTTCGGCGACGTGGTGCTGGAGATCAAGCCCCGCGCCCGCGGCGAGGGCTTCGCCTTCTCGCAGAAGATCACCGGCGGCGTGGTGCCCAAACAGTGGATACCCTCCGTCGAGCAGGGGGTGCGCGACGCCTTGGAGCGGGGGCCGCTCGGCTTCCCGGTCACCGATGTCGAGGTGGTGCTGACCGACGGCTCCTATCACAGCGTCGACTCCTCGGAGATGAGTTTCCGCGCGGCGGGCCGGCTGGCCATGAGCGACGGCCTGCGGGCCAGCGCCCCCTACCTGCTGGAGCCGATCGAGAAGCTGACCATCCATGCGCCCCAGACCTCGACTTCGAAGATCACCCAGGCGGTGTCGGCGAGGCGCGGCCAGATCCTCGGTTTCCAGCCGCGGGAGGGCTGGAGCGGTTGGGACGACATCGAGGTCTGCCTGCCGAGGGCCGAGCGCCAGCACCTGATCGCCGAGTTGCGCGGCCTGACCCAGGGGCTGGGCGACTTCACCGCCCAGTTCGACCACATGGCCGAGATCCCCGGGCGGCTGGCCGAGGAGATCGTCAAGCGCGAGCGGCCGGCGGCCTAGGGGGCAAGAGCCCCCTCAGCCGGCTTCGCCGCCAGCTCCCCCAGAGGGGGAGCATCTAGGCTTTGAGCAGATCCTCCCCCTCTGGGGGAGCTGGCGCGCGTAGCGCGACTGAGGGGGACTTAGTGCTTGCCGCGATCGCGGCCGAAGTTCGGTTCGGCGCTTTCCTGGCCCGCGGCGATGATGCCGCGGCGGATTTCGCGGGTGCGGGTGAAAAGCTCGTGCAGCTTGTCGGCCTCGCCCCAGCGGATGGCGCGCGACAGCGCCTGCAGGTCCTCGGTGAAGCGGCCGAGAATCTCCAGCACCGCGTCCTTGTTGGCCACGAACACGTCGCGCCACATGGTCGGGTCCGACGCGGCGATGCGGGTGAAGTCGCGGAAGCCGCCGGCCGAGTATTTCATCACCTCGGCCTGGGTGACCTCCTCCATGTCGGCGGCGGTGCCGACGATGTTGTAGGCGATCAGGTGGGGCAGGTGGCTGGTGACGGCCAGCACCAGGTCGTGGTGGCGGTCGTCCATCTGGTCGACATTGGCGCCCAGCGCCCGCCAGAACTCCGACAACCGGCCGACCGCCTCGACATAGGGCTCGTCGGTTCTGGCTTGGGGGGTGAGGATCACCCAGCGGTTCTGGAACAGCTCGGCCAGGCCCGCGTCGGGGCCCGAGTGCTCGGTGCCGGCGATCGGGTGGCCAGGAATGATGAAGACGCTGTCTGGAAGCGCGGCGGCCAGGGCGTCGGCGACCGAGCCCTTCACCGAGCCGACATCGGTCACGGTGGCGCCAGGCTTCAGCGCCGCGGCGGCGGCCTTGGCGGCCTCGCCCATGGCCAGCACCGGCACGGCCAGCACCACGAGGTCGGCGTCCTTCACCGCTTCGGCGATGTCGGCGGTGACCTCGTCGGCATAGCCCAGTTCGACGATGCGCTGGCGGTGCGCTTCGCTGGCGTCGGCGACGGCGACCACGCCGACCACGCCGGCCTCGCGCGCCGCCCGGATCACTGAGGAGCCGATCAGCCCGCAGCCGATCACCGCCATCCGAGGATAGATCACGCTCACGCCGGTTGGTCCTTCATGAAGTCTTGCAGCGCCTCGACCACGGCCCGGTTGTGCTCTTCCAGGCCGATGGTGATGCGCAGGTGGTTGGGCAGGCCGTAGCCGGCCACGTAACGGACGATCAGGCCGCGCGCGCTCAGGAAGGCGTCGGCCTCCTTGGCGGTCTTGCCAGGCGTGGTCGGGAACCCGACCAGCACGAAATTGGCCGCCGAGGGCAGCGGTTCGAGGCCAAGGCCGCCGAGCTGCTGCGTCAGCCACGGCCGCCATTGGTCGACCAGGGCCAGCGAGCGCTGCTGGAACTCGTCGTCGGCCAGGGCTGCGACGGCGGCCAGCTGGGCCGGGATATTGACGTTGAAGGGCAGGCGGATGCGGTCGATGGCCCCGGCCATCTCCTCGGGCATATAGGCCCAGCCCACCCGCAGGGCGGCGAGGCCATGCAGCTTGGAGAAGGTGCGGGTGACCACGACATTGTCGAACTCACGCACCATCGACATGCCGTCCTCATAGGCCGGGTCGTGGCAGAACTCGGCATAGGCGCCGTCCAGGCAGAGCACCACGCTGGGCGGCAGGGCCGCGTGCAGCCGGCGGATCTCTGCGGCCGAGTTCCAGGTGCCGGTCGGGTTGGCCGGATTGGCGACGAAGACGATGCGGGTGCGCGCGTCGACCAGCTTCAGCAGCTCGTCGACATCGACGCGGTAATTGGGTTCGGGCGCCATCCGCACCTGCGCTTGGCAGGCCCGCGCACCGATGGCGTAGGCGCCAAAGCCGAACTCGCCCTGGACGATGTTGTCGCCGGGTTCGAGGAAGGCCTGGTTCAGGAGCTGGAAAATCTCGTCGGAGCCGCAGCCGAACAGCAGGCGTTCCGGCTCCAGGCCGTACTTGGCCGCCAGCGCCTCGCGCAGGGCGGTGGTGCGGCCGTCGGGGTACATCTGCAGCTTGTCGAAGGCGGTGGAGAAGGCCTCGCGGGCGTCTGGGCTGGAGCCCAGGATGTTCTCGTTGGCCGACAGCTTCAATGGATGCTCGACGCCGTCGACCTTGGACTTGCCCGGCACATAGGGGGCGATGTCCATGATGCCCGGCTTGGGCGTCGGACGGGGCGCGGCGGAACGGTCGAGAACGATGTCGGTCATTGAGGCGAAGGCCGGTCGTGACGGGAGGGACGGCTCGTCCTTACACGTCCAGCTGTGCAGGCGCAGCCCCGATGACGCCGGTGAGGCGGCCCGGCGCGCGGGCCAGCCGCGCGTCGTCGGGCTGATAGAAGCCGAGCAGGGCGAACAGTTTCAGCCCCCCGGCTTCGGCGATCAGGTCGCCGGCGACGCCGTCGCGGCCCAGGGCGTCCTCGATGGACTGGGCCGAGCCGGCGGCGTCGGTGACCCAATAGGTCAGGTCCGACCCGGTCGGCTCGACATCGACATCAGCCACGGCCAGGGCCGAGAGCGGCCCCCAGGCGGTCAGGCAGGGCAGGGTCGCGAACACCTTCAGTTTCGGTTCGGCCAGCAGACGGCCCCACCAAGGGGTGTCGGAGGCCAGCGCCAGGATGGCCACGCCGCCCGGCGTCTTGGCCGCGGCCAGGGCGTCCTCGGCCTTGGCGACCTGGCGCAGGGACGGCGCGGCGCCGAAGCGCAGGCGCGCGCCCTCGACCGCCCGGCCGGAATCGCGACCGCCGAAGACGGTCAGATGGAAGGCACCTTGGCGCGAGAGGCTGTCGCCGATCAGCTCGCGCCAGATCCGCACCACCAGGCTGGGACGCGCGGCGTTGCGGGGCTTGTCGAGCAGGGCGCGGACCACCTGGGCCTCGCGGCCGGGGCGCAGGGCGAACTTGTCGCCGTCGCCGGCGGCGGCCTTGGCCGCGGCGACCTGGATGGCCAGGCCGGCTCGCTCATCCACCAGGGCCAGGAGCTGAGCGTCGATCGCGTCGATGCGGGTCCGGACGGCGTCCAGGCTCGGCGCAGCGGTCTTGGGATCGGCCTCAGCCATTTTGTCCCCCGAAAACGAAGGTTTGGCGCTTAGGTCATTGCGGCGAGGGGCGCAATAGGCGCCGTCGCCGCAAGAAAGTTGCATCGGAAACTGCTTGGTTCAGTAGACCTTGGGCGCGGGGCCCACGGCGACAGGACCCAAAGTGGTCTGGCCGGCCTGGAAGGTGACATTGGCCTGCGCCACGTCGCCGGTTCCCTGGCGGGCGGCGGCGACCGCCGAGGCGGCGAGCGCGGCTTCCGGGCGGATGACGCCGGTCTCGGCCATGGCGCTGAGCGCCTTGGGGGCTTCGCGCAGGGTGACGTCCAGATGTCCCGTCAGGCGGCCGTCATAGCCGACGCCGAGCGTGCCCGACTTGGCGCCGATCACCGCCTCGCCGGCGGTGATCCCGGCTTGGCGCACGGTCATCAGGCCGCCGGCGGCGACCCAGCTGCGAACCGCGTCTGGCCAATCGCCACCCTTGAAGGCGCTGACCTTCGAGAGCGTCGAGTCCCAGAGGATGGAGATCGGCTTGTCGCCGGCCAGTCGGGCGAACAGGCCCGACAGCTGCGCCTTGCCGGCGTCGACCTTGAACATCACCGCGGCCTGGTCGTCGGGACCCGGGCGTAGGTGGAACACCACCTTGTCGGCGGCCGAGAGGGCGAAGGGCTGGGCGCCGGCGGCCGGCGCGAAGGTGAGCTTGGTCCCCTCGAACGAGAAGTTCGGCAGCGGGCTGTCGAGATGCGAGAGGCTGGCGTGGATCACGTCGCCCTTGACGCTCACCGCCCCGCCGGTCGGGCGGGTGAAGGTGAGGCCGGTCGGCGTGGCGATCACCCAGGTTCCCAGGCCGTGCATATAGGCCTGGGTCTCCAGGCGCGGCGCGGCCAGACCCCAGCCGGACGGCTCGCGCAAGCGCGCGTCGGTCAGGGTGACGTTCAGCCGGAAGGGATAGCCGGTGATCCGCCGTTCGGCCCAGGACACGTCGTATCCGGCCTTGCGCAGCTGTTCGGCGCCGGCCTCGATCCGCTCGGCCGCCTGGGCGCGGGCATAGATCCAAAAGCCGCTCCAACCGACCGCCGCGACCAGGGTTATGGCGAAGGGAAGATACAGCCCCATGCGTCCGCGTTTGCGGGGCGCGAGCGGATCGGGCACAGGAGAGAGAGGCGGAGCGGGTTTTGCGCGGCGGGCCATGTCGGTTGAGCGTTGGGTTTTCGGTTACGGGTCGCTGATGTGGCGGCCGGGTTTTGAGCACCTGGAGCGCCAGGCCGCCACCCTACACGGGCGGCGTCGGGCATTCTGCATCTATTCGGTGCATCACCGCGGCACCTATGAACGCCCCGGCCTGGTCTTGGGGCTGGCCCCCGGCGGCGCGGTGCGCGGCGCCGCCTACCGCGTCGCCGAAGAGATCTGGCCCGAGGTCTACGGCTATCTGCGTGAGCGCGAGCAGCCGACCGAGACCTATGTCGAGGCCAGCGCCACCGTGCGGCTGGCCGACGGACGCAAGGTGGAGACCCTGACCTTCCTGTCCGACGTGCATCATCCGCAATGGGCCGGCGCGCTGTCGCTGGAGCGCCAGGCTGAACTGATCGCCGGGGCCACCGGGCTCTCGGGGCGCAATGTCGAATACCTGCGCGACCTGATCATCCACCTGCGCCAGCAGGGGATACGCGACCACGCCATGGAAAAGCTGCTGGTCATGGTCGATGCGCTGGAGCTGGTGGCGAAATAGACCGCCAGATGCTCCCTTGTTCCTCCCCTGCGTAGCGGAGGAGAGGGAGGAACGAGGCCTACAGAACCAGCAGCTTGTTCGACGCGGTCTCGATGCGCTCTTCCAGGAGGCGCATGAACTCGGCCCGCTTCAGGCCGGGCGCGATCGGCTCCAGATACTCGAAGACGATGGTCCCGGGTTTGCGCATGAAGCCGTGCTTGGGCCAATGGACGCCGGAGTTGGTGGCCACCGGGTGCACTGGCACGTCGAGTTCGCGATAGAGCGCGGCGATGCCGGGCTTGTAGTCAGGCGGCGCGCCGGGCTCCGAACGGGTGCCTTCCGGGAAGATCAGCACCTGGCGGGCGTCGACGAAGCGCTCCTTGGAGTCGCGCATCAACTTGCGCAGCGCCGTCGAGTGACCTCCGCGGTCGACCACGATCATCTTGCCCTTCATGGCCCACCAGCTGAAGAACGGGATCCACATCAGCTCCTTCTTGGTCACCATGCAGGCGTCCGGCAGGAAGGCGAACTGGGCGAAGACGTCGAACATGCACTGGTGCTTGGACGCCACCAGGGCCGCGCCCTTGGGCATATGCTCGCGGCCCCGGACCTCGATCCTGATGCCGCAGATCACCCGTAGCAGGAAGATGATGCCGTTCGCCCAGACGCCCATCAGACGCATGATCCACCAACGCGGGCCGAGCAGGGCCGGCGACAGGCCGACAGCCACCATCACCGACCAGATGTAGAACAGGGCCACGAAGAGCAGGGAACGCAGGGCGGTCAAGAACGTCAGCCTTTCTTGGGCGCGGGGTCTTCCGCATCGGCGCGGGGCCCCAGACCTAGGACCGCTTCGCGGCCCAGGATCGCCAGATATTTGCAGTATTCTACGACCATCAAGCGCGCGCCGCCGCTAGTTCCCCACCAGCGACGGGCTTTCAGCACCGAGGTCGCCACGGGGTAGGGGGTCAGCTTGGTGTCGGGCATGGCGCCGCGCAGCTCCAGCATGGCGCGCGGCATGTGGTAGTCGGCGGTGACCACGATCAGGCTGTCGAAGCCCATGGCGCGCGACCACTCCTGGGTCTCGCGGGCGTTGCCGACGGTGTTGGCGGCGTCGAAGCCCAGGTCCACGCAGCAGTCATAGAGCCGGCGGACCGCGCGGCTAACCGTGCGGATGTCTTCGCGCGAGGCCTCGCGGTTGACGCCCGAGACCAGCATGCGTTTGGCCTTGCCGTCTTCCAGCAAGCCCATGGCCGCGCCGATGCGGGCGTTGGAGCCGGCTCCGGTCAGGGCGACCACGCCGTCGGCGATTTCCGGTTCGGGCGCCGGGGTCGAGCGTTCGACCCGGGCGGCGAACGCCAGCAGGCCCGCGGCCCAGATGGCGGCGACCACGAGGATGGCGGTGAGCCCCCTCACGCCAGGTCTCGGATCATCGCCTGGGCGGTCAGGCGCGCGGCGAGCGCGGCCACCGCGCCGGCGGCCAGCGGGGCGGGCAGTACGGCCAGCAGGTCGAGCCAGGAGATCGGCAGAACGGGCGTCAAACCTTGGCCTCCCCCCGCCAGGCGCAAAACAGCCCCCATGATCGCCGCCGCGCCCGCGCCGAACAAGCCCGCGATGGCCGCCATCTTCGCAAACCGCAACTGGAACAGTCCGGCGATGAAACTGTCCTCGGCGCCCGACAGGTGCAGCACCTCGACCACCTCGCGCCGCGCGGCGAGCCCGGCGCGGGTGGCGAAGGCGACGACCGCCGCAGCGGCGGTGGCGATCAGGCCAAACACCGCCAGGCCGATCCAGCGGGCGATCTGGGCGGCGTGCTGGATGTCGGCCATCCAGACGGAATGATCATCGACCACGGCGTCCAGGCCCTGGGCCTTCAGCGCGTTATCCAGGGCGGCCGCGTCGGCCGGGGCCTCGGTCGTCAGCTGGACGGCGACCAGCCGCGGCACCGGCAGGTCGGAGAGGTCGGCGTCACCGAGCCACGGCGCGATCAGCGCCTCGGCCTTTTCACGTTCCAGCGCCCGGGCCTCGGCCACGCCGGGCACGCCGGCCAGGGTCTCGGCGGCGCGGGCGGCGGCGCCGTCCGGGGTCTCGTTGGCCTTGGGGCGCACGATGACGGTGGCTTGGCCGTCGAGCTGGCCGGTCCAATCACGGGCTGCGCGGTTGGTCGCCAGCACGGCCAGCAGGGTCAGGCAGGCCAGGAAGCACAGCGTCGCCACCACGAAGGTCAGCGACCCGTCGCGGGAGTCGGCCTCCGGCAGGAAGGCGGCGGGGCGCCAGCGCTCGACGTCGAAATCGCTCATGAGCGATGGCCATGGGCGGTCAGCCGCCCATTGTCCAGGTGCAGGACCGGCATGCCCGAGCGGGCGACCAGGTCCTCGTCGTGGGTGGCGAACAGGACGGTGGTGCCCAGGCGGTTCAGTTCCACGAACAGCTTCAGGATACGCAGGCCCATTTCCGGATCGACATTGCCGGTCGGCTCGTCGGCCAGCAGGATCTCGGGACGGTTCACCACGGCCCGGGCGATGGCCAGTCGCTGCTTCTCGCCGCCCGCCAGCGTCGCCGGCATGGCGTGCATCCGGTGCTTCAGCCCGACCCAGGCCAGCAGTTCGGCCACGTCGCCGCGATAGCTGTCGGCCTTGCGACCCTCGATGCGCAGCGGCAGGGCGGTGTTGTCGAACACCGACATGTGCTCCAGCAGCTTGAACTCTTGATAAACCACGCCAATCCTGCGGCGCAGGAAGGGCTGATCCTCGCGTGCGACGGTGGAGACGTCCTGCCCGAACAGGTGCATGAGTCCCTTCGAGGGCTTCTCAGCCAGGAACAGGAGCTTGAGCAGCGAGGTCTTTCCCGCTCCCGACGCGCCGGTCACGAAGTGGAATGACCCAGGCGCAAGGGAGAAGGTAAGATCCTTCAGAGTCTCGGGGGCACGACCATAGCGCATCGAAACATCATCGAAGCGGACAACAGCGTGATCGGCGTCAGGTGCGCCTGTGGCGTTTGGGTTTCTGGACATGAGAGCCGAAATCGGCGACCTCGGTTGAGGTTGCTGGAGCGTCCGATTCGGCCGTCATGATACTGACCTGTCCAGAGTGCGCCACCAGCTATTTCGTGGATGATTCCAAGATCCCCACGGAAGGCCGCGCTGTGAAGTGCGCCGGTTGCGGGGCGCGGTGGACCGCAAACCTCGAAGACCCCTCGCTCCAGCTCGAAAAAAACGACGAGGAAGGCGCCTTCGCCCGCGAGCCCGCGCCGGAGATTTCCGAAGATCGCCCGATCCGGGAGCTGCCCGGCGAGGAGCTGCCTAAGGTCTTCCGCGCTAAGGCCGACACTGAGCGCCGGGTGCGCGAAGCGGCGACCACCGGGGTGATCTGGGCCGGCATGGCCGCGGTCCTGGCGGTGCTGATCGCCGTCGCCATCATTTTCCGGGTCGACGTCGTGCGGCTGTGGCCGCGGACGGCCAGCGCCTATGCCGGCGTCGGCCTGCCGGTGAACAGCCTGGGCCTGGTCATTGAGGGCGTGCGCTTCGAGCCCGCCTTGCAGGACGGTCACGCCGCCCTGGCCGTCTCGGGCATGATCCGCAACATCGAGGACAGGCCGGTGGTGTCGCCGCCGCTGCGCATCAGCCTGCTGAACGCCGACGGCAAGGCCATCGCCACCAAGATCGCCCGGCCCGCCGACGCCAAGATCCCGTCTGGCGAAACCCGCCACTTCGCGATCGCTCTACTCGATCCCCCGGCCAGCGCCCGTGAGCTCGAGGTGGCGTTCGCGCCGATGGAGCCGATCAATCTGAAGGTCCATCAGGCCGACCCCGCGCCTGGCGCGCACGACGCCGCCCCGCCGGCTCTGCGCCCGGCCGCCGGCGCGCCGACCCCGCCGCCGGTCGAGGCCCAGCCCCTGGCGGTCGGAACCCCCGACGCCCTGGCTTCGCATGACTGAGACCCCTGACAACCGCACGCCCGTCGTCCTGCTGAGCGAGGACGAGGTGGCGCGGCGCGTCGAGGCGCTGGCCCGCGAGATCGCGCCGCGCATCGACGACGACACCGTCGCCGTCTGCCTGCTGACCGGCGGGCTGTGGTTTGCTTCCGACCTGACCAGGGCCCTGGCGCGCGCCGGCCGTCATGTCCGCTTCGATGCATTGTGGCTGGCCTCCTACGGCGACGAGCGCGCCAGCCTGGGCCGCTGCGAGGTGCGCGCCGACCTGCAGCGCCCGCTGTCTGGCCGCACCGCCCTGATCATCGACGATGTGATCGACACCGGCCTGTCGCTGTCGGAGGCCCAGCGCCTGGTGCGTGACGCCGGCGCCAGCCGGGCGCTGACGGCGGTGTTCGCCTCCAAGCCCTGGCCGACCCCGCGCGCCATCGTGCCGGACTTCGTGGCCTGGCAGGCCCCGGCCCGGTTCCTGGTCGGCTACGGCATGGACGCGGCCGGGGCGATGCGCGGCCTGCCCTATATCGGGGCCTTGGACTAGGCCGACAGGCGCGCGGGCACGTCCTGGGCGCACCAGCCGGCCACCGCATAGAGCAGCTCGGCGGGTTGGATCGGCTTGGGGTGGGCGTCGTCGAAGCCCAGCCCCATCAGCCGCTCGCCCTCGCCGGACATGGCGTCGGCGGTGAGCGCGATCACCGGAATATCGATGCGCCCGGCCTTGCCGGCGCGGATCTGGGCCAGGGCCTCGATCCCGTCCATCCGCGGCATGTGGACGTCCATCAACACGGCGTCGAACTGACCGGCGCGCAGTTCCTCAAGACCGAACAGGCCGTCGTCGGCGAGCGTCACCACCGCGCCGGCCGCCTCCAGGATCGCCTTGGCCACGGCCTGGTTGACTTTGTTGTCGTCGACGACCAGCACCTGGCGGCCTTCGAGGCTGACGATGTCATGCTGGATCTCGGCTTCGGCGGGCGCCGCGGCGGTGGGCAGCGGCAGGGCGACGCGGAAGGTCGAGCCCTCGCCCGGCGTGCTGGCGACCGAGATGTTCCCGCCCATCATCTCGGCGAGCTGACGGCAGATGGATAGGCCAAGGCCGGTGCCGCCGAACCGCCGGGTCGTGGAGATCTCGGCCTGGGAGAAGGCCTGGAACAGCTTGGTCTGCTGGTCCTCGCGCATGCCGATGCCGGTGTCGGTGACGACGATCTCGAGACCTTGGCGCGGTAGCGGGGCGATGCGGATGCTGACGCCGCCGCTCTCGGTGAACTTCAGGGCGTTGGAAATCAGGTTGAGCAGGATCTGGCGCACCCGGATGGGGTCGCCCGCCAGCCAGGCGGGAGTGGCCGGATCGATCTCCAGCGCCAGTTCCAGGCCCTTGAGGCGCGCGGTCTCGCTCCACAGCAGGAAGATCTGCTGGCCGAGCTTCTCGACGTCGAAACTGACGATCTCGAGCTCCAGCTTTCCGGCCTCGATCTTCGAGAGGTCAAGAATGTCGTTGAGCACGGCCATCAGCCCGTCGCCGGACTGGACGATCATGTCCAGGTAGTCGGCCTGCTGGCGGTTGAGTTGGGTGGCGGCCAGGGCGTGGGCCATGCCGAGCACGCCGTTCATCGGCGTGCGCAGTTCGTGGCTCATCATCGCCAGGAAGGCGGATTTGGCGCGGCTGGCGTCCAGGGCCTCGGCCCGCGCGGCCTCCAGGGCCTTGGCGTTGCGCCGGATCGTGCGCGCGACATTGGTGATGACGATGGCCAGGCCCAGCAGGGCCAGGAGGACCAAGGCCAACTCCCATCCGCGGAAACCGGTCAGCAGGATCGGGGCGAGCGCCAGGGTCACGAAGGGCGCGGGCGCCAGGAACACAAACCCGGCCCAGCTCAGCGCGGCGTATTTGAGCGAGGCGACCAGCAGCCCGAGCAGGATCGCCAAGCCCGCCACCTGCAGCGGCGGGGGGCCGTAGAACAGGCAGACGCTGCCCATGGCCGACCATGCGGCGCTGAAGGCCAGGATCGGTGCAAGGCGCTCGACCAGGGGCGGGCGCCGGCCCAGGCGCGCATAGCGCGCGCGCGCGAACACCAGCGAGGCCTCAAGCGCGATGTTGACCAGGATCCAGATGCAGGCGGCCGGAATTCCAAAACCGATCAGCAGCACGGCGGTCGCCAGGCCCGATCCGAACAGCCGGTTGCGCCAGCTGCGCTTGCTGGCCTCCAGGGTCGAGCCGGGCAGCCCGTCTTCGAGTATCTCGCCCCAGGTCAAGCCCTGCAAACCCTGCACTTCTGTCGTCTCCGCTGCTCTTCCCCATTATGGCGCAGCTAGTGTGCAAGAAGAGTTTAGGATTAACGCTGCGAGGCGAGAGACTTTATTGCCAGGGCGCGGGGGCTTCCTTGGCCAGCATGTCCTCATAGGTCGGGCGCGGGCGGACGACGGCGTAGGCGCTTGCCTTGACCAGCACCTCGGGAACCAGCAGGCGGCTGTTGTACTCGCTCGACATCACCGCGCCGTAGGCGCCGGCGCTCATGAAGGCGATCAGGTCGCCGGCTTCCAGCGGCGGTAGGGCGCGTTCGCGGGTGAAGGTGTCGCCGGTTTCGCAGATCGGGCCGACCACGTCATAGACGACGGGCTCGCCAGCGCGCGGCTTCAGCGGGACGATCTCGTGATAGGCGTCGTACATGGCCGGCCGGATCAGGTCGTTCATGGCCGCGTCCAGCACCACGAATTTCCGGCCGCCCGGCCGCTCGTGGATGTGCTGCACCTTGGCCAATAGGACGCCGGCGTTGGCCGCGATCATCCGGCCCGGCTCGAAGGCGTAGGCGATGTTCAGGCCGTTCATGGTCTTGGCGATCATGCGGGCGTAGTCGGCCGGCGAGGGCGGCGTCGGCTGGTTGAAATAGGGCACGCCCAGGCCGCCGCCCAGGTCGAGCCGCTGCACCGACAGTCCTTCGCCGCGCAGGCGCTCGACCAGGCCGCGCATCTTGGTGAAGGCCGCCTCCATGGGGGCCAGGTCGGTGATCTGGCTGCCGATATGGCAGGTGACGCCGACGGGGTTGAGACCCGCATCGTTGGAGGCGTTGGCGTAGAGCCGCTCGGCCTCGGAGAACGAGACGCCGAACTTGTTGTCTTCCTTGCCGGTGGCGATCTTGGCGTGGCCGCCGGCCGAGACGTCGGGGTTGACGCGGATGGCGATGGTGGCCCGGGCGCCCAGCGACTGGGCGACCTGGCTGGCCAGCCGCATCTCCGGCTCGGACTCGACATTGATCTCGGCGACGCCGGCCTTGAGTGCGAAGGCCAGCTCGTCGGCTGTCTTGCCGACGCCGGAGAACACGATCTTCTCGGGCGGAACCCCGGCGGCGAGCGCGCGGCGGATCTCGCCTTCGGACACGGTGTCGGCGCCGGCGCCCAGGCGGGCCAGGGTCTTCAGCACCGCCAGGTTGGAGTTGGCCTTCACGGCGAAGGCGATCAGCGGATCGCCGCCGTTGTCGCCCTTGACGCCTTCAGCCACCAGGGCGTCGCGCAGCACCGTGTAGTGCCGTTCCAGCGTGGCGCTGGAATAGACATAGACCGGCGTGCCGACGGCGTGGGCCAGGTCGGTGAGGGACGCGCCCTCGCAGAAGAGCTCGCCCTCCTTCAGCTCGAAATGATTCATCGCGGGTTCGCGTAGGGGTCCGGAAGGGCGCCCTGCGGGGCGCTGGAGGTGGGGTTCTGGGCCGAGTCGACCGGCAGGGTGCGCGGCGGCGCCGGGCGGTCGGCGCGGTTGCGCGGATCGACGGTGTGGATCGTGCGTCCGGGGTCGGCCCCGGCGTCGGCGCCCGATCCCTTGCCGACCAGCGGGCCGGGACGCTCCAGGGCGCCCATCTTGCCGCAGCCGGCCAGCGCCGTCGCGCCGATCAGGGCGATCGCGAGCAGGGGACGAAGGGTCATGACAGCTTCTCCTTCCAACGCGCGATCTGGGCGCGGACTTGTTCCGGCGAGGTTCCGCCGTAGCTCTTGCGGCTGGCCGCCGACGCTTGCGGCGTCAGGACCTCATAGACGTCGGACGTGATGCGCGGCTCGATCGCCTGCAGGTCGGCCAGCGGCAGGCCCGGCAGGTCGCAGCCCAGGCTCTCGGCCTTCTTCACTGCGGCCCCAGTCACGTGGTGGGCGTCGCGGAACGGCATGTCCAGGGTGCGCACCAGCCAATCGGCGAGATCGGTGGCGGTCGAGAAGCCGGCGCCGGCGGCGGCGGCCATGCGCTCAGTCACAGGCTCCATGTCGGCCACCATGCCGGCCATGGCGGCCAGCGACAGCTCCAGGGCGTCGAAGGCCTCGAAGGTGGGGACCTTGTCCTCCTGCATGTCCTTCGAATAGGTCAGCGGCAGGCCCTTCATCACCACGGTCAGCTGGGTGAACGAGCCGAGCAGTCGGCCGACCTTGGCGCGGACCAGTTCGGCGGCGTCGGGGTTCTTCTTTTGCGGCATGATCGACGAGCCGGTGGTGAAGGCGTCGGTCAGCTTGATGAAGCCGAACTGCGGCGTCATCCAGATCACGATCTCCTCGGCCAGCCGCGACAGGTGGGTGGCGCAGATGGTCGCCGCCGCCAGGCTCTCCAGCGCGAAGTCGCGGTCGGCGACGCTGTCCAGCGAGTTGGCGGTGGGGGCGTCGAAGCCGAGGGCGGCGGCCGTCGCATGGCGGTCGATCGGGAAGGGCGAGCCGGCCAGCGCCGCGGCGCCCAGCGGGCTCTCGTTCATCCGGGCGCGGGCGTCGGCGAAGCGCGAGGCGTCGCGGCCGAACATCTCGACATAGGCCATCAGGTGGTGACCGAAGGTCACAGGCTGGGCCGGCTGCAGGTGGGTGAAGCCCGGCATCAGGGTGGCGGCGTGCGGCTCGGCCTTGGCGACCAGGGCGCCCTGCAGGGCGGCGATCTGCGCAATGGTGCGGTCGGCGGCGTCACGCACCCAGAGCCGGAAGTCCAAAGCCACCTGGTCGTTGCGCGAGCGCGCGGTGTGCAGCCGGCCGGCGGCCGGGCCGATCAGCTCGCGCAGGCGGGCCTCCACGTTCATGTGGATGTCTTCGTACTCGTCGCGGAACGGGAAGGTCCCGGCCGCCATCTCCGCTTCGATGGCCTTGAGGCCGCCCTGGATGGCCGCCTCGTCCTGGCTTGTAATCACGCCTTGCTTGAGCAACATCGCGGCGTGCGCGCGAGAGCCGGCCAGGTCCTGCGCCGCCAGTCGCTTGTCGAAGCCGATGGAGACGTTGATCGCCTGCATCAGTTCGGCGGGCTTGGACGAGAACCGTCCACCCCACATGGCTTGGCCCGCGCCTTGCGGGTCTTGCGCCGGCTTGCCGGAAGCAGTCGAGGAAGAGTGCGTCATATGAGCGAAAAATCAGGTGGTGAGGCCAAGGGCGAACCCAAGGCGATCCCATTGAAGTGGGCGCTCCGGGGCGCCGCCGTGCTTGGCGTCGCCGGGATTGTCTACATCATCGCCCAGGCTTCCATAAACCCCCAGCGGGAAACGAACTTGAAGTCGCTGTCCACCGGCGAGATGGCGAAGTTCGTCACCCCGGTCGAGGCCGCGCCCGCGCCGGTCAACAGCTTCCAGGATCCGACCGGCGCGCCCAAGCGCATCGCCGACTTCAGGGGCAAGGTGACGGTGGTCAATCTGTGGGCCACCTGGTGCGGCCCGTGCGTGATCGAGATGCCGACCCTGGCCAAGCTGGCGGCTGAATATCAGGGCAAACCCGTGGAGATCGTCGCGATCAGCGTCGATCGGCCCGACGACGCCGACAAGGCCCGCGCCTTCATCGCCAAGCACGCGCCGCTGGCCTTCTATCACGACCCGAAAATGGCCCTGCCGTTCGCCTTCAAGCCGACGGCTTCGGGCATGCCGACCACCATCATCTATGGCGCGGACGGCGTCGAACGCGGCCGCCTGGCCGGCGGTGCGGACTGGGGCGGCAAGGACGCGAAGGCCCTGATCGACAAGGTGTTGGCGGAAAGTTGAACCGCAGGGGTTGTTGACGGTGGCGCTGGCCCGTGTGCAAAAATTTCGCCCGCAATCCGGACTTGGGCCTGCTCACGTTCCAACCGCCGCCGATGCGGGCCGAACTGGCGCCTTCCCAGACGACTGTGATTGTTTCCGGGCGACCTGACGGGGGTCCGTCGCGCGCCCAACGCTTGTCAGGGAGACAAGAGCGTTATGGCCACGGGTACCGTCAAATGGTTCAATTCCGCCAAGGGGTTCGGCTTCATTCAGCCTGACAACGGCGGCAAGGACGTCTTCGTCCACATCTCCGCCGTCGAGCGCGCGGGGATGCAAGGCCTCAACGAAGGTCAGAAGCTGGATTATCAGGAGAGGGAAGAGCGCGGGAAGATCGCCGCGGTCGACCTGAAGCCCCTCTAGGGTTCAAGCGTCAAACACTGCGGGCGTCGACTTCCAGCGAGGTCGGCGCCCGTTACTTTTAGGCTAGGCTGACACAGTTTCCCGGTGGCGGGTGGTCTTCTGGCCGGCGTCCGGATCGGTCATCACGCGAAGCAGGTTGACGAGCGACGAGCGGGCTTCCTGCGGCAACCGCTCGAAAGCGGTCAGCAGTTCAAGCGCGCCAGGCGTGCGCATGCGGCTAAGCAGATCGACGTCACCGTCCCCGGCTGGGGTGTCGAGAACGTCCATCAGGTCCACAACCCGGCATCGCAGCGCCCGCGCAATCTGGACGAGCCGCGAAAACGAGATGCGGTTGGCGCCGTTCTCGTACTTCTGAATTTGCTGGAAGCTGACCCCGCACTGTTCGGCAAGCGCCTCTTGCGACATGCCGATCGTCCGCCGTCGAATACGCACAGCTGCGCCCAACGCCACATCCATTGGATCGGGAGTTTTGTTTGAAGGTTCCGCAGACATCTTGGCCTCCTCACCCTAAACGTCCGCCTACGGAGCAGCGGCTCCGGGGTTCGCGTTGGATTCGAGTGAGTTAAGGCCCATATTCACGCTTTGAAAAGCGCGAGTATCATCCACAGGCGCACGATAGACGAGCATGCTCACCGAACGCGTTTGGTGGAATTGGAGTGATCAATCCGCGAAGGCTTGGCAATTTGAGTAAACGCGGCCGGAAAATCGTCCTGAACTGCGTTAACTTGAGGCGAGAGCCATCCAAATCGCCCGAAGTGGCGCCAGGTCGTCGCTGATTTCAGTCTTCAGGTTGTGCTGGCCTTCAAACTGGACGCCGATCAGATCGGCCTTTCGCCAGCTTAAATGCGCGTCAAACGCGAGTCCTGCGACCACATGCAGCAGGGTGAAAACCGATGGCAGGGGCTGGCCGGCTGGAATTTTGACCTGCGCGCCCTGATCGCTGAGGTTGCGAATGCCGCAATCGATCGAGATGACGTGGCGCGGCCCGTAGCAGATCCGGCCGCGCAACAGAGTGCGCTGGCGGGGCTGGGCGCGTCGTTCCTGGCCGATGGGCGGCTCGTATCCCATGCGACCAAGGTTAAGGCGTAATGTTTGCGGCGGCGTAAAGACCGCGCCGCGGTCAGGTCTCGTCCAGCAGCGTCACCGGCGGCAGCCGGTAGCTGCCGTCGAGCAGGGCGGGCTTCGGCAGATAGGCCCGCATGAACAGGGCGAAGCCGGCGGGCGGGGCGGGCAGCCAGTTCGATACCCGCGTCTCGTCGGGACGTTGATGGCCGATCCAGACGTCGAGCGAGCCGTCGTCGTTATAGGTCAGGCCCTCGGTGCGGTCGCCGATCGCGTAGCGGTCCAGCGGATTGTCGGCGAAGAAGAACTGCCCGTCGGCGGTGGCCTCGTAGAGACTGAGCGACCAGAAACTGTCCACCGCCGGCATGCGGTCGGCCGGGAAGTGCAGCCGCCAGGACCGCAGGCCGTCATAGATGCCGCCGCGTTCGCCGCGCCCGCGCATGTACATGGCCTCGACCGGCGGCAGGGCGGCCAGGCCGGCCAGGGCGACGCCGGCCCGGTAGGCGTAGCTCTGGCCGAAGTTCCCGAGGTCGGCGCGCGGATAGAACCAGCCGTCGATCCAGTTCGCTCCGCCGCCGCCGCGCCGCACCGCGACACGGGCCTCGGCCACGCCCGCCTCGATGGCGGCGGCCTCTTCGGCGGTGAAGTTGTCAGGCGCGAACTCGCCGGCGCCGAGACCCAGGGCCGACACCTTGCGCAGCAGGGCGAGGTCGGTCGCCGGCGGCGGGTTGGCGACCATCAGCGCATCGACGCTGGCGAAGTACTCGTTCCAGGGCGCGGAGCGGCGGGCGTGGGCCTGGGATTGCGGCGCTGGTGGCCCTTGCATTGAAAAGCCGGACTGGATGGCGCGGGCGGCTTCCAGATCGGCGGGGCCGTCCACCAGGATACGGGCCAGCGCCCAGACATGGTTGGTCGGCGCGCGCACGACATTGGGGCCCTCGGCGGCCTCGGTCGGGCCGACCAGCCGGAAGGTCCCGCCGTCCGGGCCAGTGGTCCGGGTGCCGAGGATGGCGAAATTGTTGGTGTAGGCGTCCATCAGCGCCAGCGAGAGGTAGCGCTCGCCGGCCGCCGGCAGGGTGATGGTCACCGGCCCGGCGCTCAGGTCGATCTGGGCGCTGGTGTAGAGCGTGTCGTTGTTGGGCGTGGTCACCGCCCGCATCTTGTGGTTGGCGAGGTTGCGCGCGTGGCTGAAGGTGTTGATCTCACCGCCAAACCCGGCGCGGCTGGCGCGGGTCATGGCGATCTCGATCAGCGGCAGGGCGTAGAGCCAGGCGTCGCGCGCGGCCTCCCGCAGTTGGTCATGGGCGGAGAGGGGGACCTGCGAACTCGACATATGAAGACGCCCTGGCCGCGAGTTTCATGCGCGCCGCCCCACGGCCGAAGGGCGGCGGCGGGCAACCTGCCGCGCCGCCCCGCCGATGGCAATCGCCTCTAGGCGAACACGAAGTCCGCGGCGGTCAGCGAGCCGGCCGAAACCCCGACCAGCACCACGGTCTGGGCGCCCAGGGTGATCAGCGTGTCGGCGCCCTGGCTGGTGATGTGGCTGGACAGGGCCGAGAAGTCGGCCGCGTCGCGGATCGGCCAGTCCGAAATGGCTCATGCCGGGCGGCGCCTTGGCCCTGGTTCGCCGCCAAATCGAGTGGTCGCTGCGTGTGGCGGCGGGCCTAGGTCTTCCGCATCCAGAACGAGGCCCCGTATAGATTCAGACCCTCTAGCGGTCCCTGGCGCAGCATGGCGCCGGCGTGGCGCGACAGGTCGGGGTCCTGGCCGACGAACCAGCTGGGGAACAGGATCTCGAAGGCGCCTTGCCCGAACATCAGGGCGACGCCCAGCAGGTACTGCTCGTTCCACATCCGCTGGAGGTGGCCGCTGACATAGTCGTCGGGCAGGTAGATGTCGTGGATCTGGATGATCACGCCGGGCTTCAGGCGCGGCAGGATGTCCATGAAGAACACCGTGACGTCCGAGCCCTGGAATGATCGGTGCGAGGAATCCAGGAACAGGATGTCGCCGGCGTTCAGGTCCTCGAACATCGCCGGGTTGCAGGTCTCCAGCGGCTTGCGCAGGACCTGGTCGCACAGGGCGTCGACCTCGTTGCGCGGCTGCGGGTCGATCGAGATCAGCTTGGTGCGCAGGCCGTAGAGTTCGACCGCCCGCCGCGCGAACTTGGTCGAGACGCCAGAGCCGATCTCCAGGAAGCGGGCCGGATTGGTGGCGCGCAGCATCTGGGTCAGGGCCATGCCGTCCAGCGGCGGGAACCAGGCGTTCAGCCAGAACGGCGTGGCCGTCTCGTAGCTGCCGCCCAGCGGCAACTGGGCGAAGTCGGCCTGGATCTCGCCCATGCCTGTCAGGAACGCGCGATAACGCTCGCGGCCTTTCCCGATCAGTTCGGCGAGCTCGCGATGCGGCGGCCGGCCCGAGCCATAGCGGACCGTCGAGCGATAGGGGTAGTCGACCACGGTGAATTCATGGGCCGCGCGCTCGCTCCAGAAGGCGAGGTCGGACGGCGTCTCGCCCACCGCGCCGCCGATGGCGCGGGCATAGGCCTGTGCGGCGCCCGGTCCGTCGCCCAGACGATGGAGCGCGGTGGCCAGGTCCATCCATCCGCCGGCCGCCTCGGGCTCTAGTTCGACGCTCGCGCGGATCAGCGTCAGCCCCTCGTCGTGGCGACCGAGCTTGTAGAGCGTGACGCCCAGGAAGCGCTGGGCGGCCGGGTGGTCCGGCGCGGTGGACAGCACCCGGCGGAACAGCAGTTCGGCGTGGTTCAGCAGGTGCTCGCGCAGCCGGGTCACCCCGATCTTCAGGTCGCGTTCGGCGGCGGGCGCGAGGGCCGGTGTCGGCATGCTGAGATCCGGAATCGAAGGGACGCCCACCCTAGCCCGGCCTCAGTCGCCTGACGCCAGCCCAGATGATCAGAACGTCAGTTCAGGGACAATTCCATCCGCACGGGCGCCGAGGTCGCCGCGAGCGGAGGATGGGCGGTGACGAAGATCCGGGAGGGTTCGATCTGTCCTCCGTCCAGCAGCGCGGCCTGCACCGCCTCGGCCCGGGCGCGGCCCAGCTGTTGGAGGGCCGGGTCATCGATGGCGATGCGGGCGCGCAGCTTGTCCTCCAGCCAGGCCAGCGCGGCCTGGTCGGCGTCGGGCTTGGCGCCGCCCTCGGCCGCCTGGGGCTTGGGGATGTCGGGTTTGGCGCCGAACTGCTTGCGATAGAGGTCTTCCAGCACCCCGCGCCGGGTCTTTGGATCGGCCAGGGCGGCCTCGACCGCGCCGGCCTTGCCCGCGCGCTTGCCCAGCTTCTCGCTCGCCGCGGCGGCCAGTTCGGCCTTGAACCGGGTCTCGACCAGGGCCGGCTTGTCGAGCGCCGGGCTCACCGGCATCGGGATCTCGAGATTGAGCGCCGGCCGCTCAACCAGGGCTTTGGAAAGCGCCGCGACCTTGCCGCGGCCGGTGTCGTCGAGGACCACGGCGCCCGGCGCGAAGTCGATGAACTGCAGCTCCTCGCCGCCGCCGCCCAGCGCTCCCAGCAGGGCGAAGGGCGAGGTGGCGATCTTGACGAACAGGTTGCCGACCACCTTCCAGATCACCGGCCAGATCTTGAACTTGGGATCGTCCAGGGTGCCGCTGATCGCCACCGGAATGTCGATCACCCCGTGACGGTCCTTCAGCAGGGCGACGATCAGCTTCATCGGCAGTTTGACGGCGTCGGCGCTGTCGACCTTCTCGCCCAGCTCCAACTGGTTGATGACCACCCGGTGGTTGGCGTCCAGCTTCTGGTCGTCGATCCGGTAGTTCAGGTCGACGTCCAGCTTGCCCTTGTTGATCCGGTAGCCCGCGAACTTGCCGGAATAGGGGGAGAAGGTGGTCAGCTCCATGTTCTTGAAGCTCATCTTCACGTCGGTGAAGCTGCGAGCCGCGAAGTAGTTGACCTGCCCGGCGATCTTCACCGGCGCATAACGGTCGACCTGGCCGGCCAGGTCGACGTCGGCGCGGGCGTCCTGGCGTCCCGACAGGCCCTTGATCGTGCCGTCCAACGCTTCGATGCCGGCGATGAAGTGCGGCTCGATCGACAGGTCGGAGAAATCCATCCGCCCGTTCTCGATCCGCACCAGTGCGATCTCGACCGGCAGGGCCTCGCGCTTGGGCGGTTCAGGTTTGGGCGGCGGAGGCGGCGCCCGCTTGGCCTTCTTGAACAGGCTGACCTTGGGCTTCACCGGCTTGGGCGCCGGGGCTGCGAGCGCCTGGGCGGCCGCGGCCTTGGGATCAAGGACCGTAGTGGTGTTCATCACGTAGTTCGGGCCGATCACCACGCGGGCGTAGGGCTCCAGGGCCACCGCCTCGCGGACTTTCACGGCCAGCGGCAGGGTGCGCGCGCTGACGCCCTCAAGCCGCAGCGAGCGCCAGTTGACGAAGTCCTGCTCCAGGGTTTTGTCGACGGTGTGGAAGTTGTCGACGCGCAGGGCGCCGTCGAACTTGGCCGCGCCGCTGGCGGCGTATCCGGCCCGGCCCTTGCCGGAGATCCGGCCCGACAGCAGCCGCAGGTCCGCGCCGCCGTCGATATAGGGCTGGAAGCGCGGCAGATCGATGTCGCTGGCCTCGACGTCGAGCTCGGCCGACACCTTGTCCAGGGTGACCGTTCCCCTGGCGGCCAGCCGGCCTCCGCCCTCCAGGCCGGTGCTGGCCTGCACCTGCACAGGCTTGACGATCGGCAGGGCCAGGCCCGTGACGGCGACATCCAGCGGGGTGGCGACGATGCGCAGCGGGGTGGCGATCGAGCGTTCTTCGAAGGCGATCTTCGCGGCCTTCACGCGCAGGTCCGGCAGGTCGACCGTCCAGGCCGGCGCGGCGGGCGCGGCCCCGGCCCCGGGCTTGGCGGCTCGGGACGGCGGGCCGGCGTAGCGCGCCAGATTGATCGCGCCGCCGGGCTCGGTCCAGGCGGTCACGGTGGGGTTGTTCGCCTCGATGCGGCCGACGCTGACGCTCTGGCCCGGCACGTCCACATGCACCTTGGAGACCACGACCTCCGGCAAGGTCACCCAGTCGGCGGCCGCGCCCTGGGCGCGCAGGCCCGCGTCGGTCAGGCGTAGATCATTGACGTCGACGCCCAGGGTCAGCTTCTCGCCGTTCAGGGCGAAGGCGTAGCCGCCGGACAGACCCAGCTCGCCGCTGGTCACGCCAAAGGGCAGGGCGTCGTCCGCCAGCTCGGCCAACGGCGCGACCTTGACCCTGGTCAGGGCGAAGGTTCCGCGCGAGGCCAGCGGATTGAGGCCCAGCACGCCGCGCCAGGCCAGGCCCTCGCCGCGCTCGGAGACGGCGTTGAGCACATAGGCGGCCCCGTCCTTCACCGTGCTGAAGTTGTTCAGGGTGAAGCCGATAGGGGTGAAGGTCTTGGAGAACGGCTTGCGGCGCGCCAGGTCCACGACCTCGGCGCGGCCATGGCTGACCGACAGGTGCTCGATCGTCACCTTGGCCGGCGGCTTGTCCTCTTCCTTGGGCGGGATCAGGTCGACGATGTTCAGCCGTCCGTCGGCGCGGCGCACCAGCCGCACCTTCGGCGCTTCCAGGCTGATCTCGTTGAAGACCACGCCGCGCCGCCAGATCGAGGCGATCGACAGATCGACCTTTAGGCGATCGAAGCCGATCATCGGCTTGCCGTCGGCGTCGGGCAGGCTGAAGCGGTCGGCCTCCAGCTTCAGCGTGAAGGGGTTGAGCCTGACCTCGCCTAGCGTGGCCTTGCGCTGGTAGCGCTCGGCGACCTGGCTGACGACCTGATCCTTGATGATCCGCGGGGCCACCCAGAAGCCGAGGCCCGCATAGAGCCCGACCAGCAACGCCGCGCCGGCGGCGATCCAGAGCGCCAGGCGCACCGGACCGCCGCGTCGTCTCGGCCGGGGAGACTCCTCGGCCGCGTCCTGCGGGTCAGGCGAAGATGGCATGCGCGCTCCCATCGGCGGCGGCGCAGGGCGCCCGGCCGCCAGGCGACGATACCTCAAACCTCAGCCTTGGCTATCTCAGGTTGAGGCGGCGAGCGCCTGCTGGAGGTCGGCCAGCAGATCGGCCTCGCTTTCCAGCCCAACCGAGAGCCGCAGCAGGCCGTCGCCGATGCCGGCCACCGCGCGGGCCTCCGCGCCCATGCCGACATGGGTCATGGTGGCGGGATGGGCGACCAGGCTTTCGACCCCGCCCAGCGACTCCGCCAGGGTGAAGATCCCCACCGCCTCGACGAAGCTGCGGACCGCGTCCACGCCGCCCGCCAGGTCGAAGCTCAGCATCGCGCCGAAGCCGGCCTGCTGGGCCTGGGCGATCTGATGGCCAGGATGGCTGGCCAGCCCCGGATAATGGACGGCGCGCACCGCAGAGTGACCGTCCAGGAAGGCGGCGACGGCGGCGGCGTTCTGCTGCTGGCGCTCGATGCGTGGGAACAGGGTGCGGACGCCGCGCAGGATCATGTAGGCGTCGAACGGCGCGCCGGTGACGCCGGTCATGTTGGCCCAGGCGGCCAGGGCCTCGACGTCGGCGGGATCGGCGGCGATGACCGCCCCGCCGACCACGTCGGAATGGCCGTTCAGGTATTTGGTGGTCGAGTGGATGACATAGTCGGCGCCCAGGCTGATCGGCCGCTGCAGCGCCGGCGAGAGGAAGGTGTTGTCGACCGCCACCTTGGCGCCGGCCGCCTTGGCCAGGCCCGCCAGGACGACGATGTCGACCACCCGCATCAGCGGATTGCTGGGGGTCTCGATCAGCACCAGGGCCGGGGCGCGGGCAAGCGCCTGGGCGAGCGCCGCCGGGTCGGACTGGTCGACAAAGGCGATCTCGAACTGGCCGCGCGCCGCGCGCGCCGCCAGCAGCCGATAGGTGCCGCCGTAACAGTCGTGCGGCGCCACGATCAGGCGGCCGGGGTCGACTTGGCTCAACACCAGATCCACCGCCGCCATGCCGCTGGCGGTGACCACGGCTCCGGCCCCGCCTTCCAGCTTGGCCAGGGTGTCGGCCAACTGGTCGCGGGTCGGGTTCGCCATCCGGCTGTAGGCGTAGCGGCCCTCGCGGTCGAAGCCTTCGAACAGATAGGTCGTGGACAGATGCAGCGGCGAGGTCACGGCGCCGAACGCGGTGTCGCTCGCCACCCCGTTGGCGGCGGCGATCGTCTGGGGGGCCTTGGGCGTCGTCATTCGAACTGGTGCTCCATCGGCGCCGGAAGCCGCCCCGGCGAACGCTCTTCGTCGCCTCCCATCCATAGCGAAATCAAGGCATGCCGGGGTATATCGTTAGGCGATGCATTGGGCGATGAAAATGAACATGACGCCACCGCGAGCGCTGCATATCAAAGGGTGCGCCGCGACGAGGAGACGTCCATGATACCAGTCGGAGATCGAGCGGCGGACCCCGGCGTGCTGACCTTGGCCGATTACGAGGCCCTGGCCTCGTTCCGATATGCGGTCCGGCGCTATCTGGCCTTCGCCGAGGCCGGCGCCCGGTCGGTCGGATTGACCTCGCAACAGCATCAAGCCTTGCTGGCGATCAAGGCGCATCCGGCGCCCAAGCCGATGTCGATCGGCGACCTCGCGGCGCAATTGCTGATCAAGCACCACAGCACTGTCGAGTTGATCGGCCGTCTGGAAAAGGCCGGCTACACCCAGCGCGCGGTGGACGACGACGACCGGCGCAAGGTGCTGGTCTCGCTGACCGATCATGGAGAGGCGGTCCTGGCCGCGCTCTCGGCGAACAATCTCAACGAGCTGCGCGTGATCGCTCCGGCGTTCTCGGGCCTGCTCGGCCAGCTCGAGAAGCTGAGCGGCGACTGACCTCGCCTCAGATGTAGGGCATCAGCAGGTGGGGGCTGTAATAGGCCGCGACCTTCTCGCGCCAGGCGCCGTCGCCCGCCCCGAACCACTGCAGCTCGTCGCGCGTCAGGCTGGGCGCGGCGGCCAGCGACGAGGTGTCGAAGGGGACGACATAGCCGTCCTTCTCGAGGTCGTAGGCCAGCAGCGCCCAGGGCAGCGGGTGGAACCGTTCCGAGGGGCGAGCGCCAAACGCGACCAGCGCATAGGTGATCCGGCCCGAGCGCCGATCAATCGACAGGTCGCTGATCTGGCCGACCCGCCTGCCATCCTTGCGGAAGATCGGAACGCCGCTCATCCGGCTGGCGGCGATCAGCCATTCGCGGGGGTGAACCCTGGGATCGCAATGATCCAGCCCCGCCACGGCCTGCGATAGGCGGCGGTCAGGCGCCGTCTCGACGCTCCAGGTTCTTGCGGGGGCTGCGGCCGGTCGGCGCGCCTGGACGACGCCGAGGTCATGGCCGTGGCGACCCGCCTCGGGATAGGCCCGCCAAGGGGCGCCGCTGTGGGCCAGCCAGCCCATGAAATCGGTCACGAACTTCATCTCCGTCCTCCTTCATGGAACCGAGATAAGTATCGTAATACGATATATTAAGCTGTGTCATGGGGAAGAATGAACACGATGGCGTGTCCCGGCGGTTTCGCCTGCAGCCGCGCTGCTGCAGGCGAAGGCCAAGCGTCTTAAGCGGGCGCCTTCGCCCGGGCTTCGCCAAACCCGGCGGCCTGGGTGTTGGCCTCGAGGAAGGCGACCAGGTCTTCAGCGGTGTCGGGCGAGTTCGGGGTGTGGGGATAGATGTGGGCGGTGCGCTCCTTGCGGTCGAACCAGATCACGTCCTCCTGGGCCTGGTCGGGCCGGGCGGCGGCCAGCCAGTTCACGGTGTCGGCCCCTTGCGCCTCGGTGCGCAGCACCGACTTCAGGATCTTGCGGAACCGGGGCATCGATCGCCGCACGCCGACGGTGTCGGCCCAACCCGGATGCATCGCGTAGAACCGGAGATCGGTCGCGCCGTAGGCCTTGCGCCAGTAGCGGGTCAGCACGACCTGGCCGCGCTTGGCCAGGCCGTAGGCGCGCACGCCCTCATAGCCGGTCCCGACGTCGTTGAGCTTTTTCACCAGCAGCGGCTGGTTGTACATGCCGCCTGAGGAGACCTCGATGACGCTCGCCCGCGCGGTGAGCATGCCCCTGGAGATCAGCTCCCGGGTCAGCAGATAGTGGCTCTGCAGATTGGTGACGAACGAGGTTTCGAGGCCTTCGGAGGTGACCTTCAGCTTGCCCAGCATGCAGCCGACATTGTTGACCAGCACGTCGATCTTCACGCCGCGCGCCTGCAACCGTCCGAGCAGCGCGTCGACCTCGCTCTGCAGCGAGAAGTCGGCCATTTCCGGAACGATCTGGCCAGGCCCCTTCACCGAGGTCGCGAATTCACGGAGCCGGTCGGGGTTGCGCGCCACGGCGATGACGGTGGCGCCGGCCTGCGCCGCCGCCCGGGCGGCGGCGGCGCCCACGCCTTAAGAGCCCCCGTTGACCAGCCAGGTGTGACCGGAAAGGTCACGCCGCAGCGTCCTCCAGAACGGCCGCCTCGCATAGTACCCGATGGCGCTGTAGCTCGGCGTGAAGCGAGCATAGAAGGTGATGATCTTCCAGATCTTAGCCATGAAATCCGCCCCTTAGCAGTACTGCGCCTGGACGATGCCGCGGCACGCCGCCGTGCATCGCCTTCCGCCGCATCTGGGTTTCCCCCGGTCCTTCCGGCGAGGCGCTGCGGCCCCGTCGCGGTATCAAATGCACCCGTACAGTCTCATAATGCAAGTTATAAAGGCAGGCTCCGGGGCAGGAGCGTGAGGCTCGCGGCGCGGCGTCTTCCGTCGTGCGCTGCAGGTCTGATCTGAGAGACCGCCGACGCGCTGAGCGCGCCGGCGGACCGGGCCTAGTTGGAGGCGACGGTGGCCTTGCCGTCCTGCTTGTAGACGACGCCGCCCTTCATCACGAAGTCGACGTGCTGCAGTTCGGTGATGTCGGTCAGGGGATCGCCGTCGACGGCGACTAGGTCGGCGAAGCGGCCGGGCTGGACCGAGCCGATCTGGTCGGCCGCGCCCAGCAGATCGGACGCCGACTGGGTGGCCGAGAGGATCGCCTCCATGGCCGGCATGCCGGCCTTGACCATCAGGGCGAACTCCTTGCCGTTCTCGCCCAGCGCGGTGTCGGTGCCGAAGGCGATCTTGACCCCGGCGCGATAGGCGTCGCCGAAGTTGCGCAGGGTCTGGGGCACCACCACCTTGGCCTTGGCGGCGGCCGAGGGGTTCATCAGCTCGGGATGGGTGAGGGCCAGCTCCAGCGAGTTGGAGGCCACCAGCAGGGTGGGGACCAGATAGGTCCCGTGCTGCTTGAACAGCTTGTAGCTCTCGGCGTCGGCGAAGGAGCCGTGCTCGATCGAGTCGACGCCCAGCTTCACGGCCATGTCGATGGCGGTCTTGCCGTGGCCGTGCGCCGCGACCTTGAGGCCCAGGCTATGGGCGGTGTCGATGGCGGCCTTGACCTCGTCGACGGTCATCAGTTCGTGGCTGGGATCATCGCCGATGCTGAGCACGCCGCCGCTGGGCATGATCTTGATCAGGTCGGCGCCGCGCTTTTGGTGAGCGCGCACCTCCTTGCGGACCTCGTCGGCGCCGTCGACCACCGAGTTGCCCCAGCCGGAATGCAGCAGTTCGGGGTCGAGGCCGTTGGTGGGGTCGGAGTGGCCGCCGGTCGGGCCGAGCGGTTCCATGGCGACCCACATACGCGGCCCGGTGACCTGGCCGGCGTTGATGGCGCGCTTCAGCGCCACGTCGACGCCGCCGCCGCCGCCGACGTCGCGGACCGAGGTGAAGCCGGCGAGCAGCAGGTTGCGGGCGTTGACCGTGGACGACAGGGCCGAGTCCAGGCTGGTGCGAGTCATCTTCCGGGCGATCGGGTCGCCCTTGGGCTTCAGCGACTGGATATGGGTGTGGCTGTCGATGAAGCCGGGCATGACCGTGGCGCGCGACAGGTCGATCACCTCGGCGCCGACCGGGGTTACGAAGCCCGGTTCGACGGCGACGATCTTGTCGTCGGTGATGCGGATGCTGACCTGGCTGCGCGGCAGTTTGCCGACCCCGTCGATGAGCCGGCCGGCATGGACCACGATGTCCTTGGCCTGGGCGGGGGCGGCGGCGAGGGCCAGGACGGCGACCGAGGCCATGGCCGCGGCGCGAAGGGGCGGGCTGATCTTCAAGGGACTAATCTCCTGCGGAAAATCCGGTGCTTTGAACACGCCGAGGCCTAGCCGCCCTGGATGGGGACGGGCGGAAGGTCTGGGTCGAAATGGAGACCGTTCACGCGGCCGGCGGCCGCGTGAACGGTGAAGGCGATCAGAACTTCTTGTTGAAGGTCACGCCGACGGTGCGCGGACGCACGGTGACGCCGTTGATCGTCCCGGCGCTGATCGCGCTCTGGTTCTTGGTGACGTAGGCCAGTTCGTCGGTGATGTTGTTGACGTAGACGTAGGCGCCCCAGTCCTTGGCCTCCACGCCAACGCGGACGTTGGCGAGGGTGTAGGACGAAACCTTCTGCCTGAAGGCGTTGGTCGGCCGGAACTCTGAATAGCTGGTGCCGACATAGTTGGCGTCGAGCCGCGCCAGACCGTCCAGGCCATCGGTGAGCGGCCAGGTGTACTGGGCCGCCAGGCCGGTGGTGACTTTCGGAATGAACGGGATGCGGTCGCCCTTGCGGCCCGGAGCGTTGACGTCAGGGTTGACCTGGTCCTCGACCAGCTTGGCGTCGCTGAAGTTGGCGTTGGCCTGGAGCTGCAGGCCCTGCATCGGGTTCAGGACGGCCTCGATCTCGGCCCCCTTCACCCGGGCGGCGCCGGCGTTGCTGATGAACGAGAAGGCGCCGTTGGCCGTGCGGCCGCTGACCTGCATGTTGTCCCAGTCGATCTGGTAGACATCGAAGTTCAGGGTCAGGCGGTTGCTCCACCAGGCGGTCTTGGCGCCGAGCTCGTAGTTGACCAGGCTGTCGGAGTCGTAGGGCGTTAGGGCGCCGGGCAGGCCGATCACCTGGTTGGCGCCGCCGGGACGGAAGCCTTCCGAAGCCTGGGCGTAGACCATGATGTCGTCGTTGACGTCATAGGAGGCGTTGAACTTGAACACCCAGCCGTCTTCCTTGGAGGAGACGGTGGTCGGCGGGGTCACGCGAGCGCCGATCAGGTCCAGGCCGACGAAGGTCTGGCCGACGATCTTCTTTTCATACTTGAAGTAGCGGGCGCCGGCGGTGAGCGTCAGCTTGTCGGTGATCTCGTAGGAGCCTTCACCGAAGGCGGCCGTCTGCTTCAGGCTGTCGTCGATCGTCCGGACGGTGGAGATGCGGGCCGGCGAGTAGGCGATGCCGGTGACCGGATCCACGCCCTGCTGCTGGCTGACGATGAAGGCGTCACGGTCTTCGGAGAACAGGCCGACGGTCCAGTTCAGCGGCCCTTCGGCGGTCGAGGACAGGCGCAGTTCGTTGGTCCAGGTGTCGACGTCCTGCGGCTGGTGCAGGGTGCTGGGCGTGTGGGTGTTCACGTAGGCGTTGAACGTCGCGAACTCGGCCGGGCCGCAGGGGACGCCGCCGTTGCGCGAGGCGCAGAGGCCCGGATTGTTGCGGAAGTTGCCGATGAAGTTGCTGACGTCGGAGGTCTGCAGCTGGCTGCGCGAGTACTTCGAGGTCACCCCGGTCAGGGTTGCCCAGCCCAGGTCCCAGCGGGCGGTCAGGCTGTAGATGTTGTAGTCGTCGTACAGCGGCAGCTGGGCGCGGCTGGTCGAGACGTAGTCGCCGGACTTGACGCTGACCGACTGGGCGACGGCGTCCGTGCGTTGGACGAAGGCCGCGGCGTCGATGGTCAGGTTCTCGGTCGGCTCGTAGCGCACCAGCAGGCGGCCGGCCCAGGTGGTCTCGTCGTTGAGGTTCTTGAGGCCAAGGACGTTGTTGTCCACGTAGCCGTCGACCTCGCGGTAGAACACCACGGCGCGGGCCGCCAGCTTGTCCTCGACCAGCGGCAGGTTGACCATGGCGTTGGCCTCGTAGCCCATGCCGCCGCCATTGGTGGAGAAGACGTTGCCTTCGAAGGCGCCTTCATTCTCGTAGCCCGGCTTGCGGAAGAGCACCCGCACCGTGCCGCCCATCGAGCCCGAGCCGTAGAGCGTGCCCTGGGGCCCGCGCAGCACTTCGACCTGCTGGACGTCGAACAGCTTCAGGTCCGGCGAACGCGCGCCGCTGTCGCTGGTGGTGCCGGGCGAACCGCCGACCGGGGTTTCGTCGTAATAGATGCCGACCTGGGCTTCACCAGCGCCCTGGATGCCGCGGATCACCACGCGCCGCGCGCCGGGGCCGCCGTCGACCAGGGTCAGGCCGGGCACCGCCTTGGCGTAGTCGCCGATGTTGTCGACGCCCATCTTGGCCAGGGTCTCGCCGGTGACGGCGGAGATGGCGATGGGCGTATCTTGCAGGACGGTCGAGCGCTTCAGCGCCGTGACGACCAGTTCTTCGACCGCCGGGCCGCCGCTGGCGGTCCCTTGAGCCCAGGCGGTTCCGCCGCCCGCCGCGATCAGCAGAGCCGAGCCCAAGGCCGTGGCTCCGAGCAAGCGGGTGCGCTGTCTTGTTGAAATGAGTGTGGTCATGTAATCCCCCGGCCGCGATATTCTTGATCTGAATTGTCGAAAATAGTTCCATTCGAAACTATTTGTTGCAACAGCAGAGTTTCCTCGCCGAGGAAATTTCTGCCTGCTGTGGTCTTTACGCCATCTCGGATCGCCAAATTCCAGCCGAACTCAATGATTCGGCGCAAATTTGTGCCTGAAAGCGTCCGCCCCCGGCCTTTTAGCCGCGCAGCGCCGAAACGTAGGTTCCGATGTCGAAATAGTCGCGCCAGACCTTGATGCGTCCGTCCTGCATTTCGAACACGCCGCAGCAGGGCAGGTTGACCGGCTTGTCGCCGACCATCGTCCGATCAAGGCGCTCGGCGATGACGATGTTCCCCTTGGACACCAGGTTCAGGACGTCCCACTCGGTCGAGGTCCAGTCCTTCAGAAACGCCGCGATGAACGGACGCAGGGCCTCGTGCCCGGTCACGGGCTTGGTCGGCATGTTGTGATAGACGCCGTCCTCGCAAAAATACTGAACCAGCTCCTCGACATCCAGCCGCGACCATGCGGCGATGAAGTCGCCTATCACCTGTTCATTGTTCGCCATCTTGGTTCCCCTCTTGTTGTTTGAGAGCGGCTAGGCCGCCCGCAGATGGGCGCGCTCGTTCAGCGCCACCACGGCCCGCTGACCGCCGCGGGCGCACATGTAGCGATGGACGCTGGTGTAGCCCGGCTCGAAGAACAGCCGCGGCGCCATGCCCAGGATGTGGGCGGTCCAGACATTGATGACTCCGCCATGGCAGAACACCGCCACCCGCTGGCCCGCATGGGCGGCGATCACCTCTTCCAGCGCGCCGACCACGGCGGCGCTGAAGGCGTTGATGTCCATGGCGTGCTCGCCCCTCGCAAGGGCCAGCCATGCCTCGTAGTTCTCGCGCTTCAGTACCTCCATCGGCACGTAGGAGCCGGAATCGCGGTCGAACTCGGCCACGCCTTCGTGCTGACTGATCTGGTGGCCAAGGTGGTCGGCGAACGGCTGCGCGGTCTGGATGGCCCGGCGCATGGGGCTGGACCACACCGCGTCCGCGCCCTCGTGGGCCAACCAGGCGGCCACCTTGCCGGCCTGGTCGCGGCCTTCCTGCGACAGATCGGGATCGGAGCTCTCGTCGTTGCGCACGGGCAGGCCGTGGCGGATGAGGATAAGTTCCATGGCCCAATTCCCCCGTCGCGCCGGTTTCCCCGGCTTCGCGCGCCTTATCGCTGAGGTTGTGGCTGCGCGCTAGGCTCTTGGCGGCGGGACGTGGCCTTCGGGTTAGAGGCGTGGCGGCCGGGCGCGGATCATCAGTTGCCCTTGTCAGCCGACCCAGATCGGCGGCGTGCGTCGATACCACTGCAACTCGCGCTCAAGCTCGAAGGCCAACTGCAGCAGCACGGCCTCGCCGCCGGCGCGGGTCGAGAACTGCAGGCCGAGCGGCAAACCGTCCTGGCTCAGGCCCATGGGCAGGGTGATCGCCGGCGTGCCGGCGATGTTGTCGATCCAGGTGGGGGCGAAGCCGAACACCCGCTCGATCTGGGTCTCGGCGGGCAGGGCCGGGTCGAGATAGGACAGCGGGACCGGCGGCTTGTTCTGCGTCGGGGTCATGTAGACGTCGATGGTCTCGAACTGGGCGTTATAGCCCTGGACCGCCTCGGTGAGCGTCGCCACCGCCGCGCCAAGATCGCCGGGGGCCGAGCGCCGTCCGATCTCGGCCAGGCCAAGGGTCAAGGGTTCCAGGTCGTCGGGGCCAGGCTCGCGCCCCAGATCCACCCCGACCGCCTTGACGCGGCCCGCGGCCGCAGCGCCGAACATGACCCGCATGGCCTGGTTGGCGCGCGCGATGTCGAAGGCGAGGGGGCGATCGGTGACCTTGTGTCCCAGCCGCCGCAGCAGCGGCAGCGCCTTGGCGAACACCGCCTCGACGTCGGGGCTCGGCGGGGCGCCGTTGTTCTCGGCCGGGTGGGCGCCGATGCGCAGCCGCCGCTGGCCCGGGCCGGTGACTACGCCGACCGGGACGAAGCGTGCGCCTTCACCGGTCATTTCGGTGGCGGCGAACCAGGCGGCGGTGTCGCGCACCGTGCGGCTGACGCAGTTGTTGACGGTGAGGTCGGTGATCGCGTGATCGTTCTGCGATCCGACCATGCGCCCGCGCGAGGGTTTCAATCCGACCAGGCCGTTGGCGGCGGCCGGAACGCGGATCGAGCCGCCCGAGTCGCTGGCGTGCGCCACCGGCACGACGCCCGCGGCCACCGCCGCGGCCGCGCCGCCCGAGGATCCGCCGACGCTATGCTCCAGGTTCCACGGATTGCGGGTCGGCCCGGCGAGCAGCGATTGGGTGGTCCCGGACAGGCCGAGTTCGGGCGTGGTGGAGCGCCCGATCGAAACGACGCCCGAGCGTTCCACGGCGACGACATAGGGGGCGTCCGTTTCGCCGATACGAGCGCGGTATGCGCGCGATCCAAACGTGAACGGCAGGCCAGCCTGCGAGGCGACGTCCTTGATCAGCGTCGGCACGCCGGCCAGCGGGCCGGCGACGCCAGCCGCCGCCATCTTGCGGGCTCGCTCAAAGTTCGGGAGCGCGACGGCGTTGATCTGCGGGTTGGCCTTCTCAAGGCGGGTGATCGCGGCCTCGACCAGATCAGCGGCGCTGGCCTTGCCCGTGCGGACAGCCTGCGCCATCGCCACGGCGTCCATCGGAGCGGCGCTCGCGCTCGAAGCACGCGCCTGAAGAGGGGCGGCGCTCGCCAGGATGGCGGCGGCCTGCGCGAACCCGCGACGGGTCAACTCGGTCATGGAATCTCTTCTTCTGATTTGTCAGTCGGACCGCGCCGATCAAGGCGTCATCAGCGCCGAGAGCGCAGGGCGACGGCGCGGCGTCGGGAGCCCATGGCTCCCGACGCCTTGGTCGTTAGAAGTTGGCTTTCAGCTCAAGTCCGACCTGACGGGGCGAGCCCCATGCGACGAAGCGGGAGCCGAAGTTGTCGGAGGAATCCATCTGCACGAGGTAGTCCTCGCCGAACAGGTTCGTGGCGTACAGGCGCACACGGTACTTTTCCTCCGGGCTATCCCAGATCAACGCGGCGTTGACGATCGTATAGGCCTTCTGGGCGTCCTGAGCGTTGTTGAACTCGCGGAAGTAGATCTTGCTGCGGTAGCTCACGTCCGCGCGGGCGGTAAGCCGGCCGCCGACATTGAGCGGGTCGGTCTTGTAGGCGACGCCGACATTGCTGGAGACCTTCGGCGAGTTGTTCAGATAGTGCCCCTTCACGTTCTGGGTTCCGAGCGCTGGGTCCAGCGAGTCGATGTTGGAAAACTCGGTGAACTTGGCGTCCAGGAACGAGGCGTTGGCGTTGAACGTCCAGTGTTCCTCGGGCTTCCAAACGGCCTCGACTTCGAGGCCCTTCACCTTGGCGGCCGGGGCGTTCTTGATCAGGCGGACAAGGCCGACCACCTGGCTCAGCTGCAGGTCGGTGTAGTCGTAGTAGAAGACTGAGGCGTTCACGATCAGGGTGTTGTCGAGCAGCCGGTTCTTCCAGCCCGCCTCATATGACGTGACCTTCTCGGGCTCGAACCCGTTGTCGCAAGCGTAGAGGTTCCAGCCGCCGCTCTTGAAGCCCTTCGAATAGGTCGCATAGACGTTGCTGTCGTCCGAGACGTCGAACTGCGCCCCGATTTTCGGGGTGGTGGATTTGTAGGTCACGTCGTTGGTGCGCAGCGGGCAACTGGCGAAGGGCGGCGTCGGCCCGAAGCTCAGCAGTGTCCGTTGGGTCTGGGTGATCTTGTCTTCAGAGAAGCGGATGCCCGCCACGATGCGAGCGCGGTCCGTCAGGTTCCAGGTCGCGTCGCCGAAGACCGCTTTGGACTTCGTCATCGTGCGCATGGAGAGGTGGTCGAGGGAGCTTCCGGCAGGCAGCGGGAAGATGCCGAGCGGGAAGTCGTAGTGCAACTGATCGAAGGCGCTGTCGCGCATGTAGAAGGCGCCGACAACGGCCGTCACCGGGCCGACCTGGCCGCCGATATTCAGTTCCTGGGTCACGGTCCGCGAACGGGCGGTGCGCTCGGAGGGGAAGGCGCTGACATTGATGGAATCGTCGTCGCGCACTTCGTGATCGGCCAGGCGCTGGTAAGCGGTGATCGACTTGACCTGGAAGTCGCCCAGATCCCAGGTGAACGTGCCGGAGGCCGAGGCGAAGTCCCGTTCAGCGCCGATCGGGTCGTTCGCCGCGATGCGGCGTGGCTCCAGCGGTACGGTGGCGCCGGTCAGATAGGGGTTCACCGCCTGCGCTCCCGCCGTCGGGACATTGTACAGCGTGAAGTAGGAGGTCGGGCCCTCGCCGTGGAGCCCCGTGAGGCCAAGGTCGAATGTCAGATTCTCAAGTAGGTCGGCCTGCACGCGCAAGCGGGCGGCCAGGGTCTGTCCCTTGTCGACATCTTGGCCGTTCGGCAGGACGTTCTTGACGAAACCCTTGTCGCGGTCCCAACGGTCGATGACCAGCCGGCTGCGTACGCGGTCGCCGAACGGCGCGTTGATCACCCCTTGCAGCCGGGTCTCGTTGTAGGTGGCGTAGCTACCGAGCACGTAGCCTTCGAGTTGGTCGCTCGGCGCCTGGGTGATGAAGTTGATCGCGCCGCCGTTGGCGTTACGGCCGTAGAGCGTGCCTTGCGGGCCGCGCAGCACTTCGACGCGCTCGATGTCGGTCTGGGCCAGATCGCCCATGGACGGCCGTGGCTGGTAGACGCCGTCGACATGGATGGCGACCCCGGGCGAGCCCTGGTTCAGTCCCACGCCACGGATCGTGATTGCGGTCTGGCCGAGCAGTTTGCCCGCCTGCATGCTGGGAACCACGAACTGAAGGTCGACGGGAGACGCCACCCCGCGCTCCTGCAGCGCGGCCCCGCTGATTGCGGTGATCGCGGCCGGGACATCCTGGATGTTCTCGGCCCGCTTCTGAGCGGTGACGATCAGTTCGTCGATCTGAACAGGCCCGTCCGCTTGGGCCCAGGCTCCGCTGGCCGCCGCCAAACCGCTGATCGCGGCCGAGCCGCACAACAGCACTTGCAAGCACTTACGCATGGGATTTCCCCTCCACTAATGATTCCGCGTCCGGCCTCAGGCGGGCCGGTTTTGACGATCCGGGTCATAGATACCTTCTTGTGTAAGCTCGCTGTCAAGCAATTTGACGATGCGGTGCATCGTGGAGCTGGGTTTGCGAACCCCTGCGGTAGAAAGGTGAGGCGAGATAAAACCCGGCGTTGCGGACCATCACCGCCGCGAGCGCGTGCAAACGTAATTGTCCAAACTGAACCTTGGCGCCCTCATTTGTCGAAGCGCTTGACGAGCGGTGGCGATTTGGGGATTTTGTGCACCAGTACGTCAATTCGATCGCCCGTCGCGGATAGACCGCGGGCCGCCATCTGGGCGGTGGAATAGGCGACGGGCTTCTGGAGGATGCTGTGAACCCCACCCAAGACACCGTGTTGGATTTCGACCCCGTCGCCCTGCGCGAGAAGTATCGCGCTGAGCGTGACAAGCGCCTGCGCAACGAGGGGACCAGCCAGTATCGCTATGTTGAGGGTGAGTTCGCCCACCTGCTGGACGATCCCTATGTCGAGCCGGGCTTCACGCGCGAGCCGCTGAGCGACGAGGTCGACGTGGTGGTGATCGGCGGCGGGTTCGGCGGGCTGATGGCCGCGGCCCGGCTGCGCGAGGCCGGCGTCAAGAGCATCCGGATCATCGAGAAGGGCGGCGACTTCGGCGGCACCTGGTACTGGAACCGCTATCCGGGCGCGGCCTGCGATATCGAGGCCTATGTCTACATGCCGCTGCTCGAGGAGCTGGGCTACGTCCCCTCCGAGAAGTATGCGGGCGGGGCGGAGATCTTCCAGCACAGCCAGGCGATCGGCCGCCATTTCGATCTCTATCGCGACGCCTGCTTCCAGACCGAGGTGACCGAACTGCGCTGGGACGAGGCGGCGCTGCGCTGGATCGTCTCCACCGATCGCGGCGACGCCATGAAGGCGCGCTTCGTCTGCATGTCGACCGGGCCGCTGCAGCGCCCGAAGCTGCCGGGCATCCCCGGCGTCGAGAGCTTCAAGGGCCACACCTTCCACACCAGCCGTTGGGACTACGCCTATACCGGCGGCGACGCACAGGGGAACATGACCGGCCTGGCCGGCAAGCGGGTCGGCATCATCGGCACCGGCGCCACGGCGATCCAGGCGGTGCCGCACCTGGGCGAGGGCGCGGGCCATCTCTATGTCTTCCAGCGCACGCCCTCATCGGTGGACGCCCGTTACAACCGGCCGACCGATCCGCAGTGGGCCAAGAGCCTGGCGGCCGGCTGGCAGCAGGAGCGGATGGACAACTTCAACCTGCTGGTCAGCGGCGGCGTCGCCGACCAGGACATGGTCGGCGATGGTTGGACCGAGATCCTCTCGCCGATTGGCATCGCCATGAGCGGCGGGATGGGCCCAGAGGCCTTCGAGCAGATCCAGCTCAAGGACTTCGCGCGGATGGAGCGGATCCGGGCGCGGGTGGACGAGGTCGTCCAGGACGGCGCGACCGCCGAGGCGCTGAAGCCGTACTACGACCAGATGTGCAAGCGCCCGTGCTTCAACGACTACTATCTGGACACCTTCAACCGTCCCAACGTCACCTTGGTCGACACCAAGGGGCAGGGGGTTGAGGCGATCACCGAGCGCGGCGTCGTGGTCGACGGCCAGGAGTATGAGCTCGACTGCCTGATCTACGGCACCGGCTTTGAGTTCCAGACCGACTACGCCCGGCGGACCGGCTTCCAGACCTACGGACGCGGCGGGCTGAGCCTGTCGGAGAAGTGGAAGGACGGGGTCTCGTCCCTGCACGGCATGACCACGCGCGGCTTCCCCAACATGTTCGTGCTGGGCAATGCGCAGTCGGCCAATACGCCGAACTTCACCCACATGCTGAACGAGGCCAGCAAGCACGTGGCCTATATCGTCAAGCATTGCGAGGACCGGCAGATCCGCGCCATCGAGCCGAGCCAGGCGGCGGAAGAGGCCTGGGTGGCCGAGGTGATGTCGTACGCCGGCATGCGCCGCGCCTTCGACCAGGAGTGCACGCCCGGCTATTACAACAACGAAGGCATGCCGTCCGACCTGGCCGTGCGGAACAACTTCTACGGCGGCGGTCCGGTCATCTTCATCCAACTCCTGAAGGAGTGGCGGGCCGCCGACAGCCTGCCGGGCATGGAAATCGCCCAGGCCGAAACCGTCTCGGCTTGATCTGAACCTAAGGGGAGGGCGCATCGGCGGCCTCCCCATCTGCTCGATATTTTGGAGACCAGCGCCATGGCCCTCGACACCGGTGATCAGCCCAAGACCTTCAACTGGGAAGACCCGCTCGACCTGGCCTCGCGGCTGACCGAGGAGGAGCGGATGGTCTGGCAGTCGGCGCGGTCGTACGCCCGCGAGAAGCTGCTGCCGCGCGTGGTCTCGGCCTATGCCGACGAGCGCTTCGACCGCGAGATCATGAGCGAGATGGGGGCGCTGGGCTTCCTGGGCGCCACCCTGCCCGAGCAGTACGGCGGGGCCGGGGTCAGCCATGTGGCCTACGGCCTGATCGCCCGCGAGATCGAGGCGGTCGACAGCGGCTACCGCTCGGCGATGAGCGTGCAGTCCTCGCTGGTGATGTACCCGATCTACGCCTTCGGCTCCGAGGAGCAGAAGATGAAGTACCTGCCGGGCATGGCGCGCGGCGAGATCGTCGGCTGTTTCGGCCTGACCGAGGCCGACGGCGGCTCCGACCCGGCCTCGATGCGCACCGTGGCGAAGAAGGTCGACGGCGGCTACCGGCTCTCGGGGTCCAAGATGTGGATCACCAACTCCCCCATCGCCGATGTCTGCCTGGTCTGGGCCAAGCTCGACGGCGTCATCCGCGGCTTCCTGGTCGATCGCGGCTCCGAAGGGCTCACCACGCCGAAGATCTTGAACAAGCTCTCCCTGCGCGCCTCGGTCACCGGCGAGATCGCGCTGAACGACGTGTTCGTCGCCGAGAACCAGATGCTGCCGAACGTCAGCGGCCTGCGCGGACCGTTCTCCTGCCTGAACAAGGCCCGCTACGGCATTAGCTGGGGCGCGATGGGCGCGGCCGAGTTCTGCCTGCACGCCTCCAGAGACTACACCCTGACCCGCCAGGTGTTCGGCAAGCCGCTGGCCGCCCGCCAGCTGGTGCAGAAGAAGCTGGCCGACATGCAGACCGAGATCGCGCTGGGCTTCGAGGGCGCGCTGGCGCTCGGACGCCTGCTCGACCAGGGCGCCTGGGTCCCCGAGGCCATCAGCCTGATGAAGCGCAACAACTGCGGCAAGGCCCTGGCCATCGCCCGCGAGGCCCGCGACATCCACGGCGGCAACGGCATTTCCGGCGACTATCACGTCATGCGACACGCCGCGAACCTGGAGACCGTCAACACCTACGAAGGCGCCCACGACGTCCACGCCCTGATCCTCGGACGCGCCATCACCGGACAGAACGCGTTCTAGACGCAGGGCCGCCATCCATGTTCAGGTCGCGCTTCGCGACCTAAGACAGCCTGCCAAGGGGACCTATGACCTACAAGACCCTGACCTGGGAGGTGGCCGACCGCGTCCTCACCCTGACCCTGAACCGGCCCGACCAACTCAACGCTTTCACGGTCGAGATGGCGCACGAGCTGATCGCCGCGTTTGAACGCGCCAGCGAAGACGACGGCGTCGGCGCGGTGGTGGTGACCGGCGCGGGGCGCGCGTTCTGCGCCGGCATGGACCTGTCCTCCAGCGGCAACGTGTTCGGGCTCGACGAGAGCTTGAGCCCGACCCTGGCCGACATGCGTGAGCGGCTGGACGACCCGGCGATCCGTGACGGGGTGCGCGACACCGGCGGGCGGGTGACGCTGGCGATCTACAATTGCAAGAAGCCGGTAATCGCGGCGATCAACGGTGCGGCGGTCGGCATCGGCGCGACCATGATGCTCGCCATGGACATCCGCATGGCCTCGGAGAAGGCGCGGATCGGCTTCGTGTTCGGCAAGCTCGGCATAGTGCCGGAGGCCTGCTCAAGCTGGTTCCTGCCCCGCCTGGTCGGGCCGCAGCAGGCGCTGGAGTGGGTGCTGTCGGCCGAGATCTTCGATGCGGCCGAGGGACTGCGCGGCGGCCTGCTGCGTTCGGTCCACGCGCCTGAGGAGCTGCTCGGCGCGGCCCAGGCCTTGGCGCGCAAGTTCATCGCCGGCCGCTCGCCCGTCGCGGTCGCGCTGGCTCGTCAGATGCTGCTGCGCAACAGCGCACAGTCCCATCCGCTGGCAGCCCATCGGGTGGACTCCCTGGCGATGTTCTACACCAGCCTCGAGGACGGCAAGGAGGGGGTGGCGGCCTTCCTGGAGAAGCGCGAGCCGGAGTTCACGGCCAGCGCCTCGAAGATGCCGAGCTTCTATCCTTGGGATGAACGCTAGCGGTAGGTCGCACTGATTTTACGTTTGAGTGTTCGCAGGGCGGTTGACGTCAAGCTGGACGCGTGATGAAGCCGGGGAGTGAAATTGTCCCAAGCCGATGATCGTTCGACCCGTGGCGCCAAGCGCGCGCGTTTGCTGGAGGAGGCCGCCAAGGCCCTGAACAGCCGCGGCATCTCCCAGACCTCCCTGGCCGAGATCGCCAAGTCGGTCGGGGTCTCGCGCGCCGCGCTCTACTACTATTTCGAGGATCAGGAAGACTTGGTCTTCCAAAGTTATCGCCGGTCCTGCGAGATGATGGCGCGCCGCCTGAGCGAGGCTTCGCATGGCGGCGGCGACGCCATGACCGTGCTGCTGGCCTTCGTCGACGGCATGCTGGCCGAGGATGAACCGGAGTTCGCCTCGCTCAGCGAGGCGGCTTACCTGCGCCCCGAGCAGCGCAGCACGATCCTGGGGCTCTACGAGGCCCTGCTGGCCAGCATCGCCGAGATTCTTAACGCCGGCGCGCGGCGGGGGGAGTTGCGCGCCTGTTCGGCCGGCATCGTCGCCCAGGCGATCATCGGCCTGGTCTCCTGGATCCCGATGGCGCGGCGTTGGCGCTCAAGCCAGGCCCTGTCGCAGCGCGACATGGTCGAGGCGATCAAGACCCTGCTCGATCACGGGGTGGCCGTCGAACGACGCCTGCCGATCAAGATCCCGCCATTCGACTTCTCGTTCGCGGACGTGCGGCTGGACCGGGTGTTCGACGCCGAAGCCCTGGCCGCCGCCAAGCAGCAGGCGCTGCTGGCCTCGGCCTCCTGGCTGTTCAATCTCAAGGGCGTGGACGCCACCTCGCTGGAGGAAATCGCCACCCGCGTGGGGGTCACCAAGAAGGTGATCTACCACAACGTCGGCGACAAGGAGACGCTGGTGGTCGAGTGCTATCGGCGCTCCTTCCGGATGTGGGAGGAGATCGCCGGGGCCGCCCGAACCTATGACGGCTCGCGCCTCGAAGCATTTTGCCTGTCGATGAACGCTGGGGCCGCGGCCAGCCTGCGTGAGGATCTGGCGACCCTCTCGCCATTGGCCGGGTTCGAGGCCCTGCCGTCCGCCGCCCAGGACGAGATCAACGCCTCGGCCGTGCGGCTGATGGACATCCACCTGGAAATCTTCGCCGTCGGCCAGGCCCAAGGCTCGATGTCGGCGACCAACCCGCGCGCGATCGTGGCGATCGTTCCGGGCGTCTACCAATGGCTGCCGAAGTGGTTCGACACATTCTCGCTTGAGGAGCGTCAGATGGCGGCCCGTGAGGTCGCCGAACTGATCGCCCTGGGTCTGCGCCCGCTCTAGCTGGGCGCCCGCTCAAGCGGGACCTGCTCGACAGCCGCCCTCACCAGACGCGCCAACGGCGTTCGTCCGTCGCGCCCTTGCATCCCTATTTCCAACAATCGAATGCATGACGAAACTTGTTTGTCAAAACTCTTGACTCGGGCTGATGTGGCCGGGATGGTGTGCACCACAACGTCAAATTCGGGCCGATTGAACGAAGCCCGGAGCGGAGGAAACAATGGGCAGGCACGATCCCGACATCGCGGGTTTCAAGCAGCAACTCGTCGAACTGACCAAGATGCGCGAAAGCGCTCCGCCCAGCGTCGAGGCTGAGCGCGCGGCGTTCGACGGCCAGCACGGCGCCGTGCCGCCGGCCGAAGGCTGTGAGGTCACGCCGGTCGTCGCCGGCTCGGTTCGCGGCGAGCGCATCACGCCCAAGGGCGCGGACACCTCCAAGGCGCTGATCTATTTCCACGGCGGCGGCCACATGTTCGGCAGCCCGCTGAGTCACCGACACCTGGTGTCGCGCCTGGCGGCGGCGGCCGGCGTGGTGGCCTACAACATGGAATACCGGCTGGCGCCGGAGAACCCCTATCCCGCCGGCCTCGACGACGCCGAGCAAGCCTATCGCTTCGTGCTGGGTGAGGGGTTCAAGCCTGAGGACATCGTCCTGGGTGGGGAGTCCGCCGGCGGCAATCTGACGGCGGCCCTGCTGCTGAAGCTGCGCGATCTTGGCTTGGCGCAGCCGGCCGGCGCCTATCTGCTCAGCCCCTGGCTCGACATGACCCAGAGCGGCGCGTCCTTTGCGGCGCGCGGCCCGCACGATCCGATGATCACCCACGCCGCCCTGACCGCCTGTTCGGCGGCCTATCGGGCCGGCGCCTCGGCCGAAGATCCGTTGATCTCGCCGGCCATGGCCGACCTCGCCGGCCTGCCGCCGCTGTTCATCCAGGTTGGGGCCGACGAAGTCCTGCTCAGCGACTCCGTCGAGTTCACGCGCCGCGCCGCCCTGGCCGGCATCGACGTACGCCTGCACGTCTGGGCCGAGATGGTTCACGCCTGGCCGCTGTTCCACTTCGCCCTGCCGGCCTCGGGCCTCGCCGCCATCGATGAGGCTGGCGCCTGGATGGCGCGCCAGCTTTGTCATTGATGCGCCTGCGCCGCTCCGCCCACCAAGGTGCCGTGAAGATGAAAATCATCCCAATCGGGCGCAACCGCGTGATGGCTGCTGTTGTCGTCTCGGCGCTGTTCGCCGCGACGTCCGCCGTGGCTGAAGCCCCTGCCGGCGCGATGACCGCTTCGGACCACAAACCGCCAACGAACGAGTCTCTCATGCGATTGAATGCACCGAGGATTGCGCCGCTTCAGGACGTCGAACTGACCGACGAGCAACTTGCGATCCTTGCGCCGCTAATTGCGCGGGACCAGCTCTACAATATCTTCCGGACCTTCGCGCGGACGCCCAAGGCCTTGCAAACCTTCTTGGCCTGGGGCGGCTACATCATGTCGGCGGACAACAGTCTGACGCCACGCCAACGTGAGATCGTCATCCTGCGAGTCGGCTACCTCTGCAGGTCGGGCTACGAGTTTGCCCAGCACGTGCTGATCGGCCTGCAGTCGGGCCTCACCGAGGCCGAGATCGCCAAGATCAAGCAAGGCGCCGAAGCCGGCTGGACACCAGATGAGGCCGCCCTGATCCGAATGGCGGATGAACTGGTCACCGACCATTTCGTGAGCGATCCGACTTGGGCGCAACTTCGGGCGCATTTCAGTGAGAAGAACGTCATGGACGCGGTCTACACCGCCGGCCAGTACACCCAGGTTTCGATGTTCCTGAACACCTTCGGCGTGCAACTGGATCAGGGCCTGACGCTCGATCCTGATCTACGACGGTAGGACGATGGGCAGGCTGGAGGGCAAGACCGCCATCGTCGTCGGCGCCGGCCAGACGGCGGGCGAGACGGTTGGCAACGGCAGGGCCATGGCCCTGTTGTTCGCCCGCGAAGGCGCGCAGGTGCTCTGCGTCGACCGTGACCTGGCCAGCGCCGACGAGACGGTGGCGTTGATCGCGGCGGAGGGCGGCCGGGCGAGCAGCGTCCAGGCCGACATCGTCAAGGCCGACGATGTGGCCGGCATCTTCGACGCCGCCTTGGCGCGCATGGGGCGCGTGGACATTCTGGTGAACAATGTCGGCGTCGGCCTGGTCGGCGACGGACCAGCCCACCTGGCCACGGAGGCCGGGTTCGACGCCACCTTGGACGTCAACCTCAAGGGGATGTGGCTGACGATCAAGGCGGCGATCCCGATCATGCGCGAAGCCGGCGCCGGGGCCATCGTCAACATCTCGTCGCTGGCCTCCGTCGCGGGCGACAGCGCGATCGCCTACATGGTCTCGAAGGCGGCGGTGAACCGTTTGACGCTCGCGGTCGCCAGCGCCAACGCCGAGCACGGCGTTCGCTGCAACGCCGTGCTTCCGGGCCTGATGGACACGCCAATGGCGATCGTCGCCAACGCCGACATGTCGGGGCAGGCTCAGGACGCGGTGCGCGCGGCGCGCAACGCTCGGGTTCCGCTGAGGGGCGGCATGGGAACGGCCTGGGACACCGCCCATGCGGCGCTGTTCCTGGCTTCCGACGACGCGAAATACGTCACTGGCGCGCTGCTGCCCGTCGACGGCGGCTTCACCACACGGGTCGGCGCGGTGGACCGCTAGGTGGAATCGACATTCAGCGCATCCAGATGAGTGTGGCGGCGAGGTGGATGA
>ERZ1292637.35-Hain-H14-01um-R3-35-length-82306-cov-19_pt1 | contig 82306 bp, 128 predicted proteins | sample MGYA00564405_ERZ1292637 | MGnify/ENA primary metagenome ERZ1292637 (study PRJEB36523, sample SAMEA6512645) | groundwater metagenome | collected 2019-01-09 | study: AquaDiva: Metagenomics assemblies of 32 groundwater samples | reverse complement strand
GTCGCCGGGCATTAAACCCATAGAGATTAAACCCGCCCCCGGTTACTTTGGTTTATTTAATGATGAAATTATTAAAGAAAAAAAATAATAAGGAAGTCCGGGGATTAAATCTGGCTGACCGTTCCCTTACTTACCATTAAAACAAGAAAAGTTCGTTAATTAAGTTAGATCTATAACATGAAAAATCTGTCAATTCTATCTTTTTGGCACGAATTTTGTTTTTGCAAATTCCATGCCAAAGCCTAAATCTAAACCAAATATCTTTTAGGTAGGTCTTTTACTTGAAAATTCCAAGTAAACAGATCAATAATCAATTAGACAAAAAACTTCTTGACAAATAAATAACCAAATAGATTAGTAAAGAATTAGAAAAGCGGATTAGAAATTAGGAAATAAAATCAAGAATAGATCTAAGTAAAAGTATCTAGCCAGATTTATCTACAAAATTTTCCTGTAAGGGTGAAATCCTCTAGAACGGCCACTAGACGACGGGAAAAGTCTCGGGCCCAATCCATCCTAAATCCCTTACCCTATCCCAGCGGCGTTCTAATGCGCGCCTAAGCTAATGGCGAGTTTTCTTAACCCCTCACAACCAAAGGTAATCCGTTCTTAATATGTTCACATTAAACCACGCGGGTTAGGGACTAGAGGTAGATGGTTGGGTCGATCATGGCCGCTCGCTCCGCTCGCTACGTGTTATGTAGGGTATTTGGCACAGGGTTTGCACTCGCGCGGGCGCGGGCGCGTGCGGGCGCGTTCTATCCTATCTATCCCCGGCAGGACGCGGCGCGCTAGGAGGCTAAGCACGCAGGGCACAGGAACCAGGTGTCAGCCCCCGATCATCCCCGGCCATCCCCATTGAAAGAAAATTCCTCGACACTTAAAAAAACCCTTGCAATCCGCGTCAGGGTCTATATATAGATCTTTGTCGGTTCAACCCGACACCCGGTCAAGCCGGGTTAAGAGGGCAGAAGCCGAAACGGGAACCGATAGATTGAGACATGCCTAAGTGCCATCGCGGCGAATTGGCCTAGTCTCGCAAACGAATATGGTTCCCAAATCTCAAACTCTTGAAAAGGAAATCTATCATGGCTAAGACCCTCGCAATGGGGACAATCGGCGAAGCGTTTTCGATCTATGATGAAGTGTTCTGTCTCTCCGGCATCGGCGCTCAGAACACACCCGAAACGGTTGCCGTCACCTATACCGTGTTCGCTCCGATCAGTCTGTTGCCGTATTACGCGGAACTGCAAACCCGCGTCAACGGCCACTGGAATAGCGTCGGCTTGAAGGACAAGTCCGATCAGGAACGCTTGGCGACGTTGCCAAGGTTCTTTGCGGACTTCAAGCCGGCCGAAGCCAAAGCGCCGACGCCGTTGGATTTGGCGCTTGCCGAGATCCTCCAGGAGCTTAACCCGGAAAGGACGGCTGGCATGCGCGGGGCGGCGCTGGTCGAATACACGCGGCCGGACATCGAGACCCTCAAGGCCCATCCGGCGGCGCTCGAACACTATCACGACAAGGTAGCGGCCAAGATCGCTTCACGCAATAGCCAGCCGACCGGGCACCGCACTCGCAAGGGCAAGGCTGGCGAGGAAACCAACGCACCGAAGCTCAACCTCGGTTTGCCACAAGCCGCGTAACCCGTCGTCGCGATTAGGTCTAGGGGCGGGATTAAACTCCCGCCTCTTTTCCTATTTGGTACTTTACCAAAGTACCTAGAAAGCAATCTCGCTTTCTAAGCTTTGGAAACGAAAATGGTTAAGATCAGAAACTTCTACCTCGTCACCGACTGCCAATTCAATCGCGTGCATTACGGCGCGTTGATTGGCAGGGTTTTACCCATCGCACCGTTGTTCGCCAAGGTGCGGAGGGTATGATGTCCTATGGCATGATCCTCTGCCGTATCTTCAAATCATCGCGGCTGCACAAACCGCGATCTTTTCAATTCTGGTCACGATTGGGGAGTTAAAAATTTGGGAGTGATTAAAAAGTCACTCCCTCTTTGGCAATTTCTGCCAAGGAGATTAGGACCATGTTTGAAAAACGTCACTACGAATTTTTAGCCAATTGGCTAAAAAACTCCAACATGGCTATACATAGCCATGTTGATCGCGAGCTGATAAAACAAAGCCTTGCCGACTGGCTTAAGAAAGACAATTCAAAGTTCGACAGAGAGCGCTTTCTAAAAGAAGCTGCAACCCCAACATATCCGTATGGTGACTAAGAGCAAAGCGGCTGGCTCAAACCTGGCCGCTTTTCTTTTTTACCTATCTCAAAATCTAGAACAATTCTAATTCACAACCATTTGAAAGGTTTTAGAACATGTCTAAGATAAACCATTTTGATCTAATCCGCGAGCGCCATCATAGCGCAGCGAGATTGTTTGCGGCTGGTCACTCGGTAAGCGCGGTTGCACACTTGCTAGGCGCGTCCGAGGCGCAGCTAACCCGACAGGTTACAGATCCCGCTTTTCGCGATCTAGTAAGCCGCTATCGCACTATGGAGGCTACCGCAACCGCGTTCGGCCGATTTCAAGCCTATGCCATAGCGGCTTAGGACGCCTCCCCATGCAGCCCTTACGCAAAAGCGCGCCAAGGAAATCTAGCTTATGGCCCACAAGCCATTCCTAGACCCTTGGCGCGCTTTTTTTATGTCTAACCATATCTCCCAAGCAAATTTATCCGCGCCCTATCACACAATTACTCTAAAAGGTAAAACTCAAAGTCAAAAGGCCGGTTTGAGATTTGAGAAGAATACCTTTTCAGCTTTGGCAAGAATGGATTTTGTAAATAATCTGAATAATTTCTTAGACTATTCATCCCTTCCAAATAATTATTTAATTCTTCATAATCCAAATTTTCTTTATTCTCTTAGATCTAAACAAAGGCTTTGTATTCCAGATATTCTTATATTTGTTCCTAAAATCTTAAATCCCATTAGATCTGTTTTTCCAAATCCACCCGTCAATTCTATCGGGAGGACTCTCAAATCTATTTCCTTAAATTCTCCCGTCAAATCTATTTTTTTAGATCCTTTTCCTAATCATCCCGTAGATTCTATTTCCTTATCAAACTACGAATTTATAATCTGTTGTGAGATAAAGCTTACTTACGTAGATATAGCAATAGATAAATTAAAATCCCTCTACCTTCCAGTTATTCATAAAGCTTTTAATCTCCCTATTATTCCTTTAGTCATAGTTAAAAACCTCACCAAAACATCTCCAAAATCCTCCTCGATTCTATCTTCTGCGATTAGATTAGAAATCCCTCTTCTTAATTACTTTGGATCTGGAAATATCTACTAATTATCTTTATCCCCTTACTAATTATTTTTTTATTTGACTTTTTTTTTGAGTTGGGTTAGGATAAGGTAGATAAAATCCGTGGGCCAAAAATACCCCTTGACATCCTCCCCAAACTCTGCTACACTCCAATCCCTTCTAAAAAGGAAAAACCCCTCAAATGATAAAAACTCATTGTAAACACGGCCATGATTTATCTCTCGTTGGTATTTACTTATCTCCAAATAAAAAACATTATGAATGCAAACAATGCCGAAAATTAAGCCGTGAAAAAAATTGGCAAAAATGGTGGTATTCGCATAGAAATAATCCAATTTGGTGGGAAAATCGAAAAGAAAAAATGAGAAAAAAACCAAAACCTAATCTTTCTCTTTTTTAAGGAAATAAAAACAAATGTCAGATGAATTTAATAATTTTGAGAATAATTTAAATCTTGAACTTTTAATGAATAAAATAACCAACCCGATAAGAAATCGCATTTTTAATCCCCCTAGATCCGAACCAGAGCAAGATAAGAATCTCCTACACATAATTCGCAATCTTCATAAACAAGATTTTGACGACGAAACTATCGAACTGATTCTTTCTCAATATCCAATTTCAAAAGGAAAAAATCTTGAGGATTTGATTAAAAAATCCAAACTTGGAAATCCTAGTGAAAATTCTTTATCACGCGATTTTGCTCTCAGACTTCAAACAAAACTTAGATTTTGTAAACCTTGGGGAAAGTGGTTATTTTGGTCTGGTACTCATTGGCAAATTGATGAAGAAGGAGAAAGTATAGAACAAATCCGCTTAGCTCTTGAAAAAACAGACATGCCAGATTTCCGCCGTCGATGGATTACTGTTAAGAATATAGAACTCTTGGCTCAAAACGAACCTGATCTAAGATCCAAAAGTAATTCTTGGGATCAAAATCCCTGGCTACTCGCAACTCCTAACGGAACTATTGATCTTAAAACAGGGAAATTAAGAATAAGCTATCAAGAAGATTTAATAACTAAAATAACAAGCGTAAGTCCTAAGAAAGAAACTCCAAAACTTTGGTTAAAATTTTTAAACGAAGCAACTCTTGGCGATCAAGAATATATAGATTATTTACAACGAATCGCCGGCTATTGCTTAACCGGATCAATCAAAGAAGAATCTCTTTTCTTCCTCTATGGTCAAGGCGGAAATGGAAAAGGAACTTTTCTTAACACCTTAACCGCCATTCTAGGTGATTACGCCGTTGTCGCCCCTATGGGAACTTTTGTAGAAAATAAATTCGAGGGTCACCCGACAGAATTAGCTCTTTTACGTGGAAGTCGATTAGTAACAGCACAAGAGACTCAAGAAGGAAAAGCTTGGAATGAAGTAAAAATCATAAGTCTCACCGGCGGTGATCCAATTCCGGCGAGATTCATGCGAGAAGATTTTTTCACCTTTTTTCCAACTTTCAAACTTCTCATCGCCGGCAATCACGAACCAAGTATAAAATCTGTTAACGATGCTATAATCAGACGATTTAATAAACTTCCATTTGTACATAAACCCATAACACCGGATAAGGATTTAAAAGAAAATCTTAAATCTGAATATCCTCAGATTCTAAACTGGTGTATATCTGGTTGTTTATCTTGGCAAGAGCGCGGTTTAGACACGCCACAAATAGTCAAAACAACAACCCAAGATTACTTCGACGATCAAAACAATCTTCAACTTTGGTTAAATGAATGCTGCGTCTTAGGACCAAATTTCAAAGCAACAAGCCTTAAATCATTCTCTTCTTGGTGTAATTGGGCGAGTCATAATCACTTTCGCCAAGGCACCGACAAAACCTTTCGTATGGCACTTGAAAGAAACGGATTTAAATATAATAAAAATATAAAAACAATAAATGAAAAAGGAATTAGTTCTTATTCCCGAGGTTATGAAGGGTTTAGAATTAAATGAGATTTATTTTAGGACAAAATGGCAACCTAACAATAGGCGGCTAGGCATATATAGGCTTCACTTTAGATATTACCTCTACAGCATATAAACACTATTAGCTCTATAGAGCTAATAGGAGAATAGGCGCCTGAGAGAGCCTAGCCGCCTAGATCGGAAGTGTGGCGAAAATGCCACATGCGCATCCTGCATAGCAGCCATGCAATCATACCCCATTGCCACCTTGCCTTCCCTCCCCTACAATCGCGACTAGCGGCGAAGCTCTAACTAGGTTTTTTATTATGTTACTTTCTAAAACCTCAGAAATGTATGATTTCACCGTCATTTCCTATAAAGATAATAAAATTTATAAATATCAAACAGTTGGTGACGTTATTGGACATCTATGTTTATATCCGAATGATACAGATATTGCTTTTGAAGGCATTCCTTTGAATGTTTTTTCTTTTGATTGGACAATTGAGAGCTTTCAGCAAAACTTGCTTTTACAAGTTTTGCACCTTATGGCGAGGTAGAACCCATGATTATAAAAGATAATTCTTATCACTTCCTTAAAGGGAGAGAAAATAATCCATGACAATCCCACAACTAATTATCTCCCTGTCTCCTCAAGGCGAATTAATCACAGAACTACCTAGCCTAAATGGCTCCAGGCGAAAAATAAATCTCAAAATAAACCAAACAAGCCTAAACTCAATCGAAACTGCGATTGAGATTCTTCGACAAATCGGCAGCATCCCTGCCACAAACGCCGCGAATGATTTATCAACTTTATTAAAAACCGACAATACCTTAACCGATATTCTTCTTCGGATATTGGAAAATCAAGTTTCTTCTAAACACAAAATCGGTGAAGACGGAAATCCAACAGAACAACAAGTAAGACATTGGCAAAAACATAATTCCATTTGGGGCGATCCAATGTGTCCATTCTGCATTTCGGAAGGAAAATTTGAAAAAGGAAAAAACCTAGACGACAATCGGAAACTTCGTGGTTTATCTGAATACGAAGCCTTGCGATTAGGGCTTATCTCTCGTGGATATAAAGAAATAATTCCAAAACAAGAAACCAAAAAATTCAACCCAAAAACCGGAACTATGACTTTTCCACCTACTAAACCTCTCATGTTTCAAAAACAAAATATGGGAAATATATTTCTATTTCTAAATACAAAAATCCTAGATTATAAGAAAGTCGAATGGTCAAAAGAAGAAAAAAATCTTCTCATAAAAGATGGAAAAGCCTATGCAAAGGTTCATGGGTTTATCTCTATCAAATCATCCTTAAAACGCAGTGGCTGCGAAGTAAAAAAACAAGTAAAACTTGTTAAAGAAACTCAAGTTGAAAAGATCAGAAGAAAAATGGGGAAGTTGAGACTTTTTTAAAAAAGATATATACCAAACTAAAAAGAGCCACTTATATTAATATAGCTCTTTTTAAAAACGTAAAACATAAATAAAATCATTAAACCCATCTCAAATCTATTTTCTCGTCAGATCTATTTTTTCCATTTCTTAATTTTCTCCGATTTAGTTACTACAAATCCAACCAAGGAGTAGAAATCCATGTCACCAAGAACCGATGCTTACGGAAAACCCTATGCTCTTCTTTCAGAAACCAAAAAAGGTGATATTTTAATCGCCGATGATGGTTTTTGGTCTTCTACAAGAAGTGGAAAAGATATTCATTGTATAAAGCCAAATAGAAAATGTATTGTAAAAGAAGATAAAAATAGTTTTTACGTATCTTGTATCCACAGAAAGCATTTTTTAGATGGTCAATTAGATGAAGATAATGATTCACTAATTGGTTTTTATCCTTTTTCCAAGGAGTAAATCATGACCGATAAATCAGAAATCAACCAATTAATCGACTCTGGAAAAATTCAAGTTTTAATGAGCGGAGGCAAATGGTGGAATATACGAAGAAACGGAAAAACCAAAACATGGAAAAGAAATCCAAACCGATTTCTCATTCCCTATAAAGCAGGAATACATATTTATGGACACATTACCGAAGCTGATTTTGACAAAGAAGAAAATATGTCTAACTTCTATCAAATAATTTCTTAGAAGATAAACCATGTCTCTCTTTTCAAAATCTTCCTATATTTAATCTCTCAATCTAAAAATAAGATTTTTAACTTGAAAATTCACCCCAGAAAAAATAAATTTTGTGTTAAAGGTCATTTAGTATCAGGAAAAAATGCTTTTATAAGAAAATCTGGTTACATAGAATGCCGTATCTGTCGCTATCGTATAAATCACAAACCCAAACCAGAGGATTTATCCCGTCCAATTTCAGAATCTCGTGAAGATAATTTGCGAGAATTATCCTATATACCAAACGGAGATTTTACCTATTATTATAATCTCGGGCATGGGAATCGAAGGATTAATAAATTATCGTCTTAAATCAAACTAAGGGGTAATCCTTCCATGTCCACGATCCAAATCGCATTAGATTCCTTAGAAGAAAAAATCGGCATTCCTTCCCAACAAGGAAAAGCTATAGAAGTAACAGATGAAAATAAAAAAGAAATAATTTCTTGGTTGATTATAAAAGGGGTCAAAGATCCAAGAAATAATTCTAACGAAACTCTTGGAAAACTATATGAAATACCAAGATATTTAGACTCCGCGATTGTTAATCAAACTAATGGTAGTTATTATAAAAACAAAAAATCAAATTTGAATTTAGGTCTTGAAAAAAAGATTATTCCATCTGCACTACCACCATTTTCACCATTTCAAGATTCATCCACATCCCAAAATTCAGAAATCTCAAATCAAAATCAAGATCAAAATCAAAACCTCGAACCATTAGTTAAATCAATTATATCTGGGATTTTATCCCGAGAATTATTCAAGAATAAAGAAGAGACTAAAATTCAAATCACTAATTCAAATAAATTACTTTTAACCGAAGTCGAAAACGCGGTTAGAAAACAACTAGATCTCAACAATGAAATAATCAAAAACGCCGCAAGAGAAATCGCTAAAGAAACAATAAACAACCTCGCTCCGAGAAAAATAATAATTCAAAATAAAAAAACAAACCAAGAAATCGAACTTTCTAATCAACCAAGACATAAAATCTTTGAAGAATGCTTAGAATACTTAGGCATTGGCGAACATATCTATGTAGTCGGCCCCGCAGGAACTGGAAAAACCCACACCGGAAAACAAATCGCCGAGGCTCTTAACCTTGATTTCCTACCCATGCCACAAGCATTAACCAAATACGAACTATCGGGCTATTTAGACGGTTCAGGAACTTACCGCGGAACCATCTTTCGCCAAGCAATAGAACATGGCGGCCTTTTAGTTATGGACGAAATAGACATAAACGGCGCAAGTGCAGTTGCTTTTGCCAATTCTGTAATGGCAAACGGATATTGCGCTTTTCCCGATAAAATGGTAATAGCCCATCCAAATCTAAAAATAATGGCCTGTGCAAACACCTATGGCTTTGGCGCGACCCAGAAATATATCGGCCGAAATCCCTTAGACGCGGCAAGTTTAGATCGCTTTCGGTATATAAATTGTGACTATGATGAGCAATTAGAAAGAAATCTTTTCGGTTATTCCGAATGGTTAACCTATATCCACAAAGTCCGGAAGGCGGTTAATCAATTAAATCTTGACCATATAATTTCCATGCGAGCGATCCAGCGTGGTCTTAATGATATAACTCTTGAAAGAACACCAGAACAAGTTTCTTCTTCTCTCTGGCGAAACCTAAGCCAAGATACGGTTATGAAAATCCAAAACCTATCAGGCAAGTATCTCGGTGAAGAATACCTTCGGAGGATAGCATGATATACATAGTAGAAAAACAATTCACAAATCAAGACAGTCCAGATTACTGGTGCGTCCATGATATAGGTGGATATATAGTTTTCAAAGGAACATATTTAGAATGTGAAACTTATATAAAGAGAATAAAATAAATTTATGTCAACCCTTCAAAGGATAGCATAATGACTTTATATTTAAACGTCAAAAACAAAGAAATCCAGCTAAGTCCTTGGAATTATTCTTTTATTAACCCAATTTATAATTATGTTGACACTGATCTTAATGAAATTGAAAGTATCCAAGCATCAGGAACTGAATTAGATTTCATAAGAAGAAGTTTTTCAAATATTCCAATTTCCAACACTACAACTTGCATTTGGTATGGAGAAATGGCAAAATTTATAGCTATGAATATTAAACTTATTATTCTAAAGACATGACCCTTATCCAACGCGATTTCTCATCTTGGTACGATTTTGTCACTTGTGTAAGTGACGAATCACTCTTCGCAAATGCTGATAAAAATCATGAATCTCACAAAAAATCCTATAACAATTGGTACGGCACATATTCTTTCGATGACGCCATAAACATGGCACTAAATCTCGGCTGGCCCGAGGGAAGAAAACTTCTTATTGATTCCTTAGCCATAGTCTCCCCAAAACCAGAACCATATAAATCAATCGCTTATGACGTTGCCGGCGCATTTCCAATGATTCCTCTTTACCTAACCGGCGAACCGGCACATATGATGAATTTTCCCGAACAAGATTCAATCGCCAATAATCCCGTCGTAAGAATAGACTATTGCAATGGCGGATTATCAGAAGTTCTTCCTGAGTCTCTAATGCTTCGAGGCGCGGCTGTTTTATCATTAGCCAATACTCTTGAACAAAAAGGCTATTCAACTGAAATTAGATTAGTTGTAGATACTCGATTCTATTTTTCTTTTCAAGCTTTTCAAGAACCAACTATATTTAAAACAACAATAATTATAAAAAAAGCCGGCGAACCCTTAGACTTAGACCGATTAGCCTTTTCCCTCGCTCACCCAAGCGTTCATCGCCGATTACGTTTCGCCCTTATCGAACAACATAAAGAATTTAAAGATAAAAAAGGTTCAACTTTCCAATTCACGCCCGATTACATCCCTCCAAATGTAATTCACATAACCGGTCCAAATCCAAACGAAACTCCCCAATCCGCACGTCTTGCTATCGAAATCGCGGCAAAATCTTATCTACAAGAAAGAAACTAAGTAGTCACGAATTAAAAGGAAAACCTCCTAATGTCAAAACCCTGCTCAATCTGCATATCTCCCAAACGAAAAGAAGTAGACGAATTATTAAAAGACAAAAAAATCTCTATCCACGAGATTGCTAAGGCTTATCCAGAATTTTCAAATATGCTTCAAGTACATAGATTAAAACATTTAAAAGTAATTTTTTATCATCAAAAAAAGAAAATTCCCGGCTCTTTCGGGCCAGCATCAGAAGTAAAAACTCAAATGACCCCTCTTTCTCAAGAAAATCGAATCAAAATTCGAGATGCTTTAGACGAATTCTTCAACGAAGAAATCGGCAATTATAAAAACGATTTATCAGATCAAAAACTTGGCGATAAATTGGATATTCCGTGGAAGCATATATTTAACATGCGAGAAATGATCTACGGACCAATTAAAGAACAAATCCCTCCCCCCAAAGTTCGAGATCTTACAAAAGAACTAACTGAAGTGATTCAAAAACTACAAGAAATTTTAAAATATTTAAATCCTCAAAATTCTTAATCTTAAAAAATTCCATGAAATCTTTAATAATCACTATAGGAATAATCACAAGTGGATTATTTATCTATGATCTAAACGAATCTCCACCCCCTCCACCATCCCCTCCCCTTAGATCAATTTCTCCCCAAACTCCCATCGAATCTATCGACTATCCTCGCCTAACCAAAATGTCCAAACTTCTTAAAGAATTTCGAATCGGAACTTCCACCTCCAAATCTTCCTATGAAGAATACACAGAATTATGTCTTCAAGCCAAAACCCCACCCCAAATCGGTATGACAATCATTCAAGCCAGAAACTCAACTTGGTGTTTTCCTTACGAAAGACACGTCACAACCACCGCCACAGGAACTTATATACAAGAAGTTTATTTAAAACGAGATCATAAAGGCAATTCTAATTCCAGATATTCAGATAGACAATATTTGTATTTTACTAACGATATTTTAACCGCGATTCAAGAATAAATAATCCCCATCTACCACTCCTTCTCCATGCTAATTCACTCCCTTCCCACCACACCCCATACAAGATTTTTTCAAATTGCCTATTCCCTAGCCCTAAACTCCCCCGGTGTCGGTGGAAAAAAGAAAAACAATTTTCGTCTCGGAAGCCTAATCATAAATCGTCAAAACCACATCCTCTCCGCGAGATTTAATCTAAACAAAACCCATCCACTCTTGTCTAAGTACTTTAAATTCCCCTATCTCCATGCCGAAGCATATTGCATCCTATCTCTTGGATTTGACAATTGTAAAAACCATACTCTCTACGTCGCCCGTATTCATAGAAACAACCACATCGCAATGGCTAGGCCATGTAAGGAATGTTTAAATCTTTGTAAATTTGTTAAAATCAAAACCATCTACTACACAACTGAAACTGGTTATGAAAAGATAAACCTATGTTAAAACACACACAAGGGCTAATATATTTTATCCAAGCATCAACATACGGTCCTGTAAAAATTGGAATAGTTAAAAACAAATTTCGATTAGATATGCGACTAATGGATTTTCAAGTTGGGCATTATGAAAAATTAACAATAATAAGGACTATAAATGGAACTTTACTGACAGAAAAATGGTTACATCATAGATATATTCAATTAAAAAAACACATTAGAGGAGAATGGCATATATTCCACGAAGATATGCTAACCATAATTCCTCCTACATATGAAGATTTAGAAAAAATAAAATTTCCAGTATTAAAAATAAATAAATATAATAAACCAAGAATATTAAGAGAAAATCCTATTTTTATGGTAAATGATGAATTATATCAGAAAATGGAAATATTATGGAATAAATCCGTGGGCCATCAAAAGTGATGAAAGCATACCACCCATGCAATATGTCCCATTGCCAAACTGGCAAAGAAAGCATACCATCCATAGATGGAAAAAGCTCATTTAATATATTTTTTTCAAGTTTTAACTACTCAAGTAAAAATTGGAATAGTTAGAGATTTTAAATGTTTAAGACAAAGAATAGTAAATCTACAAATAGGAAATCATCAGGAATTGTATTTAGTAAAATTATTATATGGTGCTAGAGAACATGAAAAATGGTTACATAACAGATATAAAAATTTAAATAAACATATTCAGGGGGAATGGTTTGAATTTGATGAAGACATGTTGACAATCATACCTCCTAATTGTTTAGAAGCTGATATAAATATAGAAACTTCTGCTTTTTTTGAATCTAAAACAAAAAGGACCTGGATAAAATTAGAACCAAAACCAAAATCAGAATTAAAAACAAAACCAAAACCTGAATCAGAAAATGTTCGTAGGTATTTTCCAAAGCTTCAAAGGTACATAGAATTAAATTTAAGATAAATCACCCCTCGACCCCGCAATCGCCCCGCAGGGATCACAAAAATGTCTAGTTTTAATACAGATGATTACAAAAAAATCTTCTTTCTCGGCCGAGAATTATACAAAGAAAATCCCGGCAATTCTCAAGTAAGAGAAATAGGAACTATTCTTGGGAATTATGGAGTTGACTGCACATATGCCGCCAGTCGATGATGCCGACCGACAGGCCGGCGCTTTAGCTGCTCCGCCTCTCGATCCGTGCGCGGAGTCGCATTTCCTCGAAAAATTCCATGGAAAGGAGGTTGAGTCCAGCGTCATTGAGAGCGGTCAGGGCAGTCGGCCAATCAACGGGTCGCTGAACGGGCCAGATTTGTGCCATAACTCCCGCAACCTCTCGTGGCAAGCGCCAGTTGCGCATGAATCTCCAAACACGGTCGGAACTCATAACGTGAACCACGAGATAGTCGCCAAGGCATATCGTCGAGGTTTGCGTGTTGGGAGGGGCAAGAGTATTAAGAGCAACACTCTTGATTTCCTCTTCGGTCCCTAAGGGCAAAACATTGTGAATAAATATCTCATGGTCCACGCGATCAAAGCTGCCGCAGAGTGGGCAATACGGGCCATCAGGCCAGCGGATCACCTCTAGTTGAACGCGCGCGGCCTCTTCATCGTGGTAGCATGGGGTGGATAGCTCGGTCGGTAGCTGCATGGCCTATCTCCTTGATAAAGAACATAGACCAAACCGTTTGTGCAGTCAACTCCATAATTACCCTATTCTTATGGCAATGTCTGAATACGCAATCGGTCAACAAGTTCCTTGGCCAAATATTCTTTATCGCTATCGTCATCTAACTACTTATCCTAAATTAAATTTAAGTGAAGATTAAATAAAAATGCATCTTTTTGATCCCCTTCGCCCAAAGCTCGCCAACTCCCGTCCGACCTGGCTACGTAACCACATAGCCATCTCTAATTTTGAAATTTTTCCTCTTGAAGATGGAAATATAAAGATCAGTATCTGGCTACCTATTCGCGACGAAATATTTGCATCTATGAGATTTTCAAAGATCATAAAATTAAATTCTTTTTCCGAACTTATCAAAGATTTCATAATCAATCCCGAAGAAACTTGTGAAAATCTATTCAAGAATCAATTAGAAGAAGATCTAAACCCAGAACTTAGAAATAATCCTAGTCCTAATGCAAATAAACAAATCAAAAACGATTCTAAAAAATTAGAAAGATCTTATCAACCTCTTAATCTAGGATTATAATTGAATAGTTGTTTCCTTTTTATCTTAAAGGAATTAAATCTATGCCAAATTATGAAATAGTTGGATCCTACTTCCATCCACCAGCAAAAGCAATTCTATCAGGAATCCCCCAAGGAACAATCCTCAGACTTCGTGCTGAACCAACGAATGAATATGATCCAAACGCAATTCAAGTTTTAATCAGACCAGCAGAGAATCTTATTCCCGAAGAAGATTATTCAGCCTTAGAACAAGAACTATCAGGTTTTGGAAAAGACCTAAATGATTTCTTTTCTCAATCCGAATGGCATTTAGGCTACATCCGAAAAGAAATCGCGAAAGTTCTTCGAGAATCAAACATAGTCCCCCTCAACACCGAAATAGAAGTTGAATTTTTAATTAATTTCTCCGGTAAACCAATGATAAGTTTAAATGAGATTTAAAAATGTGCGAAAAGTGCTATGATTTTGGTGGCTGGTTTCTTGATTCCGACAAAAACCGCGTTTTCTGTGTTCTTGAAGATGTTCATGGTTATCATGCAAAAGACATGAGAGGAAGTTATATAATCTGCGATTGTAAAATCCCAGATGAATATTTTAACTCTCCAGATCATAGAGGTTATAATTCATTAGAATTATTTTCTAATCAAGATCAAAATTGGTTCAATGAAGAGAATTTAGATTTGGATTATTTCTCATGACCTACACCTGGCCAAAAGAATCTATGTTAAATCTATTTCTTGATTCAGAAGTGAATGGTGTTACAAGTGTAGAACTTAAATCAAATTACGAAGCCGAGTTATTTAGATTCGCTCTATACAACTTCCGCCGAAGATCAAAGAATTACTCAAAAAGATTCAAACCTTTTCAAATTATAGTTGAAAAAACAAAACTAACGATTTCTAAATCAATCGAAGTAGAAATAATCCAACGAACGGGAACCTGAATAATCTTATGTCTCATGTTTTTTCAGTCGCAGGATTGTGCGGGAGAAGGCGCGCATATCGAATGGTGTCGCTATGAACAAAAATGCTCGCGATTCACTTCCAACGTACTACGAAGCACCCAGCGACCTAGCTGATGAACTACGGTCGAAGCTAAGGCAGGCAGCGACCGACGCCCCTGCCAACACAATGACATTAGAAGAGCTGCTTAACCTCTGAAGACAACGACACATAAAGGAGGGAAGAACGTTGGCTGGCGAATAGAAAGGAAGAATTTACATAGATTATGTAGTAAACCCAAATCTCTGTCTAAAAAGGTTACAACAAGATGACTGAAACGACGTTTGAATGTGTGATCTGTCTCAACACCTTTCAAAAAGGAAGTGATACCGAGGCTATTTCTGAATTAGAGACGCTTTGGCCGGGCACGCCGGTAGAGGAATGCTTACATAGTTTGTGATGGCTGCTTTAAAAAGATAATGAAGGAATATCAACCAGATTTCATAAAAAATAACGAATAAAGCTACTTCATAAACAACTAGATCGGAAAGAGTTTTGAAATGTCTCTTGATTCTATCTTGGTTAATCTCTCATGGTTATACTCAACCAGAATCTATCGGAATAGTAAGCAACTTATACATAGAAAGCAAATGTAATTCCCAAGCCCAAAATCCATCACAAATAGGCATCGCTCAGTGGCAAGGAAAAAGAAAAAAGAACCTCTTAAGCCTCGCCAAAGAAACCCAAATCCCCATCTCGAATCTATTTCTTCAATTATATTTCCTAGATTTAGAATGGAAAGAAATAAAACAAAAATCCCCCAGTACCTACGCACGTCGCACGTCGCACGTATCTTCTTATGACTTAGCAATTATCTTTTGTAAAAAATTTGAAAGACCAAAACTAAGTTGCAAGTCGCGCGGAAAAGTCGCAAATCTAAGGCCTTGGGAAAAGGATAAATAAAGATGAATTCTTATAAAGAACTTTGGAATGAAACTTATAATAAGTTATATGATCTATTTCTTAAACAAGGATTTTCATCTTCTGAATCAGACCGCCACGCACTTTTATTAGCTGACACAGAAACATTAGATATTTTAACTACTCGGGCCGATTATTTAAATAAACTTCGAAAAGAAAATCAATAACTTATTCAGGAGAAAAATCTTGCCAAAAATAACCTCTCAGAAAATCCACAGACTTCATATTTCTCTTTTCGAATCAGAATATAACCAAATCCAAAATCTCGCTGATCAAAACCACACGTCGATTTCTGAAATAATTAGAACTTGTATAAAACTCTTGAATAGTGAAAAAGAAATACCTAAAATAACCGAAATAAATAATCCCAAAATCTTACCGCCTTTAAATCTGGGACTTTAAATTATGCCAGAACCGAAACCAAGATCAGAACAACCAGATTTAGAACAAATCTTTTCCTCGATAGATAAAAAACTATCTCTTAATCTTGCATCAGAAATAACCGATAAAGAAATAGATCAAGTATATAATTATTATTTAAAAGAAAAAATCCGCTTTAATCAAGATCAAAGCCAGTTTATTAAACCAAAAAGATCTACAACCAACAGTTCAACCAAAGCGACTATTGAAAGACTAAAAAATATTCCTCTTAAATTATTTTAAATAAACACATGACAAAAGAAACCCTCTCCCCTCTTTACGAGGCCGATCCAAAATCCATTGACGAATTATTCTCCCGACTTGAGAATAATCAGATAAAAATCATGCCAAGTGAGATCTTAGATCTTGATCTATCCAAACGAGTTCTAAATCTTCGAGATTTAAGAAGTAAATTCGTAATTCTTCAAGAAGAACTTTTTCAACTCAAAACAAAATCTAAAACAAAAACATCAACATCAAAAATTAGAACTATCGAAGATATAAAAAATAATCCTTTAAAACTGTTTTAAGAAATGAAAAATCTTCGTGAAGAAAATATGGAAATCTTTAGAAACAACCAACCAATTATTCTCACAATAACCGGAAAAAATTATAATAATTCTATTACAGATATAATCGCTTATGATAATTTTGGAAACCAAATCTTTCTTAATATAAAAGATGAAAGTCGAGCCAGAGAGATCTTAGAAAACCAAGGGAGTAAATAGAAATGTCAAAGAATCGATTTTTCATAAGTAGATATAACTACACTTCAGCAATTTCCGCGATTCATGAACCTGAAACTCTTGAAGATTTAGATATTAAATATGACTCATATTATCTTCAACAAATACAAGAAAATCTAATTAAAGAAAATTTCGATTATTCAGAAGATCTTAGAATTTGGATAAAATAGATGAAAATATACCGAATAATAGAATATGATGGTGACGAAGAATGGATAAATTCTCAAATAGATAATTCTATTCACGGAACAAAAACTCTTCCTCGAGGAAAAATAACAGCCGCGACAATTTCATCAAAAAATAATGAATCAATAAACATCGCTCGTAATTGGTTACAAGAACCTCAAGCAGTAATTATAAAAATAGATTCGCATAGACTATGGATTGATTATAATGTTAATTCAACAGATTTTTATTTAGAATAAATTCATGTCTAATCTTTCCCACAACACATCATTCTCAATTATTTTACCTAATTTACAATTAGCATGGGACAGCGTTTCAAGAGGAGCGTTTAAAACCTGCCCTAGATTCTATCAATACGTAATCAAAGACGGTTATACATCTAAATTAGAAAATATTCATTTCTTCTTCGGCATCGGCTTTCACAGCGCGCTTGAACTCTACGATCGCGAACGCACGAACGGAAAAGATCACAAACAATCCTTATTCTCATCAATTAGATACATAATCCAATACACTTGGGATTTTAATAGAAAACGCCCTTGGATAAGCGACGAACCAACTAAAAATCGCGAAACCCTCATCCGAGCGATTATCTGGTACTTAATCCAATTTGAAGACGATCCTCTTGAGACTATAATTCTTGAAGACGGCAATCCAGCGGTAGAATTAAGTTTTCATTATAATTCTGGTTATACTTCAATAACAAACGAACCTTATCTCTTAACCGGTCATTTAGATCGAGTTGTAAATTGGAATGATAAGCCATGGATAATAGATAGAAAAGCACAGCCAAAAACATCAAAAGTTCTAGGTCAATCTGGCTGGATTCAAATTGGAGATTTAAAAGAAGAAGATTCAATTGCTGGACAAGATGGAAAGTTTCACAAAGTAAAATCTCTTTATCCAAAAGGTACAACAGAAGTTTATAAAGTATCATTTCATGATAGAACTTCTGTCTTATGTGCTAAAGATCATCTATGGACAGTATGCAAAGATCCTAACAAATATTGGGAAACTTTATCTCTTGAAAAAATAAAATTAATGATTGAAAAGGGTAGGAGATTTCATATACCAGTAACCAAACCAATTCAACATCCTGAAGTTAATTTAATTATTGATCCATACGTCTTGGGTTGTTTATTAGGAAATGGCAATTTTACTGTCAATTCAGTTATATTTTCAACAGGTGATGCGGAATTAGCAAAAAAAGTTGGATCTAAGTTACCGAGTTTCGAAACAATAAAAAAATCTCCAGCAGCTAATTTTAGTTGGACCATTTCTGATATACAACCACAAAAAAGTGCAGGTGCCCGTGTAGGCTCCACACTAGATTCTTTAAGAAAATTGAATTTATGGGGCAAAAAATCAAGAGATAAATTTATTCCATATGATTATCTCTTCGCTTCTGAAACACAAAGGCATGATATTTTACAAGGATTATTAGATACTGACGGCTCTTGGGATAGAGGTTATAGAAGATATCAAACAATGAGTACGCATTTAGCTTATGGAGTGTGTGATCTAGTACGCTCTTTAGGAGGAAGCGCCCTTCTTATACAAAGACAAGATGGAACTTATAGAGTCACAATAAGGATGCCTTACTATGAAATAGGCGCAAATAAGAAATATATAAAAGAAATAACAAGAGTTGAAGATGATGAGACTATTTGTATAGAAATAGATACTAAGAGTGGATTATATATTACTGATAATTATATAGTTACTCACAATACCACGAAAACAACTCTTGGAAAAGACACCCCGAAATTCTTTAATAAATTCTCCCCAGACGATCAAATGTCAGGTTATTATTTCAGTGGAACTATTATTTTTAATCAACCAATTGGCGGAATAATCATCGACGCTGGTCAAACGGCTGTAAATTTTACAAAATTTCAGCGCGGTTTTTGTTACCGAACTACTGAACAATTAAACGAATGGTATATAGATTTCGGTTATATGTTAAAACTCGCCGAACAATATGCTCAAGATAATTACTACCCCATGAACGATAAATCATGTAATAACTTCGGCGGCTGCCCTTTCCGAATGGTTTGTTCAGAATCACCAGAAATGCGAGAGGAACTTCTAAATAAGTTCTATTCAAAACGCGTTTGGGATCCACTCGTGACTAGAGAAGTATAAAACATAAAACATAATACTTAATCAAAATAATTAAATACGCCGAAGTACATACCTAAACCTAGTTAAACCTTTCTTTCCCTATATAAGAGTAAAAATTTTGGATTACAAAAAAGAATTAGAAAAATCAATAAATAAAAGAGATATATTAATACTTCAATTAGAATATGTTCCTGAACTGTGGTTTATAAGCAGTATAACTTTAATTTTATTAAATATAGAAATAAGTTTACTTAAATTAATTCTAAAATTAGAATAGCATTACACATAATACCTTTTACATAATAAACCAATCTAAACTCAAATCAAGGGATCCAAAATCCATGAAATCAAAACCCCACGACGGAACCAAGACCAGTTTCTACAAAAGCGCAATCGGCGTGATTTCCTTTCCAAGTTCTATTCATCCAGGGCCGAGGGATAAGAAGAGAAACGCCCGGAAAAAGCAAAATTCAATTGCCAATCATCAAGCCCGCAGACAAGCCAACCAACTTCGCGACCAAAGTAAAAATAACCCAACTTGGCATGGAATTGGCCGACATGCAAATGTGAAAACTGGGCACTAAGGGATAAAAAAACAAATGGAAAATGAAAATGAATCATTACTTAAAAAATCCAGTCTCGATCTTAAAAAAGAAAGAAAAATCGAAACCGTGGATATAAAAGAAATCTATAATATTCTCTACAAATTTAATAAAAATGATAATCCCGATTTTTCAATGGAAGAAATTTATTCTCAAATAGGTTTAAGTCCTCGATCCTATCGACATGATAAACAAAAAGGTCATTCTCGAAAAATAACCAAATACGCCCTTCTTGGACTTCTTAATGAACAGCAAGAAAGTCAACAAGAAAAAATACATAAATTCACCTTCGACGAACTTGTTCTTATTTTTTCTGCTCTTTTATCCCTTTCAGCTCTCATACCTATCGAGACGGAAAATATTAAGAAACTACAAAGAACAATTGCAATTTTAATATCTAAGGAATGAAAATCATGAAAAATTCAGCAGAAACTAAAAAATATCTTAAAGATAGAGAAGAAGATAAAATATTTTCATTTCACTTTGGAAACGGAGTTTATGAAATTCGTCAACGTGGAGAATACGAACCTTTTCTTCTTATAGGGGCTAAAGAATTAATCCATACCAAAGAAATTGGTCAAGCATTTTATATATTGGCTCAGGAATTAAGAAAAGCAAGAAATTTGATACAAAAATATCATGATTTTGTATCTAAAATAAAATTTATAAACGAAGAAGAATTAAACAAAAATCTGAGAGAAGAGGAAGAATAATTTATGGATCTCTTAACCGACAAAACAACCCAACCAATTAAAGCCTTCCTAGTAGGCAAACAAGGTACAGGAAAAACTGGAAGTAAGGCTTGTCTAGTCGCAATGGGTTACAAACTCCGAATGTTAAATTTTGACAATGGCGCTGATATTCTTAAAAATCTTCTAACCAATCCCTACTACCCCTATCGAAAATACATGGAAGAACATGAAATTTCCCTAGCCGGCGCTATCTCTGTAATAACAATTACAGAAGAAATGAAGAAAATAATCGAAGATCAAAAATCACGATTTATCCCCAAATCCGCTCGCGGTTATTCGCGTGCCGTAGATATGATAGACAATTGGATAGATGGAGAGACCAAACTAGGCCCAGCACTATCTTGGGATAGTAACACAATCCTAAACATTGATACCCTTGGAACTTTAGCCGACTTAACATATTTTCATATTCAAGAATTAAACGGCCGACTTGGTGAACGTCAAGAAGGTTACAACTACCAACGTGATGTAGGAGGTGCTCAAGGTCTTTTACGAAATCTTATGCAAACTCTTTTCTCGCCCTATATGAAATGCAACATCCTTATCGATTCTCACATAACCTATGTAGATGAAAGTAAGGGATCATACGAAAGACCAAATTTAGAATCTATTTCTGATCCAATAGGCTATCCAACCTGCATCGGTCGAGCTTTATCTCCAGTTGTAGGTAAATGGTTCAATAATGTATTTATAATTGAACAGAGTGGATCGGGATTAACCGAAAAACACGAAATAAGCACCGTTACATTGAAAAATATCGCCGCCAAAAATTCTTTACCAGGGTTACTTAAATCCCGTTATCCAATAGAAACCGGCCTAGCGGAAATTTTTGCAACCTTACGAAATGAACCAAAACCTCTTGACCTTATCGAAGCCTGCTCAAAAATGAAGCCAAAAGTTACGAGTATCCCTGGTAAGATTCCAACCAAAACAACCGCAGCTTAAGGGAAAATTTTAATGGATGAAATCTACTTAGACGATGGTGTTTATGCTAATCAAGATGGCTATCATATTTGGTTATGGACAAGTAATGGTATAAAAAACAGTCAAAAAATTGCCCTTGAACCCAATATATTAAATGCACTTTTCAATTATCGAAAAGATCTACTTGATTGTGCTCATAAGAAACATTTGAAGATAGAAGAATAAACAATTCTTCTAGAATAAGGACCAGACGACTAGTGTCCTGTGTTTCGACATCACAAAAAACCCCGTTAGTTAATGAAGAGAACTCTTGTCAGGTTAATTATCGTGGCTAATTAACCTCACATCTCCACTCTCGCGATTAACCCTTAAGCCTGTTTTGGATTAAATTCTAACTCGGGCTTAAGGAATTGAAAGGTATTAGGATTACTAATCCTAGGTAGGTGTATTATGTAACCTTAACAAAGCTCTAGTGAGCACTTTTTCTTCAATCGTTTTAAACCGTTAGTAAGTTTAAACCATAAGTAATTAAATCCCTTTATTTCTTTGAAAGAAAACCCAAATGTCTCAAACCTCTCCAGTTAATTTTCGAGAACTTTTAAGACAAAACTCAACTTCCGTTGACCGTCCAAAGTCCGCACCAAGTTGTTGGCTATTGGGAACAATTGGAAGTATGGAACACGAAGTAACAAAAGGAAAGGGCACTAACGTTCTTATTTTTGAAATGTTAGACCTCGAACCTCATCCTGACACCGAAGAAGGTTTACTAGACAACGTAAGACTAAATTCCTTACGAAGCCCGTATAAGAAAAGTCTCGTCGCCAATTATTGGATCACCCCCGACGCACTTTATCACTTAACCGACATGCTAGACAATTGCGTCGGTGATCCAGAACGATCAATCGAGGAGCGACTTCCAGAAACCAAGGGACTTAGGGTTATGTTTAAGGTAAATCCCGTCTATGATTCAGAAGGAAAAGACACGGGTCAAAATGAAATCGACTCGCGAACCATGCGATTGGCCGAAAACAATTCCGAACAAGAAGCCGAAGCAGCTGAATAAATAATTATAAACTAAATTTGGTCGGTCCCTATAATATACTAGTAAAGTAAAACTAGTTAACAGTTAGGGCAACTGAGGATGAAGAACTAAAATCCCCAGCCACCTTTCAACCTTTCAACCTTTCGATCACCATCGAAAGAGAAATTCGAAATCTAATCAAAGAAACAAAAGTCCCAAATTCGAGTCTTCACCAAGATAAAAATCATTATAAAATCCGGTCGAATGGAAAACTAATTTGTACGACCTCGAGTTCAAGAGGAAATATTCATGTTTTTAAACAACTAAGATGTGATTTACAAAGATTTGTGAAAAGTCTAGGAGAAAAATTATGAGAGTAAGCATCGAGTTAGACGAAATCGAAATAAGAAACATTATCGCCGCGTATTTAAATAATGAATATGCCTTAAACCTTACTGGTGAAGAACTATACTTAGAAACAAAATCAAAACAAAATTACAAATCAGAATGGGAAATGGCGGAAATCAGGTTAAATCAGCAAATAACTAGGAAAGATTAAAATGACTATAGAAAAGATGATTCAAGAGATAAAAAATAGATTCAAAAAAGCGGAAAAAGCTTTAGAAGAATCTGAAAAACATAAACAAACTCTTAAAACTAATCAAGACTACGACCCTCTTGGAAAATTTTTTGAATGGATAGAAGACAACGAGATTAAAAAATGAATAAAATATTCTATTTTAATCACGAAATCTCTTCAGATTTCCAGCACACCGTAACTATAATTGTTCCCATAAGATTTATCCCAAGATTCAAAACTTGGAAATCATCACGAACAAATGGTTTTACAACTACATTTGAAAAAATCTTTCCAACTTTTACTTTAGCCCAAGAATTTTGTTATAAAACACCTTTCCTATACTCTATTTCGCCAAATCTTCATGAATAATTTCTCAGATATAATCTACTTAAATCCAAACCAAATTCAGATCAATCGTGAAAACCGTCAAAGAAAAAATTTAGATGTAACTGATTTATTAGATTCCATTCGCGAAAACGGAGTTATAAATCCAATAATTATTCATCCAACACATCGAGCTAGCGGGGTAGGGGCCCCCGCGTCCGAACCTAAACACGTAGTTGATTATTTCCTAATCGCCGGAGAACGAAGATTAGAGGCTTGTAAGAAATTAAATATTCAAGTTCCCTGTCGATTCTATTCCTCTCTTAATCTTCTCGAAATCCAAATCATAGAATTTGAAGAAAATCACAAGCGAAAAAACCTCCCTTGGAGAGACGAAGTAAACGCGATTGGAAAGATTTATGATCTTTCTCAAACCCAAACTCCAATTCTTTCACGAGCCGAAGTAGCCCAATCTCTCTCCATACCAGAAATTAAATTCAACCAAATCCTTCACGTATATAACCATATTAATGAAAAAATAATCACTTTCGCCGAAAACCTAAATCAAGCAGTAAGCCTTCTTCATAAGTTTAAATCTGAGAAATCTATTGAACTTGAAAAAAACCTTAAACAAATTTTAGATACAAAACCCATCCCAGAGTATCTTAAACCAATTTCCAAGCAACCAATAGCTCTTAATCTTGGTTTAGATCCCCCCAACACACGTAGCGGGTCTAAAGACCCGCGGCCAACTTTTCAAATAACTCTAACTTCTAATCCAATTTTAAATCTAGATTTTGTATCTTGGATAAAAAATTATTCAGAATCTAAATTCAATTTCATCCACTGCGATTTTCCAAGCGATAGTCAAGAAGAGTTTTGGGTAATTTTCAATTGTTTTATGGAGAATATAAAAAATTTAGTCCAAGATCAAGCCCATATTGTTTTTTGGTTAAAAATGAATTATTATGAAGAAGTAAAGGATAGTTTTAATTCAATTGGCTTTGATGTTCTTTTTGAGCCATTTATTTGGTATAAATCTGATACAAAACCTAATCAAATCTTCGGTGATCCGCCAAAATCAACTTACGAAACCGCCCTTATCATAAATCATAACAATCGACCATTTAAAAAACAAATCCAAAACGCCTACCACACACCGCGGGCGTCTCAACCAATCTGCCCTAATCAAAAATCAATACCTATGCTTAAATATTTCTTATCTACTTTCATAGATGAAAACACAAATGTTTTTGATCCAACTTGTGGTAGTGGAAGTGCGCTGATTGCTGCGGAACAACTAGGATCTAAATCAATTCTTGGTTTAGAAATTAATCAAGAAAGATGTCAAAAAGCAAACGAACATATAAGAAAACTACGAGAAATAAGAAATATTTTTTCAGAGAAATAAAATGGAAAATGAATTAACTAATTTACAAGCTATTATTACAATGCTTGTAGTTGGTCTCTTTACTTATATGATTCTACAATTGGTATATCTTTGGATTATCTCAAAAAGATAAAATCTTCATGGAATGATGGAATAGGTAGATATAATCGTGCTTAATACGCCTGTGAGGATAATGGAGAACTGGCACATCCTGCGGACTTAAAATCCGTTCCTTTTGAGAGTTCAAGTCTCTCCAGGCGTACCAAATTTTAAAGGGAGTAGTTTAAGAAATGATAGAATTTTTAATCGGTTTTGTTTGTGGATTTATATTTTTTCCATTTCTAGCATTCATACTTATTTACATAATAAAAAATCACTATGATTTAAATCACAATATAATCGAAGATCTTGAAGAAAAAAATGGCCGATAAATAATCTTAAATCTGATTTAATCATGGGAAATAAAATTATTATGCCAGAAAATAAAGATGGTGGATATTTAATATCAGAAGATTATAAAAAAGAACTGAAAGAATTGAAAAATTCTATAGAATATAATACTTTTACTAAAGAACAAAAAGAATTTATTGAAGAATTAATAAATTCTCCAACTTATGATTGGTGGAATAATCATGAATAGTCTTAGACCTAAAAGGAGATAAGCAAAATGCCTAATCAAAATACACCCCTTGAACGTGAATTAACCTTAACCTTTCTGGAATGGTTTAGAGATTCCAATGTAGACTTCTGGAATGAATCTAATGCTCCAGAAGAATTAGCATTAATTACAAGTAAAATTTTATCTAATTTTGTAAAACCCATTACAGATGTATTTATTAAAAATGGAAGCAAAGAAGAATATGAAGCGGCTTATCGTAAATATTTAGCTAATACTTAATAATGACAAAAATCTTAATCATCGGCGAAGCCTATGGTCGAACGGAAGATGAATATCAGCACGGTTTCACCGGAAGTTCAGGAATTGAATTATCCTTCATGCTCCGAGACGCGGGCCTAACCCACAACCACCAACTATTCTGTCAAAAATGCCAAATCTGGGGCCAATTCCCAAAATGTAATTCTTGTCAAGAATCTCTCTACCCCTCTTCCCAAGACATGATTCGATATTGGTCAGAAGTAAAAGAAAAATATTCTTTTGAAATAACCAACGTCTTCGAGATTCACCCCGAAAATAACGACCTTGGTTCTATTTTCTCCCCAATCAAAAACTCATTCATGCCTGGCTTAAAATACAATCCCAAGCGTCCAATCTCTTATCTTCTTCCACAATTCCAACATCATCTTGAAATTCTTTGGAATCGAATTAATGAGTCAAAGCCTAATCTTTGCCTATTACTCGGTAATACGGCCACATGGGCCGTATTACGACAAGCGAATATTTCCCAAATACGCGGAACCATCACCAGTAGCGATTATCTAAACGGAACCAAATGCCTAGCAACTTTTCACCCAGCGAATATCCTTCGCGATTGGCCAAATAGAATAGTCGCCTTAGCTGATTTTCAAAAAGCACACCGTGAATCTGAATTTCCAGAAATACGTCGTATCCATCGAAAAGTAACTCTTAACGCAGATCTTGATGAAATAAAAAACTGGTTAAATCTCCCAGCCGATTATTACGCAGTAGATATAGAATCAGGCTATGCCCTTTTCACCTCCGCAGAACTCCAAAACATAACTAACAAAATGAGATATAATCTTTCTTCTCAAATATCCATGATCGGTTTCGCGCGTAATCCCTATGATTCTTTAGTTATTGAATTTATGACGCGTAACAAACCAAACCTATCCTATTGGAATAATTCTCAAGACGAAACTCAAGCTTGGAATTATGTTAAAGAATTACTTTCAAGATCAATTCCTAAGATATTTCAAAACGGTATATATGACCTAACCCGAATGTTGTATATGGGTCTACATACAAATATGGCAACTGATGATACAATGTTGTTGCATCATTCTTTATATCCAGAGATGAGAAAATCCCTTGGATTTTTAGGGAGTATATATGCGAACGAGACAGCATGGAAAACTATCTATGGTAAAGGGGAGTCATTAAAAAAAGATGAATAAATATAATCGTTGTTCAATAGAAAATTGTAATAGAGTTGTTAATGGAAGAGGTTTATGTAATAAACACTATACTATTTGGAGAAAAGAAAATCCAGAAGAAGTTAGAGAAAGGAGAATTGATCCACCAGAAATTATAATAATAAATGATTTTGCAAAAATATCCTTAACAAAAGGATTATTTGCAATTATAGATATAGAAGATATTGAATTAGTATCAAATTACATTTATCAAGCAATGACTAATGGATACGCTGCTAGAAGAAGTGGAAACAAGATAATTTATCTTCCATCAAGATATAAAAGGTTCATGTCCAGAAGGTTTTGAAATAGATCACGAAGACAGAAACAAATTAAATAATAAAAGAAGCAATCTAAAATTCAAAACTCATATAGAAAATATAAGAAATAGTACGAGACATTTGGAAAGAACGGGTGTTGGATTTGATAGGACGCATTGGAAATGGAAAGCTTATATTGATAATCCAGGAAAGAAAAGAATAAATATAGGAACATTTAAAACCAAAGAAGAAGCAGAATTCGCAGTTTCAAATTGGAGACAAAATAATCTATGAAATACACAAAACACCCATTACCTAATTCATCATCAAAACCAATAAACCGCGAACAAGAACTATTCTTAATTAACCAAGCCCTATCTACCCCTAAATACCATCGAATATCCTCAAACGAATCTTTAAATCATTTTTTCTCAAATCTAACCAAAGCTAGTGACGAAGCACGTAAAAGAATCATCAAAACCAATAACCGCGGATTGGCCAAACGATCAAATTCAAGAAAGAAAAATGAAAATAAATAAACAATTCATACATGATTGGATAATTCAAATTATACTTTATTTAATTCTTTTCATAGGAATTATTTCTTTGATTTTTTTCTTTTTATAAGGTTATAAAAATCTCATGTCAATTTCATCAAATTATATATTTTCTATTGATCTAACCAAAGTTAGAATGTTTAATCTTTCTTATTATTATTGCGAAACTTGTCAAGAATTTCACCCGTATTTTGAATATGGCTCCGGCCATCGAAGTATTCCTTTTTCAGAATGGGGATATGATGTTATTTACGATTCCTTAGAGGAATAAAAATTTGACAAAAGCCCTGGTTTGCGGAGGAAGAACTTTCGTTTCCAAAGGTTGTTTATTTCTTCACCTAGATTATTTTCATATAAAACATAATTTCACCCAAATAATCCAAGGTGGCGCACGTGGGGTTGATTTACTCGCTCATGAATAGGCAATTAAAAAAGGAATAAAATCCACAACCTATTCCGCCAATTGGTCAGAATATGGAAGACGCGCTGGAATTATTAGAAACAAATAAATGTTGCAAGAAGGAAAACCTAATTTAATTATCGCTTTTCCAGGTGGAAGGGGAACTAAAAACATGATCGAAATTGCAAAATTAAAAGCTTTACCTGTATATATAATCAAGGAATAAAAATCATGATAATCTACTACGTCGGTGCTGAAATTAGTTTTGAATCTCGTTCACTTCTTTATCGTCATTTTGGAACTGAATTAGAACATCCTCACGCAACTATTATCTACTCTCACAAATGGTTTCCCTACAAAACCGCAAAATGTTTTCCACTCATCATCGAACCAGCTTATGAATATTTAGTTTTAAGAGGTAACTTAGTTCTTAAATTCGAAAACAATCGTTTTTTCCTACGCCATATCGAATTACGTAATCTTGGCGCTAGTAGTGATTTTGATCACTTCACATCACACATAACAATTGGTCCGATAAAAATATGGGAAATGTACGATCAATTAGAATATTTAACAAAAGCTATACCATCACCTAAATTCCCGATCACCCTTTCCAACGAATATTATGGAACTTGGGAAGAAAATCTAAAGGAGTAAAAGATTATGCCCGGAAAAATCACCTTAATCCCTCACATAACCCGCGATATGTTAAAATCAAACCCGAAGATTCTTTTCGTTTTTGGTGATAACATGAAAAATCCGGCCTAGCAGGTCAAGCAAAAGAAATGCGCGGAGAGCCAAACGCAATCGGAATACCAACTAAATGGTTTCCTAGCACAACTCAATATTCTTATTTTATAAATCTTGATGTAGATAACATTCTAGTTAGACAAGAAATAAACAAAAGTTTTGATAAATTAGAAGAACATTTAAGAAACAACGGCGAAATTATTTTACCTAAGAATGGAATTGGAACTGGATTATCTCAACTTAAACAACGCGCACCAAAAATCTTTGAATATATCGAATTAAGAACTCAAAAGCTTTATAAAATTATTGAGGAGTAAAAAAAAATGAAAAAAGAAACTTATTACATAATTTCATCTAATGAAGATGGGGTTTATCTTCATAAAATGACAAAAGAAGAACTAGAAAAAGATCTTAATTCAGAACCAGGAGATAATTACATCGAAAAAGATAGAATCATATTTAATTCTGATAAAATAGATCTAGAAGAAACTATTGGTAGCTTAATCATAAAAGGAGAAATTATAATTCCAAAATCCATTAAAACCGTTACTAAATGGGAAGTTTAACAAAAAAAAAAGACTATGAAAAAACACAATCAAGAACTTAAAAATCTAGAAAAAATCATAAAACCAATCATAGAAGGCCATACAAAAGCTTTCGTAACCAAAATTCATCCAATATGGTTCCCTAAAAAATTAAGAAATCAAATAATCAAAAGCTTATCTAAACGAATAGTCAATGACATTTGTTGTGATTTAAATCTAAAAAGAATTAAAGCTTCTATCGAGTGTACGGAACTCGATAGTAGTGATGAGACGCGCGAAATCTCATCAGAAGGTAGGATGTTGATACAATCAAGTCCCTAGTTTGATTGTTATACTTATGGTAAGATGAGTAAAAAACAACATCGTGTTTTATACGCTAGGTGGTTACGATTGATTCTATCCAAATCTTTTCTTTCCACCTAGTCTACATCCTAAATCATAAAGGAATAAGAAGCCCATGAAATCAATCCCAATTTCTCCATTTCTTCCTATGCATGAGAATATCTTAATGGCTTTATCAGATCCCAATAGATTCTTAATGCCTGAAGATCCTGATGAACTGGAAGTTCCATATCTTGATGCAATGTTAGATGCTGGTTGGTTAGAGATTGAAAATCCAAAATCTTTTTATCCTAAAATAATAATTACAAAAAAAGGTTTACAACAATTAGAAATAATTAAAATTACTGGAATATAGATTATGGAAACCTCTTTTGAAGAAATACTTTTAATCGGAGGACCATACCATGGCGAGAGATATAAAATAAAAGTAGATACGTCTATATTAACTCTTCCACCATTAAGGAGAATGCGAATTAAACCTATAAATCCTTTATCTACAGAAAAAATAGAATATTTCATTTATGAAAAAAGGAAATATAGAAGTTTATCTCAAGGAATAAGAAAATTCTTTGTTTTAAAAGGATTATCAAACTATGATGCTTCCATTATTTTATATAAAATGGATTTACTAAACGATAGCGGAGATCTAAAATAATGGAAATTTTCACTAATCAATTCAACCAAGATTCTCCACAGTTATACAATGCCTTAGATACAATGTTAACCGCCGAAGTATTTGAGAATTTATCATCTCTTATTCCACAATCACAACCAATCTATAACTTTGAACTCGCTCTTCAAGCCCCCGTAATAGAAATGCAGCTCCGCGGAATTAAAATAGATTTATTCAAACTCGGAGATATGGTTTCTAAATTAAAACGCGATCGAATAATAATTGAAAAAATCCTTAAAAAACTCGTCTCAGCCTGTTGGGATAAACCTTGGATTTATAACAAAAATTCCCAACCAACCTTTCCAAATTCCAATACCCAACTAATAGATTTCTTCTACACAACACTCGGTTTAAAACCAATAATTCAAAGAACAAAAGGCGAATCTAAAACCCCAATGGATCGAGAGACTCTTGAAAAACTAAGTATTCATTTTCAAACCCGCCCCATTATTTCCTTAATCCTCGCTTATCGTGATATATGTGGAAAACTAGAGGTTTTAGAAGCCGGCATAGACTCAGATTCTCGAATGCGTTGTTCTATAAATATCGCTGCAACAACCACCGGAAGATTTTCCACCTCTCAATCAACAACTGGTAGCGGACAAAATCTACAAAATGTGACTGAAGATTTACGCCATATCTTCATCTCTGATCCTGGATACAAAATCGCTGGAATAGATAAATCCCAAGCCGAATCGCGAGAAGTTGGTTATTTCTGTGGAATCACCTTCGATGATTGGTCGTATCTAGATATCATAGAAACCGACGATATTCATACCTATTGTTGTAAACTAATTTGGCCTAATCTTCCGTGGACAAAAGATAAAAAAGAAAACCGAAAAATCGCCGAACAGCCTTTCTACCGCCATTTAACCTATCGAGACATGGTGAAACGCGCAGGTCACGGATCAAATTACCTAGGCCAACCATATATGATTTCTCAAGAAATAAAAGTTCCTCAGAAAATGATCCAAGATTTTCAAGAACCTTATTTTAAGATTTTTCCATGTATCAAAAATATGCACTATTGGGTAGCTGAACAGTTACAGACGAAAGGCTATATTATTAATGTCTTTGGCCGTCGAAGAGATTTTTTTGATCGGGCTGATTCGCGTGAAACACTTAAACAAGCAGTTGCATATCTTTTCCAATCTGCTACTGCTGATGATTTGAACCTTGGTCTTTGGAGGATTTGGAAATATCTTCCTCAAGCCCAACTTCTTTTACAACTTCACGACGCGGTTTATTTTCAATTCTTAGAGACTGAAGACGAAAAAAAAATAATCCAAGCCGCCCAAAAACTTTTAGATGTAAAATTAACTCATAAAGGCCGTGATTTTATCGTTCCCACTGAACCGCTTATTGGCTACAATCTCGGACATAGATACAAACGTGATGAATTTGGAAATAAGAAAGAGGTAAATCCAAGAGGATTAAATGAACCGAAATGGATTTAATTATCAATTATTTAGAAAATACATTCTTAATACTATTTTAAATATTATTTTCCCAATCACTATGATCGAAATAACTGTATCATTTTTAGTGTATTTTATAAAATTATCTTATAGATCTCTCTCTTAGAAAAAGAGATTAAATATGAAATTAAATCAATCTAGCTCCAAGCCAAGAACGTTTAAAGAACATATTCTTTTTCTTATTTTTTATACACTATTCTTAGTTGGTATAATTGAACTTATTAGAATTTACTTATTTTGATATTATTTTAAATCTAATTTGGAAAAACCAATGAAATTATCATCCGACATAGAAAACAAACTAAAACAAGGAATAAAATTCATATGACAGAAGATGAAATCTCTAATCTATGGTACCTCGCCAAAATCATCCACGAAGCAAAAAGAGATATATGTTGGGGTAAAAATTCAAATAAATGGCCTTGGCCTTCTTCATCTAGAAATTATACTCATAATCCTATTGCATATGTAGATTTAGCTCTTGCATGTGCTGAAAGTGTAAAAAATAATTTTGATATAGATCTAAATTTTCATAAAATTTAATTAGGATTAAATAATGACTTATAAAGTATATACTACTCAACTTCCCATTTGGACAATTGGTTGGTTATTTACAATTGGTTTTTCGAATCTAAGTTTCTGGCAAGGAATTTTGGCTATTTTCATTTGGCCTTATTACATTGGTTCTTTATTTATGGGAAGGATATAAAATAGAATTAAAATCTTATGCTTAAACAACAAATAAGTAAATGCTCCCCAGATGATTTAAATCGTTCCCGTGCCGCCGTCTATATCTATTGGCAGCAAGAAGGATGGGATTTACACACTTGTAATTTTTTAATGATGAGTGAATTTCCAAAAAATAATCGAGAAAAGAAATTTTCTCGAGCTTGGGTAGAAGAACATTTTGTCTCTCGCCCTTGGCTAAAATCAGATATATCAGGCGATGAATATGACAAATGGTTAAAAGGATAAACAATTCAATGAAAAATTCTAGTCTAAAAGAAATCTTAGAAGAAGCAAAAAAAGAAGTAGATTCTTGGCCTGAATGGAAAAAGAAATTAGGCAAAGAAATGATGGAAGAATTAGCTAAACCTTATGAGCAATTTCGTAGATATTCTGTTACAAAAGATGGGACGATTATTTAAGGAAATAAAATCATGACTGAAAAATTGAAAACATACATAGATCGTCTTGAACCAAACATAAACACAACGGCTTATGATCAAATAGCCTTAATTTCTATTGCATTTAGTTTAAAACGCATCGCGGATTCTATAGAAAATATTCCAAATGCAATTCAATTATCTATTCAAGAAGCAATCTGGAACGCAACTAAGAAATAAATCATGATCCCACAAATAACTCGCATCGCTCCATCACCAACAGGAATGTTTCACTTAGGAACAGCCCGCACGGCTTATTTTAATTACTTATCTGCCAAATCCTCTAATGGAAAATTTATTCTTCGTATTGATGATACGGATCAAAATAGAAATATTCCGGGTACTGTGGATATTATACTTCAATCTCTAGATTGGCTAGGCTTAACTTACGACGAAATTTATTTTCAAAGCCATCATAAAGAAGTTCATCAGTTAATAGCCCAAAGACTTATTAAAGAGCAAAAAGCTTATTATTCTAATCACGCAATTATTTTAAATCCACCTGCCCCGTTAGATCAATTTTTTGACAATGTAATAGGAAAAGTCAACATTTCAGAGAATGATAAAAAAATCTTAGATAAAATAGTTCTAATCCGCTCAGATAATAATCCAACTTATCAATTTGCATCAGTTTGTGACGATTATATCCTAAATATAAATCATATAATTCGCGGTGTGGACCATATCCAAAACACACCAAAACAAATAGCCATTTGGAAAGCGGCTTTTCCAAATAAATCATTTCCACAAACAAGCCATATAGGTCTTATTTACAAGGATCATAAAAAATTATCAAAACGCGACAACGCGGCTAGTTTACTATGGTATAAAGATCAAGATTATCATCCCGACACTATTCTTAATTTCTTAATCCGTCTTGGATGGGGGCCGAAACTAGACGATAAAAAAATGCGAATTATTACCAAAGAAATGGCTCTAGAATTATTTATAACTCATGGTTCCATGCGATCTGCACCATCAAATTTAGATCAAAAACGATTGGATTTTTTACAGAGAATATATAAAGCGAAAACAAATTCATAAGGAAAATAAATAATGATCCTCTCAGCTCAATCAATTCGTAAATATTGTATTTCCTCAACTAGATTTATAGATGATGAACAAATTTATTTCGATAAAAATCCACTTATTCATCCATTCGTCGAACGTGATATAATTAGAGGAAAATCCTTTGGGTTGTCTGCATGTACATATGACTGTCGAATTTCCCACCCTTTAATCATCCCCGTCAAACAATCCCGACTCGCTGTAACACTTGAACAATTTTCTTTTCCAAATAACATCTGTGGCAGTGTTTTAGACAAATCATCTTGGGCACGTGTTTTTATCTCCGCTTTTAATACACATCTCGATCCTGGTTGGTCGGGATTTCTAACTCTTGAACTTGCCAATCTTTCTGAAGAACCGATCGAAATCTTTGAAGGCGATCCAATCTGCCAAATTAAATTTGAATATTTAGATTTCCCAACCGAACTACCTTACCAAGGAAAATATCAAAATCAAACTCAAATTCCCACGCCTATGATTAAAGAAGAATAAAATGAAAATAAATTATATCTATTGTCCAGTCTGTGATTGTTATATTAATACCAGCACTGGAGAAATAGGTCATCCAATTGATTCTAGTAACATAATTACTGAATGGATTGGAAATATAGATTTGGTCGGTTTCTATATAAAAAAAGAAAAAGTAAATCATAAGCATAAAATAGGAGAAATTTAAATATGAAATGGTTTAGAAAAAAACTAGTTCAAGATTCAGAGACCGGATGGGGATATTTACTAAAACATAGTAAAAATAGAATAAATCTAGGTGCATCTGAATCAGAGGAACTTCTTTCTAATATAAATACTTTTATAGTTGCATTTTATAAACTTGAGTTTGATATGAATCTAGTTATCAAAGCTTTAGAAGATGGTATAGAGAGAATAAGAAAAGTCCAACTAGAGGAAAAGGAAAAAATAAATGGTTGATATATCATTTGACAATCTTTTTTATTCTTCAACCGATCTTTCATTGACTTTTTCTCCCCCAAAATTCTTAAGTATATGGAGAAATGATAAACTACTACTTTTAGAAATTAATTTAGAAAACGGCCACGTAAAATTTGGACCCGGTTATTCTACAAACGACGAAGTTAGTCGCGAATTTTGGAATAGTTTAGGAAATTATTGGAAAACTCATTATAAAATTATTGAATCGTAAAAAGGATAAAAAATGTCATTAAATTTCAGCGTTTTAGAAAAACAAAGTAGAGAATTTGACGCCGTTGAAAAACTTTCAAAATGTTATAAAAACATCCAACTAACCCCAATCGTAGATGATGATTATCCAGAAATAAGACATCATTACGAATCAGCAATCTACGAACTAATTCAAGCCATGAAAAACAATGGAAGATTTAAGGAATCATCATGAGAAAAATCTACCTAGCTTCATCTTGGCGAAATCCTTTTCAACCAGAATTAGTTTCCTACCTTAAAGACATTGGCCATAAAGTCTATGATTTTAGAAACCCAAAAGAAAATAATTACGGTTTTGGTTGGAATCAAATAGATCCAAATTGGGAAAAATGGTCAGCTAAAGAATATATTAAACAATTAAATCATCCTTTATCAATAATGGGATTTAATAATGATAAAAATGCTATGGATTGGGCAGATACTTGTATACTTCTTCTTCCTTGTGGAAATTCCGCCCATATCGAAGCCGGATACATGATCGGTCAAGGAAAGCCATGTCTTATTCTCATAGAAAACACCGATTTCAAACCTGATCTTATGTATAAACTCGCCAAAGTTTACGATAATCGTTATGATATGATTAGACGGCTTTCTCAATTATGAATTATCTCCTAACCATAATTCTTCCAGTTGTAATTTTAATCTATCTTTATATTTCTCAAGTCATGGACCCAAATAATGATTAACCTCTTGGCCCTCATCGGTCCAAAACAATCAGGAAAAACAACTCTTGCTAATCTTCTAAAAGATCACGGCTGGCAAACAACTTCTTTCTCCACACCCATCAAACGCATGTTAGGAACTCTTCTTTTAGATCAAGGCGTAAACGGCAAAGACGTCACCCAAATACTCTATGGCGATCAAAAAGAAACTCCCACACCATTTCTAAATTACAAAACCCCAAGACACGCAATGCAAACACTTGGTTCTGAATGGAGAGATCTTATTCATAAAGATCTTTGGATAGATATTTGGTTAAGAACTATAGATTTAAAAAACGAAAAAATAATCGTAGATGATGTTAGATTTATTCACGAGGCAAATCGTATTAAATCTTTAGGCGGAAAACTAATTAAAATATCTCGTCTTGAAATTGAAAATTTTGATCCTCATTCATCCGAACAAGAACTTAACAAAATAATCCCCGATTTTGTTATTTATAATGATTCAGTTCCAGAATATATGTTTTATCAACTTAAAACAAAATTAGGAGAAGATCTATGACTTGGGCTGACACTTTAATTGAACAAGTACGTATTTCAGATGGAGAAACTATGATGGATTATACCGGAACTGGAAGAAAAGAAGAAAAAATTCCTTATGAAGAATATCTAGCCCGATATCATGGAATGAAAAAGCCTTTATCAAAACAAGATTATGAGGCTATCAATTCTATCGAGAATGAAAAAGAAAAAACAAAAGAAAAACAAGATGAAATAATTATATCTAATTTAAGATGCTGGAATTGTAATGTTTCTCTAAGTCTAACTAAATCTGAATACGAAAAAGATGATTTTAGATGCTTTAATTGTGATAAAATTCAAATAAATAAATTCAAGAAAAAATTTGATAAAGATATTTTATCTAGAATTTTAAGTTCTAAACTAAAAGAAACCAAATTCTTATTAGAAACAGAACTTGAACAAAAACAAAAGTTAGAATTTAATCTAGAACAAGTAGTTAGTTCGATTCTTGTTCTTAAAAGAACAATAACGACTCTTGAGCAAACCCTTGACCTAAACCTGGAGATAACCTCATGATTTCAAACTGGGAATACAAAGTAGTTAATCTAGAAGAAGAAGATCTAGACATCTTAGAACAAAAACTAAATCTTCTTGGCCAAGAAGGCTGGGAAATGGTAAGTTTCGATGGCGAAATAGGAATTCTAAAGCGCCGTCAGCTTTATCTTGTAAATCCTTGGATAGAAGAAAAGGCGGCCTAAATGGATTATCTTGAAATAAATCTTGAAGAACTTATAAGAAGAAATTGGGATTATACTCTTCTCTTCTTAGGAATCATCATATGTTCAATATCAATAGGATTTTTAACAAAAAGTGAATTTGGTTGGTTGGTATTGGGTGGATCTTTAATTTCTTGGGCAGTTGGTAGATTATTTAGGAAAAGATTATGATCGAAGCAAAATCCATCTGTGATTCAATTAATCCCCAAGGCTCACGCCTTCTAACAATGTATCTTAGATATCCAAAATTCATTCACCAAGAATCCCTACGTCACCGAACTCTTTACATCCACGATTGTCTCTATGACCCTGATTTCTCCTTCAGCGTAAGTTCCGCCCGCGCAATTCCGTTTTCAAAACTAATCCAAGAAATAGAATCAGACGAATTACGCGCAAAACCAGAGTTTTGGGGTTCTGAGCAAAAAGGAATGTCACCGGGCAATGAATTAGATCCAAAAGCAAAAGAAATCGCCCAACTTTGGTGGAAAAGATCGGCCTTAGCCGCAGCAACAAACGCCCGATCAATGGCAAAATCCCAAGGACTTTCCGACGCCATGCCTTGGGAAATTCCTCATAAATCAATAGTCAATCGAATAATCGAACCATATATTCATGTAAATTGCCTAGTCACCGGAACAAACCGCGGTTGGATGAATTTCTTTGGTCTTAGATTAGATCGCGCCGCCGATCCAACTCTTCAAATCCTGGCTCAAAACGCCTGGAAAACTTGGAATGAATCTCAACCAAAACTTCTTTATCCAAATGAATGGCATCTTCCTTATATTGATTCTAATATTGAGCCAGTTGGATTATCTGGAGAACTATTGCAAATATCAATCAAAATCTCCGCCGCTCGATGTGCAAGGCTTTCTTATCTTTCATTTTCAACAAATAAACTATCAACGATCGAAGAGAATCTAGAATTATATAATAAATTAATTGGAGGAGAAATTATCCACGCTTCCCCCCTCGAACATCAAGCAACACCTGATACTTGGGATAACACCCACGTAACATTTGAAATGTGTAATGATTATGAAAAAAACCATCAAAATAACTGGAAGAATTTTCATCAATCTGGAAATTTAGGATCTGGTTGGCGACAATATCGTAAAATGCTTCCTAACGAATCAATCGCACCACTTCCAAAGGAATATCAGAAATGACCCCATCAGATCTTGAAAAAGTAACAAAACTTTTATCTCGAAGAGCAGATTTAGGTTATTATCTAAACAGTAGAATAAATAGCCACGCCCATGTTACTATCTATCAAAACAGATCTGGACCAGGAAATGATAGAAACTATATAAGTATAGAAATTCCTCTCTCTGATGCCTTAAATTATTTAATATCTAATCTTAAGAAAATTGAAGAAGAAATTAGAAGCCTTGGAATTGAAATATAAAAATGCCAAAAGTCTACAACAAACACCTCCCATATCCATCAACCGCCAAATATATCGGCCGTGGTTCTATTTGTGGTAATCCTTTTATAATTGGCAAAGACGGAACTCGTGATGAAGTTTGTGATAAATATGAAAAATTTATTGAAGCAAATCCAGAACTCAAAACCAAAATAATAGAATATTGTCGTGGATATAATTTATTATGTTTTTGCAAACCCAAACGCTGTCATGGTGATTATCTACTGAAAATTTCAAACGAGAAAAGTATAACATGAAAATCTATCCCAGTCATGATAAAACAGATGAATTTATAATTCATCTTTCTTCTCAAGAAATGAAAAATATCCAAAAAGGACTTATTTCCGATCATATAATGTTCACATCCCCTTGGAGTCAAGGAACCATCAAACAAATTTCTCAAGCTTTAGAAGAAAATTCTGAATATCGTTTAAAATCTTGGTAAAGAATCATGACTTTATTTAATTCTTCATCATTTATATCTCATTCTGGTTTAAATTTAAATTGGAAAATTGATTGTGATGCTTTAAGCGATCAAGAATTAGATACGTTAGCTAAACAATTCTCTAAAACAATTCCAAATCAAATCTTTGGAGAAATAATAGGAATCCCTCGTGGTGGTCTTAGATTTGCAGAATCTTTAAAAAAGTATATTAAAACCAATGGAGATATAATTTGGAGCACGAACCTAATTATAGATGACGTATTAACAACTGGAAAATCAATGCAAGAATTTTGGAATAATCGTTATCCAAATAGATTTTCTGGTATTAAAGGAATTGTTATTTTCACACGTGGGCCGTGCCCAAAATGGATTACTCCAATTTTTATTTTAAATAAAATCTTTTGGTAGAAAATTCAAAATCAGAGACTTAAATACCCAAACATATTAAACCACGACAATATTTCAAAAACACTGAAATAAATCTCATGAAGATCTTATCCAAAGAAGGCAAATCTCAATCATATGTCGCCAAAATCTTAAATCGAAATCCAAGCACCATCGCCCAAGCCGCGATTAGATATAATATAAAATTCCATGCCAAACCCGGCCGACCAAAAGGCGATCCAGAACAACAACGTCAAAGAAAGATCCTAACCCTTCGTAATTATCGAAAACGCCGCGGAGTTAAGACTAGAATCCCAAAAGTTCTAAGATTCGATGATCTTCGTGTTATGATTAAGGAATAAGATTATGAAATTTGTCAGGCATTTTACATCATCTGATTTTCCCATTGAACAACAGATCAAATGGAAAATCTGCGAATCAAAAATAACAAAATCCAATGGGACGGTTATTTTCCATATGGAAAATATCGAAGTACCTAATCATTGGTCACAACAAGCCGTAAATATCCTTGCCCAGAAATATTTTCGAAAAGCCGGCGTACCTGATCGTACACAATCTTTTAAGGAAGATAATATTCCACACTGGCTGTGGAAGCGCGGTCCAATGTTAGATACTAATTTTTCTTCTGAAACCTCTGCCAAACAAGTTTTTCATAGATTAGCCAGCACTTGGACCTATTGGGGGTGGAAAGAAGGAATCTTTGAAAGAACAAGAGAGATTGAGCCACTTGTATATGAAAATCCAGAAAAAAATGCCCATATCTTCTACGACGAAATCTATTTCATGCTTGCCCATCAATTCGCCGCGCCCAACTCCCCCCAATGGTTCAACACAGGTTTATTTTGGGCCTACGGCATCACCGGCGACGCAAATGGTCAATGGGCAATAAATAATGACGGCGCTGCTTATGAAACAACTAATTCTTATGAGAATCCCCAACCCCACGCTTGTTTCATTCAACCAATTTCTGACAACCTAATCGAAGACGGCGGTATTTTTGATCTTCTTAAAAAAGAAGCACGTCTCTTCAAACACGGCTCTGGCACCGGAACCAATTTTTCTAATCTTCGAGGAAAAAGCGAAAAGCTCTCGGGTGGTGGAATTAGTTCCGGCCTTATGTCTTTTCTAAAAATCTTCGATACCGCCGCCGGTTCTATTTCTTCTGGCGGTGTTACGCGTCGCGCAGCAAAGATGGTCTGTTTAAATCTCGATCATCCAGAAATCGAAGATTTCATAGATTGGAAAATGAATGAAGAAGCCAAAGCCGCGAGTCTTTATGTAGGTAGTAAATACATAGACAGAATAGGTAAAGGTTTACTTTCAGATTCTCCAGATGATATTCCAAGAGCAATAATTGATCGACACAATAATGGGTTTGAAACTAAAATTTATGATCTAAATTTTGAAGGTGAAGCTATAAATACCGTTTCAGCACAAAATGCAAACAATTCTATCCGTATTACTTATGCTTTTCTTCATATGGTAGACTCAAATGGTGATTGGGCATTGATAAATCGTAAGGATGGAAGTTTAAATAAAAAAATCAAAGCCCGTGATCTTTGGGACAAGATCACCCGTGCCGCTTGGGCCTGTGGTGATCCAGGTTTACTTTTTGATGACACAATTAATGAATGGCATACTTGTAAATCTGACGGAAGAATAAACGCTTGTAACCCGTGCGGGGAATATCAATTTCTAGATAATACTGCATGTAATCTTGCTAGCTTAAATCTTGGTAAATTTCTAAAAGGTTCTGTATTCCAAATAAAAGATTTTGAACACGCAACTCGACTCTGGACAATTGTTCTCGAAATCAGCGTCTATATGGCCTCTTTCCCAAGTCGCGAAATCGCTGAAAATTCCTATGCCTATCGAACACTTGGACTTGGTTACGCCAATCTTGGTGGCATGCTTATGCGCCTTGGTCTTGGTTACGATTCAGATGAAGGAAGAAATTGGGCTTCTTCCATAACCGCTCTTATGCACGGAGTTGCTTATGAAACAAGTCAAGAAATGGCTAAAGAACTAGGGCCGTTTTCTCGTTGGGAAAATAATAAAGAATCAATGCTAGATGTAATTGAAAAGCATCAAAGTGCCATGAATAATCTCTGTTTACCTCATCAATTAAAAGATGAAGATATATGGAAACATTATAGAAATCTTACAAATACCTATAACCCAGGTTTTAGAAACGCACAAGTTTCTCTAATCGCTCCCACCGGGACTATTTCTCTTCTCATGGACTGTGATACCTCCGGGATTGAACCCGATTTCTCACTTATCAAATATAAAAATCTCTCCGGCGGCGGAGTTATGCAAATAGTAAATGAATGTGTTCCAGAAGCTCTTACAACCCTTGGCTATACTGGCGTCCAAATCCATACCATGATTCAACACATAGATGCTTATGGAAATTTAGAAGAATACACAATTAACGGTCAATATCTTCCAGAAGAACATTTAAAAGTCTTTGACTGCGCAAATCCAAGTGGAACCGGGACTAGATTCTTGCGCCCACTTTCCCACGTCCTTATGATGGCGGCTGTACAACCATTTTTAAGTGGTGCTATTTCTAAAACCTGTAATCTTCCCAACTCCGCAACCATCGAAGATGTTGATTTCATCTATCGCGAAGCCCATAGATTAAATCTCAAAGCAATTGCGATTTATCGAGATGGAAGTAAACTCACCCAACCTCTTTCATCCAAAAAAGAAATAGATCCAGTAACTTCTTATGAATTAAGAATGGAAGAAAGAGGTTTAATTAAAACCACCGGCGGCCCAACTTTAGAGTCAATTCAAGAAGCCATGTTTACAATGCACAAACCAATTCTTAAAAATGGCTCATCCGCCAAACAACTTCCACAATCATCTCGCAGACAACTTCCCAATCGTCGAAAAGGCTACACCCAAAAAATCCGAATCGACGGTCAAAGTGTCTATCTCCGAACCGGCGAATATGAAGACGGGAAATTAGGAGAGATCTGGTCAGAAATAAGTCGAGAAGGAAGTAGCGTTCGAGCCTTACTAGGCGGTTTTTGTAAACTCGCTTCTATTTCTTTACAATTCGGCGTTCCTCTTGAACAATTAGTAAAATCTTTCGTCTACACAAAATTCGAGCCCGCCGGAATTGTTCAAGATCACGACAAGATAAAAATGACAACATCTATTTTCGATTTTATCTTCCGAGAACTTGCGATTCATTATCTAAATCAAAATGAATATGCAAATGTAAATCCTGAAAACAACGAAACACCAATTTTTCTCGATTTAGATTCTTTCAAATCTCCCTTACCTCTTCACGAAAAAACTCTTGAAACCGAAATAACTTATTCTGATAAAGACCTAGAAAGTAGAGCAATGAATTGGGTGGCGCAAGGGCCAGTTCCTCGTAGAACAAAAGGAGAATGGTTAAAAGAAACTGAAGATTCTGTATCTATTTTTTATCCACCAGAATCTGAAGAATCTTATATTAAAGGTTTAAAAATTTATGAAAAACTTAGACAAAAATCAAAATCTCTCAACTTTACAGGAAATTCGTGCCCAAACTGCGGGCACAATACGCTTAAACAAATTGGAACTTGTGTCGAATGTACTACTTGTTTTCAAAACACCGGATGTGGATAAATTATGATAAAAGAACATCCAATTAACTATAATTATTTTCAAGTTTATCCAAAAAACCATTGTGCTAAACACATAGCTAATGGAAATTGGGTATATTGGGATAATTTAGCCGGAATAATTTATGGAGAAAACATTCCTTTACAAAATTTTAAAGATTTAGTTACTTGGTTAAGTTCCCAACAAGCTGTTCATTTTGGGTGTGGTTGAAATGTTAAATAATCTTAATCCAAAAGGCCGTGTTTGTACTAAATGCGGAACCCACAAACCTTGGAAAGATTATTATACCAAATCTATTGTAACAAACCCAATTAAAATCTCTCAATATTACGCTGAATGTAAAATTTGTTTTAAATCTCGAGTGAAAGTAAATCAAGTTAAAGAAAGGTAAAAAAATAATCATAGATAAGGAAATAATTCATGACTAATTCTCCACCTCCTATAGATAATATTGGACAAGAAAACCATGACAGATTTCACTTCTGAGAAATTAAAACTTCAAGCCGAAAATCATTTAACCAAAATCTTAGGAAAAAGTAATTATCTTTTTCAAGGTTCAACTCGAGAATTAATCATCCTTTCCATGTGCTCTTTCGTGATTGAAGTTTGTATGAAAGAAATAAATGAAATCCTAATCCAAGATCAAAAAATACCCTAGAGCTAAAATCTCTAGGGTAAAAAATTTACAACATAATGTAAAAAAATAAATCAAACCAAAGAAAGGTGAAAAATAATGGAAGAACTATCTTTAAAAGAACTAAAACTCCAAGCTAATAATCATTTAACTAACTTTATAAAAAATAAAAGTCTCTTCTTCACAGAAGAGACTTTAGAAATAGTTATTCTTCTTATGTCTTCCTTCGCGGTTGAAATTTCTTTGAATGAAATAAAGAAATTTGTCCTTGAAAAGGATTAAAAATCATATTTATTTTTTCTTCCCCATCCTCAAGCTTTCAATCAAAGCATTAAGTTGCTCGGAATTAGACTCACAGGTTCCATAATTCCCGATAATGGAATTTGCCAATTCAATGGTTGTAATTTCCGAGCAGGAATCATCAGATTTTCCGGCGGGGAGAATGAGGCTCTCGGCGTTAACACCGTGAACCCCGGCGTCGAGCACGCGGATAAAACCATAAGTAACGCAATTATTAGAATTCTTGACATGTCTCTTTACCTCTTTTAATCGTGAAACCGTCGCTGCCGTAATACGTGCTTGATTATTTGCTTCTTGTTTTGCAAGTTCTATCGCGATTTGATCTAATCTTTGCTGCTCGAGTCTTGCGTTTTCAACAGCTTTGATAATTTCTTCTTTTCTTTCTAATTCTAACTTCGCCGCCCGACCAGTCGCGAGATTATATTCAAGAGTAAACCCCGCTATAAAAGAACCAGTCGCTACAACAGCAATTATAATTAACTTAATTCCCAAACTACTTAACATAGTTTAATTCTCCTTTGGTTCTTCTTTAGTCTCTCGATTAGGCGCAAATCTCTCCGCAGTCGCAGTTAAAAAACCACCAGTAACAATAACCATAAGCGCGTTGATAATAAATTCACTTGGCGGCCGGCCGATTTTCAACGCCAAAATCAAATCAACAACAACCGCGATCGAAAATAATCCCAACGCCCAAAAAGCTGCTACACGTTTTGAAGACGTAGCCCCATCAATATCCTGAAGAAACTGCGGCGATTTCATTTTTATTTAATTATTCCAAGGTAAAAAGCTAGAAATCCATACTCCTATTCTTCCTCTGGCCATCAAAACATCCAAAACACCCACAACGCCGATAATGCTTAATCCATATACAAAAACCATTTCCATTTTAACTTCTCCTAAGTGATAGGTCTCACTATAAGATGAAACCAACAAACGCAATTGTAGAATACATCGACGCAAACACCGGAAAAATTCTTTTCACCAATCGCTTTTACGATCCCGGTCTTGATGAAAACTCTTCTTATACAAGAGATCAAAAACGTCGCAAGATTTGGAAAGGATTACACATGATTTATGGTTGTGGAAAGCCAAGCGCGTTATAAAATTTAATACTCGTTTCCGCCAAAAGTTCTTTATGATCCGTGCCGTTTATAATCTTCCTAGCCCCTTCCCAATCTTCTATATCTTCATTAAAATATTGACTTAGATTAACCCCCGAAAAAGTATTCTTCTTCTCGCTAGTCATACCTAAAAACATAATCTTCACCGCAATTCCCGGTCCCATCGCCAAATCGGGATTATTCACCAAGTCAATCCCTAATAAATCACCCATTCTTTTATAATTATTCTTCCACGTAAGCTGTACAAAACCTCTTCCACAATATTTAATCCCATCTCCAATCTTTGTATTTCCCATTCTCTTCGCTCGATTTGGATTATTTCCTTCTATTCCATAAAGTCTTGTAAAATAAGAATCATTTCCATATTCATGAATCGGTTGCATAGTCTCCGCAGTTTCGTGAAAACACGTTCCAAGCATATATGCTAACCATCTTAGATCAGTAAATTCACTTTTCTCCCATTCATCAAGAATAAAATTAATTCCATTTACTTGTGATTGTTTTAAATGATTATGAAAAATATTCTTTATAATCAAGGAAAAGAATTTTATTCTATCTATCATAATTTTACTTCCTTTCTATAACACAATATTAACCACCCCGGAATTATTCCATAAATCTCCCCCAACAAGCCCAGCCGAACTTGTTGGAAGTTCACTTAGATTAATCACTCCGGTAGACCTTTTGATTTTAATAGGCGCCCCTAAAGACACCTCGTTGTCACTATAACGAACGATATGGAGATCGCTTCCTACGTTATCTCCAGATTCAAGAGTATTAGTTTTTCCCATTTGCCATCTAATATCATTATTAAGTCCTTGATTAAACAATATCCAACTACCAAACCCAGAATCTGAACTAAGATAGAGATTTCCATCTAAAGCAGTTTTATAAACTATTAATCGGTCACTAGAAAGTTCACCTGCTACATCAACCGCGCTCTCAAAATATGACTTATCTTGAACTCTAAATTCATCCCAGACGGTTAGATTATCATCTATATAAGTCGCGCCACTAACAGTTAAACTTCCGCCAACAGTCGCGTTTCCTACAACATTTAAAGTAGAATTAAAAGTCCCAGCTCCGGTAATAGTTGCTGAATTACCAATAAACAATGTTCCAATAGCACTTATATAGCCACCAACGTTTAAATTGCTAATAGCTTCAGATCCATCTGGACGCCTTATAATTCCAGTCTGAGAAATAAAATCCACCCCATCACAAAAAGCGGCCGTGCTTCCATTATATCTAACTCTAACAAGTAATCCACTTGCCAAACCACAGATTATATCATATCCGCCGGCGGTGTTATTTTCAATAAACGCCGGTCCTTTAAATCCAGCTGCAAAAGTAATAGTTGCCTCTGAAGTCAAAGTTCCAGTAAAAACAAAACCAAGATTAGTGCCTTCGGCGCCTGTAAGAGTCACGTTTCCACTTATTGCTTTTGTAAGCGTTCCAACTAAAGATAAAGCCGAAATTTCAGTTGCAAGATCATTTCCCAATCCACCAAGAACACCGGGAGTATTATTTTCCCAATCGTCATGAGTATAAGTATGGCCATTAATAGCAATAGTTGCAATAGTTGGGGAAATTTCAATTGGCATGAGGTTTATTCCTTTTTCTAAATTAATTGATCAATTTGAATCGGCTGTGCATAATGCCCGAAAAATGGATTAGAAATAACACCATCTTGACTTACCAAACCATAAACACTAGTTTTTTCTAAATTACTAGTTTCATCTGGAAAAGAAACAACCACAAGCGGTTGAGTTTTGCCTTTCAAAAGCGCCAATCCTAAGGTTTTACTCAACATTTCATTCTTAGTTATAACTGGAAATCCAAAATTAAATCGTCTTCTCATTCCTCGAAATTCAATAAATTTACTTCCATAAGGAACTTTTGTAATTTCACTTTCATCTAAGAATGTAATTTGCGGCGCTGGCGCGAAATCTTCAGGACTTTCCCAAACTTCACACGCACCGAAACAACCAATTTCAAGAGGTGAAGTCGCGGTGGTGTCGTTAACTTCAACTCTTAAATACCTACATTGCACTGGAACCGCAGGAATAAAAAACCTAGGCATTCCTAATCTTGTATATTCTTCTATATCGTAAACGCCGTTTAAAGTAAATTCTCCCCAAGGAGTAAATCCGCCGGGCGTAGAATCCTGCGGCCAAGAAGAAACAAATCCGGTGTCATAAGTCGGCGATGACATATTAGAATTTAAACTGGCCCGTACCCTGATTAATCCAAGCGTTGTGGTCTTTAGATTTGCAAAGAAAAACAACCCCACGTAATTTCTTTGAAATCCTAAATCTACATTAAATTGCGTTGAAGCTAAATCTAAATTACTAACCGCCTTTGCAACCAACTGCGGTTTTGAATCTAAAATATTAGTAATCGGAAGCGACCAAAATCCACCCGAAAGAACCGCCGCCGGATCTTGAAGAAAATCTCGTCTTGAGATTAATATTTTTCTAGCCATATCTTATTCCTTTTTCTGCCTTAACAAATCGTTATTTTCTTTTTTTTTCTTTTCTCCTATATTCTGCATCCTCGATTCTCCATCCCCAATTCTGTTTGGAATAACACAAACCACTTATAGGAGAGATATATCTTCGGAATCGCTTTATTCCTATCCTAAATAATTGAAACCAGTACCGCCAGAACGGTTTTTTACGACTATACTTAGATAACAATTTCATCAAGATAAAGTAGGACGATCTAGTGGAACAATCAAAGCCGCCGCCTGCTTTTTTTCATAAGCCTCAACAACAGCTATCGCTTCTTGAAGAAAACTAGAAAAAATTTCACGAATTATTTCTTTATCAGTTCTATCGCGGATTTCTGGAACCTCTAAAGTACCGACATCTATAGGTCCATATCTCATAGCTCTATGAGCCGTAATAATTCGCTTTAAATCGACATTTTTAACCGTTGTATTTACAACTTCTGTCCCAGAAGGAGTAGTAATAGACAAAGATACCGTAGCCATTTTTATTTACTCCATTTTTACAGAAATGTTAGCATCAGATTCTTCAGAATCTATAACAATAGATTTCAAAGATTGCATTCGTTGTATAAGATTTATAACTTCTGAATAAGGTCGAGAAGCTAAATATTGGATAATCATCATACCCAATTCTTCATCTAAGATATAATTTTTCATCTTTATCCCTTTCCTTTTTTCATCACGCGGTTGGGAACCATTTATTTCCTGTACTACGGTAAAGCATACTAAACACACTACCAAGAGCTAACGTAGTCGGCGCTGCAACAACCGTTGCGCCGCCGGTTCCAGAATTAACCGTTAACGTAGTAATAATCTGCGACGTTCCAACCCCAACAACTTGTCCATCAACTGGACTTGGCGGAAGAACTACTGTTAAAGTTGCAAGCGTCCCAGCAGGCTCAAGAATTTGACGCCGAGTATTAGCCGCCATAGTCACCGTAGCTCCGGTAGTAGGCGCGGAATATTCAAATAATTCAAGAATAGATCCGGCGGCTTGAAGATTAGTCGTTCCTGTCGGGATGCTTATGACGGTTGCACCAGATTTGTTTAACCATGTATGATCGCTAGTACTACCTTGACCAATCCTATTAAGACCGCCGGCTGTAGTTAAGAAGAAATCGCCCTCACCATTGGCTCCTAAAGTTGGCGCTGTTGTAATTCCCGCTAACCCTAAAGTTCCTGCTGTTTGTGTCGGTAAAGCCACACCAAGAATAGAAACAGCACCAGAAGTACCTATCGCAATGCCATTCGCACCAGCACTTTGTATCCAAATGCCACTTGCGCTTTTAAGCGTCAGCGATTCGGCGCCGTTTCCTGTCGAATTGCCGCTACCGTTTAAGACCAACTGCGCTTTCGTGGCGCTGGTGTTATTTCCAATGTTTATTTGCGTTCCCGCCGCTGCTCCTGCGCTTTGATTTAGTAGATACGTACCTGTAAGGCTATTATTAGAATGTCTTGCTGTAAATCCCACTATTAAATTAGTGCCAGTCCCGTCGTGTACGGTAACATTCCCATTTGTGGCAAACGTGGTTGTTCCTGTAAGAATTGTCGAGACTATAGTCCCAGCCGAGTTTCGCAGGGCTAGATCAAAAGAGCTGCCCTTGCCAATCTGGTTCAGACCGTCCGCCGTCGTCAGGAACAGATCTCCCTCGCCATTCGCGGCTAGGGTCGGCACCGCTGCGATGCCGCCGATCCCCAGCGTGCCCGCAGCCTGCGTCGGCAACGTCGTGCCGGTGACGGCAATGTAGGTGCCGCCCCAGATCGCCCCAGCCGCACCGATACCACCTCCACTTTTAAGAGCACCAGTTGTTGAAGAAGTTGAAGCTGTTGTATTCGATGTCGCAATCGTTCCAGAAGTACCAACATCACCACTAGCATTTACAGTAAATTGTGAAGATGGTCCTACCGATAATAAAGAAGTTGGTGCATTAGTCCCAATTCCTACATCTCCAGAAGAATCAATTCGCATACGCTCCGTGCCAAAAGAAACATTTACTTCTCCCTTTGTTCGACCTACAATGCCGGTATGAAAAACAAGAGCAGTTGGTGCATTAGCGCTAGAAACAAACGCGCCATCAGCAACGGCTCCTACGGAGGCAGGGTAGGTTATGGTCGCGACATCACCCGCAGTATAATTACCACCAAACGTAAGCATGCCAATCTGTTCCGCCGAGGCAACGGCGGCGTCGGTTCTTACGTGAGAAAGATATATCGCTCCAGCAAAAGGCGCTGTACCGTTGGCGTCATTGCGATTCCCACGAAGTTCTAGCACAGCGATATTTCCACTGGCCGCGCCAGTATCCTCAACAAGAATACCATACGAATTGTTCGTGCTGGTCGCCAAATGAAGCTGAGTACTTGGTATAGCGGTCCCAATACCCAGCCTGTCGCTGGTATTATCCCAAAAGAATGTGGCATTATCCTGCGACACTAATCCGCCAGTGTCGGCAAAAAGCACCGAACCTAAAGTGATGCTAGGAAGGGCAATCGAAGTCCCACCTGTTGGAACACTTGCCACCGTTGCGCCCGATTTGTTAAGCAATGTCCAATCACTTGTACTTCCTTGACCAATTTGGTTTAACCCGCCCGCTGTTGTTAAGAAAAAGTCACCTTCACCATTTGCGCCTAAAGTCGGCACAGCTGCAATACCAGCAAGCCCTAAAACACCAGCCACTTGCGTCGGTAGGGTCGTCCTAGTAATTCCACTCGCTAAAGTATTATTTATCGCATCCGGCACCGTCGCATTACTTGCATTCGGTACCATCGCCCCAAATTCTAAAGAAAAAGCCATTTATCTAATTCCCACTAAGGCGTTCTATCTGGAATAGATGTAGTAAAAGCTAAATTCTTATTTCCAGGTATAAATACACTTGAAGTAACTCTTTCAGGAATAAATACACTAATAATTAAATTATTATTCCCCGGCTCGCGCAAACTCGCAACGATTCTATCGGGAATAAACTTACTAAAACTCAAATCCTTAGTAATCGAATTTATACTTACATTAGTAGTATCCCAAGTCCCCACAACACTTGTTATTATCCAAGTATCCACATCATGCGCTTCAAGAACCAAAACCGAATAAGGAAGAAGACTAGAGATTCTATTTGCCGAAAATACAGTCCCACCTTTAATAACATCACCGCCTATACAAATGACATTTATCAACTGTGCAGAATATACAGTAAATAGATAATTTAATCCACTTTCTGCATTTGGAAGGGTGAAATTAACCGTTCCAGTAGCAAAACTATTATTAAAATGCGTTCCACTATCTGTAACTAAAACCGTATAATCACTAATTTTAGAACTAATTGTATTCTTACCACTCGTTGAACTTAATGAATTTCCTAAAATATGTCTCGTAACCCCGCCCCTTATAACCGGAATATAATCATCAACTAAATATGGTGGCGTTGCATTAGTAGCGTCTCTAATTAATTCTTCAAATGCCTTATTAGCCATTTTTTAAATTTCCTAATTTAATTTATCTTCGGGGAAGATGTGGTAAGGAATAAATCCCGTCTTTTTGGTATAAAAGCATTCGTAGTCCAAATGGCTCTTGTGCCATTAATAACAATAAAATCATCTGTATCCGAAAGAATATAATAATCTTCAATTGTAAACGGGGTATCCAAAACCCCAGTATATCCTTCACTTCCCCAAATCTGAAGTGAAAGTAATTCACTTCCAATTGATCTTTCAACAGAATGTAAACGAAACATTCCATCTATCATCTGAAAATCAACGCCAACTGTAGAATATAAATCGGGCGTTGAGTTATTAAAGCAAGTCATATTATAAATTCTACTTTCCACTCCCCAAGCCTTAGCCAATCTATCTCTTACTTCAATCGCGTCATTTTCTTCAACAAACAAAGATCTAACAATAGGTAAATCAACGGCTTGAGGCTCAAGAATTTTAATATCTTCATCTTCAAATTTCTGGGCTATAATTCCTTCTTCAGCCATAGCCTCTGCTTCAGAATCCGTAACTCCCGAAAGAGCATCGGTTAATACCTGCCAATTTCTTTTATACTCAACTTTAATTCTCCAAATCGGCAGAACTATTTTACTTAATTCAAAAGATTTAATATCCAAAGTACTAAAATTAAAATCACTTACAGTTTCTGGAGATTTTAAAACCCCAACCCGCGCCTTTCCATCCGACCCAAATTCCCACCAAGCCCCACATCCAAAAACAATTTCATCTAAAACATCTAATTTATTAACAGGTTCAGTTGCATAATATCCAATCAAACCAGGAAGTAAAGTTTTAAAATCATTAAACGACGTTGTATCAATTTCTCCCCCGCTTGATTCTATTATCTCTTGAATTAATTTTCCCGAATTATAAGTATCATAAGCTATTGTTCTAACATCGCATCTAACTTCAGCCCCTAAAGTCGGCGATCCTAAAGTAAAATACCCGCCGGGTAGATTTCCTTTCCACTGTCCCTCTTTTGGATCATCAACCCCCGTATATTCTTCCCAAGGAACCCCACCAACTCTAATTTCCATAATCTTATCAAGATTTGCACCATGAGATAATCTATAAAATCCAATCACTTCATCTTCAAGAACCGGCTGAGCTGAATAAACAGTCCCCCTTAGATAGGGCTTTGGTTTTTCTCGAATAGCCTCTAAAATTCCTTCTTCATCTGGATAAAGATCCTCAACCAAAACTTCATCTAAATCATTACTAGCATCGGTTGTTTTCACCGACGCTAAATTACTAACAGCATCAAAAGTAAAATCAGCAACCCGCCCGGAATAAATTAACTCAAAATCTTCAAATTTCCAATTTTCTTGCCCTTGATAAATTCTAAATTTCCTACTTAACCAATGATAATTTAACCAAGGCCAAAGATCTTCTTCAATTACAAATCCAATATTTCCACCATTTGGCGCGCCTCTTTGGGCTTGAGAAAATTCATCCGCGGAAATCCTAGTTCCTAATTCTATCGGAAGAATCAAATTTGGATAAAACTGAACCCAATTATCATCTCTAATTGTCATAAAGGTTAGATTAGAAATTCTTAAAGTCTTAATCGTAGATGTATTTCCATCATAAAGATCAATTTCAACGAGAATAATAATCATAATTAATTCTTATCTATTCTTTAAGTAGATCTACTTGTCGTGCTTCTAGCACACGCAAAAGCCATCCAACTATTATCTTGACAAGGCAACGCGGTTGTAACTAGACTTAAATTTCCATTACTTAATGTAACTTGAGATGCTTTATCTGATGGATTAAAAGTTGTATTTCCACTACTGTCCCATTCTGAAAATCCCGACGGAATCACCCCAGCAAATGGTATACTCCCTCCAGCATTAACCGTCGCCATTGCGCCGCCGACCGGACCAAAAGTCATCCAGGTAGATCCTGCGAGAATATAAACAGGCTCTGTAATAGGATTGTCATCATAACTATATCCATTAACCCCCGTCGCCGGGTTTGGACTCGCGCCGCCGTTTCCAAACCATGTAGTCGAACCAGTCGTGGCATTAGTAAACCAAATTTTATTATTAAAAAGATCTACCGCGATCCCAAACCAATCATTTTCATCACTAGGAAGATTGCCTCCACAACCATTAGGATACCCCTTAGAAGCATCCGGCGATCCTATCGACGCTATATAAAACACTCCCTGACCATAATGAGTATTTGTTCCTCCTGCGAGAAGATTTCTATTAAACACCCCATCTGGATCAATCAACTCATAACTACCACTCCCAACCCCAAATACTATATTCTTATTCACAGCCCCTGAATTTGTAAATCTAATTTCAAAATATAATTTAGAAGGTTGCGGAGGCGGAGGCGGTGGCGAAGGTGGCGGCGGCGATGGAGGGGGCGGTGGCGACGGAGTATAACCCCCTGACGGTATATCCACAAATTCTTCAACATTAGCCAAAACTTCAATAATTCTTTGCCCAGTTTCCGGCCAATTTATTTTTTGATCTGCATCACTAGAACAAATAACTCTATCTCTAGTCAAAAGATTCGGCGGAATAAAAGTCCCCTCAATAATTTCAACCTTCGCGGTATTTGTAATCCTACAAACCACCTTAACTTCAACATCACTAGGCCCAACATGACCAAGGAATCTTACATACCCTGAAATAGCCCCTGAAAGAAGATAAACCCCTGTTCCCGGGGTAAATGAAACTTCAGAAACTCCATATTTATGGTTCGTATAATCAATCTCTGCCATAATTTATCTCACGCCACTTTTTGTCTCTGTGGTTCTTGAAGAGATTTCTTATCCAATCCCTCCGCCATTTTTTGTAATTTATTAATAGTCTCTATTCCAACTCCTCGAACGATAGTGTTTCCGCTTTCTAATAAACTTCTAACGGCTTTGAGTTCATTAATTAATTCGGAATTACTAGAACTAGGATTTGTTCCCGACGGAAGAATCGTATTTCCGCCGCTTTGCTTCATCCATTCCGGGCCGTTTTCACCGACCCTTATCCATCCCTCGGGAGTAGAATCACTCCCACTTGCAAAACTTCTATTCGCCAAAACATCATCAACAGCCGTGAGAATATCACTTCTAATAGTTGCCGTTTTAGGCGCGTTGCCATAAGCCTCTTCACTTAAACCAAATAAATCTTTCGCCGAAGTCGCCAAATCAGCGATCGCGGTTAGGCTTCCACCTTGAACTAATTTAAGATCAGCTAAGAAATTATCATTCGCGGCACTTATTTGATCGGAAATATTTAAACCAGAACTAGTACCAGTGCGAAGGCTATCTGCAAACTCTTTAAGAGTCAAAGTCTGATCTTCCCAAATATCTTCTAATTCTAAGGCATTTAAACGATTAACTTCTACCAAACTCGCGCCAATAGTCTCTGCTTCCTTTACCCTGGCATCGCCAGCTTCTTTTTCAATATCCACAATACTCTGTATCGGATCTTCAATCGCAGTTATCTGATCTTGAACAAATTCATCCCAGTCTTTTATCAGTCTATCGGTGGCCTCTTTAAGCCCTTCATTAATTGGATCAAGACTTAATCCAAATTCATTTGCTGAATCGGTTAAATCATCAAAAATATCACCAATTTCTTCAAGCGCTGTTTCAAATGGGCCGATTTTTTCAGTATCAGTTGAAATTGAAGTAAATGCGCTACTCACCGCCTCAGCTAAATCATCATACTTCATAGCAAATTCAATATTTTCAGTTATTTTATCTAAATCCTCCGTCTGACCTAAAACCGTTTTCATCGTCTCACTTACACCATCAAGACGTTGAATCATTAATAATTCAATCTTTTCGACCGCTTCTTGAGCCGTCGCAAATTTCATAGTTCCAAATTTATCAATAGCTTGAATACCCGTATTTGTTCCTACGTTTATATCTATTCTCTCCCCACCAGAAATAGTTCCGCCAGTCGCGTCAATAAGATCTTTTGCAAAATCACCTAATTCAGTCGCAATGTCTTTAGCAGTCGAGGCGTTTGCTCCGCTTCCGGTAAAACCAGAAGTTTTTCCAGTACCTAGAGAAACACTCGACTGGGCGAATTTGTTCTTCGGTTTAGAACTTCCAAATAAATCATCAAAAAGCCCAGTCGCGCTGCCGATTAATGACAAAGCTCCTAATCCAACCCCAACATAAGGAATCGCGGTAGCAAGTGTAGAACCTAAACCAAGACTAGATAAGAAACTACTTGTGCTTCCGGTTGCTAATCCAGTAACACTGCTACCTAAAGACGCAACACTAGATACAGTATTAAGCCCAGAAATATCTCCTCCACCACTTGTGATGGTTTCGACATTGGAACCAGCTACAGTATTAGAGGTACTAAAAAGATCAGAAAAAGTTCCAAAACTCTTCGCTAAACCCGTAAAACCCAACGCGCTTAAAACACTCCCGGTCGCGGGCTTAATAAGCGTTAGATCTATAATTTTAGTGAGAATTGAACTCAACGTACTTCTTACAACACTTCCCCAGTCAGTAATCTTTTTCCCATTAAACGCATCTTCAATCGCGCGAGTTAAGGAACCAGTTATTGAATCGGCGATTGATTTAACCGAATCCTCGAGCCTTTTCCATTCTCTTTGAACATTAGTTAAAGCAATTTTTTGATCCTCTAAAGCAGTTACACTTTTTATTGCATTTTGCCATTCTTCAGAAGAAGATTTTACACCACGATCCCTAAGAATTTGTATTTCATTTAAAATCGCAACTTGTTTATTAATCTCTTCAGTTGTTTTTCCTTGTAAACTAATTTCAAGTTGTAAACTTTGACCTTGATTTTTTCGGGCGTTTATTCTATCATTAATTTCTATAGTTTGATTTAAAATATCTCTTTCTATTAATCTTGCTTTATTTGTCTCAATAATTTCTTTAGCTAATTTTTCCGTAATTCCAGCCGCTTTAATTCCAAGTTGATTTAAAACATCTTGTGAATTTCTTATTGCTTGATTTTGAATTTCCATATCATGTTTAGCTGCCGTGCTTTCTTTACTAGCTATTGCTAATCTTTTTTCCGCTTCAATCTGTGGATTCATAGCCGCTAAAGTTTCTTTCGCACTTAAAACCGCTTGTGCACCACCAGCGGCTAAAATAGCATTCTTTTCTGTTTCTATATCTCCGCCCTGCATAAAAACTTTTATAAGTGCTTCTTCAAGAGCTTTTCTTTCAATACCTTTTCCTATGTTTTCATCATATGCTTCACTAGTTCTTTTAACTCCTTCAGTTCTTTTACTTTCAACTATAAGAGCCTTAGATATATTTATATTATTTTCTTCTAAAGCTTGATTGGCTTTTGCCATTGCTTCAAATTTCTTTTCTTCTGTAGGAATACCTTCTCCTATTGCTGCATAATAAGTTTTCCACCAAATCCCAGGTGGGCCAAATTTTTTCTGGGCCTCTGTTAAATTATTCTGAAGTTCAATTAAATCTCCTAAATCCTTTTTTGATTTTTCTGTCATTCCAGTTGTAAAACCAGTTACTGAAACAATTTGTTCAGCGGCTTTAACCCTTGATTCTTTAGATGCCACTGATGCAGAAGGTATTTCAGCCATTTCAATATGTGGCCAATCGCCGGCTACATTTTGTTTTAATCCTGATTTCTCTAAAAGATCAGCCGCTTTTTTCGTAATACCTCCAATATCAATTGCCATTCCTAAATAATGCAAACTATCTTTTGTATGACCTGTAGTCGCAAAGGCTGAATTTTTGCCAATTTTAAGTAAATCTCTATCTGCTGAATCTAAAGCTGAAATCCAAATCTCTAATCTTTTAGCAAATTCTGGAAACAATTTACCAACATCAGCCCCAGAAATTTCTGCTATAGAACTAAGTGTTCGAGTTTTTCCAACCGAAGCTGTCCAATCAGGCGATTTTGAAGTTTGTACTTGCCAAGTAGTATCTTCTATAGCTTTTCTTCCAGCTTCATTTAATCCAATTTGGCCGCCACCTAGAAAACTAGGAATATTTAAAAATAAAGATTTACCAGTACTCATTCTTTCTAAAACATTCGCAACGTGTTCCAACCATTCTAAAACTTTTTGGGCTCCTGAAGTTACTACAAGACTATCAAACATATTTCCCCAAGCAGTCCCAAGAGATTTTAAATTCCTTTCCATTCCTCCCATAGCATCTCTAGCTTTTCCAGAAATTATTTCTTCAATATCTGAAATAGCTTTATTAGCTGCCTTTACATTTCCTTCTACACGAGCTAGTTCTCGAATATTATTAGCCCAAATATGGTCTAATTTAACAGTTGCTACTCCATAATTAACAATATCATTAATTCCACCGGCAATTACCCTTGAAAATTCCTGAACTCTTGTTTGTGTATCTCCACCAAAAGCGGCTTTTATATTTTCTGCAATTGTTATTATTCTTTCAGCAAAGGCTGGATTTACGCCTTCAGTACGAATAATAGTTAACAATGCTTTCTGAGCGTCAGAAGCGGAAATACCTAATTCTCCTAAATTTCTACTTATTTTTATAAAATCAACTCCAATTTCTAAAGAAGAAGTATGCATTGCAGTTAAAGCAACATTTAATTCTCTCATTTGTCCTGAAATACTAACCGCTCTTATAAGTAATGTCCCAAAAGCCGCGGTTAATATACTAATTGCAGCTACTGCTCTACCAATAGGCGAAATTAACCAAATTCCAACATCTCTTCCAAAATTAATTATCGAATTTCCCATATTCTTAAAAAATTCACCAATATGTTCCCTTCCAAGTTGCTGAAAAATCTGTACAAATTGCCCGGCCTGTTGAGCAAAGATCCTAAACGGCTGCTGCCCCATAGCCAAACCAGAAACAACGTCATTAATCTGAAAAGCAAAGTTTGTCATCGCGTATTGAGCAATGCGGGTGTTAAGACCAAGATCCTTCACTCCACTTGACATTCCTAAAAAATGTTCTTTTGGAAGTGAAACTGCTTTGTTATATTCTTGTTGTGTAATAACCCCCGCCCTAAGCATACGGTTGGTTTCACTAAGTGCTTGGGCGTAGTCTCTTTCTATTTTTCCAAGCGGATCTATCTTATCCCTAAGCAAATTCGCGGCATTTGCAAGTTTAACATGTTCAACCGTAGCGAATCTTTCTTCTCCGGCAGAACTAACAAATGCCTTTCCTAAAAGATCTACTTTTGATTTTAACGCCTCATAACTAACCCGCGCTCTTTCTATATTTGCTATCCTCTGCGGAGTGGTTGCATCTTGGTTCATAATTCCTTGAAGGCGACTTAAAGAACTCGCTGCGTCTTCATACGCGCGTTTAAGTGGATTCAATCCATTTTCAACCCTTTTCAAAAGAGCTTCTTGTTTCGTAAGAGGTTCACTAGAACTTAAAAACGCCCCTTTACTTGCCTCCGCGGCTTGCGCTACGCCTTGCATACTTTTAGTTAGTTTATCATTCATCGCAGTTACGGCATTAATCGCCACTTGCGATTTTGGATCTACTACATAGGTTAGACTTACAATTTTTTCTTCATCAGCCATAAATGATTTTTCCTAAATATCTAATATTTCTGATGAATAACAAGTGCGGGATAAGTTAATTCATTTCCCCGCGCCGTATGCAATCTTGTTTTTCCACTTCGACGTTTTTGAATATAATCTTTTCTTAAGATATAAGCATTAGGAAGATTCATGAATTCAAGATTTACCACAAAATTATTTCTAAATCGCTTTAAAACAATCTGTCTAACTTTTTCCACAATTCCAGGTGGAACGCCTCTTAATCTCGCCCCTCGAACGTGAATCTTCCTAGCATATGGCTGAAAATTCACCAAAATCAATTCATCAATATTTTCAGGAATTGAATTTTCATTAACCAATTGTTTATCAGCGATTAATATCCAAGATCTTTTATACCTCCCACTCTCTACAGGTGATAAATCTCTCGCAGTTTGAATCGCAAGTTTTCCAATCTGCGACATACGTAAAAAAACATAAGTAATTTTTCCAAATGGCTTAAGTTGTTCTTCGCTTGAAGCCAAGACATTATCAACAATTATTTGATAATTTGGCTTGTCTCTTGATCTGCGTAGATAATCCTTTAATCCCTCCCGCGCAATCTCAATATGCCTTCGTCTAGCTATCTCTGGTGTAAAATCCTTAAAATCTAAAGGAACAATTATGTTAAAAGACATAATTATTTCTTTGGCTTAGATTTTAATCTCGAATCTTGAACTTGTCGCCTTTTAGCCATATTCATTAATTGTCTCATAGCAACTTCAGGATTTGGCGGTTGTTTAGCCAATTTCTCTTCCTCACTTTCTTCTTTACTTCCAAATGGATTCGTTTTCTTAATAAAATCTACTTTTCCCCTGATTGCTAAATCCAAGATATTTACATTAGTATTTATCGCAATCTCAGGACTACACCAATCTAACCACCCCATTGCCATCTGAATGAGATTATCATAATATTCCTCGATGGCGATTATTCTTTTGGGTCAGAATCTTCTTTAGGCTCAGTTTCCTGATTTTCCAAGACCGGCCGGCCACCATTCGCTAAAACGCCTATGTATTCAATCATAGGAATTAAAAGTTCGGCGGTAATACCGTTTTTATAAACCCTTTCAGGAAGTTCCCTCGCGTCAGATCCATTGAGGTTTAAACCAATCCTAAGAATAAAAACCACCGCATCGAAATTCTCAGCTACGAGGGCAAGCCGAGCATCACGAAAACCATTAAATTGATTACTAATTCTACTCGCGGCTTGATAAGTCGGTTTAAGAACCAATTCTTCCTTATTCAAAACAACCACCACTTCGCCAAGATTCATCTTAAATTTGCTATTATTCATGATAAGTTTCCTCGTCGGAGGAGGGGATTGGAAGGGGATGCCGACACATCCCCTTCCTATCGGCCAGCCAACACCCAAAGAAAAAATCAGAAGGAAAAGGATAAACCCCTGATTATCTTCTTTGAGGTCTTACCCCGTACTCGGCGGGGAACTTAATTTCTAATCCTGTACCTTACGCTGTTCCTTTGGAATACCTTGCTTTAAGCCTTGAGTAATATCAACCGCTTCTCCGTGCTTCTGATTTGGCCAAGGTTCTACAGTTGGATCCCAATAAACAACAGGAATCCCCATTTCATGAGCCTTTAAAAGATTTTGTTTTGCAAGCTGATTTGCAATTGCTCCGAGATAAAAGTTGATGCTTTTTAGAATTTTTCTATCTTCATCATCCATAATTCATACTCCTTTAGATTCAAAAATAAGTGCCCCCAACTAGATGGTTAGTGACTTAGCTCTACTCTAGTTGGGCACTTAAACTATCTTTTCATTCAAACACACCACAAAACGCGCGATCTGTTTGTGCTAAATCTGTCGGCTATAGCCAGTGGGGAATCATTGGGTTCCCTCAGATTTGGTTGTCTCTTTCTTCTAACGAGAAAACAAGATCAAAGATTCACCTTCGACAATCATAAGCCTCATTCAGTCTTATGATTTATCCTATTTTCCGTCGAATTAAAAGACAACAAAGTAAAATAACAATGTGTTACGGTTGCCATTAATTAGATTATTTAACTCGCGCCGGTGAAGATCGTGGTATTAATATCCAACGTCACCATAAGCTGAATAACCTGAAGTGCTCCCATCTGCGTCCTAGCACTGAGAACAATAGCCCCGAAATACATAGTATCAAAACTAGCATCCGCGCCAACGAGGGTTATCTTAAACGGATACGTATTCTGATTACTGGCTTCTGCATAGGTCTTTAAAAGCGCCTGGCCGGCGTCGGTAAGATCTTGAGCCAAGACTAATTGAATATTTCCATCATCATAACCGGCCTTGAGCTTTCTCATTCTTCCTTCCGCGACTGTTTGATACGTAACAGGTGAAAAAACCCTTCCTAATTCACCCATGTTTGTAATCAAACCAACTTCAGTTGCGATGGTTAGACCTTGAAAATCTCCAATTGCGTCGGCGGCAGCGTCAATATTAACCAACGCAGTCGCGCTTGTATAAAGTTTCGCGCCAAGAGTTCCAGTACCAGCAGCCATAATCTTAACTCCTCTAAATCACTAATTATTCATAAGCGGAATTAACCGGACCGCTGGACCGGAAAAAAACTAATCTTGTCTAACATAAAGATAATCAACAGTTTTGGTTCGACTAGCTGAACTAGTCGCGCTAACCGCAAGAGTTGGATACATCGCAACACTGGTTCGGCACGCCGTTGTCATAGTCGTTCCAACAACAGCGCCATTAATATAAAAAATCGCGTCGCCAGATGTATTTATTTCAATCCTTAGAATCCTATATGTATCCGCTACATAGGCAAGAGTTGAATTTTGAGCCGTTTCGTCTACATCATTATTAACTCCCACCAACCAAATATTATCCGTTGCCATTCGGGTATCGAACATAAATCCAACAGCGTCTGTTGCAGTGGTAGTTATAGTATCAGCCGCCCCCGCCGATTCAATCGGCGCTTCAAGTGCAATCTTTTGATCTGTAATCCCAAAATATCCATAAACATTAGTAATTGCATCGAGCTTTATTCTCGCTTCAATAACAAATGGCCCAACACTAAGGGTATATCCAGTATCCCCAATTGCTTGAGAGCCGTTTAAAGTAAAAGTTCCGGCCGAGGCATTACCAGCAACTTCTACAAGAGTATTTGCACTAATAATTGGCAGTGCCGCTTCAGCATCGGAACCTTTAAACAATTCATAATGAGTCAAACTTCCGCCGGTTATAAATCTATCATATAAATCACTCGGCGGAATCCTTAAAATATCCGAATTAACTTCAATGGTCGTTGTTGCCTGAATAACTTGCAAGGCTCCCATTTGGGTTCTAAAACTCATCGGAAGCCCGCGAAACAAATACGTAGTCGGCCCGCCTACATCTAAGGTATTATCATTCAATTCAATTCTAAACGCATAATGATCCTGATTACTTAGATTTGCAGCGTCATAAAGTAAATCTTGACCAGCGTCACTTAGATCCTGCGCCACAACCAATTGAATACTTCCGTCATCAAAGCCGGCTTTAAGTTTCCTAGTTCTTCCTTCAGCTACCGTCTGATAAGTAACGGGCGTGAACACCCGTCCAAATTCTCCCATATTAGTAATCAATCCTACCTCAGTATAGGCCAACGAGAAAAACTCGGCTTCTGTATCAACAGTCACAGCCGCCGCAACGTCACTCATGTAGAGCTTTGATCCTAAAGTTCCAGTACCTTGAGCCATAATTCATAACTCCTAAAGAATTAGATTCCACTTCTAACGATAAAGGGTACAGATCCCGAACATCTGTAATAATTTCCACCAGGCTGCTGATTAGGCAATAATCTATCATCAGTCCCATAAATCGCCGGGCTTGGTGGATTTGAACCTTCTAAATCTATAAAATTATCAATCGTTCTAAGTTGAAGAATATTTCCCATAGTCACGACGCTTTTAATCGCTTCTTCTTTTCCTTCACCGCTTGGGACAAAACTATGAAAGAAAATAATCCCAGCCTCTATACTTGCATGCTTTCCAGTTCCCCCATAACCACTCTTTTCAGAATAAGTTCCTTCTATATAAACACTCATATATCTAGGAAAATCGGGCTCTGATTCATTTTCCCAAACTAATTCCGTACTCGCATAAGTCCCCAACGCCCATTGGGTTTCTATATGATTTCTTAAACTCGTTTCTACTTCATCCCAAGTCATTTTCTTTTATTTCCGCCGCCTAAAGATTTAAATTCTCTAAAACTTGGAGTTGTTAAATCGTTTTCTGGATAATTAGCGTGGTATCTTTTTATTACAGATACACTCATTTTTCCATCATTTCTAATAAACTTTTTTGCGGCAGCTTTTTGAACCACTTCGGGTTTCCATAATTCTCCTTGCATAAGAACCATGCCATCATCTGCTTCATTCCAATTCATAAATTTGAATCCTCAAATCCAAGGATATTTCTTCAACTTTTTATGTTTTTTTATAATTAATATTTTCCAAAAAAATACATTTACCATCTAATTTAATTATTTTTTTTAATGATTCTAATTTTTCCTCACAATAACTTTTATCTTGAAAAAGTTCAAAACTTAGATAAGGAGTAGTTGAAAATTCAAATGTCCACATAACAAGTAAAAACCAAGTAGACATTTCAGTTTATCCTCTTACCTGAAGTTCATAGGCAATTAATTTTCCATTTATTCTTCTTGTATTCCCATCCGCGGCTTCGATATTTAATTCTTTTCCTCTTACAATTACTTTATCATTCTTAATCAATGGCAGCGGAAATTGAAAAGTTTCTAAATCCTTTACCAAAATAATTAATTTCTGATCTCCTTGTTGAATCGTACCAACTAATTCCTGCGGCCCATATCCAATAACCCGCGCCAAAATTTCTACTTCAAATTTATTTCTATTCGTTCCAGTCCCAAAATATCGACGAATAATTACTTTTTCACCAATTTCTTCCATATCACGGCGGTAAAGTTCTTTACATTCATCAGGAGTCATGATTTAAATTATCTCGCTGTTAATCTAACAGCGACGCTAGTATTAGTTGTATAAGTTCCAGTACTAGTTACCTTCACTCTCCATCTATCCCCCAAGATTCCATCAATAGAACTATCATCACTTAAACTTCCATCAGTCGGTGCATAACCAGTTGTCTTGGCCGTAAGAGCTGATAAATTAAAAACCAAAGTCTCACTACTCGTCGTACTCAACATACAAATTACATCTATCCAGGTCGTTCCTTGATCTAAACTAGTTTGAACGTAAACCTTACAATTCGTTCCTCCCGCGCCGTAACTAAATCTAATTTCTACATTCGCGCTTAACATACCCTCGAGATTTTTAACAAACTCATCACTGTCAGTTCCATCGGTAATTACCGTCCCAGTAAACGCGCCGGTAATTACCCTATCGCCTAAGTTATAAACCCCAGGGTTATTCATCGTATACTTACCTCTATATATGGATGAAGTAAAACCATAACCTCTGGCGGTGGATCATAACCTTTAGGATTGTTTTGGCTTTGAGAAAAATATTCTTTTCTCATTAGCCCCGGCACGTCTTCAACTCTTACTGATAAATCACTTCTTTGAGTTTGAATCCAAAGGCTCTTTACCCATAACAAACACGCCTTTTCAACATCATAAGGCAAATTATCAAGAAGATACCAGCCGCTTATATAATTAACAGTTATCTTATCCGCACTCCAACCAGTTCTAAAATCTTCATCTGTTAATCTATAAAGAAGTCCGGACTTAAAATCACATTCATATTCCACCGAATCAACCGTAGTTCCATCCTCGATCACCGAAACAATAGAACTAATCGGCCGGCGGCGGAGTATGAGTGTTTCTTTAAAATCACCTTCTATTTGTCCATCCCAAGTTTTAGTCCGTCCAAGTCTAAACACCTCGCTTATAGTTTCTTCAGCAAAAACCCGATCGCAAATACTAGAAATCGCGCTTGAGACTTGATGAATTAAAACTGCAATTTCAACATCTTTCGAACCATCAGTTATTTTCAATTCCGTTTTGGCCGTTTCCAAAACAGTCAGATCATAACTGCTTGCTAAAGTCGTAACTGTAAGTAAAGATTGCATCAGAGCGGTTTCCAACAATCAGGACGATCTAAACACCACCAAGCACTTTTTGCTAATTGTACTAAAGTTTTACACCCTCTCTTTTTTAAAATTGGAAGAGCTTTTAAAAGACGTTGAAACTCAATATCTTTTAATTCTCTTCCAATTTCTCGTTCAAGAAACCAAGGGACTGAATATGGTTTGAATCTACTCATAACCTAATTCAGTTCAAAGATTCCATTCGCGGGTGTTGAAAGCGTCAACGTATTCCCAATCGTAACCGTAAACTGCGCGGTTGTAAGCTGAGAATAACACAATAACTTTCGCGCGCCTGCGCTTGCACCCTGTTGGAAAATAACCGCATATTTAATATTCGCAATGCTTCCACCCGTCGCCGTCCAAATAACCGCGGTGGCGTCAAATCTCATTTCACTCGCACTAGCCCCAACCGTCCAAGTATAAGTCAACGCTTTACCAGAACTTGAATAACCATTACCTTCGGTAACTTCGTTGGTTATTTCACTATGCACTGAAAGCGTCGCCGTTGCAGCATTACTTGCACTTGTATAAAGACCAAGTTTCAACGTCGCCGCATTTAGATCAATATCACCAGTAAGAAGATACTTTTTCGCTTCGTTATAGATAACCCATGCACTTGCAGCCATAATCTATACTCCTGTTTCAAGTTGAATTTCAGCACCAGTTCTTAACATCGTCGCAATCAACCCAGGTCCATAAACACTCAATTCAAACAAATTTCCTCTTTCCTTTATCAATTCCAAAAAATCCTCCGCTTGTTTAATCATCCAAGGAGAGCATAAGAATCTCTGCGCTTTATCATCTCTTCCGTCAGGTCTTAACCAAACTGGAATAATCTTATCATTTTCATTTTCTTTTTGGTCATACGCATGATTCTTATCATCCAACCAACAAGAATCGAGACCAAAGATTTGAATTTTATTAAAGCCTAACATTCGCAAAAGCGATATAGATCTAATTCCAACCGTCGTTCCCATAGTAACTGGAAATGTATGGCCGAAATAAAATTCATTAATAACCTCAACCTCTTGGTCTCCACCAGAACAAGCGTGCCAAATAAGAACATCGCGATCGCGGCAGATTTCAAACGCCTTTGGATGACATTGACTAGCGAGTAAATATCTACATCCAAAAACATCTTTTTCTAAAAATCTTACACTAGTCTCTCTTGCATCAAGTAGTACACACGCGCTGGGTTTTAAATTATTCTCAATACACCAATTATACGCGCCGTTTACACAAATAATCTTTCCGCCCGCCCAAGAACTACGTATTAAAGCTTCTTTAGTTAATTCCAAACTCGGCCCGCCGCAAACCAAAATCGCCATGTTTGGATTAATATTATGCGGTTTAACCTGTCTAAAACCTAATCGGATATTATGATTCACTTGTTGAATAAGAATCTCATCACTAGTATTACAACTACCTTCTAGTTCTATTTTCTTAGTTTGACTTAAATCAATTTTTTCCAACGTATCCATTTTTATTTATCCTTAATTAATCTAAACCAAAGTTGGTGCGCTTGATGTAAAACTCAAATCCTTAAGAGGCGGATTTAAATTAAAATTTACAAGAGCTTCTATAGCATTAGAAGTAAAAGCTAAATTTCTAAATGGCGGATTAATAAATACCTCCAAGAAAATAGTAGGAACATTCAAACTAAATACCAAATCATCATTTCCAGAAACCAAAGAAATCGCGGTTGCAGAAGCAATGGTTCTCAAAAGATTCGTCTGAAGCTGAAGTTCTTCGTAAATATTTACTAAAATATCTAACGCATAAGTTCCATCCCCTAAATCTCTAAATTTCTTAGGAATAGTAGAAGAATTAGAACTTGTTGGATAACCTTTATCAATTATATCGGCCATAATTTATTTCCTTATCTGGTCACTATATATAAACCAGCATTAAGTAAATCTCGGGCGTCGAGAACTTTACCAAGAGTTCCAAGCCTAATCAACCACCAATCAAATGGCCTAACCGTTAGATGAAGAGTTTCTCCAATCGAAGCGCCAAATCCATCTTCGATTAAACTAATCTGAAGCCAAGAAATTCGACAATTACTTAGTATTCTATCCAAACACAACATAGTGTATTCTGGCGGCATGTGTTCGAGAACATCACAACAAAATCCGTAATCCCATTTATGATTATTATAAGAAAATCTCCAATCTCCCCAGAGAGGAGAGAGAATAAATTTACTATCCTCAACTTCTTTAGGTTTCGCCGCGTCGGTAATATCTAAATACCAAGATCTAAGACCTTTTTTTTCAAACTCTAATCCAGCCTTGCATTCTCCAGCCCCAATATCTATAACTCTCTCCCCAAGTTTCGGCTGGATGATTTTCATAAATCTTTCGACGTTCTCAAGTCCTGGTGAAATCTTCCTATAATCCGGCACCGTTGTCCAAATCTCGTTATATTTATCTCGTTCTTGTTTATTTCCATCGGGGATGTACATCATCATAATTTTTTCCTTTTCAACTTATTTACGCCGCGCGCTTATGAGAAGTTCCAGATGTCGGCCTGAAAGAAGAAACATTTCCTAATCCATTTCTATTACTCGCGATTCCCCATCTAGTTCTTAATCTTTCTCGTATCGAACTTACATTTGGTAAATAAACCGAAAGATCTAAAATCCCTGTCGAAGAAATTATATTTGTATCTTGAATTGAAATAGGTAAGGAGAAAGAGAAAACTAAATTCGCACTACTTGGAACAATATTATGATTAACAACTAGATTCGGAATTAAATTACTAAATGCTAAATCATTAACGATTGGTTTTACAATAGAATCAATAACTAAATTCGGCGCAGACCTATCTAGAATTAAATTATCGTTACTTGGATAGAATCCAGAATCTTGAATTAAAGAAAAATTACTAAGTAATAAATTCTTATTCGGGATTGAAATCTCAACGAATGCAGTAACACTAACATTAGGCGCAAAAGAACTAAATATTAAATTATTCTGCGGCGGCGAAATCTCTTGACCAGTAGCAGCCGAAACATTTGGAATAGATGTTGAGAAGATTAAATTATTATTACCAGGAATACTATTATGATTAACAATCAGATTAGAAATTGAACTATTAAATACTAAATCATTCGACCCCGGCTCTCTAATAAAATTAACAATTAAATTAGTTATAAATCTATCAAAGATTAAATTACTATTACTTGATGATAATCCAAAATCCTGAACTAAGGAGAAATCACTAAATAATAAATCCTTACTTGGAATTGAAATCTGAACTGATGCAGTAGCACTAATATCAGGAATAAAACCAGAAAATATTAAATCATCTTGCGGCAGCGAAATCGCTCTATTATCAGAAATAATAACATTAGGAACAAAAGAACTAAAGTCTAAATTATCATTACCTGGGAATAAATAATGTCCATTTTCCCAAATAATTGTTGGAATTGAATAACTAAAACTTAAATCTCTACTTGGTGTGTCTCGTTTGTAATCCTGAACGAGTTGAGGAACAAATTGACTTAGACCTAAATCACTTTTAACTAGATTAAAAGTATAATCAAGACTAAATACAAATTTCTCAAATAATAAATCATCCGGCGGTGATTGAATTTCTCGATTATCGGTCCAAATTATATTTGGTGTATTTAGACTAAAGATTAAATCATCTTTACCAGGATTAATAAATACATCTAAAATAACGTTTGGAATAAAAGAACTAAAACTTAAGTTATTAACCAGAGGTTCAATAGGAAGATTAATACCTAAATTAGGTACAAAACGACTAAGACCTAAATCTTTAGTTCCTGGGTAAAAATTGTATTCAAAAAATAGATTCGGGATAGAAGAACTAAGATTTAAATCTTTATTTGGAATTTCTCTTTCAACAGTTATTACAAAATTCGGAGAAAAAGAACTGAAATTTAAATCATCCTGACCAGGTAGAATTAGATAACTAAAATCAAGATTAGGAGCAAAGGAACTAAGATTTAAATCTTTATTTCCAGATTCACGTTTTACATCAACAACCGAACTAGGATTAAAATTACTTAAACTTAAATCAACTCTAGGAATTTCTACATAACGATGATAGAAGATTTCTGGAGCAGAGCTTGTAAAACTTAATTCTTTCTGACCCGGTTCCCTTTTATAATCAACAACCAAATCAATCGCAAATTGACTAAGATTTAAATCATCTTGGCCCGGAGAAATAAATCTATCAAAAAGAACATTAGGAACAAAACTACTTAGATTTAAGTCCTTAACTCCCGGTTCTAAAGGAAGATTTATTCTTAAATCTGGAACCGAAGAACTAAAGCTTAAATCTTTACTCGGCGATAAAATAAGATAGCTAAAATCTAAACTTGGAACAAAAGAACTAAAGCCTAAATCCTTAACACCAGGCTCTCTTTGTATATCAACGACTAAATTAATAACAAAATCACTTAAACTTAAATCACTTTTTGGAACCTCTATACTTGTTCCACCCCCAGAAATTGAAACATCTGGAACGAAGAAACTAAATAATAAATTATTATTAGGTAATTGAATAAATTCCGCATAAATTCTATCAGGAATAAATTTATCAAAAACTAAATCATCTTGCGGCGGGGAAAGATTAAGACTTAAATCTTGTTTAAAACTCGCAGTACCTAAAACCGCATCTGTCGGATTCGAAGCCGCAGTAAAAGCCGGAGAAACCGAATCAGTCGCGCTTACTAATTGATAACCAATAACAGTATGTAAAACAGCCGCTGTTGCTTGTTGATCTGCTAAAAGATTAGGACTAGTCGCCGCCCAAACTGTATTTCCAGTCGCAACTCCCCAAGCAATAATAACTTCAGAAGCCTGAGCTAAAGTTCCAGTCGTGGGACATGTAAACGGAGAAGTTATATCACTTGTTATATTCGCCGGATTAGTATCTATCGACCCTGGTACAAATGGTCCTTCTATAACTATCGCAACAGCCGCGACGTTATCATTACTCGCCGTAGCCGCGAAATTAACCGCCGTTAAAGTTCCAGCAACCGTTACCCTACTATACCAAGCCCTTCCAGTACTTGTTCCTGCGTCCGTTCCCGCGTTTTGATTAGTATAAGAATTTTCTAAATTATCACTACATCCTGAATTTGTAAGACTTACTTGCTCGCCTACAACGCCGAAGATTAAGTCACCAACGGCAACTACTACCGATCCAGTCGCCGCGAACGGATCTGTAATAGAAACTCCGCTTGCTTTAAGCGTACCTTTTAAACCACCAAAAGCCAATTAATTAATTCCCAAATATTTACTTGCCCAATCTTTCATAAAACTTTTTCTCTTTCCCCTAAAATGCACCACCGTTGCCATATGAGCATTATCATTTAAATCATCCGGCGCCCAATTATGTTCCTCACATCTTAATTCTTTAAAATCTAAACCTTTATATTCTTTAATCATCTTATACAAACATTTTTGATCATCACCCCAATCTTTTGGCTCTAATTCAAGCGCCTCTATCCAGACATCTAAGCATAATTTTGTATTTTTTACAAAAATAGCGCCGGTATTCATCTTACAATCGGAAAAAGTACTCGATGTCGTAATTGTTAAATCACTTTGAAAAAATGGCCTAGGATCTCGGGTTAAGAGGCAATCAGCACCTACAAAAAGAACTTCTTCTTTAACCTCTCTTAAAAAAGACATTTGACCGTATAAAAACGCTTCCATAAGATTCTTAGGAAGATAAGTCAAATATGTATTTAAAGGCTTCGGGCGCGGTTCGTCACTAATAACCATATGTTTAAAATCTAATTTTTTACACGACTTATCCAAAAGCATAAGCAATTCATCAAAATCATATTGTTTATCCGGATATTCTTGTGGTCTAGGGGTATAAAAACTAGCAACTATCATTTTTAAACCCAAACATGAGGAATACTTGTTTTTGCAATCGGACCTAAAACCAAACCTCCAGTTTCTACATCTTTAACAACCAAACTTCCAGCCCCAATAACAACATCATCCCCAATCACGACCTCCGGCAACACATTACTCCCACTTCCAACAAAAACTCTTTTACCAAATTTCGGCGGATGTGAGTCAAGAAATTGATAATTATTTAAATCAATTCTCTTGTCATTTGAACAAATCACTCCAAGCCCAAAGAAGCAATCCTCACCGCATTCTCCGTGAAAAATAGTTCCATTTTGAAATCGGCAATTATTACCTATTTTAGAATCATAATTAATATTCACATAAGCCCCAATCATACAATTATTTCCTATTTTCACCCCTTCTCGGATAAATCCATGATCTCCGATTAAACAACCATCACCAATTTTTACATTCCCATAAATAATCGAATGATACCCAAGAATTGTACTTTTACCTATTGTCAAAATCTTAGCCGCATGAGCTTGTCTAGCCAAAGCGGAACTTAAATCAGGAAGTCGTCCAACGATTGCATAAGGATAAACTATACAATTATCATCAAATCTTACCCAAGGTGCAATCAAAGCGGTTTTATGAATTTGAGTTCCATTTGTTAAAGTTTTCCAATCATTATTAGTATCAAACCCAAATTCTTCAAGCATGATTTATTGCCTTTTCCAAATCCATATATTCAAAATCTTTAATCTCCGAATCGGGCGTAGAATTTATTACTTGAACTCCTAATTCTTTAAATCTTAAACTTAAACCCTTCCAACCCGGCAAAAATCTATTTTTAAATGGCCCCGTATCGTCCATTCTATAATCATCATGACCGTGAGATTTACCATTTATAAATTTACATTCAAACCCAATTAGAATAATCTTCTTACTTCCTAAATAAACTCCCAAACACGCCGCGGTGTGACCAGAACTTGCTTGAACATAATCAGATTTAACTTCCATAAAATTAGTTAAATCGTTTATATTCAACCTATTAACCAAATTTCCTAATCTTGCTTTTGTATTCCTATTACTCGTCACCACAATTCCCGGCCAAGATAAAGTTAAATTTGGCCAATTTTCATTCCAAGAATTATCCGAAAAGTAAAGAATATCATCCTTAATTGCAAATTTACTGACTTTTCTACACGCCGAATTAACTACAATGAATTGAGTATTCTTTAATAAATTAACATCTAACTCATTAAGACTTGGCCCACCACCTAGAATAATCACCGTTTTATCTTTGTATAAATCTTTATTTATTTCCCAAAACGGGACCGGGGTCGGGTTATTATTCACAATAATGTGTCTTGGGCCTATATATCTAATTCCTTCTTCAATCAAGACTAAATTACCTTACGCCTAGAAGTTGATCTGGGAAAATTAGTTTGAGTTAAAATTTCAGCAATTTCTTCAATACCTTCTTCAACTTTTTCTTCTTTAACTTCTTCAACTTTTTCTTCAATTTCTTCTACAACTATCGCATCAGGTATATTTGGAGTTGGTTTAGAAATAACCAAACCTATTTCCTTAACAATTTCAGCGTTACCTCGATTTAACCATCTTTCAGTTTCTGAATCACTCACTTCATGAACACTTCCTTTAATATATCCCGACCATTCTTTTATTTTATCATTAGGGATTTTTGGGCTAGATATAAAACGAATCTTTGGCATAATATATTCTTCCTAGATAAAAGAAATGGCCCGATTTTTCCCACCATTCGGGACCGATGGCTGAACCATGAATTAGATCGGGGAAGAAAATCTAATTCATTAGGGAACTCTTTAATTATTCACCTAATCAACAATCGCGCTTGCCATATCAGCAGGTGCCATACTAAACACTGGATCACTCAAAACATACATCAAAGCCCCTAATTGCGAATTAGTTCCAATATCCGCAACACTTGCTCGAATACAATCATAATTATTCGCGAGATCTAGATCTTCAGCCTTAAATTCCACCGCCCAAATAGCTGCTTGTTCGGCGGAAGTTGCATCGGTATAAGTATTAGCCGCTGCCTGAGTAACCTTAGTCCACTGTCCAATTTGGTTAAGGCTAGTAAGATCCATCTTATGGTAAACAGTAGTAAAGGTCAGTGCCTTGTTAGTCCCAAACGCAACGTCAGTTCCCTGAAGAACTGTAAGAGTTGGGTCATCGCCAGCTGTGCCAATTCCTTTGACAAAAAGAATCAAACAACGGCGGTAATTCTTCAAACTAACCACATCACCAGTATTGGCGGCAGTTGCCATATTAACTGGCCCAAAACCCCAAACGACTTGAGCCTGTTCTAAAAAATTAGTATTCGGTCCCATGGGAGTAATTCCTTATCAAGAGATTAAGAGAAGAAATAAGGAGGTATTTCTACCTCCTAATCTCCTTTATGCACGCGTTGCGAGAGTCACGAAACAAGAAAGGGTATTAGATCCATCCCTCGGAGAAATAGCCTTACTCCACCAAGGACTTCCAGCGAGGCGGAAAATAAACCTATACGCCATTTCATCGGTGTCAAATTTAAGATGAATACTAGTCTCTACCCTTGCTCCGCCGGTCTTAGAAATCGCGCGATATTTGGTCATATCACAAAGAGCAATATCACCCAAATCGCCAAGGGTTTCCATCCCTTGAAGAGGAAGAATGGGCCGGCCAAGAAGAGTCCCAAATGGCGCACCGGCCAGAAGAGAACTTGGCGGAAGATAAACCGGCACCGGCGTAGAAGTACCATCTCTAAAACTCATAAGATGCAACTGCGGCATTACATCTTGGTTCATCAACCAAACACTTCGCGGCCAAGAAGGGGCATACATTCTTGACATCATCTTAACTGCATTTCGATGATGAAATGTATCTGCCGGCTGGGAAGTTTCGGCCGCAACTGTAACCAAACAGCCCGAGTTCATAAATCCAAGCGGCTTGCCAACGCCATTACCTGAAATAATAGCAAGATTAATAACACTTGTCATTACTTCAGGAGTTTTAACCCTTAGATAATTATCCAACTGCGGCGCGTCTTCGAGAAGTTCATCACTCACATCGACACGAGCGAAAAGCTTATTAAGCCTCAAAGTAGTTTGACTAAGCTTAGCTCCAGTCGTTGTCGTACTCTGACCTTCACCTTCCCAATAAACATTAATTCCCGCAGTTCCCCAAGGGGTTGTTTCATCCATATTCTGAGTAACAGAATTTCGGGCCGTTTGACTCATATCACAACGAGAAAGAAGAGATTCCTCTCCCTCCACGACTTTCATAATAGAATCACGAAATTCTGGAGGAACTAAGAAACCCCCATCTTCCCCAACACCTTCATTCATAGCAAGAAGGCGGTTAGTAGCCCCTTCATCCCTAAATGCCGAATGTCTAACTACATGGGCAAATTCACCAAGATGTTTAAACCCAAAAGTTCTTGGATCTAACCTCGCCGTTGCGGGAATTGTTCTACGGTTAGGATTCGCCGGATCTACATTTCCACCCAAATCTTTAACCTTTCGGCCAGTCCCTTGCTTCAAAGTCGCAACTCTTTCCATAGCTTGGATTTGGCGAGAAATCTTATCTGCCTCGTCAGCATTGGCGTTAATTTGCTCGCTTTCCTCTTCACTAAGATCTCTCTCTTCCGTTTCAGCAAGAGCCAAGATCTCTTCACAACTTTCCTGAAGTTCCTGTTGCTTGATTTTTAAACCCTCAATATCACTCTTTGAATCGGCGAAAATACCGAAAATCAAAGCGTAATTCTCAACACTCAGCATATCTTCCCGGCCAACACCTTCGTTAGCCAGGAAAATGTTGTCCTGGAGATTAGTCATGATTTCTAAACCCTCTGTGTTAAAGTAAAAATTACTCGTCGTCTTTATTTGATAAAATCTGTCGGGAAATCATCAAATTCTTGAAATTAATTTAATCTTTGACAAAGTTTCAAGAGCCTTTTCACGTCGTGGTTGGTTATTTCTCATCGGAAGTGGTGGAAGATGAAATTTTGATCTATCAATATCCAACGCAGCGATTCTTAACAATGATTCCGCGTTGGTGTCGCTATTTTCTGAAATACTATTTACAAAACCAAGCTTTTTCGCTTCTTTTGAATACATGTATCTATTTTCATTCATAAGATTCATAATATCTTTTTCATTCATTTTAGTTTTCTTTTTATAAGTCTGCACCATTTCTTCATCAATACCGTTTAGTTCTTTACCTAATTTAGCCATTTCTAAACTATTTCCAATAGCAATTGTGTAACACCTATGAACAAGTATTACACTTCCTTCTGACATATGAACCGTATCCCCCGCCATTGCGATTATACTAGCGATTGAACACGCTTCGGCGATAATGTTTACATCAAACTTCACTCTATGATCTTGCATCATATTCGCAATCGCCCGACCCTCAAACACATCACCACCTGGTGAACTCATTCTTAAATCAACACGATTTACAGAATTAGGGATTTCTTTTAACATCTTCGCAAACGTCTCTTTAGTTATTCCTCCATCTCCCCAAAAATCACCGCCAACCACCCCAAACATATCCATTTGCAAAGTTTCAGAATTAGTCTTTGCATTAAGACGAAGAATAGATTTAGTTTTAGATTTAGGAAAAGGAAGAATATCTTTCGTCATAAAGCAATCCTTTAAATCTTAAAATTGAGGCGTCGCGTCTAGATGGTTTGCGTTATATATCCAATAAGAAAAATTTATGCCAAATCTTTCTTACTTAAAGGATTAGCACTACTCATAGACGCGCCTCAAATCAGATATAAGCCAGACCACCGCCGCGACCTGGATCTGTTAATGGCTGGAACATAGTTCCTAAGGTTATAAACAAAGCGTCTACCTCGACCTTTGCCATTGAATCCAACCACGGGAGGCCGTGAAGGACTTTCCATCTTAACACCCCGCCGATAAATTAAATTATCACGTTTAAATGATTCAGAAATTCTTTTTTCCTTCCATCTAAACCAGCCAAGTATCAGATTTCTCTTCACCTAGACCTCAACATTAATGAGTTTAACGACATCACTGGTCGTAGAAATCTTAATTCTTATTTCCAAGGCACGCCATTAATCAATAAATAACCAATAACTGATAATCCCAAAGCAATTAAAGCACTTTGCCAAGTAATTATTTTCCAAACTATTCTATCAATTCGACTATGGACTCTTGATATTGAACTTCTAATTTGTTCGTGAATAATCGCGTCTTCAGATGCCTTTTTTTCACTTTGAACAAAATGATTTTGCAAACTAACTTCTACTCTAGCCCGATATTTCTCAGCTTCTTCCCAACGAGCTTTTCCTATTGTTTCTAACGCGATTATCATCTCTCGTAATTGACGATTAAACATTTAAATATCCAAAACCAAAATCTTTGTTATTTCACCGTTTATAATCATCTCTCTTACTTTTATTCTTGATAAATCATCTGATTTAATTCCTAAACTATAAATATTTCCAAGTTCAACTATATTATCCAAATCTTTCCCGTTCTCACCGGGATCGCCCTTGAGTCCTTTAGAGCCGCGCGGTCCAATTATAGAATCTCCCTTATCTCCCTTATCACCCTTTATACTTTTTCCATCTTCACCCTTTGGTCCGATTTGTCCAATTCCTTGTCGCCCAGGCGGGCCGATTTCACCCCGCTCACCTTTGATCTTTCCGAGATTATACGTTTTCTCATTTGTAAGAGAAATTTCAAGTTCCTGTAAGGAGTTAATTTTAATATCATTAACCCCAACTCCCTGCAATCCAATAGGCCCGACAACTAATCCAACGTTTTCTTCTAAACCATCTGTAAAAGATAATATTAAATATCCATCTTTATTTATTTTTCCACTAGTAATTGATCTTCCAGGCGGCCCTGAAATTGATAATCCATCTTGACCTTTTTCGCCTTTAATATTTCCAATATTAATTATTTTTCCATTATCTAATATAAGAGTTAAATCTCCTTTTTCATTTATTTTACCCTCTAATAAATTAGAAGCGTCTTTTCCATCAATTCCGTCTTTACCTTTTACCTCTCCAACAACATAATTTGAACCGTCATTATAAACAATAACTAACTCCCCTTGTGAATTAATAACAAACGATGTATGAATTTGAGCTGAAGGAATTTCATTTAATCTATCATGTGCTTTCTTGGCTGTATTAAGTGCCAATTCAGCAACTAATAAAACTCCTTCAGCTCGGTCCATTTTTAATTACTCACTTCCGATTTTTATTTCATAACCAAGTAAATCTTTGAGTTTTTTCTCAAAAACCCTATCTTCCATCTTTTCCTCTATACTAATTTCCTTTACCTTTACTTCAAGATTATTTACCTTTAATTCCAATTTGTTAAATTCAGTCGAATCGAAACTTGTTCCATCCTTACCAGGATCACCTTTAATACTTTGTCCAGGTTCACCCTTTTCTCCTTGAATAGACTTTCCATCCTTGCCATCTTGTCCAACTATTCTCCCTAAATTCTTAGGGTTCCCATCTAAATAAATAATCAATTCATTATCATTTATCTTAACATCGGTTATACTAATTCCGTTTTGGCCTGGATCACCTTTAATAGATTCTCCAGGATTACCTTTAGGCCCTTGAATAGATTTGCCATCTTTTCCGTCTCGACCCGGATCACCTTTTATACTCTCTCCGTCTTTTCCAACCGGCCCCATTAATCCTTGAATCCCAATCCCATCCCTACCAACTATTCTCCCTAAATTATTCTCAATTCCATCAAGAGTAATGATTAAACATTCTTCTTCAATTTCAACTTTTGTAATTGATTTTCCGCCCAAACCCGATGGACCTAAATCACCTTTTTCTCCATCTCGCCCATTTAATCCATCTCTTCCATCTCTAGCTTTAGGAAGATTCTCTAAATCCCTAACCCGAAATTCAAGATTTAAATATTTCTTAGATAATCCTAAAATTTGTTCACACGCAATCATAAATGGTGTTCTAGAATTTTCCTTTGTATTGCTTAAAGCAAATATAGGCTTAGGCATCAACCGATCCTAAGATTATTTCACTTTCTAAAAGAGCAGCAAGAGCGGCATTGTCGTTATTTGGTTGAATAATATCATTAGTTTCAGGATTACTGGTTACTGGCGGCTTGGGCGGATTTTGAAGTTGTTCCATAGTAACCATATTCTTCTCAACTATGTAAACATCTTCTCCTTCGCTTGGCTCGGGCATATCTTCTAACCGTGCCCAATCTCCAGAATTAATAATTCCATTACGTCTCAGGATCTGGAGCCCTTCTTGTCTAGATTTAAAATCACCTCGTAAAAGACCCTTAACCTCGAAAACAACTTGAAGATTTTGACGATTAGATCCAAATAACTTATACGTCGCCTCTTGCTCAAGTCTAATCGCCCAAGGAACAATACACTGCCCCACCGCGTCTATACTTAATTGCTCAACATTATTAAACGTCATCCTTATCAAATGTCCAATCTTATGAACCGGCACCGCGAAAAACCTCGCGATTGATTCTATCTGATGTTGTAACGTCCCAACAAACTGTGATTCATCAGGCGTCGCAGATGTCTTCGTAAACTTAAGTCCAAAATCACCTAAGAAAACTTTATTACTTCTACTCGGGCCTTTATAAACTTCATTTAATTCTTCTCTTATTCTTGATAAAGAATCTTTATCCATTTTAACATCCGGCGCTAAAACCCCCGAGAAATTCAATCCTTCACCAAAGAAACTCGCACCAAATAACATAGTCGCCTGAGCCCAACCAATCGTCTGCGCAGCATATTCAATTACACTCAGACCAATATCACCGTTTCCAAAACCTCTTAGATGAAAAACTTCTTGAGATCTAAGCTCTACACTGTTTCCACTTTCTTGATTGATTTTATAAATCAATTCTCCGGTTTCTATATCACGCAAAAAACTCACCTTATGTGGATCAATTGGCCAAAGATTTACCACACCACCAAAGCCGTTTCTTTCTATCTCCGCAATCGCATTTCCATGAATAATTGCCCAACCTACCATAGTCTCTCTAAACTGAAATGGCGACATATTTGGATTTATTCGCCAATTTAATACCGAATCAACCGAATGGGAAATAATAGTCTCTTGCTTACCATTAGGCAGTTTTCTAATTATCCTCGCCGGAAGCTGGCCACAAGATTCGGTTACATATTTATGACATGCCCAAACCGTGTCGTTCATAAGCGCCCGATCGGGGGTTATAAACACCCCCGCTTGGGTTCGACCAGTATAAGGAATTAATCTTTCACTTGGATAACGTGGCTCACGTGTTTGTCTCAACGCATAAATCTTATCTATTCCTCTTTGTAAAAGAGATAAAATCACGCTAATAATCCATTCCAGTCGGTTTTAGATTCACTTTTATCTTCATCCACATGATTAATCATATTGTTTTTTTCTAAGATTAATTCTTTAATTCTCAAGGAGATAATTTCTGAATTATAAATTGCATATTCTCTTTCTTTTGGCTCCGGGCGAATTAAACTATTTTTTGATTCATCTTCATTTCTCCAAATACAAGTAAACCCGGTAGTTATTTGATCAACCGTACTCCCACAAATCTTGCAATTAGTCTTTTTTTCATCTAAAATATGTTTTAAAATTCTAGGCATAGTTAAAAATCTTCTCTATCTTGATTTCTATCTTGAAATCTTTCAAATCTCTTCTTCATTTCCCCAAACATCGGGTGTTTCATATTTTGAAGAATTTTATAATCAATTTGATTAGGATCATCTTGAACTAATTCTAATTCTTTTTCTTTTTTCCTTCCAAAAGTCTTTTCGTAACTCTCATCACTTGAATAAATCCCCCGATAAGTTTCTAATTCTTCGGCTTCAGAACTTAGAATCCTTCCAATCGCCTCGGCACAAGCCGTCGCGCCGTCTATTCTTCCTCGGGCTTTTGACTTTGTAAACTTTTCATTTTCCGCCGAATCCTTTTCCGTAACAACATTTGCAAAGCACATCCTAAGAATTGGATTATCGCCATGTCGAAATTTGCCCGAAAGAATTGTACTCTTTATCTCTTTAACCGGCCCTGCCATACTCGCGAAACCTTGCCCAAATTCAATAGCCTCAAATCCTTTTTCACTTAAATTAGTCATAAACGCACTTGAGTTCCATCTATCTACCGCAAATTCAACAATCTCATATTCTTCATCTAACTCTTCACAATATTTAAGAATTAAATTTTGATCAATTCTATTTCCCGGCGTAACTCTTAAAAATCCTTCTTCTTTCCATTTAAGATAATTCGCTTGATCTCTATCAGCTTTTCTTCCTAAGCTTTCTTCAGGCAAGAAAAACATTGAAACTACATCAAACCCTCTTTCTTCTTCATCTTCATAATCAGGAAAAACAACCACAACCGCAGTTAAATCCTCGACACTTGATAAATCCACCCCTACATAACCTTTTCTCTTTTCCTTTTTAATTTCCTCTAAATCTCTTCTTTCTTCACACCTATCATAAACTTCCATATCTACCCAAGGAGTAGAACTTCCATCTATCCAGATATTTAGATGAAATCTTTTAAAATCTACAATCTCTTGAGGAAAATACTGAACCCTGTTTACTTTATTTCTAAGTTCTTTAAGTAAACTTCCACCGAAGTTTGAACTTAAAACCGGATTAGCTATATACCAATTCTTTTCATCTTTCCAATCACATTCAGGCGAATCAACTTCAAAAATAATCGGCGCAAAAGTGGGATCGCTTATTTTCCCATTTATAACATCATGGGAATAATCCCACATCTCTCTCGCCAATCCACCCATTCCCTCTCCCGCTGTAGAAATAACAATTGTAAGTGGATTATTCCTCTTTCCCATAGAATCAGTAATAACTTTCCAAAGTTTCCTAGCCTCAGTCGCGGGCCAGGCATGAATTTCATCCGCGAGAAAAAAACTAACATTCAAACCATGTTTTGAATAACTTTCGGTTGAAATAGCTTTAAATAAACTCTTGGTTTTCAAATGATGCATTTCTTTTTGACTAACAATCGCATTTACTCTTTTAAATAATTCCTTATCTTGATTAACCATTTGAAAACCATGATTAAAAGCGATTCCGGCGTTTCCTCTATCAGCCGCCGCCATAATTACTTGTCCACCAGCTTCTGTTTCTGGTCCCATAAAATGGGCTAATCCCAATGCCGCAACAAGAGTTGTTTTCGCATTACCTCTTGGTATCCAAATACAAACAATTCTAACTAATCTATCTCCGTACTCATCACACGGACCGTATATTCTTCTAATTATACTTTCTTGAAATGGATTAATTACAAAATTCTCACCCGCAAAATCGCCTTCCCAAATCTTTAAGTTACTAATAAATTTACAAATTCTTTTCGCCCTACCGCTTGGATCAGAGTAAAGATCAGGATTAATTACAAAATTACTCATCTTTATCCTAAAAGACTTTTATCTTTTTTCCACCCATTTTCCTCTTCATCTTCTTTAAGAATTATTTTCTTAGGTTTCAAGGTTTCCCAACTCGCGCGTGCGTTCGTCATTGCATCCAACATCATCTTAAACGCCGGATGTGGTTTACCACCAATTATTTTTCCATCTACTTCCAAGATTTGCTCACACTCTCTTGCAAATCCAGTCGCAATACAATATGATTCAAAAATACCTATATTCGGGCCTGAATAAATTCCCAACTCTATTACATTTCCAATACTTCTCAAAAATTCACACTTCGCCTCATAAGACATAGATTCCGGCGGGTCTGGAAGATGAATTTCTTCAGATCTATAATCTTCTTCGACTAATTTCAACGTCTGTCTAATTATTCCGTCCACGATTTACCTTAACCTGATCTCTTCCTGTTCTTTGACTATGACATCTATGGCAAAAGGCTCTTAAATTTTTAAAATCTAACCTATTTCCACCGTCTTTAATCCCAATCACATGATCCACATCAGTCGCTTTTTCGCCACAATTAATACATAATTTATTCAAATTTAAAAACTCATCTCTAAATTTTTTCCAATCACTTCCGTAACCTCTTTGGGAACTATTTCCTCGTTCTTTATCTCTTTTCTTTTCACACTCCGGGCATCGTCTACCAAAAAACGCCGGATGATTATTCCTAGGACAATGCCTTTTTGGTTCAAAAGCCAAATCAATTACTCAATTAAAAACAAAAAAACGAGGGGCGAGAAACTAAAAGATAATTGCGTACCCCATCAATTATCTAATTTCTCAAGCCCCTCTTTAAGTTTAGGGAAGAAGCAATAATTGATTATCAAATAATCGGATTATTATTTGACAATCAGACAGCCTTACAACCGGACAAGACGCGCCCAGCTGCACTTCTAATCGTCTCACACTTTAGCAACTTTGTCAAACAAATACAGCCCAAATCGCGAAAAAATTACTCAGCCCACGGTTCGAGAATAATTCAATTCGAAAATAACTTAAAAAAAAATAATCTAAAAATCCATAATTAAGAAAGATTTCGCACGACTC
>ERZ1292637.33-Hain-H14-01um-R3-33-length-84354-cov-22_pt1 | contig 84354 bp, 79 predicted proteins | sample MGYA00564405_ERZ1292637 | MGnify/ENA primary metagenome ERZ1292637 (study PRJEB36523, sample SAMEA6512645) | groundwater metagenome | collected 2019-01-09 | study: AquaDiva: Metagenomics assemblies of 32 groundwater samples | reverse complement strand
CCGTTGAATCAGCTCAGCTCAGCAAGGGGAATCACTTCCGTGCATCCCGTAGCCCAGCGGGGGAGGATCTGGAAGCCCGGCGCGAGGACAGTTGAAGCCCATGCTGCACCGCGATATGCCAAATCCATTCTTCAAAAATAATTTCCGGGGAAACGCATGAGCATTAAAGGCAAGGCCTACATCGTGGGGGCGTACGAGCATCCGCTCCGCGACGCGCCCGACAAGTCGACGCCGCAGCTCCACGCCGAATGCGCCAAGGGCGCGCTGGAGGACGCGGGCCTCAGCAAGGACGACATCGACGGCTATTTCTGCGCCGGCGACGCGCCCGGTTTCGGGGCCATGTCGATGATCGACTATATGGGCCTGCGCAATGTGCGGCACATGGACTCCACCGAGACCGGCGGCTCGTCCTACCTGCTGCATGTCGGCCACGCGGCCCAGGCGATCGCCGAGGGCAAGTGCAAGGTGGCGCTGGTCACCCTGGCCGGCCGTCCGCGCCAGAACAAGGGCGGTTGGGGCGGCGGCGCGGGCAAGCCCGGCCAGCTGACCGACGGTCCGCCCGAGGCCGGTTATGAGAACATCTACGGCGGCTCGACCCACAACACCTACGGCATGTGCGCCATGCGCCACATGCATGAGTACGGCACCACCAGCGAGCAGCTGGCCTGGATCAAGGTCGCCGCCAGCCACCACGCCCAGTACAATCCCAACGCCTTCCTGAAGGACGTGGTGACGGTCGAGCAGGTGGTGAACTCGCGGATGATCTCCGACCCGCTGCACCTGCTGGACTGCTGCGTGGTCACCGACGGCGGCGGCGCGCTGATCATCACCACGCCGGAAATCGCCCGGAGCCTGAACCGTCCGAAGGTCAAGGTGATGGGCGCGGGCGAGTCCCCCAAGGGCCCGATGGGCGGCCGCAATCTCGACCTCACCCATTCGGGCGCGGTCTGGTCCGGCCCGATCGCCTTCGGCGAAGCCGGCGTCACCCCGGCCGACATCAAGTACGCCTCGATCTATGACAGCTTCACCATCACCGTGCTGATGCAGCTGGAAGACCTTGGCTTCTGCAAGAAGGGCGAGGGCGGGAAGTTCGTCGCCGACGGCAACCTGATCTCCGGTGTCGGCAAGCTGCCCTTCAACACCGACGGCGGCGGGCTCTGCAACAACCACCCGACCAACCGCGGCGGCATCACCAAGGTGATCGAGGCGGTGCGTCAGCTCCGCGGCGAGGCCCACCCCAAGGTGCAGGTCCCCAACTGCGATATCGCCCTGGCCCACGGTACGGGCGGCTCGCTCGGCACCCGCCACGGCGCGGCGACCCTCATCATGGAACGGGAGGCCTAAGAGCCATGAGCGACGTTCAAGACCGTCCCGCCAACATGACGCGGAACATCCCGGCCCCGGCCGTGACCATCGAGAGCAAGCCCTTCTGGGACGCGGCGACCGAAGGCCGGTTCCTGATCAAGCGCTGCACCGCCTGCGGTGAAGCCCACTGGTATCCGCGCGCGCTGTGCCCGTTCTGCTTCTCCGACGAAACCGTCTGGGAAGAGAGCCCCGGCGAGGGTGTGATCTATTCCTACAGCGTCATGCAACGCTCGCCGTCCGGCCCCTACGCCATCGGCTACGTGACCCTGAAGGAAGGCCCCGCCGTCCTGACCAACTTCGTCGACGTGGCGCCTGACGGGCTTTCTATCGGCCAGAAGGTCAAGGTGAAGTTCCAGCCGACCGAGAACGGTCCGCCGGTCCCGGTGTTCGCGCCGGCGTAGAGGTGACGCAGATCCTCCCCCGCTGGGGGAGGTAGCGCGCGTAGCGCGACGGAGGGGGCTTGCGGCCTAAGGGCTTGAAGTCCCCCTCAGTCAGCTTCGCTGACAGCTCCCCCAGAGGGGAAGCATCTACTTGGCCAGTCGCCCGGCCAAACCCTCCGCCTCACGCGGATCGCGCAGGCGGTGGACCTGCAGGTGCGCCAGCTTGGGGTTGGCCATCGCCGCCTCGTAGGCCGTGCGCCGGCGATGGAAGGTGTCCCAGGCCCAGCGGATCGGATGCTCCTTGCTGAGCCACTGGGTCCAGCGCTCGCGATTGCCGGTGCCGGGCCAAAGCTCCGTCTGATCCAGGCTGCGGCGGAACGAACGCCAGATCACCCGGCGCATGATCAGCGGCCGCTCATAGTCCAGCCAGATCACGTGGGTGGCGCGAGCCAGGATGTGCGGCAGGACCTGGCTGTAATTGCCGTCGGTGATCCAGGCGTCCTCCACGATCTGCGCCTGCACCCGGCGCACGAACTCGTCGGGATCGTCCTGGTTCAGGCCCCGCCAGCCGGCCAGCCAGTTAATGGCGTCGAGCTCGATGTGACGCAGGTTCAGGGTCCTGGCCAACTGCTTGGCCAGGGTCGACTTGCCCGATCCCGAACTTCCGATCACCGCGATCCGCATCAGCTGTCTTGCGTCTCCGACAGCTCGGCCAGGACTTCCTGCGTATGCTCGCCCAGCCGCGGCGGGTGGCGGCGGATGTTCGAGGGCGTGCCGGTGAACTTCACCGGCGGCTTCATCGCCACATAGGTCCCGGCCTGCGGATGGTCGTACTTCTCGAAGAAGCCGACCGCCTTCAGGTGCGGATCGTTGGGCAGGTCGTCCAGCCGGTTGGTGCGGGTGACCGGGATCGACAACGGCTTGAGCAAGGCCAGCCATTCATCGGTGGTCTTGGTGACGGTGACCGTCTCGACCAGGGCGTAGAGGTCGTGGATGTTCTTGCCCCGCTCCTGGCCCTGGAACCGCGGGTCCTTACCGAAGGTCTCGCCCCAACCGGCGACGTCGAAGAAGATGTCCCACTGCTTGTTGGTGTAGGGCAGCAGACCGATGTGGCCGTCCTTGGTCGGGAACGGCTTGCGGTGCGGATTGACCACCCGCTGATAGCCCCACTGGCCGGTCGGCGGGTCGAAGGCGTGGTCGTAGAGGTGCTCGACCAGGGTGAAGCTGGTCATGCATTCCAGCATCGGCACCTCGATGAACTGGCCCTCCCCGGTCTGGCTGCGGCTGAACAGGCCCGCGGTGATCGCCTGGGCCATGAACAGGCCCGAGACCTTGTCGGCCACCAGGGTCGGCAGGATGCGCGGGGTCGGATCGCCATCGGTGCGCGGCAGGATGTCGGCCAGGCCGCAGGCCGACTGGATCAGGTCGTCATAGGCCGGCTCGCCCGCATAGGGCCCCTCCGAGCCATAGCCGGCGGCGTGGACATAGACGACGTCGGGCCGCAGGGCCTTCACGTCTTCATAGGCCAGGCCCAGGCGCTTGAGGCCCTCGTAACGGATCGAGGTGGCGAAGACGTCGCAGCTCTTGATCAGCTGCTCCAGGCTGCGGCGCGACTTCGGGTCGGCCAGGTTGAAGACCACCGAGCGCTTGTTGCGGTTGATGGTCAGGAAGATGGGGCCAAGATCGCGGGGCCAGCCCTCCGGCGTGTGCCCCGGCCAGCGCATGATGTCGCCGCCGTCGCCGCTGGCCGAGCCGGGGTCCTCGAGCTTGATCACCTCGGCGCCCTGGTCGCCCAGCATCTGGGTCGCATAGGCCCCGAACACCACGCTGGTCAGGTCGAGGATGCGCACGCCCTTCAGGGGACCGGTGGCCGCGCCCGCCAGCTTCTTCGTTTCCGCCACGTCACATCTCCCCTCGGCTGCTTCAGCCGCTATGATCTCCGCCAAGATCGCGCAATGACGCGGGGGAGGGCTAGTGGACTTCGCACTTTCCGACGAACACCGGATGCTGAAGGAGCTGGTCGCCCGCTTCGTTCAGGACGAACTGCTGCCGCTGGAGGCCGGGGTTCTGGCCCGCGAGGCCGGCGGCGAGGGGCTGGGCATCGGGGCCGCCGAGCACAAACGCCTCGATGAGGTTTCCAAGTCGCTCGGCCTCTGGGGCCTGGACGCGCCCGAGGACGTCGGCGGGGTCGACCTGCCGGCCGTGGCCATGGTCGGGGTCAATGAGGAGCTGGGCAAGACGATCACGCCCTACACCCTGCCGCCGGACAGCCCGAACCTGCGGATGCTGGCCGCCACGGTGAACGAGCGCCAGCGCGAGGCCTACCTGGCCCCCTATGTGCGCGGCGAGACGATCAGCGCCATCGGCATCTCCGAGCCCGGCGCCGGGGCCGACCCGGCCGGCATGCTCACGCGGGCGACACGCGACGGCGAGGACTGGATCATCCAGGGTCGAAAAATCTGGATCAGCCGGGCCGAGGAGGCCGACTTCACCATCCTGATGGCGGTGACCGACAAGGAAAAGGGCGCGCGCGGCGGCATGTCGGCCTTCCTGGTCGACAAGGGAACGCCGGGCTTCAACGTGCTGCGCAAGATCCCGATGATCGGCGGCCAGGCGACCTATGAGATCGCGCTGGAGGATTGCCGGGTCGAGGGCTGGAAGCTGCTCGGCCAGGAGGGGAACGGCTTCGCGCCCATGCAGCTGCGGCTGGGCACCCGGCGGATCGAGATGGCCTCGTGGTCGATCGGCATGGCGCAGCGGGCGCTGGACATGATCTGCGAGTACGCGCCGCAGCGGAAGACCTTCGGCCTGCCGCTCAGCGAACGCCAGGCGATCCAGTGGTGGGTGGCCGACGCCGCCACCCGCATCCACGCCGCCCGGCTGATGACCTATGACTGCGCCTGGAAACTCGACCAGGGCCGCGACGTCCGCCAGGAAATCTCGATGATCAAGGCCTATGCCACCGAGATGGCCTGGGAGGTCGTCGACCGGGCGATGCAGGCCTTCGGCGCCATGGGCATGACCAAGGAACTGCCGCTGCAGTTGATGGCCACACGCCTGCGGACCATGCGAATCTATGACGGCCCCACCGAAGTCCACAAATGGGTGGTGGCCCGTAACCTGATGGGATCGAGACGATGAAAACCGCTTACGGCGACCACCTCACCGTGGCGACCGAGGCCCATGTGGCCACGGTCATGATCAACCGGCCGCCGAACAATCACGTGTCGGTCGACCTGATGCGCGACCTGGCCGACGCGCTGGAGGCGCTGGACCGCTCCAACGATTGTCGCGCCGTGGTGCTGGCCTCGGCCGGCAAGCCGTTCTGCGCCGGCGCCGATCTGGTGGCGCCCGACGGCATCGGCGGCAGCGGGATGAGCGGCATCAACGCGCTGTACGACCAGGCGGTGCGGCTGTTCTCGGTGGAGACCCCGATCGTGGCGGCGGTGCAGGGCGCAGCCGTCGGCGCGGGCCTGGGCCTGGCCTTGGTCGCCGACTTCCGGGTGGCGGCGCCCGAGGCGCGGTTCTCGGCCAATTTCGTGAAGCTGGGCTTCCATCCCGGCTTTGGCCTGACCCACACCCTGCCCCGGCTGATCGGCCAGCAGCGCGCCAGCCTGATGTTCCTGACCGGGCGGCGGGTGAAGGCCGACGAGGCCCTGGCCTGGGGCCTGGTCGACGAGGTCGTGCCGCTCTCGGACCTGCTGGCCTCGGCCCAATCGCTGGCCGCCGAGATCGCCGAGAACGCGCCGCTGGCGGTGCTCGCCACCCGCAAAACCCTGCGTGAAGGACTGGCCCAAGCCGTCCGCGCCCAGACCCATCACGAGCACGCCGAACAGACCCTCCTGCGCGCCACCGAGGACTTCGCCGAAGGCGTCCGCGCCGTGCAGGAACGCCGCCCAGGCCGCTTCTCGGGGCGCTGACTTCGCTCCCTTCCTCCCCCGCTGCGCAGGGGGAGGAAAGGCTCCCGCGTTGACTCTCGGAACCCCACCCCCATACATTCATCCAATTGGGTGAATGTATGCAGATCGACGACACCTTGCTGGCCCTGTCCGACCCGACCCGCCGGGCGATCCTGGCGCGGCTGGCCCAGGGCGAGGCGCGGGTGACCGATCTGGCCGCCCCCTTCGACATCTCGTTGAACTCGGTCTCCAAGCATATCCGCATGCTGGAGCGGGCCGATCTGGTGCGCCGCCGCCGCCAGGGCCGCGAACATCTGTTGTCGTTCAATCCGCAGGCGATGGACGAAGCCTTGGCCTGGATGGACGCCCAGCGTTCGCGTTGGACCCGCAGCCTGGCGCTGGACGCCCTGCTTATCCAGGAGGATCAGACGCCATGACCGCCGCGACCATCGTCGTCAGCCACCGCTTCGACGCCTCGCCCGAGCGGGTGTTCGACGCCTGGCTGGACCCGGCCCGCGCCGCGAAATTCCTGTTCGCCACCCCGACCGGCGAGATCGTCAAGGTCGAGATCGACGCACGGGTCGGCGGCGGCTTCCTGATCATCGATCGTCGCCCCGAGATCGGCGATGCCGAGCACTTCGGCCGCTATGTCGAGATCGACCGGCCGCGCCGCCTGGTGTTCGACTTCGCGGCCCGGAAGGACATGAAGGACGCCACCCGGGTGACCATTGAGATCGTCCCGGCGGGGACGGGCTGCGAGCTGACCCTGACCCACGAAGGCGTCTGGCAAGACTATGCCGAGCGCACGCAGGGCGGCTGGACGATGATTTTGGAGGGGTTGGCGCAGGCGCTCTAAGGCCCCCTCCGTCTCGCCTTCGGCGATCCACCTCCCCCAGCGGGGGAGAATCTTTGAGAGGTCAGATGCTCCCCTCTGGGGGAGCTGTCAGCAAAGCTGACTGAGGGGGTTCTTACGCCGCCTTGCCCAGTTGAGAGGCCGCGCGGGCCAGGTCGGTGATGCGGCCCCAGTCGCCGGCGCGGACGGCGTCGGCCGGGGCGACCCAGCTGCCGCCAACGCAGATGACGTTCGGCAGGGCCAGGTAGTCCGGGGCGTTCTTCGCGTCGATCCCGCCGGTCGGGCAGAAGGTCGCCTGCGGGAACGGGCTGGAGAAGGCCTTCAGCGCCCCGACGCCGCCGACCACATTGGCCGGGAACAGCTTGAAGTGGGTGTAGCCGGCGCGCAGGCCCGCCATCAGTTCAGTCGCCGTGGCGACGCCCGGCAGCAGCGGCAGCGGGCCATCGAAGCCCTCGCCCCCGATCAGGCCGGGGCTGACCCCGAACTTCGCGCCCGCATCGGCCGCCGCCTGGCGGGCCGAGGAGGTGAGGATCGTGCCGGCGCCGACTACCGCGCCCTCGACCTCGCCGGCGATCCGGCGGATGCATTCGACCGCCACCGGCGTGCGCAGGGTGACTTCCAGGGCGTAGAGGCCGCCAGCCACCAGGGCCTTGGCCAGGGGAACGGCGTGCGCCTCTTCCTCGACGATCAGGACCGGCACCACGGGTGCGAGCTTGAGGATCTCGGCAAGGGTCAAAGGACGCTTCCTTCCATCTGTTCCAGAACGCGGGCCGCGCCGACCAGGGCCGCGAAGGGGTGCACGATGAGATGGGTCGGAATATCGCGGGTATAGTCGGAAAGCCGCCCCTTGTCTTCGAAGCGGCGGCGGAAACCGCCCGAGGCCAGACGGTCGGCCATGCGCGGCGCCATGCCGCCGGAGACATAGACCCCGCCGCGTGCGCCGCAGATCAGGGCGATGTCGCCGGCCACCGAACCCAAGATCTCGCAGAAGCGGTCCAGGGTCTCTTCGGCCAGTAGGTCGCCGCCCGCCTGGCCGGCGGCCAGGACTTCCTTCTCGTCCTTCAGGTCGGGCGCCACGCCGCGCACGTCGGCCAGGCCGCGATAGAGCGAGTAGAGGCCCGGCCCCGACAGCAGCCGCTCGATTGAAACCCGGCCGTGGGTGCGGCGGAGCGAGGCCCAGATGGCCGCCTCGACCCCGTCATAAGGCGCGAAGCCCGCATGGCCGCCTTCGCTGGGAATGGCGACGTCGCCGCGCTCGGTGCGGACCACCATGGAGACGCCGAAGCCGGTGCCGGCCCCCAGGACCAGGATCGGCGCGCCCTCGGCGCCGCGCATGGCCGGGCCGATGGTGCGCAGGTCGTCGGCGTCGAGCACCGGAGCGGCCAGCGCCTGGGCCGCGAAATCGTTGATCAGCCGCGCGGAATGGAACTCGAAGGTGCCGATCAGTTCGCCTTCGGAAATCCGCCAGTCGAGATTGGTGAACTCGATCTCGCCGTCGACCACGGGGCCGGCCACGGCGATGACCGCGGTGTGCAGCTTCTGGCGGCCGACCGTGGTTTCGAGATACTCGCCGATCACCTCGGTCAGGGAGCCGTACTCCTTGGCCGGATAGGTCTTGGGATTACGAATACGGCCGGCGGAATCCACCACGGCGAGGCGGGCGTTGGTGCCGCCCACATCGCCGACCAGGCCGGTATAGACTGTCTTCACGCGGCGTCTCCGAAGAGGGCGCTGGCCCCCAGTTCTGCAGGTCCGGCGGCCTTGCGCATCCAGCCGAACAACTCCCGGCCATAGCCGAAACCAGCGGGCGGCGTCACCGCCCGCGGCCGGGCCGCCAGCTCGGCCGGGTCGACCTTGATCTCCAGCACGCCGGCGTGGGCGTCGAGGCGGATGACATCGCCGTCGCGGACAAAGGCCAGCGGCCCGCCGTGGGCGGCCTCCGGCGTGACGTGGATGGCGGCGGGCACCTTGCCCGAGGCGCCGGACATCCGCCCGTCGGTGACCAGGGCCACCTTGAACCCCTTGTCCTGCAACACGCCGAGCACCGGGGTCAGGCTGTGCAGCTCGGGCATGCCGTTGGCGGTCGGGCCCTGGAAGCGGACCACGGCGATGAAGTCGCGATTGAGCTCGCCGCGCTTGTGGGCGGCCAGCAGATCGTCCTGATCCTCGAAGACCAGGGCCGGCGCCTCGACAACGAGGTTGGCCTCCTTGACCGCCGAGGTCTTGATCACCGCCCGGCCGAGCCCGCCGGTCAGCAGCCGCATGCCGCCCTCCGGCAGGAAGGGGTCGGTGGCCGGGCGCAGGATGTCGAGGTTCAGCGACTGGGCCGCGCCTTCGCGCCAGACCAGCTTGCCGTCCTCCAGGAAGGGCTCCTGCTGATAGAGCCGCAAGCCGGCGCCGGCGACGGTGACCACGTCCTCGTGGGCCAGGCCCGCGTCCAGCAGTTCGCGCACCACGAAGGCCATGCCGCCGGCCGCATGGAAGGCGTTCACGTCCTCCGAGCCGTTCGGATAGACCCGCGCCAGCAGCGGCGTGACCTTGGACAGCTCGTCGAAGTCCTGCCAGTCGATGACGATCCCGGCCGCGCGGGCCATGGCCACCAGATGCAGGGTGTGGTTGGTCGAGCCGCCGGTGGCCAGCAGGCCGGCCAGGGCGTTGACGATGGACTTCTCGTCCACCACCGCGGCCATCGGCGTATAGGTGTTGGTCCCGTTCGCGATCTCGATGGCGCGCTTGGGCGCGGCGGCGACCAGAGCGTCGCGCAGCGGCGTATTCGGGTGGATGAAGGCCGAGCCCGGCAGGTGCAGGCCCATCATCTCCATCATCATCTGGTTGGAATTGGCGGTGCCGTAGAAGGTGCAGGTGCCCGGCCCGTGGTAGGACTTCATCTCGCTTTCGAGCAGCTCGTCGCGGGTCGCCTTGCCCTCGGCGAACAGGCCGCGCACGCGGGCCTTCTCGGCGTTGGACAGGCCCGTGCTCATCGGCCCGGCCGGCACGAAGATGGTCGGCAGGTGACCAAAGGCCAGCGCCCCGATCACCAGACCCGGCACGATCTTGTCGCAGATGCCCAGCATCAGGGCGGCGTCGAAGGCGTCGTGGGTCAGGGCGATCCCCGTCGACATGGCGATCACGTCGCGGGAGAACAGCGACAACTCCATGCCCGGACGGCCCTGGGTGACGCCGTCGCACATGGCCGGCACGCCGCCGGCGTATTGCGCGGTGGCGCCGACTTCCTCGGCCGCGGCCTTGATCAGGGCGGGGTAGCGCTCCAGCGGCTGGTGGGCCGAGAGCATGTCGTTATAGGCCGAGACGATGGCCACGTTCGGCGCGGTGGGATTGCGCATCCGCTGCTTGTCGCCGTCCGAGCTGGCGGCGAAGGCATGGGCCCAGTTGGCGCAGGAGAGCTTTGCGCGGCCCGGCGCGTCATGGCGAGCCGCCTCCATCCGGCGGAGGTAGTCAGCGCGGCTGTCGCGGCTACGCTCGACAATACGCGCCGTGACTGCGGCGGTGACAGGATGCAGGGCGACGGACATCAAATAGCTCCGACTTTTACGAGGTCCAGAGAACGCGCACCGGCGCTTTAGCCTGTTCCAGCAGCAGGTGCACGGGAAGACCGCCGCCGTTTTCGATGATCTCGCGCTTGGTCTGGCCGGAGATCAGGATGAGCGTCAGGCGGGCCTGCAGAAGGGCCGGCATGGTCATGGTCACGCGGGCCAGCGGCGGCGAACCGACCCCGGCCGGAACGCCCAGGCAGAAGCGATCGCCGGCCAGATTCATCGCCTCGTCCATCACCGGGCTGCCCGGAATGAGCGACGCCACATGGCCGTCCTCGCCCATGCCCAGCAGCATGACGTCATAGGGCGCCAGCGCCTTGACCTCGGGCTCGGCGCGCAGCGCGGCCTCCCTGACGTTGGCGACGTCGAAGCTCAGCGGCGTGAAGTGCGCCGAAGCCGCCGGACCGACCAGCAGCCGCTCGCGCACCAGGCGTTCGTTGGAGTCCGGCGAGGTCGGGGCTACGAACCGGTCGTCGGACAGCGTCACCGCGACCTTGTCCCAATCCAGCGGCGCCTGGGCCAGCAAGTCATAGATCGGCGCGGGCGAACGGCCGCCGGTGGCGACCAGGACGGCGGAGCCGCGCTCAGCAATGGCGGCGGCGAGCGCCTCCAGCACGGCCGCCGCGGCGGCCTCGGCCAAGGCGGCCGGATTTTCGAAAGCTTCAAGCATGTCCCGCCCATAACGCAGCTACGCGGCAAACGCCCCGCAGATTCGCGTGTGAAGCGAGGAAAGCGGCGCGTTGCTCGGAACCTTCCTGCCCGGTCGAGAGCTTTCCCCACGGTTCCGCGCCGACGCCTACCCCCCGCAGGATCGCGCTCACCCGAAAATCAGGAGGTCGTTCGATGAGGATCGCTCAAGTTCCGCCGCTCTATGAAGCCGTGCCGCCGCGGTTCTATGGGGGGACCGAACGGGTCGTGGCGCACCTCACCGACGCCTTGGTGGAGCTGGGCCACGACGTCACCCTGTTCGCCAGCGCCGAGGCCCAGACCAAGGCCAAGCTGGTCAAGGTCCGCGATCAGGCGATCCGGCTGGACCCGGCGCCGCTGAAGTCCGACCTAGCCGCCCACATGTCGATGCTGTGGGACGTGCGCCGGCGGGCGCACGAGTTCGACATCATCCACTTCCATACCGACATCCTGCACTTCCCGTTCTTCGAGGACATGCCGGGCAAGACCCTGACCACCCTGCACGGCCGGCTGGATCTGAAGGACCTGCCGGGCGTCTATTGGCGCTGGAAGCAGTTCCCGCTGGTCTCGATCTCCGACGACCAGCGGACGCCGATCCCGTTCGCCAACTGGGCCGGGACCGTGCATCACGGGATGGCCGCCGACCTCTACAAGCCGCACTATGAACCCGGCGGCTACCTGGCGTTCCTCGGCCGCATCTCGCCGGAAAAGCGCCCTGACCGCGCCATCGCCATCGCCAAGCGCCTGGGCGTGCCGCTGAAGATCGCCGCCAAGGTCGACGCCGCCGACGCCCGATATTTCCAGGAAAAGATCGAGCCGATGATCATCGGCCAGAAGCTGGTCGAGTTCGTGGGCGAGATCGGCGACGACGCGAAATCGGACTTCCTGGGCGGGGCGCAGGCGCTGCTGTTCCCGATCGACTGGCCCGAGCCGTTCGGCCTGGTGATGATCGAGGCCATGGCCTGCGGCACGCCGGTGATCGCCTATGGCTGCGGCTCGGTGCCCGAGGTCGTCGAGGACGGACTGACCGGCTTCATCGTGCACGACGAGGACCAGGCGATTAAGGCCGTCAGCCGCGCCATGACCTTGAACCGCCGCGAGGTCCGGCGCAGATTCGAGGAACGGTTCTCGGCGACCGCCATGGCCCGGCGCTATCTCGACCTCTACGCCCGCCAGGGCGCGACCCGACCCGACATGGCCCTCGTCGCCAACGGTTGAGGCTAGGGATGGACGATCTCGCGCCGGCGCCCGACGCGCCGATAGAACTGGGAGAGACCGGCGAGCCGCGTGTCCCGCACCGGCTCTTCGCGCTGAAAGACAAGGACACCTTCGTGGTGGCCGACGCCTTTGGCGACATCGTCGGCATGGGTGACGGGCTGTTCCACAACGACACCCGCATCCTGTCGCGGTTCCGGCTGCTGCTGGGCGGACAACAGCCCTCGCTGCTGTCGGCGGCCATCGCCCAGGACAACGTGTTCTTCACCTCGCACGGCGCCAACCAGGCCCTGCCCTATCCCGGCGGCCCGGTGGGCCCGCCCGGCGTGCTGCACGTCGAGCGCAAGCGGTTCCTGTGGGAGGAGCGGCTCTATGAGCGCATCACCTGCATGAACTACAGCCGCGACGTGGTGCTGCTGCCGCTGTCGCTGGAGTTCGGGGCCGACTTCCGCGACATGTTCGAGGTGCGCGGCATGCACCGCGAACGCCGCGGACTGCTGCACCCGCCGGAGATCGACGGGCGCAGCGTGCGCTTCCGCTATGACGGCCTGGACAAGGTGGAGCGCTCCAGCGTGATCTCCTTCTCCGATCCGCCGGGGCGGATCGGCGGCCAGCGCGCCGACTACATGTATTCGCTGCAGCCCGAGGGCCGGCTGGAGCTCTATCTGGAGGTCGGCGCCCACAACGGCGCGATCCCGGGCCGCGAACGCTTCCGCGACGCCGCGGCCCGCGCCCGTTGGGACATGCGCTCGCGACGCCGTCACGGGGCGCGGATCAAGAGTTCGGGCCGGCTGTTCAACGAATGGCTGGAGAAGTCGCGGGCCGACCTGGCGCTGCTCACCACCCGCATGGAGACCGGCCCCTATCCCTATGCCGGCATCCCCTGGTTCTCGACCGCGTTCGGGCGCGACGCAATCATCACCGCCTGGCAGATCCTGTGGTTCGAGCCGTCCCTGGCGCGCGGCGTGCTGACCTATCTGGCGGCCCATCAGGCCGAGGAGGTCTCGGCCTTCCGCGACTCCGCGCCCGGCAAGATCATGCACGAGACCCGCAAGGGCGAGATGCCGGCCTTGGGCGAGGTGCCGTTCGCCCGCTACTACGGCGGGGTCGACACCACGCCGCTGTTCGTGGCCCTGGCCGGCGCCTATGCCGAGCGCACGCGCGACCTGGCGCTGATCGACGACCTGTGGCCGGCCCTGACCGGCGCGATCCACTGGATCGAGCAATACGGCGACTCCGACGGCGACGGGCTGATCGACTACAAGCGCGGCAAGGATTCTGGCCTCGCCAACCAGGGCTGGAAGGACAGCGAAGACAGCGTCTTCCACGCCGACGGCCGGTTCCCCAACGGCCCGATCGCCCTGGTCGAGGTCCAGGGCTACGCCTTCGCCGCCTATCGGGCGATGGCCAAGCTGGCCCATCATCGCGGCGACCAGGACAACGCCGCCCGCTGGGCCGCCCGGGCCGAACAGATCCGCGAGGCGGTGGAGCGCCGCTTCTGGATGGAGGACCTGGGCACCTACGGCATCGCCATCGACGGCGAGGGCGAGCTTTGCCGCGTGCGCACCAGCAATCCCGGCCACCTGCTGTTCTGCGGCCTTCCCAGCCCCGAGCGGGCGCGGAAGGTGGCCAAGCAGCTGACCTCGGCGGCCTTCGACAGCGGCTGGGGCGTTCGCACGCTGGCCACCGGCGAGCCGCGCTTCAACCCGATGAGCTATCACAACGGTTCGGTCTGGCCGCACGACACCGCGATCTGCGCCATGGGCCTGTCACACTATGGCGAACGCGACGCGGTGGTGACCCTGACCTCGGGCCTGTTCGAAACCGCCAACACCTTCGAGATGCGGCTGCCGGAGCTGTTCTGCGGTTTTCCGCGCATGGCCGGCGAGCCGCCGGTGGCCTATCCGGTCGCCTGCCTGCCCCAGGCCTGGGCGGCGGGCTCGATCTTCATGATGCTGCAGGCCTGCCTGGGCGTCACGGTCGACGGCTGGAACCGTGAGGTGCGGGTCTCCGACCCCCGCCTGCCGATCGGCATCGACCGGCTGGAGATCGACGGGCTGAGGATCGGCGACGAGAAGGTCGACCTGCTCTTCGAACACGCCGGCCGCCGGGTCGACGTGCAGGGCCGCGGCCCGACGGGAATTCCGGTGCGGGTGCGGTGAGACGGCCAAATCCTCCCCCGCTGGGGGAGGTGGCGCGCGCAGCGCGACGGAGGGGGTTTGCTGAAGGAGTCATGGTCCCCATCAGTCAGCTTCGCTGACAGCTGCCCCAACGGGGGGAGCATCGGAAGCTGGCGATCACCGCCTCGGCGTGTGGGCGATCCGCAGGATGTTGGCCGCGCCGGGCGATCCCATCGGCAGGCCGGCCAGGATGATGATCCGTTGGCCCGGCGCCGCCAGGCCAGTCTGAACCGCCTGCTCCACCGCCACGCGGGCGAGGTCTTCGGGATCGGTCAGGGCGGGCACCACCCGCGTCTCCACGCCCCAGGCCAGCGCCAGCTTGCGCGCGGTCTTCAGGTTGGGCGTCAGGGCCAGGGTCGGTTGCAGCGGCCGCTCACGCGCCAGCCGCAGCGCCGTCTGACCGGTGGTGGTGAAGGCCGCGATACAGGCCGTCGAGGCGGTCTCGGCGGCGCGGTGCGCGGCGGCGACCAGGGCGTCGGCGTCGGCGTCCTCGACCGGATATTCCGCCGCCATCAGCTCGGGCCAGCGCGGGTCGAGCTCCACCCGGGTGAGGATGCGGTTCATGATCGTCACCGCCTCGACCGGGTATTCGCCGGCCGCGGTCTCGGCCGACAGCATCACCGCGTCGGCGCCCTCATAGACCGCGCCGGCCACGTCGGAGGCCTCGGCGCGGGTCGGGGTCGGGGCGTGGATCATCGATTCCAGCATCTGGGTCGCGACGATCACCGGAATGCCCCGGGTGCGGGCGGCGCGGATCAGCGCCTTCTGCACCACCGGCACGTCCTCGGGGTTCAGCTCCACGCCGAGATCGCCGCGTGCGACCATCACCGCCTCGCAGAGGTCGAGGATCTCGTCGAGCGCCTCGAGGGCGGCGGGCTTTTCGATCTTGGCCAGCACGGCGGCGCGGCCCTGCACGATCTGGCGCAGTTCGGCCATGTCGGAGGCGCGCTGCACGAAGGACAGGGCCACCCAGTCGACGCCCTGCTCCAGGGCGAAGGCCAGGTCCTCGCGGTCCTTCGGCGTCAGGGCCGGAACCGGGATCGCGTGGCCCGGCAGGTTGAGGCCCTTGTGGTCGGAGAGCTGGTCGCCGGAGATCACCACCGTCTCGGCGAAGTCGGGACCGCAGCGCCGGACCTTCAGCCGAACTCGGCCGTCGTCCAGCAGGATGTCGGAGCCGGGCGCCAGGGCGGCGAACACCTCGACCAGCGGCACGCCGACGCGCGAGGCGTCGCCGGGCTCATGCGAGGTGTCGAGGCGGAAGTCCTGGCCCGGCTTGAGACGCACGGTCCGGTCGGCGAATTCGCCCAGCCGGATCTTGGGACCCTGCAGGTCGGCCAGCACGGCCAGCGGCCGGCCGACGGCGGCCTCGGCGGCGCGCACATTGGCGATGGTCGCGGCGTGGTCGGCGTGGGTTCCGTGGCTGAAATTCACCCGAAACACGTCGGCGCCAGCGGTGGCGAGTTCGATGACCTTGGACGCCTCGCGGCTGGCGGGACCGAGCGTGGCGACAATGCGGGCGCGGCGGGCGCGGATCATCTGACCTCCGTGAAGTGTCTAGGTAACCGGTGTCTATACCCATTCGCCGCCGACGCGAGGCCGGTTTGGCGCAATATGACCCAACCGGGCGACATGACGAACCTTTCCGATCGGGTCTTGCGATTTGACGCCGGACTGACGGGCCGGCCTCATCCTCGCCGCCTTTGGGCGACTTTTTCCTGAACCGACGCCAGCTTCGCGAATTGCAGCCTGATGACCCAGAGCCTCGACCTTTTCCCCATCGGCAACTGCGCGGCCAGCGGCCTGATCGACCGGGCCGGCAGGCTGGTCTGGGCCTGCGCGCCGCGCGTCGACGGCGATCCGGTGTTCTCGACCCTGCTCGGCGCCGACCCGGATGAGCACGCCGACGCCCAGGGCTATTGGTCGGTGGAGCTGGAGGACCAGGCCAGCGTCCGCCAGAGCTATCTGCGCAACACCCCGATCCTGGTGACCGAGATCACCGACAAGGCCGGGGCCATCGCCCAGGTGATCGACTTCTGCCCACGCTATCGGCAGTTCGGACGGGTCTACCGGCCGCTGGCCTTCATCCGCCTGATCCGGCCGATCGCCGGGGTGCCGAAGATCCGCATCAAGCTGCGCCCGACCGTGAACTGGGGGGAGCGGGCGGCCGAGCGGACCACCGGCTCCAACCACATCCGGTTCATCGGCGGCGAGATGACCCTGCGGATGACCACCGACGCGCCGATCTCGCACATCAGCGGCGAGCGGCTGTTTCGGCTGGAGGAGCCGGTCTCGATGTTCCTGGGCCCCGACGAGGGGTTCGACGCCGACCTGACCGCCACCACCGAGCGGATGCTGAAGGAGACCACCGCCTATTGGCGCGGCTGGGTGCGAACCCTGTCGGTGCCGCTGGAGTGGCAGGAGGCGGTGATCCGCGCGGCGATCACCCTGAAGCTCTGCGCCCACGAGGAGACCGGAGCCATCGTCGCAGCCATGACCACCTCGATCCCCGAACACGAGGGCAGCCAGCGCAACTGGGACTATCGCTACTGCTGGCTGCGCGACGCCTATTACGTGGTCCAGGCCCTGAACCGGCTGGGCGCGGCCGACATGCTGGAGAACTATCTCGGCTATCTGCGCAACATCGTCGACCGCTCGAAGGGCGGCCACGTTCAGCCGCTCTATGGCGTCGGCCTGGAGCCCTCGCTGACCGAACGGTTCGCCGAGCACCTGCCCGGCTATCGCGGCATGGGACCGGTGCGGGTCGGCAACCAGGCCCACGAGCATCTGCAACATGACGTGTACGGACAGATCATCCTGTCGACCGTGCAGGCCTTCTTCGACCAGCGGCTGCTTCGGCCCGCGACGGTGGAGGATTTCCGCAGCCTGGAGCCGGTCGGCGAGCGCGCCTTTGAGCTGCACGACAAGCCCGACGCCAGCCTCTGGGAGTTCAGGGGCCGCGAGAACGTCCACACCTATTCGGCGGTGATGTGCTGGGCGGCCTGCGACCGGCTGGGCAATGCGGCCGCCAAGCTCGGCCTGCTGGAACGCGCCGATTTCTGGAACGGCCGCGCCTCCATCGTGCGAGCCACCATCGAGGACAAGGCCTGGAACAAGGACCTTGGCCGGTTCGCCGCGACCTTCGGCGGCGACGAGCTGGACGCCAGCCTGCTGCAACTGGTCGACGTGCGTTTCGTCAGCCCCGAGGATCCGCGCATGGCCGCGACCATCGCGGCGGTGGAGAAGGGGCTGCGGCGCGGCCCCTACATGCTGCGCTACGCCATCCCCGACGACTTCGGCGAGCCGAAGACCGCCTTCAACATCTGCACCTTCTGGCTGATCGAGGCCCTGCATCTGTCGGGCCGCGCCGAGGAGGCCCGGACCCTGTTCGAGGAGATGCTGGACCGTCGCACGGCCGCGGGCCTGCTGTCGGAGGACATCGCCTTCGACGGCGCCGAGCTATGGGGCAACTACCCGCAGACCTATTCGCTGGTCGGGCTGATCAACTGCGCGACCATGCTTTCGCGGCCCTGGTCGTCGGTGCGCTGAATCCTTTTGGCGAATCATGGATTCCTCATGGGTGACGCTGAAAGGGCGGCCCATGAGAGACATGACCGAAGTCCTTCGACGCTTCGAGGCCCACGCGGCCGACGAAGATCGCAAGGCCACGCATGAAGTCTATGGCGAGAGTTTCGAGGACGCGGCCTTCGCCTTCATCGAGCGATGGCGGCCCGCCGCCGACGACCAGGGCGAGATCGAGGTCCAGCTGACCGACTGCGAAAGCGGCGAGCGCCAGTGCTTCCGCCTCGACCTTGTCGGGGGCGAGGCGGGGCTCTGCGACTAGCTCACTCGTAGACGAAGGCCTTGTCGTCGAGGTCGATCTTCGGCAGCTCGTCCTTCTCGGCCCAGTAGTCCTGGCTATGACGCCACTCAGGCTTGGCCCCGCTCTTGGGCAGCAGGTGCATGCCGCGCATCAGGTAGCCGGGATTGAAGTTCTCCGGATCGATCCACGGCTCCAGGGCCATGTCCTTGTCCTCGGGACGCAGGGCCGGAACCACCCGCTTCGCGCCCTTGGCCTTCATGTGATTGAGCAGGCGCGGCACGAAGTCGCCGATCAGGTCGGCGCGGAGCGTCCAGCTGGCCCGGAAGTAGCCGAACACCCAGATCAGGTTCGGCACGCCGGTGAACATCATGCCGCGATAGTTCACGGTCTGGGAGAAATCGAGCGGCTTGCCGTCGACTTCGAATTCGATGTCGCCCAGCACATTCAGGTCGAAGCCGGTGGCGGTGACGATGATGTCGGCCTCCAGGGTCTCGCCCGACTTCAGCAGCAGGCCAGTCTCGGTGAAGCGCTCGATCTCGTCGGTGACCACCGAGGCCTTGCCCGAGGCGATGCCTTGGAACAGGTCGCCGTTCGGCACGAAGGCGATGCGCTGGCGCCAGGGGCGGTAGCTGGGGGTGAAATGCTTGTCGACGTCATAGTCCTCGCCCAGGAAGGCGCGGACCCCGGCCAGCAGCTCGGCCTTCACCACCTCGGGCTCTTCCAGCGTGCGACGGGTGAAGCCGGCCTGGTCGAACAGGATCTTCTTGCGGACGATCTCGTGGACCCAGTTCTCGTCGATCTCCAGCTCGCGCAGGGTGTCGGCCAGTTCGTTGACGTTGCGGCCCGGGATGAAATAGGTCGGCGAACGCTGCAGCAGGGTGACGTGGTCGACCTCGGCCGCGATGGCCGGGACCACGGTCGCCGCCGTGGCGCCGGAGCCGATGACCACGACCTTCTTGCCCTGATAGGCGAGGTCCTCCGGCCAGGTCTGCGGGTGGACGATCTGGCCCTTATAGGCCTCCATGCCCGGCCACTCCGGCGTGTAGCCCTGCGAGTGCCGGAAGTAGCCCTGGCACATCCACAGGAAGTTGGTCGTGAAGGACGCGGTCTCGCCGGTGTCGGTGCGCACCGTCTGCAGGGTCCACAGATTGTCGCGGCTCGACCAACTCGCTGAAGTGATCTTGGTCTTGTACTGGATGTGGCGGGCCAGATCGTTCTCGTCGATCACCTCGCCCATATAGGCCAGGATCTCTTCGGCCGTGGCGATGGGCGTGCCCTTCCACGGCTTGAAGCGGTAGCCGAAGGTGTAGAGGTCGCTGTCGGAGCGGATGCCGGGATAGCGGTGGGTGAGCCAGGTGCCGCCGAAACTCTCCTGGGTCTCCAGCACCGTATAGCTCGTGCCGGGACTCTGCTGGGCCAGGTGGTAGGCCGCGCCGACCCCCGAAATGCCCGCTCCGACGATGATGACGTCGAAGTGCTGTGTCTTGGTGTGCGCCTTCACGGCGAGCGTTTCCGTCCCTGTCATCGGTCCCGTTCTTTTGTTGTTGGCGGATTCCCGCTTTTCCCCTCGCCGGCGGGGTATACCCCGCGCGGTTCGGCTAATTGACGCCAATCAATATAGGTTATCGCTGATAACTGAAAGTGGGAGCGTGCGCTTGAACGGGGCGGCGCGTCGGCGCGCGAGGAACCCCTAGCCAGGCCCCTGCACGGCGTATTCCTTCATCAGCCCCTCATAGGCCTCGAAGGGCGGGAACTGCTCGAAGCTGTGGACCGCCGGCGTCACCGCCCAGGGCAGCCGCTCGCTGGTATAGGTCTCGATGAACGGCGCGAGCCCGCTGGGGTCGTCGAGCGTCGAGGGGCGCAGGTTGACGAAGAAGTCGAGCCCCTCGGACCGCGTGAACATCCAGCTCATGCAGTGCGGACAGAAGTAGTGCCGCGACGAGCCATGCAGCCCGCCGATCACCGGCTCGCCCTTGGTGACCGAGAACCCCTCGGCGGGGATCGCGGCGCTGAGGGAGAAGGCGCTGGCGCTCATCTTCTGGCAGCCTGTGCAGTGACAGGCCATGGTCAGCAGCGGCGCAGCGCTGATCTTCAGCCGCACCTGTCCGCAGCGGCATCCGCCTTCGCGCGGCGTATTCCATTCGCCCATGACCTGCTCCTCCGTGTCACCTCGCCATCATGCCGGGCGAGCCTCCAAGGAGCCAGGCCTCAGTCGTACCAGGCGCGGTCCGAGCGCTCGATCAGGGCGAAGGCGCCCGCCGGGCCCCAGCTGCCGGCCGCATAGGGCTTGGGCGCCATGCCGGACTCGCGCCAGGCCTGAGCCACGCCGTCGATCCAATCCCAGGCGCGCTCCACCTCGTCGCGGCGGACGAAGAGCGTGCGGTTGTTCTGGATGACGTCGAGGATCAACCGCTCATAGGCGATGCGCCGCCGGGCGTTGGGGCCGGAATAGGCCTTGGCCAGGGACAGCGACAGCGGCAGGGACTGCAACCGCATGCCGTGCTCCGACAGGCCAGGCGCCTTGTTCATCAGCAGCAGTTCGATGTCCTCGTCCGGCTGCAGGTCGATGACCAGCCGGTTGGCGGCCAGGTCGGCCTTGGCCGCGCCCTCGAAGATCGAGTGCGGCACCGGCTTGAACTGGATCGCGATCTGGGTGCGGCGCTCGGGCAGCCGCTTGCCGGTGCGCAGGAAGAACGGCACGCCCGCCCAGCGCCAGTTGTCGATGTCGGCGCGCAAGGCGACGAAGGTGTCGGTGTCGCTCGGCTGGCCGCGCTCGGCCTCGTAGCCCGTCACCGACTGACCGCCGACCACGCCGGAGGTGTACTGGCCGCGCACGCTGACGGTCTGGACGTCGGCGCGGGTGACCGGGCGCAGCGAGCGCAGCACCTTGACCTTCTCGTCGCGGACCGAGTCCGGCTCCATGTCCGAAGGCGGCTCCATGGCCACCAGGCACAACAGCTGGAGCATGTGGTTCTGCACCATGTCGCGCAGGGCGCCGTACTCGTCGTAATAGGGCCAGCGGTCGCCGACCCCTTCCGTCTCGGCCACCGTGATCTGCACGTGGTCGATGGTCAGGTTGTTCCAGAGCGGCTCAAACAGGGTGTTGGCGAAGCGCAGCGCCAACAGGTTCTGGACCGTCTCCTTGCCGAGATAGTGGTCGATCCGGAAAATGCTGTCCTCGGGGAAGACCTCGGCCACCGCGCCGTTGATGACCTTGGAGCTTTCCAGGTCGCGGCCGATGGGCTTTTCCAGCACGATGCGGGTCGTCGGCGTGGCCAGGCCCGCCTGGGCCAGCGCCGCGCAGACGCGGCCATAGATGCTGGGCGACAGCGCCAGATAGAAGATCGGGGTGCGGGCCTCGCCAATGGCCTCTTTCAGCAGGGCCGCGCCCGCCGCCGTGGTGGCGTCGGCGCCGACATAGTTCAGGCGCTGCTCGAAGCGCGCCCAGGTCTTGGCGTCGAGGCCTTCCGGGCCGGCGCGCGAGCCGATGGCGTCCTTGGCCTCGGCGACAAAGGCCTCGCGGGTCATCTCGGCCCGCGCCGTGGCGACGATGCCAAAGCCGTCGGCCAGGAAGCCGTCGGCGTCGAGGAAGTACAATGATGGCAGGAGCATCTTCTGGGCGAGATCGCCCGTTCCGCCGAAAAGAACGATTACATCGGCGAGGGGCTGCTCGGCCATCGGTGTCACCTTTTCGCGAGATTGCACTTAAGAGCGCGCATAGCGGCGTTCGGGGATGCAACGTCAAGTCCTTCTCGCCGGTTGCCCCCTTCAGACGTGTGGAATTGGATCGAACCGCGCCGCGACGCGTTGTCCGTTCGGCTGTCGGGCGGAAGCAAAATGAGTATCGAAGAGCTGAGCATCGGGCTGGAAAAGCCCCCGACACGGCTGGCGCTGGAAGGCGCTGCCCTGTTTCTGGACCTGGACGGCACGCTGGCGCCCATCGCTGAGCGCCCCGAAGACGTGCAGCCCGATCCGCGCCGCACGAACCTGCTGGAAGCGCTGGATAAGCGGTTGTCCGGCCGCCTGGCGGTGGTCAGCGGCCGCTCGCTGTCGGAAATCGATCACATTCTCGAAAGCCGCGTCACCTGCGTGGCCGCCATCCACGGCCTGGTCCGCCGCGACGCCCAAGGGGTGATCGGCGAGGCCGCGCCGCATCCGGGTCTGACCGCGGCGCGGGCCGCGTTGCGCGACTTCGCCGACAGCGACAGCCGCCTGCTGGTCGAGGACAAGGCGCTGAGCCTGACCCTGCACTATCGCCAGGCGCCCGACCGCGCGCCCGAAGCGATCGACCTGGCCGAACGGCTCGCCACGGTGACGGGCCTGACCCTGCAACCTGGCGACATGGTGGTAGAGCTGCGCACGCCCGGCGCCAGCAAGGGCGACTCGATCCGCGCCTTCATGACCGAGGCGCCGTTCCGCGGCGCCAGGCCGATCTTCCTGGGCGACGACCTGACCGACGAGCACGGCTTCTTCGCGGTGCGCCAGCTGGGCGGCTACGGCGTCCTGGTCGGGCCCCAGCGCAAGACCACGGCGATCTACCGGATGGACAGCGTGGAGACTGCGCTGTCCTGGCTGGAGGCGGCGCGATGAGCCGCCTGATCGTCGTCTCCAATCGCGTCAATCCGCCCAGCGGCCGGGGCGATGAGACCGTCGGCGGCCTGGCCATGGCGCTGGCCGCCGCGCTGCGGGAATATTCGGGCCTGTGGTTCGGCTGGAGCGGTAAGACCACCCCGGAATTCAACGGCCACCTGAACCTGCAGCGGGTCGAGGGCGTGACCGTGGCCACGGTCGATCTCGAGGAGGCCGACCTCAACGAGTATTACAACGGCTACGCCAACAAGACGCTGTGGCCGCTGTTCCACTATCGCCAGGACCTGACCGCCTACGACCGCTCGTTCAACGAGGGCTATGAGCGGGTGAACCGGCGGTTCGCCGAGACCCTGCGGCCACTGATCGAAGACGGCGACCTGATCTGGATCCACGACTATCACCTGATCCCGATGGCCCGGGAGCTGCGCAGGCTGGGGGTGAAAAATCGGATTGGCTTCTTCCTGCATATTCCCTGGCCGGCGCACCAGCTGATCACCACCCTGCCCCGCCACAAGAAGCTGGTGGAGGCGCTGTTCGCCTACGACCTGGTCGGCTTCCAGACCCCGGAATACCGCCAGGCCTTTGAGGAGTATGTGCTGAGCGAGGCGCACGGCGTCGCGGTGGGCGACGGCGCCCTGCGCGCCTTCGGCCGCACCGTGCAGGTCGGCGACTTCCCGATCGGCATCGACGCCGTCGAGTTCGGCGAGATGGTCCGCTCGGAGCGGGCCAACCGCACCTATGACGTGATGGCCGCGCACACCGCCTTCCGCAAGATGATCGTCGGCGTCGACCGGCTCGACTACTCCAAGGGCATGGAGGAGCGATTCCTCGGCTTCGAACGGCTGCTGGCCGATCATCCCGAGCTGCGCCGCGAGGTGCTGATGCTGCAGATCGCCCCGATCAGCCGCGAGGGCGTCGAGGCCTATCAGGAGATCCGCGCCCGGCTGGACGCCTTGTCGGGCCGTATCAACGGCGAGTACGCCGACATCGACTGGAACCCGGTCCGCTATGTGAACCGCAACTACCGCCGCGACGAGCTGGCCGGCGTCTATCGCGCCGCCAAGGTCGGGCTGGTCACGCCGCTGCGCGACGGCATGAACTTGGTGGCCAAGGAATTCGTCGCCGCCCAGGACCCGGACGATCCCGGCGTGCTGGTGCTGTCGCGGTTCGCCGGCGCCGCCAACCAGCTGCAGGCGGCGCTGATCATCAATCCGAACAGCCCCGAAGACATCGCCGAGGCGCTGAACCGCGCGCTGAACATGGAGCTGGCGGAGCGAATCGAGCGTTGGCGCGCTCTCTTCGACAACGTCCAGCGCGAGGACGTCACCGCCTGGCGCGACGCCTATGTCGGCGCGCTCGCCGCCGTGCGGACCGGCGTCCCGCGCAAAGCCGCCGAGGGACCGCTCTATGGCGAACAAGCTCGCCCGTTATCAGTCCATGAGAGACTTTACCCGGACCGCCGAGCCCAGCGGCCAGAAGAAAGCCCGGCCGTCGAAACGCCTGCGCTACGTGATCCAGAAGCACGCGGCGACGAGACTGCACTACGACTTCCGACTGGAGCTGGACGGGGTCTTCAAGTCCTGGGCCGTGACCAAGGGACCCTCCCTCGACCCACACGATCGTAGGCTGGCGGTCGAGGTCGAGGATCATCCGCTCGACTATGGCGATTTCGAAGGCACGATCCCCAAGGGCCAGTACGGCGGCGGCGCGGTCATGCTGTGGGACCGGGGCTATTGGGCGCCGGAGCCGGGGACCGACGCGCACGAGGGTTTGGAGAAGGGCGATCTGAAGATCGTGCTGGAGGGCCAGCGCCTGCACGGCGGTTTCGTCCTTGTACGGATGAAGCACGATCGTGACGGCGGCAAGCGCGAGAACTGGCTGCTGATCAAGCACCGCGACGCCTTCGCCCAGGAGGGCGACGCCGACGCCCTGCTGACCGACAACGCCAGCTCCGTGGCGTCGGGCCGGACGATGGAGGCCATCGCACAGGGCAAGGGCAAGGGCCCGACCCCGTTCATGAAGGCCGGCAAGGCCAAGGCCCGCGCCGACGACGTCTGGCAGAGCAAGCCGAAGGACAAGACCCCGGCGGCCAAGCCGCTGCTGGCGGCTGCGCCGCCGAAACTGCGGCCCGCGCCCCTGCCCGACTTCGTCCTGCCGCAGCTGTGCAAGTCGGTGGAACGGCCGCCGCAGGGAACCGGCTGGGGCCACGAGGTCAAATTCGACGGCTACCGACTGCAGATCCGCGTGGAGAACGGCGAGGCCGTGGTCCGCACCCGCAAGGGCCTGGACTGGACCGAGCGGTTCGGCGCCATCGCCAAGGCCGCGGCCGATCTGCCCGATTGCATCCTCGACGGCGAGGCGGTGGCTTTGGACCAGGAGGGGCAGCCCAGCTTCCCCGCGCTGCAGGCGGCGCTGTCGGACGGCGCGACCGACACGCTGGTCTATTTCGCCTTCGACCTGCTGTTCGCCGCCGGGGGCGACCTGCGCGGCCTGCCGCTGCGGCGGCGCAAGGAGGCGCTGAAGCTGCTGCTGGGGGGCGATGATCGGCGGCTGCGCTATGTCGAGCATTTCGAGACCTCGGGCGACGCGGTCTGGGCGTCGGCCCGGCGGCTGAACCTGGAAGGGGTGATCTCCAAGAAACTAGACGCCGCCTATCGCTCGGGCCGTTCGGAGAGCTGGACCAAGGCCAAGTCCCGCCCCGGCGAGGAGGTGGTGATCGGCGGCTGGACCGGCGAGAAAGGTCAGCTCCGCTCGCTGCTGGCCGGCGTCCACCGCGACGGAAAGCTCGTCTATGTCGGCCGGGTCGGCACAGGCTTTGGGAGCCGGGCCGTCGCGCGCGTGCTGCCCAAACTGCAGGCGCTGGCCAGCCGCTCCAGTCCGTTCAAGGGCCCGAACGCTCCGCCGAAGGAACCCAACGTCCATTGGGCCAAGCCAGAGCTGGTGGCCGAGATCGAGTTCGCGGGCTTCACCAGCGACGGCAATGTCCGCCAGGCGGCGTTCAAGGGCCTGCGCGAGGACAAGCCCGCCCAGGAGGTGGAGGCCGAAACGCCCGAACCCACGCCGCGTCCGGCGGCCAGCAAAGGAAAGTCCGGCATGGGTGAACCCGTCGTCATGGGCGTGACCATCTCCAACCCCGACAAGGCGCTATGGCCGAACTCGGCGGACTCAGTCGAGCCAGTGACCAAGCTGGAACTGGCCCGCTACCTGGAAACGGTCGGCCCGTGGATGATGGAGCACATCGAGGGCCGGCCCTGTTCGATCATCCGCACGCCGGACGGGATCGGCGGCGAGCAGTTCTTCCAGCGCCACGCGGGCAAGGGCTCGTCCCCCTTGATCGAGCAGGTGCAGGTCAGCGGCGATCACGCGCCCTATCTGCAGGTCGACCGGGTCGAGGCGCTCGCCGCCCTGGCCCAGATCGGGGCGACCGAATACCACCCGTGGAACTGCCGACCGCATGAACCGGAGACGCCGGGCCGGCTGATCTTCGACCTCGACCCCGGGCCGGGCGTCACCTTCGACGACGTGGTCGCCGCCGCCCGCGACGTGCGCGACCGGCTGGAGGAGCTGGGCCTGACCGCCTTCTGCAAGACCACCGGCGGCAAGGGGCTGCATGTCGTCACCCCGCTCAGCCCGCCGAAGGGCAAGCTCGACTGGCCGACCGCCAAGGCCTTCACCAAGCAGCTCTGCGAGGCGATGGCCGCCGACGAGCCCGATCGCTACGTGGTCAACATGGCCAAGAAGCTGCGCGATGGCCGGATCTTCCTGGATTATCTGCGCAACGACCGGCTCTCCACCGCCGTCGCGCCGCTGTCGCCGCGGGCCAGGGACGGGGCCACCGTCTCCTTTCCACTGACCTGGAGCCAGGTGAAGGCGGGCCTGGATCCGCTGCGCTACACGATCCGCACCGCGCCCGCCCTGCTCAAGAAAACCACCGCCTGGGCCGACTACGCCGCCAGCGAACGGCCCCTGGAAACCGCCATCAAGCGTCTGGGCTGAAACAAGTTGGCCTCATCTGGGGCGCGAAGATGAACCTAACCCGACCACGATGGTTCAGCTTGGGCTCAGCGGCCTCCCGCCATGATGGCTGCAACAGTTTGAGAAGGAGAGATCGCCATGAGGAAGATCCTGACCGCCGCCATCGCCCTGTCGGTCCTGGCCGGAGCCGGCGCCGCCAGCGCCCAGCCTTACGGTAATGGCAATGGCCATCGCGATCACCGCGACGACCGCCGCGCCGAGCAGCAGTACGACCGCCGTGTGGATAAGGCCGAACGCAAGTACGATCGCGACGTCCGCAAGGCCGACCACCGCTATCGCGCCAGCGCCTATCAGCGTCCGCACGGCTATTATCACCGCCAATGGACCCGCGGCGACCGCCTGCCGCCGGCCTATCGGGCCGACCGCTACCGGGTCGACTATCGCCACTACGGCCTGCGCGCGCCGCCCCGCGGCTACTACTACACCCGCGTCGACAACGACGTGGTCCTGACCGCCGCCGCCACCGGCCTGATCGCCTCGGTCATCGTCGGCATGTTCCAGTAGGACTTCAGATCCTCCCCCCTGGGGGAGGTGGCGCGCGAAGCGCGACGGAGGGGGCTGCAGCAGGAGTCGTAGTCCCCCTCAGTCAGCTTCGCTGACAGCTCCCCCAGTGGGGGAGCATCTGGTGAGCTTAAGACGCCCGCTTCCGAGCGGGCGTTTTTCGTGCGGCGGGCTTCTTTTCCGGCGCGCGCGGCGCGGCCTTCCGGCGTGATCCGCCCTCGCCCAGGCTGCGGCGCAGGGCCTCCATCAGGTCGATGACCTCGGCCTCCTTGGGCTCGGCGACCGGCGCGGTGACGCCGTGGTTATTTTCCTTCTCGGCGATCAGCTTGCGCAGCGCGGTCTCGTAGCGGTCGGTGAACTCGCTGGCGTCGAACGGCCCCTCGAGCTGGTCGATGATCTTCTCGGCGATGGCGACCATCTTGGTGTCGGCCTTCACGTCGGGAATGCTCCCGAAGAACTCGGCCGGATCGCGCACCTCGCTGTTGGAGCGGATGGTGTAGGCCACGATGCCCTGGTCGCGCGGCTCCAGCGCCATGACCCGTTCGCGCTGGTGCATGACCACCCGGGCCAGCGCCACCTTGCCCGCCCCGCTCATCGCCTCGCGGATGACGCTGAAGGCCTCGACCGCCATCTCGCCGTCGGGGGCCAGGAAATAGGGATCGTTCCAATAGAGCCGGTCGATGTCGGCCTCGTCGACGAACCGCTCGATGTCGATGGTGCGGGTGGTCTCCAGCCGCACGTTCTTGATCTCCTCGTCGGTGACGACGACGTAGCGGCCCTTCTCGATCTCGTAGCCCTTGACGATATCGGCCCGCTCGACCGGCCCGGTTTCGGGATCGGTGGGGATCATCCGGATGCGGTTGTGGGTCTGCTTGTGCAGCATGTTGAACGAGACGTCGGCGCTGCGCGAAGTGGCCGTGTAGAGGGCCACGGGGCAGCTGACGAGCGACAGGCGCAGATAGCCCTGCCAGGTGGGGCGCGTGGCCATGTCCGGACTCCGCGGAGCTGATCAGAGTCAGGAAACGCCGAGCTTAGCGATTCAGTTCGCCGGCAGCCCCAAGGTCGGCAGGACGAGCGCCTGCTGGACATCGAGCTGGCCCTTGCGGAAGCCCTCGCGCACCCCGCTCTGCGCGCCGAATTCGACCAGCTGATCCCTGGCGCGGCCATAGGCCGGCCAGTCGATGTCGCACCGGGGCGCGCCGGTCTTGGCGAAGGCGACCCAGCAGCCGTGCATCAGCTTGGCCATCGCCTTGTCGTCGGCCGCCACCATGCTCTCGGGCGTGCGCCGGCCCCAATATTCGAAGACGTACTGGATCTCGGCGGCGTGGGCGGCGCTGGTCACGCCCATCGGCCGGAAGCGCGAGCCGACATAGGAGAAGTGGTAGAGCCAGGCGGGCGCGCCATCCGCCGCCTCGGCCGCGACCCAGCGGGCCGGCCCCACCATGTAGCGGTCGCCGAACGCCGCCCGCACCAGGGCCTCGTCGCCCTTGGCGGCCTCAGCGGCGTAGGGCGCCTTGACCGCCGCCGGTATCGCCGCGGCCAGGGCCGAGGCGTTGGGCAGGCTGCGGCCGATTAGCGAATCCTCGCCGGAATTGGCCCCGATGATCAGCGGCACGTCGCTCTCGCGCCCGGCGGCGAAGGCCTGGGAGGGCGTCTCCTTCAGCAGCCGGCCGTCGACGAACGGGCCGTAGTCGCCGCTCAGGGTTTGCGCGATCAAGCGGTCGGCGGGAACAGCGCGCAGATCGGCGGCGGTGGCGTTCTCCAGGCCGAGCTTGGCGGCGACCGCGACGCCGTCCGCCTCCTTGCCGGCCAGGGTGGAGGGCGAGAACCAGCCGCCGCCCGACTGCACCGCCGCCTTCTGATAGAGGCCCTTGGCCTTGGGCGTGGCCAGGATCGCCAGGGTGCTCATACCGCCGGCGCTTTCGCCGAAGACCGTGACGTTCTTCGGATCGCCGCCGAAGGCCGCGATATTGCGCTGGACCCATTCCAGGGCTGCGATCTGATCCATCAGACCGTAGTTGCCGACCGGCGCCTTGCCGGCGGCCTTGGTCAGGGCCGGGTGGGCGAAGTAGCCGAGCGGGCCGAGGCGATAGTTGATCGAGACCAGCACCACGCCGTCGCGGGCGAAGTTCTGGCCGTCATAGATCCAGCCCGCGCCGGTGCGGTGCGAGCCGCCGTGGATCCAGACCATGACCGGCGCCTTGGCCGCGGCCCCAATTTTGTCGTTTGGGGGCGCAAAGACATTGAGCTGCAGGCAATCCTCGCTGACCGGCCCATTGGCGCTGCCGGAATTGGGCGAGCCGTCGGCGTTCATCTGCTGAGGGCAGGAGACGCCATTCTTGCTGGCGTCGCGCTCACCCTTCCAGGCGAGCGGCTTCTTCGGCGCCGCCCAGCGCAGGGCGCCCGTCGGCGGGGCGGCGTAGGGGACGTTCTTGAAGATCGCCGCCCGGTCGGTCTGCGTCCCGGCCAACACGCCGCTCTCGACCTTGACCGTGACGCTCTGGGCCTGAGCGGCTGTGGCCAGCGCCAGCATGCCCAAGACGATCGCACCCATTCGCAGCATGGCGTTTCCCCTGACCCGACGGCCGGCGAGCATTCGGCCGGCGAGGGCGCAGGTCAAGGCGGCTCCACCGTGAGGTGCTTGACTCTTGCGCCCGCAAATCTAGAACAAAATGAGAACAAAGGATCAAGGAGCCATGTCCGGATTTCGCGACGGCCGCCTGGCGGCGCTCAAGGCGAAGATCGCCGCCCTCGAAGCGGGCGGACGGGCGGACTCTGAATCCCTGCCGTTCGGGACGCCCCAGATCGACGACTGTTTTCTGGGCGGCGGCCTGGCTCTGGGCCAATGGCACGAGTTCACCGGGGCCGGGATGGAGGTCGAGACCGCCGCCTCGCCGGCCGCCTTCGCCGCGCTGGTCGCCGCCCCGCTCGCCCAGCGTGGCGAGGCGGTCTGGGTGTTGCGCCGCGACGACCTATTCGCGCCGGGCTTGGCGGGCCTCGGCTTTCCAGCCGAGCGGCTGATCCAGGTCTGCGCCCGTGACGAGGCCGAGGCCCTGGCCATCGCCGAGGACGCCCTGGCCAGCGTCGGCGTCGCCGCGGTCTTCGCCGAGGTGGAGGCCGTCGACCTCACCGCCGGACGGCGGCTGCAGCTGGCCTGCGAAAAGCGTGGGTCCACCGGCTTCGTGATCCGCCGCCGGCCCTATGGCGGGCAAGAGCGGAGAACCGCCTCCGGCTCGGCGGCGGCCACCCGCTGGAAGATCGCCCCGGCGGCCAGCCAGCCTGGCCCCGGGGAATTTGGCCTCGGCCCGCCGCGCTGGCGGGTCGAGCTGGAACGCTGCCGGGGCGGCCGCACCGGCGCCTGGCTGATGGAGGCCCAAACCGCATTCACCTGGGAGGCCGGACATGGCCCGCATCCTCTGCGCCTGGTCGCCGAACTGGGCGATCGCCAACTGGCGCCGGCGGAACCCGTCAGACTCTCCGCCTGAGCCCTTCGGCCTGATCGAAACCGTCAATGGCGCGCGCCGGCTGGCGGCGGTGGACAAGGCCGCGCGCGCCGCGGGGCTGCGCGCCGGTCAGAAGGCGACCGACGCCATGGCCCTGGTCCCGGGTCTCGTCACCGCCGAGGCCGAGCCGGAGGCCGACGCCGCCGCCCTCACCGCCCTGGTCGACTGGGCGGTGCGTTATTCCCCCGCCGTGGCGCCCGATGCGCCGGACGGCCTCTTCCTCGACATCGCCGGGGTCTCGCACCTGTGGGGGGGGGAGGCGCAGCTGGTGGCCGACTTCCGGGCCCGGCTGGCCGCCAACGGCCTGCATTTCCGCTGCGCCGTCGCCGACACGCCCGGCGCGGCCTGGGCCCTGGCCCACCATGGCAAGGGCGCGGAGATCATCGCGCCGCCGAACGGCCAGGCCGACCTGCTGGCCTATCTGCCGCCCGCCGCCCTGCGGCTGGAGCCGCAGGCCACCGCCCAGATGGAGCGGCTGGGCCTGCGCCTGCTGTTCCAGATCATCGGCTTGCCGCGCGCGCCGCTGGCCCGCCGGTTCGGCAAGCAGACCCTGATCCGGCTGGACCAGGCCATGGGCCGCGCCGACGAAGCCCTGACCTTCCGCCGCCCGCCGCATCCCTGGTTCGCGCGGCTGGCCTTCTTCGAGCCGATCAGCGCGCTGGAGGACCTGCAGCGGGTCAGCTTCGATGTCGCCGCCAAGCTCTGCGCCCGGCTGGAGCGCGAGGGGCATGGCGCCAAGCGCTTCGTCATCGCCTTCCACCGGGTGGACGGAAAGGCCTTTCCCCTGACCATCGGCCTGTCGCTGGCCGGCCGCGATCCAGTCCGCATCGCCAAGCTGCTCGCCCCCAAGCTGGAGACCATCGACCCCGGCTTTGGGATCGACGTGGTGACCCTGGAGGCCGAGGCGGTAGAGCCGGTGTCCGGCCGCCAGGTCCGGCTCGACACCAGCACCGAGGCGGCGGTCGAGGACGGCCTCGCCCCCCTGGTCGACCGCCTGACCAACCGGCTGGGCGAGGGCCGGGTCTGGAAAGCCGTGCCGGTGGCGAGCCACGTCCCCGAACAGTCGAGCCGCCATGCCGCCCCGCTGAAGCCGGCGACGAGCGGCGGCTGGAACCCCGAGGCGCCGCGTCCCCTGCGCCTGTTCCGCCAGCCCGAGCCGCTGGAGAACGTCATGGCCCTGACGCCGGATGACCCGCCGCGCCAGTTCCAGTGGCGCAAGCGCGTCCACCGCGTCCTCCAGGCCGAGGGCCCCGAGCGCATCGGCGCCGAATGGTGGCGGGCCGACATCGACACGATCAGCGTCAGCCACGTGCGCGACTACTACCGGGTCGAGGACCAGGAGGGCGCGCGCTTCTGGGTGTTCCGCGAAGGCCTCTACAGCGCCGGCGCCGAAGCCCGCTGGTGGCTGCACGGGGTGTTCGGATGAGGCGCTCGCCCCCTCAGTCAGTTTCACTGACAGCTCCCCCAAGAGGGGAGCATCCAAGACGTTCCAGATCCTCCCCCTCTGGGGGAGGTGGCGCGCGCAGCGCGACGGAGGGGGCTCGGGCGTCGTCATGACCCGCTACGCCGAACTCCAGACCACCACCAATTTCTCGTTCCTGCGCGGCGCCTCGCACCCGCATGAGTTGGTGACCGAAGCCGGCGTCCTGGGCATGGCGGCCATCGGGATCACCGACCGCAATTCGCTGGCCGGGGTGGTCCGGGCCTGGTCTCAGATGCGGAAGCTGAGAGGGACGCCGCTGGCGGTGAAAACCTTGACCGGCTGCCGCCTGGACTTCGCCGACGGCACGCCGTCGCTGCTCTGCTACCCCTCCGACCGCGAGGCCTATGGCCGCCTAACCCGCCTGCTGACCGTGGGCCAGCTTCGTTCGGAGAAGGGCGAGTGCGACCTGCGCTGGGCCGATTTCACTGAACATTCCGAGGGTCAGCTCATCCTCGTCGTCCCACCGGCCAAGCTGGATGAAGACTTCGAGCGCCGGCTCACCCAAATCGCCGGCGACCTGCGCGGCGACGTCTGGCTGGCGGCGTCGCGGCCCTATGGCGCGCGCGATCTGCATCGGTTCTCGCGGCTGGCGGCGCTGGCGCAGTCCGCCGGCGCGCCGATGGTCGCCACCAACGACGTGCTCTATCACCGCCCCGACCGCCGGAACCTGCAGGACGTGCTGACCTGCATCCGCGAGACCTGCACTATCCACGACGCCGGCCTGCGGCTAGAGGCCAATGGCGAGCGGCATCTGAAATCACCCGCCGAGATGGACCGGCTCTTCACCCGGTTTCCCGGCGCGGTCGAACGCAGCGCCGAGATCGCCCAGCGGGTCGAGTTCGACCTTGGGCAGCTTAAGTACGAATATCCCGATGAGCCGGTGCCGCCCGGCAAGACCGCGATCCAGCACCTGCGCGACCTGACCTGGGAAGGCGCGGAGTGGCGTTTCGAAAAAGGGATGGGCGAGAAGGAGCGGCGGACGATCCAGCACGAACTCGACCTGATCGAGAAGCTGGGCTTCGCCAACTATTTCCTCACCGTCCACGACATCGTCCGGTGGGCGCGGGGCCAGGAGATCCTCTGCCAAGGCCGGGGATCGGCGGCCAATTCCTGCGTCTGTTTCTGCCTGGGGGTGACGGCCGTTGATCCGACCAAGGACGACCAGGACCTGCTGTTCTCCCGCTTCATCTCCGAGAAACGCGGCGAGCCGCCGGACATCGATGTCGACTTCGAGCACGCCCGCCGCGAGGAGGTGATGCAGTACGTCTATCGCCGCTATGGCCGTGATCGCGCCGCCATCGTGGCGACCGTCATCCACTACCGGCCGCGCATGGCGATCCGCCAAGTGGGCAAGGCGCTGGGCCTGACCGATGACGTCACCGCCGCGCTCGCCGACACCATCTGGGGAAGCTGGGGCGAGGAGGTGCCCGACAGCTATGTGACCCAGGCGGGGCTCGACCCGACCAATCCCGAGATTCGCCGGGCGGTGCGCCTGGCCACCGAACTGCTGAAGTTCCCCCGCCACCTCTCCCAGCACGTGGGCGGCTATGTCCTGACCCAGAGGCGGCTGGACGAGACCGTGCCGATCGGCAACGCCGCCATGAAGGACCGCACCTTCATCGAGTGGGACAAGGACGACATCGACGCCATCGGCCTGATGAAGGTCGACATCCTGGCGCTGGGCATGCTGACGGCGCTGAAGAAGAGCTTCGACATGATCCCGCAGGACGACCCCACGGTGGGGCGCAAGATCACCGATATCGCCCACATTCCGCAGGAGGAAAAGGGCGTCTACGACATGCTCTGCAAGGCCGATTCCGTGGGCGTCTTCCAGGTCGAGAGCCGCGCCCAGATGTCGATGCTGCCCCGGCTGCAGCCGCGGAAATTCTACGACCTGGTGGTCGAGGTGGCGATCGTGCGCCCGGGGCCGATCCAGGGCGACATGGTCCATCCCTACCTACAGCGGCGGAACAATCGCGACCTGATCGACTATCCGCGTCCTGGCCCTGAGCATCCTCAAGACGAGTTGGAGGGCATCCTCGGCAAGACCTTCGGCGTGCCGCTGTTCCAGGAGCAGGCCATGCGGATCGCCATCGAGGCGGCGAAGTTCACCGACGACGACGCCGATGGACTGCGCCGCTCCATGGCCACCTTCCGCCACCTGGGCAATGTTGGGGACTACGAGACCAAGTTCCTGGAGGGGATGAAGGGGCGCGGCTACGATCCGGAATTCGTCGAGCGCTGCTTCAAGCAGATCGAGGGCTTCGGCTCCTACGGCTTCCCGGAGAGCCACGCGATCAGTTTCGCCCTGCTGGTCTACGCCTCGGCCTGGGTGAAGTGGCGCTGGCCGGACGCCTTCCTGGCGTCGTTGCTCAACAGCCAGCCGATGGGGTTCTACCAGCCGGCCCAACTGGTCCGTGACGCCCGACAGCATGGGGTGGAGGTGCGCGGCCCCGACGTGCTGGCCAGCGACTGGGACTGCACCCTGGAGACCGCGACCAAGGAAGATCGGCTGCGCGCGGTGCGCCTGGGCCTGCGGCAGATCAAGGGGTTCAGCGAGGAGGAAGCGGGGCGCCTGGTCGCGGCCCGCAAGGACGGCGTGCGCAGCATCGATGACTTCGCGGTCCGCGCGGGCCTGTCGCGTCGCTCGCTGGAACTGCTGGCCGAGGCCGACGCCTTCGCCTCCCTCGGCTTGACCCGGCGCCAGGCGCTGTGGGCGGTGAAGGGGCTGGCCGACGAGACGAACAGCCTGAAGACCGCGCCGCTGCTGGCGGCCATGGGTGTGGTCGAGCATCAGGTGGAGCTGCCGTTGATGAACCTGCCGCAGGAGGTGACCGAGGACTACCGGACCACCAGCCTGTCGCTAAAGGCCCATCCGGTCGGCTTCTTCCGCGAGAGCTTGAAGAGCCTCGGCGCCGTTCCGGCCCGCGAGCTGGCGCACATGCGCGACCGCAAGCTGGTCAGCGTCGGCGGGCTGGTGCTGGTGCGCCAGCGGCCGGGCACCGCCAAGGGCGTCACCTTCCTGACCCTAGAGGACGAGACCGGCATCGCCAACATCGTGGTCTGGAAGGACGCCTTCGACGCCAATCGCAAGCTGGTCATGACCTCCTCGTTCCTGGTGGTCCACGGCCAGATCCAGAGCGAGAGCAACGTCGTCCACGTGGTCGCCCGCCGCTTCACCGATCTCTCGCACCGGCTGTCGGAAATGAAGGAGGAGGACGGCCCGGCCCCGCGCATCCACAACCGGGTCACCGGCGCCCTGGTCCGCAGCCGCGATTTCCACTGACCCGCCTTGATCATGTAGAGTGGGGCCCAAGAAACCCTGACAGGGAGGACGCCATGTCCGCCGCAGTTCAGCTTCTCGTCGGCACCCGCAAGGGCGCCTGGATTTACCGCAGCGACGCCGAGCGCAAGACCTGGTCGGTCCAAGGACCGATCTTCCTAGGTCACATCGTCAACCATCTGGTGCTCGATCCGCGCGACGGGAAGACGCTGCTGATGGCGGCCTCCACCGGACACCTCGGCCCCACCATCTTCCGCTCGACCGATGGCGGGGAAACCTGGGCGGAGGCCCAGCAGCCGCCGGCCTTCCCCAAGGCGCCGACCAACGGCGAGGCCCCGGCCCGCGCGGTCGATCACAGCTTCTGGCTGGAGCCCGGCCACGCCAGCGAGCCGGGGGTCTGGTGGGCGGGCACCTCGCCGCCCGGTCTGTTCCGCAGCGCCGACGGCGGCGCGACCTGGGACAGCGTCGCCGGCTTCAACGACCACCCGATGTACTGGAACTGGTGCCCGGCCGACGGCGGCACGCCGGACGGGGCGCTGCTCAACCAGATCCAGATCGACCCGCGCGACGCCGCGCACATGTACATCGCCACCTCGACCGGCGGGGTGTTCGAGAGCCGCGATCAGGGCGCCAGCTGGGCGCCGCTGAACCAGGGGGTCGAGGCCAATTTCATGCCCGATCCCTATCCGGAATATGGCCAGGACGCCCACTACATCGCCCTGGCCCCGACCATGCCCGACCGGATCTGGCAGCAGAACCATTGCGGCATCTACCGGTTGGACCGGCCGGGCGAGCGCTGGAACCGGATCGGCCAGGCCATGCCCGCCGAGGTTGGCGACATCGGCTTCACCATCATCCCCCACCCCCGGGAGGCCGACACCGCCTGGGTCTTCCCAATGGACGGCACCGAGGTCTGGCCACGCACCAGTCCAGGCGGCAAGCCGGCCGTCTACCGGACCCGCGACGCCGGCGCGAACTGGGAGCGGCAGGACACCGGCTTCCCGACGCAGCAGGGCTGGTTCACGGTCAAGCGCCAGGCCTTCTGCGCCGACCAGGCCGCGCCGCTCGGCCTCTATCTGGGCGCCACCAACGGCGAGGTCTGGATGAGCGACGACGAGGGCGGGTCATGGCGGACCATCGCCCAGCACCTGCCGGAGATCTATTCGGTGGTGGCGGCGCCGCTCTGATGGTCCAGGTCTTCATCCCCTCGCAGCTCACCTCCTACACCGAGGGGGTCAGCCGGCTAGAGGCGGCCGGCGACAGCATCGCCCGCGTGCTGGAGGATCTCGACGCCCGGTTTCCGGGACTGAAGTTCCGGGTGGTGGACGAGCAGGACCGCATCCGCCGCCACATGCGCATCTTCCGCAACGGCGACCGCGCGCAGGACCTCGCGCTCGCGGTCGGCGACCACGACGAGGTGCTGATCTTCGGGGCGCTGTCGGGAGGCTAAAGCACCGACTGCGACCAAATGTCCGCCGCTGATCGAGGCCGCGTTTACACCCGATTAGCCGCCCCGATGCGAGGCCCCGCCGCGATTTCGCGCACGATCCACGCTGCGCGGCGAGAGAGAGCCATGAGCGCCGAAGTTCGTTTCCCCACCCGCACCATCGCCCTGGTCCTGGCGGTTTCCGCCTGCCTCATCGGTTGGCTCATCTGGACCGGCGAGAACATCGGCGGAAAGCTGACGGGCGCCAGCGAGCGCGCCACGGCCGGCGCGCAGGTGTTGGGCGAAATGGCGCGACTGGACGAAGCCCTAACTGGCTCGGCCCGGCTGGCCGCCGCCACCGGCGAGCCGAAGTGGAAGGCCCGCTATGACCAGCTCTCGCCGCAGTTCGACAAGGCGGTCGCCACGGCCCAGGCCCTGGCCAGCCCCGCCCTTCGCGACCAGTACAAGAGCACGACGGACGCCGCGAACGCGGCTTTGTTGAAGCTGGAAGGCGAAGCTTTGGCCGCGGCGACCCCGGCCGACGCCCAGGCGATCCTGGACGGCGCCGACTACACCCGGGCCAAGCAGATCAATCTTTCCGGCGGCGAGACCTTCGCCAAGGGTCTGCAGGCCGAAACCGCCGCCGTCGTCGCCTCCGCACGCGCCGCCCAGCACCAGTCTCTGATGCTCACCCTGGCCGGCTCGGTGCTGATGGCCGGCGGCTGGTTCGTCCTGATCCGCACCCTGCTCACCTGGCGCCGCAATCTCGATCAGGCCCAACGCGAACACGAGAGCCAAGTCGCGGCGCAGCGCGAGCTGGAGACCAAGCTGGCCGACGAACAACGCGCCGCCGCGCAGGAGCGTGAACGGGTCGCCGAGGCCAAGCGCGTCGCCGACATGAAGGCCGCCGCCGAACAGCAGGCGGTGGTCGGCGCCCTGGCCCAGGGCCTCTCGAACCTGTCGGCCGGCGACCTCACCTTCCGGCTCAACACCGCCTTCGCGGCCGAGTACGAGAAGCTGCGGGCCGACTTCAACGCCGCCGTGGCCAAGCTGCAATCGACCATGGGCGGGATCGCCGGCGCCTCCAACGGCATCCGCTCGGGGACCCACGAGATCAGCCAGGCCTCAAACGATCTGGCCCGCCGCACCGAGCAACAGGCCGCCAGCCTGGAAGAAACCGCAGCGGCCCTGGATCAGATCACCGCCACTGTGCGCCAGACCGCCGCCGGCGCCGAACGGGCGCGGCAATCCATGGCCTCCACCCAGACCGACGCCGAACACGGCGGCGACGTCGTCACCCGGGCGGTCAACGCCATGGGCGCCATCGAGGCCTCCTCTGGCGAAATCGCCAAGATCATCAGCGTCATCGACGAAATCGCGTTCCAGACCAATCTGCTGGCGCTGAACGCCGGCGTCGAGGCGGCGCGGGCCGGCGAGTTCGGCCGTGGCTTCGCGGTGGTCGCCTCCGAGGTCCGGGCCCTGGCCCAGCGCTCGGCCGAGGCGGCGCGCGAGATCAAGGCGCTGATCTCGACCTCCAGCGAACAGGTCGGGCTGGGCGTCGGCCTGGTGGCGCAGACCGGCGAGGCCCTGAAGCGGATCGTCGTCCAGGTGACCGAGGTCAACAGCGTGATCGCCACCATCGCCGCCTCGGCCAAGGAGCAGGCCACCGGCCTGGCCGAGGTCAATGTCGCGGTCAATCAGATGGACCAGGTGACCCAGCAGAACGCCGCCATGGTCGAGGAGGCCACCGCCGCCGCCAACGGCCTGGCCGGCGAGACCGGCGAACTGGCCCGCATGATCGGAGAATTCCGCACCGGCGCGGTCGAGACCGAACGCCGCGTCGCCAGGGCGGCCTAACCTTCGGGCAGGATCTCGTCGGGCTCCGGCGTCACCGGAAAACGGACGGCGGCGATCTCGTCGTGGCCGGCCATCCAGGCCTTGGCCACGCGATGGCCGCCGTCCATCAACCGGCCTTGCGCGCAAAGGATGACGGGATAGGCGGGGTCGGCCTGGGCGATCCGCTGCGCATGCTTGGCGACTTCGCGGATGGTCGGGACGTGGCGTCCAACGAACCAGCAGTCCTGCTCGAATTCAGGAATATCAGCGAGCTTCACCGAGATCACCGGAAGCTCGGCGGCCAGGGCCCAAAGCCGCTGCGTCCACCAAAGTCCGCGCCCGCCATCGATGGAGCGCGTGTACTTGTCAGCCATGAATAGGCCCTCCCTCCCCGCAGAATTGCTACGGGAAGGGAGGGCGTAAAGTCCTAGAACCGCAGGGTGCGGGCTTCCTTCACGTGCGGCAGGGCGCGGATCTTGCCGACCAACTCGTCGGCCGGATCCTGGTCCACGCCGACCAGGGCGATGGCGTCCTCGCCGGCCGAGACGCGGCCGAGGTTGAAGGTGGCGATGTTGACGCCCTCTTCAGCCAGCAGAGCGCCCAGCGCGCCGATGAAGCCCGGCTTATCCAGGTTATTCACATAGAGCATGGTGGAGGCGAACGGGGCGTCCAGGTCCATGCCCTTGACCTCGATCACGCGCGGCGCGCCGGCCATGACCGTGCCCGCGAACGAACGCTTGCCCAGCGCCGTGGTGACGGTGATCCGCACCAGGCTGTCATAGATCGGGCTGTCGTCCTGCTTGCTCTCCGACACCGTGATGCCGCGTTCCTTGGCCACGGCCGGAGCCGAGACCATGTTCACTTCGGCCAGCATCGGACGCAGCACGCCGGCCAGGGCGGCGGCGGTCAGCGGACGGGTGTTGAGGTTGGCGACCTCGCCCTCATAGGCGATGTCGACGGCCTTGACCTCGACGTCGACCATCTGGCCGGCGAAGGCGCCCAGGCGCTCGGCCAGAGCCACGAAGGGCTTCAGCTTCGGCGCTTCGTCGGCGGTGACCGACGGGCTGTTGAGGGCGTTGGAGACCGCGCCGGTGAGCAGGTAGTCGCTCATCTGCTCGGCCACCTGCAGGGCGACGTTTTCCTGCGCTTCCATGGTGGACGCGCCCAGGTGCGGGGTGGCGATGAAGTTCTCGGCGCCGAACAGCACGTTGTCCTTGGCCGGCTCCTCGACGAACACGTCGAAGGCCGCGCCGCCGATGTGACCGTCGTCCAGGCCCTTGCGCAGGGCCGCTTCGTCGACCAGGCCGCCGCGGGCGCAGTTGACGATCAGCACGCCCTTCTTGGTCTTGGCCAGGTTCTCGGCCGACAGGATGTTGCGGGTCTTGTCGGTGAGCGGGGTGTGCAGGGTGATGACGTCGGCGCGGGCCAGCAGCTCTTCCAGCTCGACCTTCTCGACGCCGATCTCGACGGCGCGTTCAGCCGACAGGAAGGGGTCGTAGGCGACGACCTTCATCTTCAGGCCGTTGGCGCGGTCGGCGACGATGCCGCCGATGTTGCCGGCGCCGATCAGACCCAGGGTCTTGGCGTAGAGCTCCACGCCCATGAAGCGGTTCTTCTCCCACTTGCCGGCCTGGGTCGAAACGTCGGCGGCGGGCAACTGGCGGGCCAGGGCGAACATCATGGCGATGGCGTGTTCGGCGGTGGTGATCGAGTTGCCGAACGGGGTGTTCATCACCACGATCCCCTTGGAGGTCGCGGCGGGGATGTCGACATTGTCCACGCCGATGCCGGCGCGGCCGATGACCTTCAGGTTCGGGGCGGCGGCGATCACGTCCTTGTCGGCCTTGGTGGCCGAGCGGACGGCCAGGCCGTCGTAGTCGTTGATGATCTTGAGCAGCTCTTCCTTGGAGAGGCCGGTCTTCACATCAACGTCGACGCCACGTTGCTTGAAGATGTCGATGGCGGCGGGGCTGAGCTTGTCGGCGATCAGTACGCGGGGCATGGGCGGGTGTCCTTACGGATAGAGGGATATGCGTCCTCGGCCACGCGGTTCTTGGGCGTGGAGGCGCGAGGACGCGAAAGGTGTTTAGGCGGCTTGGAGCGCTTCGAGGGTCGAGGCGAAGGCCCAGTCGAGCCAAGGCGTCAGGGCCTCGAGGTCGGAGGTTTCGACCGTGGCGCCGCACCAGATCCGCAGACCGGCCGGGGCGTCGCGATAGCCGCCGATGTCCAGGGCCGCGCCTTCCTTTTCGAGGGCGCCGGCCAGCTTCTTGGCGAAGTCGGCCTGGGCGTCGTCGGACAGGGCGGTGATGCGGGCGTCGACCACCTTCAGGCAGACCGAGGTGTTGGAGCGCGAGGCCGGATCAGCGGCCAGGAAGTCCACCCAGTCGGTCTTTTCCACCCAGGCGGCGAGGGCCGCGAGGTTGGAGTCGGCGCGGCGCTGCATTTCGACCAGGCCGCCGATCGAGGCGCCCCACTTCAGCGCGTCGATGGCGTCTTCCACGCACAGCATGGAGGGCGTGTTGATGGTGGCGCCTTCGAAGATGTCCTTGGCGATCTTGCCGGCCTTGGTCATCCGGAAGAGCTTGGGCATCGGCCAGGCCGGAGTGTAGCTCTCGAGCCGTTCGACCGCGCGGGGCGACAGGATCAGCACGCCGTGCGCGCCTTCGCCGCCCAGCGCCTTCTGCCAGGAGAAGGTCACGACATCGAGCTTCGTCCAGTCCAGGTCCTGGGCGAAGGCGGCGCTGGTGGCGTCGCAGATGGTGATGCCTTCACGGTCGGCCGAGATGAAGTCGGCGTTCGGGACGCGGACGCCCGAGGTGGTGCCGTTCCAGGTGAAGACCAGGTCGGCGTCGGGGCGGACCTTGCTGAGGTCCGGCAGCTCGCCATACGGCGCGTCCAGGACTTCGGCGGGAAGCTTCAATTGCTTGACGACGTCCGTAACCCAATCCTTGCCGAAGCTCTCGAAGGCGAGCAACTGCACGGGCCTCGGGCCCAGCATCGACCACAGGGCCATCTCGACGGCGCCGGTGTCGGAACCGGGCACGATGCCGATCAGGAAGTCGTCGGGAACCTCCAGCACCTGGCGGGTGCGGTCGATCGCCTCTTGCAGGCGCGCCTTGCCCGGCTTGGAGCGGTGCGAGCGGCCAAGGACCGCGTTCTGGAGATTTTGGGGGTTCCATCCGGGGCGCTTGGCGCACGGGCCGGAAGAGAACTCGGGGCGCGCCGGACGCATTGCCGGCTTGGCGAGGGTCGTCATGTCGATGTCTCCCATCCTTACAGATGAGCAGCACCCCGTTGGGGGGGTGTGGCCCGCGGCGGAGAAACTCCGGTTTCGACCTGAGTGCAAGCGAAAGTTTTTGAGGTCCGTGCGGCCGAGCTGGGCCGCGGTCGGCAAGGCGACCCGCCAGCCGGGCGGCGCCCACGGGCCGGCTGAAGCCTTAGGCGGCGGCCTTCCGAGCCTTGATGCGCTGGCGCCAGCCGACGATCGTGCCGAGGGCCAGGCAGGCGCTAATGCCCAGGAAATTCATGTTGTTGATCTTGATATGCAGCAGGTCCACGGGCCGCGCCGTCACCATGTAGAAGGCATGCAGGCTGAACTGCGCCGCGTAGAGCAGCATCGCGCCGCCGAGCCAGAAGCTGGCATAGCGCACGGCGATCACCAGCAGGCCGAGCGCGGTCAGACCATCCAGGGTGAGCCGGGCGACCTGTTCGAACGACTCCGGCAGGAGCAGCCCGCTGAGAATGGAGAGAATAAGATTGCCGCCGACCATTGCGCCGCCCAGCCGTTCGGCCGGGCCGCCCTTCCAGAGGGCGAACAGCGAGATCCCCATGGTGGAGACCGTCAGGAGAATTACGATCGGTGCAATCTGCATAATCTTACGCCCCTAACTCTCATTAGGGGCGCAGGACCAGTTAAACTATTGCAACCAAGGCGGCCTTAGCCGACTTCGCGCATCGTCGTGGCTTCGGTCTTGGCGAGGAAGGCCGGCTTGTTCATGTAGCCGAGCTTCGTGCGAATACCGAGGCGCAGCTGGGCTTCCGCCAGCTCGCCATGCACGCCGACCATGGCGGTCCGGGCTTCTCCCAGCGCCTTGATGGCTTCAACCATCTTCACCTGCACATCGTCCGCGAAGACGAGCGAGGCGTTCACCTCAGTGCGGGCCTTGAGCATATCCGCAAGCAGTTCGGTGGCTTCAACCATGGCTTGGTCAACAGCCGCTTCCGTCGAAAACAACTTGGCCGCGACGCGTTGCGCGACAAACACCTTTTCCATGGGAACCCTCCGAGGAAACTAACTTAACGGCTGTTAAGGTAAACCAGAGGTTAAATTCTACCTAGGAGATTCATATCGCGTTAACCACGATTTTATCGCCTACGGGTTGAGCCCGTGTCTTTTGGGCAACACTTTCGCGTATCCAGGGAGTCCGATGGAAGCGAACCGTTAGTAGAATTGGCCTAGATGGAGTGCTCGACGGGAATTCGGGCGCCTATGACAGACCAGCCTCCCAAGACCGGAGCCGCTCGCCACGCGACCTTCCATGCGCGGGTCGCCGGCGTTGCGCTGATCACCACGATCGTGGTGCTGGTCGCCGCCTGCCTGACGTTCATGCTGCAGCAGTGGGCGGTCGCCCGCGAACAGAACCACCAGGCGCACATGGCGCTGTCGGGCATCACGGCAGGTTTGTCGTCGCCCGGCCTGGTGAGCGGAGACGCCGCCGCGGCAAGGGCCGCCATTGCTACGCTGTCCAACGACGGCAGCGTCACCGAGGCGCGGCTGCTGGACGCCAAGGGCAAGACGATCGGCGCCTATACGCGCAAGAGCCCGGCCACCACCGCCGAACTGGATACGATCCACACGCCGGTCATGTCCGATGGGGTCAAGGTCGGCGACCTGGCCATGACCTTTGAGACCCCGGCCCTGACCGCCCTGCTCCCGCAGTTCATCGCCCTGACCGGCGCGCTGTTCTTCGGCGGCGTCGGCGTGGCCCTGTTCCTGGCGCGAGGACTCGCCTCACGGGTGATCGCCCCCGTGCTCAAACTGTCCGACGCCATGCGCGACGTCGCCGCCAGCGGCAGCTTCGCGCGCGTTGAGGTTGAAGCCGACGACGCCCTGTTCCGTAGCCTGACCGACAGCTTCAACCACCTTTTGGCGAAGTTGGGCGAGCGCGAGCAGGCGCTTCAGCGCACCCTGCGCGAGTTGGTCGAGGCGCGCGACGCCGCCAACGCCGCCAATGTGCTGAAATCCCAGTTCCTGGCCAATATGAGCCACGAGATCCGCACGCCGCTGAACGGCGTCTTGGCCATGGCCGAGGTCATGTCGATGAGCGACCTGGCGCCGGTGCAGCGCGAACGCCTGGACGTCATCCGTCAGTCGGGCGGCCTGCTGCTGGCCGTGCTGAACGACGTGCTGGATCTGTCGAAGATCGAGGCCGGGAAGCTGGCCCTGCTGGTCGACGATTTCGACCTCGAGGCGGCGATCGCCCCGACCTGCGAGAGCTTCTCGGTGATCGCCGACGCCAAGAACCTGGATCTCAAGATCGAGGTGGCCGAGGCCGCTCGCGGCGCCTGGCGCGGCGACGCCGACCGCATCCGCCAGATCGTCGGCAACCTGCTCTCCAACGCCGTGAAATTCACCCTGCAGGGCGAGGTTTCCGCCAGCTTCGACGTGGTGTCCGACAGCGGCGCGCTGCGGCTCACCGTGCGCGACTCCGGGGTCGGGATCGCGGTCGAGAAGCAGGCCAGCCTGTTCGAGAAATTCACCCAGGCCGACAATTCCGCCACCCGCCGGTTCGGCGGCACGGGCCTGGGCCTGGCCATCTGCCGCGAGCTGACCCAGATGATGGGCGGGGTGATCAGCGTCGAGAGCCACGAGGGCCGCGGTTCGGTCTTCACCGTCGAGCTGCCGCTGGAACGCGGCGTCCTGGCGCCCCAGGCGATCGCCCAGCCGCAAGCCGCCGAGGAAACCGACGAAAGCGCCCTGCGCCTGCTGGCCGCCGAGGACAATCCGACCAACCAACAGGTCCTGGCCGCGGTCATGGGCTCGCTGGGCATCGAGATCGACATCGTCCCCAACGGCAAGGCCGCGTTCGAGGCCTGGCGCGACGGGTCCTACGACCTGATCCTGATGGACATCCAGATGCCGGTGATGGACGGCATCGACTCCGCCCGCGCCATCCGCACCGCCGAGCGCGAGAACAGCCGGTTCCGCACGCCGATCATCGCCCTGACCGCCAACGCCCTATCCCATCAGGTCGAGGAATACCTCGCCGCCGGCATGGATGGTCACGTGGCCAAGCCGATCGAGATCGCCAAGCTCTATGAGGCGATCAGCCGGGCCCTGACCGAGGCCGCCACGGTCGGCGCCGCCGCGTCGGACGCCACCGCCGCCGCCTGAACCTGAACGCCAGGCAACAGCCGGCTCAGGTCTGTTTCAGGTCTCCCATGGTCTCCTGACGCTCACGTCGCCGCCTTGCGACGCCGACGTCCACAGGAGGACCACGATGAAAAAGCTAGTTCTTGCTCTGACCGCGGCCTCCGCCCTCGCCGCAGCAGCGGTTCCCGCCGCCGCTCAGCCCTATGGCGGATGGCCAGATCGCTACGACCGCTATGATCGTTACGACCGCTATGATCGCGACGACCGTGGCGACCGTGGCGACCGCTTTGCCGATCGCCTGGAATGGCGGATCGACCGCGCGGCGCAGCGCGGCCAGATCGATTGGCGCTACGCCGCTGAACTGAAAAGGCAGGTACGCTCGGCCGAGCACCAAGCCTACCGCTACCGGGCCGACGGCCGCTACACGCCGGGCGAACGCGCCATCGTTCAAGCGCGCCTGGCCAGGGTGGCCGACCGCCTCGACCGGGCGAGCCGCGACTACGGCTATGGATACGGTTACGACAACTATCGCCGCTAACGCCCGACCCTCGCTTGCCGAACGCCCCCGCCCGATGCGGGGGCGTTTTTCGTTTCAGATCAGGGCCCGGCCCGATGAACCGAAAACAACGACCGGCTCAGAAAGCCGACAGGGCCGATGTGGTTCTCTCCTCCTCAAGCCGGCCCAGACCGATACCGCCCAACAGCGGCGGCAGGGGCCAGAAGACCGAGGAGAAGACCATGAAGAAGACCCTGACCATTCTCGCCGCCACCGCTGCGTCCTTCCTGGCCCTGTCCGCCGGCGCCGCCTCGGCTCAGTCCTGGGGCGCCGAGCGCCCGGCGCATGTCGACGCTCGCTACGACCAACGTGGCGACGCTCGTTATGACCAACGCGGCGACGCCCGTTACGACCAACGCGGCGACGCCCGTTACGACCAACGCGGTGATCGCGGCTGGATGAACATCAACCAGCGCCAGGAGCAGCTCGACCGCCGTATCGACCGCGGCGTCCGCAACGGCTCGATCACCCGCGGTGAAGCCTATCGCCTGCGCAACGAGTTCCAGACCATCGCCCGGCTGGAGCACCGTTATCGCGCCAACGGCCTGTCGGGCTGGGAGCGGGCCGATCTGGATCGCCGCTTCGACCGTCTCTCCGCGCAGATCCGCTGGGAGCGCAATGACGGCGACCGTTACGGCTCCGGCTACGGCAACGACTATCGCCGTTAAGGCCTGAGGTCCTCCGCCGGGATGGGAGAGCGTCCTGGCGGTGAGGGCGGGAAGGGAGCGGTCCTTGCGATCGCTCCCTTTTCGCATGCCGAGATGCTCAAGGCCGCCGCCTAGCCCGGCGTCACCACCGTCAGTTCGGGCCAGCGTCGCGTCGCGCTTTGCGCGGTTCGGAGGAAGCCGTTCGTCTGGCGGGTCGGGTTGGCCCGCAGGTAGAGGGAGAACAGGTCCTCCAGGCCGAAGGGGGCCAGGATGGTCAGGGCGTCATTCGGCTCCAACCGCACGCCCACGGAAAACGCCGTGCTGGTGAACCGGGTCAGGGCCTCGCCGCTGGAGGTCAGCGGCGCATAGGGCTCGGCGAACTTGTCCTCGAACCACAGGTGGACGCGGGCCTGGTTGCGGACCTCGACCATCTCCTTGAAGGGCGCGTCGAAGGCGGCGGCCACCCGGCGGATCACCACGTCCTCGGCCTCGTAGGAGGTGTCGGCGGGATCGAAATAGCCGAGATCGTAGTCCCGGATCCCATAGTCGGCGGGACGGCCGGTCAGGTGATTGAGCACCGGCTGATAGACCGCGCCGGAGAAGATCAGCCAGTCCGGCAGATCCAGTTCACGGGCCACGGCCAGCACATGCATGAGGCTCGGCGTCGCGCGGACAATGTCCTCCAGGCACAGCTTGAGATCCTTACTCATCGCACGCCCCTCAGCGGCCAGCCGTGGTCCAGCGGGCCATGGCCAGCGCCCAGGCCCGGCGCCTGGCGCATGGCCTCGTGCACATAGGCCCAGGCCCGCGCCACCGCATCCGGCAGCGCCAGCCCTTGGGCCAGGCCCGCCGCGCAGGCCGAGGCCAGGGTGCAGCCGGTGCCGTGGGTGTGGCGGGTATCGATGCGCTCACCTTCGAAGGTGGTCTCGCCGTCCCCGGTCATCAGCACGTCGACGACGCTCTGCCCATCGACATGTCCCCCCTTCATCAGCACCGCCGCCGCGCCCAGTTTCAGCAGAGCCTCGCCGGCTCGGCGCAGGTCGTCGGTGGTTTGGATGCTCAGCCCGGTCAGGGCCTCGGCCTCCGGCGCATTGGGCGTCAGCAGCCTGGCGCGCGGAATCAGCAGCGCGCGCACCGCGTCAATGGCGCTGGGCGCCAGCAGGTTGGAGCCGCCCTTGGCGACCATCACCGGATCGATCACCGCCGGCGTGGAGCGGGCGCTGTCGAGGATGCGAGCCACCGTCTCGACCATGGCGATATCGCCCAGCATGCCGGTCTTGATGGCGTCCGCGCCGATATCATCCAGCACGGCGCGGGCCTGGGCCTCCACGATCTCCAACGGGATCGGATGCACGCCGGTGACGCCCAGGGTGTTCTGCACGGTGATGGCGGTGATCGCGGTGGCGGCGTAGCCCCCCAGCATGGTCACCGTCTTGATGTCGGCCTGGATGCCCGCCCCGCCGCCGGAGTCGGAGCCGGCGATGATAAGGACGCGGCCTTTCGCTTCATTCATCCCTCGGAATTAACGCGGCGAGGCGGCAATTGCATCGGGATTTACGCGGCCATCCACGACCATGACTTCCCGTCCGGGGCGGCCCTGCTAAACCTGAACCCATGAAGATCGCACTCGTCACTGGCGCAGGCTCTGGAATCGGACACGCCGCCGCCCTCGCCCTCAGCGCCGCCGGATATCAACTCGCCCTGGTCGGCCGCCGCGCCGAGCGGCTGGAGGAAACCGCCGCCGCCGCGAGCGGCGAGACCCTGGTGCTGCCGGCCGACGTCTCCGACGCCGACCAGATCCAGGCGGTGTTCGAAGCCGTGCGCGCGCGGTTCGGGCGGCTGGACGTGCTTTTCAACAACGCCGGAACCGGGGCTCCGCCGGTCCCCCTGGAGGATCTGAGCCTGGAGGCCTGGAAGCGCGTGGTGGACGTCAACCTGACCGGCGCCTTCCTCTGCACCCAGAGCGCGTTCCGGCTGATGAAGGCCCAGGACCCGCGCGGCGGGCGGATCATCAACAACGGCTCGATCTCGGCCCATGCGCCGCGCCCGCGCTCGGTCGCCTACACCGCCACCAAGCATGCGATCACCGGCCTGACCCGCTCGACCTCGCTGGACGGCCGCGCCTACGACATCGCCTGCGGCCAGATCGACATCGGCAACGCCGCCACCGAGATGACCGCGCGGATGTCGGCGGGCGTGCCCCAGGCCGATGGGACGATGGCCGCCGAGCCGGTGATGGACGTCAAGGCCGTCGCCGACGCCGTGGTGTTCATGGCCGGCCTGCCGCTGGACGCCAATGTTCAGTTCATGACGGTGATGGCGACCAAGATGCCGTTCGTCGGGCGCGGCTGACGGCCTACTCCGCCGTCGCGACGGCGATCATTTCCGAACTGCCGGCGCTTAAGGCCCCGCCTTCCCAGTCGCCGAACCAATCGACGCGGCCGAAACCGGCGGCGCGAAGGCCCTGCTCGATCATCGCCCGCGGCGCAAACCGCAGGGTGCTGCGGCTCACCACCTCATCGCCCCCCGGCATGAAGCGATGGCGGGTCTGGAAGCGCACCTGCTCACCGTCGAGCGCCAGGACCTCGTGGCTGAGCCGCACCTGATTTCCGCCGCCCAGATCCAACACCTGCGAGGAGGCCTCGGGGGTCCAGCCGTCCCAGGCTCGGGCCTTCGGATTGCGGGTTTCGAACATGAAGCGCCCGCCGCGATCGAGGCGGGCCCGCACCTGATCAAACGTCTGGAGCATCGCTGCGTCGGTCAGCAGGCACTGAAACGCGTGTCCGGTCATGACCGCCACGTCGAACCGGCCTCGGAGCGCCTCGGCGTCGCCCAGCACCCAGGTCGGCAGATCGCCCCCCGGCCGGGCGCGCGCGACGTCCAGCATGGCGGCGGCCGGATCGACCCCGGTCACCGTGTGACCTTGCCGGGCCAGCCGCACGGCGAACACGCCGGTGCCGCACCCCAGGTCGACGATCTTGAGCGGCGCGGCGCCGATCCGCGCCTCATAGAAGCGATGGTCCGCGTCCCCACCGTTCAGGAGGTCATAGAGCGGTACGAGCCGAGGATCGGCGTAATGGAGATCGCTCATCGCGCGGTCTTGATCGCGTCCCAGACCCGCAGGGCCTGGACCGTCTGCGCGACATCGTGGACGCGCACGGCGGCGACACCGGCCTGGACACCCGCCAGGGCCGCGGCCAGGGAGCCCGGCAGGCGCTGCGTTGCGGACGCGGCCGGGTCGAGCATGGCGATGAAACTCTTGCGGCTGACCCCGAGCAGCACCGGGAAGCCCAGGCCGACCAGGCTCTCGAGGTTCGCGAGCAGGGCCAGGTTATGCTCCAGTCGCTTGCCGAAGCCGATGCCGGGATCGAGCCAGATCTTCTCGCGCGCCACGCCGGCGGCGATGGCGGCCTGCGCCCGGGACGCCAGATAGGCGTTCACCTGCGCGACCACGTCGTCATAGTGCGGCTGCGCCTGCATGGTGCGCGGCGCGCCCTGCATGTGCATCAGCATCACCTCGCAGCCGAGCTCGGCGGCGACCGACAGCGCGTCGGGCGAATGACTCAGGGCGGTGACGTCGTTCCAGATGTTCGCGCCCGCCGCGACCGCGGCCCTGGCGACGTCCGGCTTCATGGTGTCGATCGAGATCGGGATCGCGCTCTCTTCCCGGATCGCGGCGATCAGCGGGACGGCGCGGGCGATTTCGTCATGGGTCGACACCGGATCAGACCCCGGCCGCGTCGACTCCGCGCCGATGTCGAGGATGTCGGCGCCCTGGGCGATCAGCATCCGGGCGTGGGCGAGCGCGGCGTCCGGCGCCAGGAACCGCCCGCCGTCGGAGAAGCTGTCGGGCGTGACATTGACCACGCCCATGACCTTCACGCGGTTCGACATGACGATCCTTGAGGCTGACAGCAAAACGCCCTCCTGGCGCGGGGCCGGGAGGGCGTCAAGCTAGTGAGGCGTAAGGCCCTAGGCCAGTTCAGGACGCGGCGAGATCGGCACCGCCACCGAGGGGCCCGTGGACCGCTTGGAGTCGGCGTCGTCGCGGACCGGCGGAACACCCTTCAGCGCGTTGATGATCTCGTCGCCGCTGAGGGTCTCGTATTCGAGCAGGGCCTTGGCCAGCGTGTGCAGGTCTTCGAGCTTCTCGGTCAGGATCCGGCGGGCTTCGTCGAAGCCCTCCTGGACCAGGCGCTTGACCTCCTGGTCGATCAGCTTGGCGGTCTCTTCGGAGATGTTCTGGGTGCGCGACACTGAGTGGCCGAGGAAGACCTCGTCCTGGTTCTCGCCGTAGGACACCACGCCCAGCTTGTCGGAGAAGCCCCACTTGGTGACCATCGCCTTGGCCAGGCGGGTGGCCTGGTCGATGTCGGACGAGGCGCCCGAGGTGATCTTGTCCTTGCCAAAGATCAGCTCCTCGGCCATCCGGCCGCCCATGAGGATGGCCAGACGCGAGGTCATCTGCTCGTAGGACATGGAAAGCTGATCGCGTTCCGGCAGCTGCATGACCATGCCCAGGGCGCGGCCGCGCGGGATGATCGTGGCCTTGTGGACCGGATCGGTGGCGGGGACGTTGAGCGCGATCAGGGCGTGGCCGCCCTCGTGGTAGGCGGTCAGGCGCTTTTCGTCCTCGGTCATGGCCATGGACTTGCGCTCGGCGCCCATCATGACGCGATCCTTGGCGTCCTCGAAGTCGCGTTGGACGACCATGCGGCGGTTCTTGCGCGCAGCCATCAGGGCCGCTTCGTTGACCAGGTTGGCCAGGTCGGCGCCGGAGAAACCAGGGGTGCCGCGCGCGATGGTCTTGACCTCGACGTCAGCGGCCAGCGGCACGTTCTTCATGTGGACGCGCAGGATGCGCTCGCGCCCGCCGATGTCGGGATTGGACACCACGACCTGACGGTCGAAGCGGCCCGGACGCAGCAGGGCGGGGTCGAGCACGTCGGGACGGTTGGTCGAGGCGATGACGATGATCGCTTCCGACGGGTCGAAGCCGTCCATCTCGACCAGCAGCTGGTTGAGGGTCTGTTCGCGTTCGTCGTTACCGCCGCCAAGGCCCGCGCCACGATGGCGACCGACGGCGTCGATTTCGTCGATGAAGATGATGCAGGGGCTGTTCTTCTTGGCCTGCTCGAACATGTCGCGGACGCGGCTGGCGCCGACGCCGACGAACATTTCAACGAAGTCGGAACCCGAGATGTAGAAGAACGGCACACCCGCCTCGCCGGCGACGGCGCGGCCGAGCAGGGTCTTACCCGTACCGGGAGGGCCGACCATCAGGGCGCCCTTGGGGATCTTGCCGCCCAGACGCTGGAACTTCGACGGGTCCTTCAGGAAGTCGACGATTTCCGTCAGCTCTTCCTTGGCCTCGTCGACGCCGGCGACGTCGTCGAAGGTCACGCGGTTCTTGTTCTCGGTCATCATCTTGGCCTTGGACTTGCCAAAGCCCATGGCGCCGCGGGCGCCGCCCTGCATCTGACGCATGAAGAAGATCCAGACCCCGATCAGCAGCAGGATCGGCAGGCTGTTCAGGAACAGGCCCAGCAGCCCGCCGCCGGCGGACTTCACATTGATGTCCGCGCCCTGCGATTCCAGGCGCTTGATCAGGTCTTCCTGATTGCCGGGCGTCATAGCCGTGAACGACTTGCCCGCATTGTCCTTGATCTCGATGGCGGTGCCGCGAAGCGTCGCGGTCTTGACCTCACCGGCGTTCACCCGCTGCAGCAGCTGGGAATAGGAGATCTGGCCGGACGCGCCAGCCGCCTGACTGCCGCCGGTCATCATGCTGTACAGCCCGATGAGAACGACGACGATGACGCCCCAGATGGCGAGATTACGCAGGTTCATGACGCGCCTTCGTGAAAAATGTCTCTCAAAGCCCACTGTAGGTGGGCCTGCACCCCTGGACTAGCAAGCCTCGTGCCGCGCGACGGAACATCGCGGTTCGACGAACCTGCTTGGCCAAACATGCGAAAGGCCGCGCGGTTGCCCGCGCGGCCTTCGAAACTATAGCCTAAGGCCTTAATATTTACCGAGCCGGCTTCTTCGGCGCGGCGATCAGGCCTTCGCGCTGGGCGCGCTTGCGGGCCAGCTTGCGCGCACGGCGCACGGCTTCGGCCTTTTGACGAGCGCGCTTTTCGCTCGGCTTTTCGTAATGGACGTGCCGCTTCATTTCGCGGAACGAGCCTTCACGCTGCATTTTCTTCTTCAGCGCCTTGAGGGCCTGATCGACGTTGTTGTCGCGAACGAAAATCTGAACCAGGGTTCTCTCTCCTATTACCCGTTCCCGCTCGGCCATCCTGGTGTCAGGCGGCGGCGAACGGACAAAAGCCTTAAACCCGCTGACGCCAAAGCCATCGGGTTTGAGCGCGGCGGGATAGCAGAACCCTTCAGTGATGTCCACGGCGGACAGGCGCAAAAACGCTCGCTAAAATAAGGCATGGCGAACCAAACCGACTGGGCCGAGGCCACCGAGCAACAGGTGCTGGATGCAGCGCTGACCATCACCACCACCCAAGGGTGGACCTGGCCCGCCGTGCGCGCGGCCGGAAAGGCGGCGGGCCTGAGCGTGGCCGACACCGAACTGCTGCTGCCGCACGGGCCGGCCGACCTGGCCGCGCTGCTGTCGCGCCGGCACGACGCCAGGGCGCTGGCGGCCCTGCCCGATCCGGCGACTTTCAAGATCCGCGAGCGTATCCGCGCAGCGGTGGAGGCGCGGATCGACGCCGCCGCGGCCGACGAGGCCGCCGTGCGGCGCTGGTCCGGCTATCTGGCCCTGCCGCTCAACCTGGCGCTGGGCCTGAAACTGCTCTGGGAAAGCGCCGACGCCCTGTGGCGCTGGGCCGGCGACACCGCCACCGACGAGAACCACTATTCCAAGCGCGCCATCCTCTCGGGGATCCTGGCCACCGCCCTGGCGATCCGGCTGTCCTCGGGCCGCGAGGCGGCGATGACCTTCGTCGACGCCCGGATCGAGAACGTGATGTCGTTCGAGAAGTGGAAGGCCGGCCTCAAGCCCGCCGACCTGATGCGCGACATCGCCGCGGCGCTGGGCAAGATGCGGTACGGGTAGGCGCCAAGCTCCCAGATCCTCCCCCGCTGGGGGAGGTGGCGCGCGTAGCGCGACGGAGGGGGCTTTAAGGTCCCCAGTCAGCTTTGCTGACAGCTCCCCCAGCGGGGGAGCATCTACAACGAGGCTTTCTTTTCCCAACGTCACACGGCGATGATGCCTCCCATTAAACCTGGGAGACGTTTTCCGATGACCGACGCCTTTTCGCACCCGTGGACCTGCTTCGACGTCAGCCTCGACGGCGGCGTCGCCCATATCCAGCTCAAGCGCCCCGAGGCGATGAACTCGATGATCCGGGAGTTCTGGAACGAACTGCCGATGATCGTGCGCGACATCGACCATAACGCCAGGGCCCGGGCGATCGTCATCTCCTCGACCGGCAAGCACTTCTCGGCCGGCATGGACCTGGCGGTGTTCGGCGGCGGCGGATCGACCTCGCAGAACCAGGTCCAGGACCGCCACATCAACGCCGAGCAGCAGCGCCACCACATTCATTGGCTGCAGGACTGCTTCGGCTGCCTGGACGACGCGCGGATCCCGGTGATCGTGGCGATCCAGGGCGGCTGCATCGGCGGGGCGGTCGACATGACCAGCGCCTGCGACATCCGCTACGCCAGCGCCGACGCCTTCTTCTGCATCCAGGAGATCAATATCGGCATGACCGCCGACGTCGGCACCTTCCCCCGGCTCTGCAAGCTGATCCCTGAGGGTTGGGTGCGTGAGATGGCCTATACCGGCCGCCGGATGCCCGCTCAGAAGGCCAAGGAGATCGGCTGGGTCAACGACGTGTTCGACACCCACGAGGAGTGCGTGGCCCACGCCCTGGCCACCGCCAAAGAAATCGCCAGCAAGGCCCCGTTGGCGGTCACTGGCTCGAAGGTGATGATCAACTACGCCCGCGACCACAGCCTCAAGGACGGCCTGGACTACATCGCCGTCTGGCAGACCGGCATGTTCTCGGGCGCGCACATGGGCGAGGCCTTCAAGGCCCGGGCCGAGAAGCGCGATCCGGTGTGGCAGGACCTGCAGCCGCTGCGCAACGAGATGTAGGAGCGTTCAAGGATGCTCCTCCCCGCGGGGGAGCATCCGAGCCTCTATCGGAGCTCGGCGCCGGTGAGGTCGCAGTCCTCAGTCTTGGCGTCGGCGAGGTCGGCCTCGAGCAGGCAGGCGCGCAGGGCGTGGGCGTAGCGCAGGTCGGCGTGGCGCAGGACGGCCCGCGACAGGTCGGTGCGGACGAACCGGCCAGCCCCGATCTCCAGCGGCCCCAGCAGCGCGCCACGCAGGTCGGCGCGGGTCAGTTGGGCGTCGATCAGCTTGGCGCCGCGCAGGTCGGCCATCCGCAGATTGACCCCGCGCAGGTCGCAACGGGAGAGATCGGCGCCCTGCAACTCGACGCCCTCCAGATCCAGGCCAAAGAAGATCGAGCCGGGCGCAACCAGGCCGCTCAGCTTGCGGCGCTTCAGCGATCGCAGCGGGCGGAAGTCGACCGCCGAGACCCGCGCCGCGGCGCCGGCCTTGCCGTCGCTCTCGCAGAAGGCCTGGTGGGCGAAAATCACCTGGGCCAGGGGCTTGTCGTCGACATAGACCACCGCCGGCGGGGCCAGCAGCACGTCGGACAGATCGGCGCCCTCCACCGTGGCGAAGCTGAAATCCACCCGGATCAGGATGGCGTGCCGCAGCGAGGCGCCCGAGAGGTCGGCGCCGGCTACGTCGGCGCCGGTGAGGTTCGCGCCGTCGAGCTTGGCCTTGATCAGCCGCGCCCCGGCCAGCTGGGCGTCGGTCAGGTCGGCGTCGGTGAAGTCGGTCGCCAGGGCCGAGGCCCCGGTCATCTGGGCGCCGGTCAGGTTGGCGCCGGCCAGGACCGCGAAATTCAGTTCGCCCGGTCCGCCCGCATGGTCGAGATAGCGGAAGCCCGCGTCGCGGTCCTGCAGGGCGATGCGCCCCTCGCGCAGATCACAGCCCGCCAGGTTGGCGCCGGCGAGATTGGCCCCGCGCAAGGTCGCTCCGCGCAGATCGGCCCGGGACAGATCGGCCTGGCGCATGTCGCTGTCGCGCAGGTCGGCGCCGAACAGGATGGCGCGCTCCAGCTTGATCCCCGCCATGGCGGCCCCGCTGAGCTTGGCCCCCGTCAGGTCGGCGTCGCGCAGGTCGGCGCCTTCCAGCTTGAAACCCGACAGGTCGGCATAGGCCAGGCTGGCGCGCCGGCCGCCGGTTCGGCTGCCCAGATACCGCCGATGCGCCTCAAGCGTCTGTCGCAACGCCTGGGGATCGAGACTGCGGTAGAGGTTCGCGACTGCGGACATGCGCACCAAGGGACGTTTGGGAGGTCCCCAGGATCACCCCGTCGCGCTTAAGGAACGGTTGCGGAATTGTGACTTCGAGGTGTCACTTCGACGTCCCTTTTCGGCCCCGGGGCGCTGGCCTAGAGCCAGCCCTTCCTTTTGAACCAGATGAACGGGGCGACGCCGCTGATCACCATCAGCACCAGGGCCCAGGGATAGCCCATCGCCCACTTCAGCTCCGGCATGAGATCGAAGTTCATGCCGTAGATCGACGCCACCAGGGTCGGCGGCAGGAACACCACCGCCACCACCGAGAAGAACTTGATGATGCTGTTCTGCTCGATGTTGATCAGGCCGAGCGCCGCGTCGAGCAGGAACGAGATGTGGCCCGAGGTGAAGCTGGACTGCTCGGTCAGGGCCTGGATGTCGTGCTGGATCGAGGTCAGGTGGCCGCGACGGCCCTCGTCCTTCTGGAACTCTTGCGCCAGGGCCGCGAAGCTGGACAGCCGGCTGAGCGACACCAGGCTCTTGCGGGCCGTCGAGGTGATCGACTGGGCCCGCGCCAGATCGCTCAGCAGCGGCCCGAAGGCGGTGCTGGGCGGCCGGTTGAAGATCGCCACCGAGGTCTCGTGCACCAGGTTCGACTGCTGCTCCAGCACCTCGGCCGAGCGTTCGACGATGGCGTCGAGCAGTTCCAGCGCCGCCTCGCCGCCATCGGCGACCGGGGCGTGGGCGCAGCGTTCGGCGAAGATCGTGAAGGCCTTGAGCGGCTCGTAGCGGATGGTGATCAGGACGTCATTGGCGAGCACCAGGGTGACCGGCGTCGCCACCGGATGCGGCTCGTCGGCGCGCGCCAGCAAGGTGGCGGTCAGGAAGGTCGCCCCGCTCTCCTGATAGAGACGCGAGGAGGGCTCGAGGTGCTTGGTCTCTTCGCGGGTCGGAAGATCGAGGCCATAGGCCTCTTCGACCGCACGCTCTTCCTCGGCCGTCGGATTGACCAGGTCGATCCAGATGGCGTCGTCGCTGGCCCGCCAGTCGGCGTCGACGGTTTGCGGGACAAAGCCGCGGGCGGTCCGACGAAGCAGGTTCAGCATGAGTCTCTCCGCGAGCAGCGAAGGTTCATGTGCTGTGCGGGAGGCCGGGCGTCAACGCCGGGCCTCGCCGATCAGTTGGATTCGGGCGGCGGCTGCGACCCGGTCGCGGCCTGGATGAGGGCGGCGATACGGTCGGTGGAGTCGGCGGCCTGACCCAGCAGCTGGAGCGGACCAGCGCCCGGACGCACGACCGAGGCGACCTGGTTCGCAGCGCCCTGGGCCACGGCGATGGCCGCGTTCTGGGCGGTGTTGAAGCCGGAGCTGGCGGTGCGGAGCGCCGCGGCGTCCTGATAGATGAAGCCGTGGGTCGGATAGGTCGACGAGCCGAGGTCACGCACCGGATCGTACCAGACCTTGACCTGGGACCAGTCGCCGGTCGGCGACACGTCGATGACGGTGACGTCTTTTTCGATCTGCCCGCGGGTCCCGCCGATGCGCGACCAATTGGCGTGGGTGATCTGGATGACGCGCTCGGTCAGCACCTGGCTGACCACGGCCACATGGCCCAGACGCATCTTGCCCGAGGGTTTGAACACCAGGACCGCGCCGGCCTTGGGAGAGACGCCGGTGTCGTATTTGCCGACGGCTTGGCGCCACCAGGTCCAGGCGTCGCCATAGATCTGAACGCCGGAAATCAGGCGGGCGAACGGGACGCACTGCCAATAGGTGTCAGCAACGGCGCCCGACATAGGCGCCAAGGTCATAACCGCCACGGCGGCCAGGGAGCCAAAGAAGGCCCTCGGTCGTTTCAGCATGTTAGAGGAACTCCCCACGCAACCGCGTTAAGGACTAACCATCCCGCATGCGGATGAAAAGACTCTTTACGCCTGTGCGGCTGAAAGTCGCCGCGCGTCCCACGAGTCCGCCCACAACTTCATCCGAGCTCGCGCGGGCTTTTCGATGAGATGATAAGAGATCGCGGCCAGTGGAACGACGCCGCCAAGGAAAACTAACCACAGCCACAAGGGCAGGTGCTCGTCATTAAGCTGCAAAATCTTGGAGGCAGCATTCACGAATACAATCTTCCACGGCACGCACACCATGTAGACGGAGTAGCTGATCTCTCCGAGGTAGACGAGGGTCGTGTTACTAAATGTTTCAGTTCCTGCTTGCGCCGTGCGGGCCAAGAAGAAGATCACCGCGCCGAGCCCGGTCACGATTAGGGCATCTGGGGCGCCGTTCGCCGCGAAAATGACCACCGCGACTGTGGAAACCGCCGCGCCGGCCACCGCGGCGACTCGATTTTGCGTCGGCCGGGCCCGCCACAGGGCGTGCAAAGCGCAGCCATAGGCGAAGCAGGGAACGATCCGCAGCGCGCCCCACTGGATGGTCGCCTGGGTCAGCGGGAAGCCCGCCAGGGTCTGGAACAGCGCGTAGAGTCCGGCCAGGAAGCCGACCGCCAGGGCCACCGCGATCAGCGGCCGGTTCTTCAGCGCCAGGGCCGCCCAGGCGAACAGCGGGAAGGACAGGTAGGCGAACCACTCGGCCGAGATCGACCAGGAGGGATGGTTGAACGCCGCCTGCGGCGCGAAGCCCCAGGCCTGGACCAGCAGCAGATTGGCCGGCAGCGATTCCCACGAGAGGATATTGGCGTCGACCGCGAACCCCGCGAGCTTGGCGCCAACGCCCAGGGCGATCATCCCCAGCAGGGTCGCCAGATGCAGCGGATAGACCCGCGCCAGCCGGTTCCAGAGGAAGGAGCCGTAGCGGAAACGCCGCTCCTCCACGCTGGTCCGATAGACGTGGCAGAGGATGAAGCCGGAGAGGACGAAGAACAGCTCGACGCCGAGATAGCCCTTCTCGACGAACAGCGGCGTCGCGCCGGCGAAGTCCAGCTTCGGCCAATAATGGAACAGCACCACCCACAGGGCGGCGAAGAACCGCAAGGAGGTGAGCGGTTTGATGTTCTGAGCGTCGGTCATGGCGTCAGGCGTCCCGTTGCGGCGCCGTTCTCGGCGCCCCCTGCAGGGCGAGTGCAATTCATGCACCAGGCGAAGCCGCCCTAAACCCCGCGCGCACTCTGAAGCCAAAGCCTGACCACGAGGTTACGGCCTCCTAGGCCGCCACGGTCATGTAGCGATCCCAGAACCCCGCGGCCGGCTCGACCTGCTCGACGATGTCGACCCAGAGCCCCGAGGGATCGAAGAATCCGAACCGCAGCTGGCCGAACGGCTCCTCAGTCAGGGCGTAGTCGACGGCCAGGCCCTTGGCCAGGCAGGCCTCATAGGCCAGCGTCGCGTCCTCGACCTGCAGTTCGAAACACATCCCCCGGCCCGAAAACGTCTCGGGACCTGGAGGGCTCGACGGGTGATCTGGGCTCATGAAGGCCAGACTCGCGCCCTCGGCCTGCAACAGGATGAACCAGTCGGCCTCGAACACCACTTCAAAGCCCAGATGGGCGATCCAGAAATCACGGCACTCGCGCAGCTTGGGCGTGACGATGATCGGATAGCGGTCGACGAATTTCATGGCGCTTCTCCTTGATCAGCTCCCAGATCGAGTTAAGATACAGGCAGTCTGTATGTCAAATGGAGATGTCGATGGGCGTGAAGGCGGAGCGGGCGTCAGCCACGCGCGCGGCGCTGCTGGCCGCCGCCCGGGACCTGTTCGCGACGGTGGGTTACGCGGCGACCGGCACCGAGACGATCCTGGCCGCCGCCGGCGTGACCCGCGGGGCGCTCTATCACCACTTCGCCGACAAGCGGGCGCTGTTCGCCGCGGTCTGCGAGACGCTGCACGTCGAGGCGCAGGCGGTCATCGAGACCGACGCCGACGCCGCGCCGAGCGCCTTCGACGGCCTGATCGCCGGCTGCCTGGGTTTCCTGGACTTCATGGTGCGCCCCGAGGTCCGCCGCATCCTGATCCTCGACGCCCCCAGCGTGCTGGGCTGGGCGGCCTGGAACGAGATGGACCGCCGCCACGGATTTGGGCTGCTGATCGAGGGCGTCCAGGCCGCGGTGGACGCGGGCGGACTGAAGGGCGATCCGCTGACCCTGGCGGTGATGATCAACGGCGCGCTGAACTACGGCGTGGTCTGGGCCGGACAATCTGAAGACGCCGAGGCGCTGAAACAGCTGAAATCCAGCTTCGTCCATATGATGGAAACGCTGAGATACAAGTCCCCCGAAGACAACTAAAAGCTCAACGATCAGAGGGCTTAAGCCCCATCGGCCTCTATTCGTCGGCGCAGGATGCGTTAGAAACTTCCTCCCAACAAACCTGAGAGGACCCCGATGGAAGCCCTTATGACCCTTGCAGCGGATCCGGCCGTTTGGGCCGCGCTGATCACGCTGATCGTCATGGAAGTGGTCCTCGGGATCGACAACCTGGTCTTCATCTCGATCCTGTCGAACAAGCTGCCGCCTGAACAACGCACCAAGGCGCGCCGCATCGGCATCAGCCTGGCGCTGATCATGCGGCTGGGCCTGCTCTCCACCCTGGCCTTCATCGTCGGCCTGACCGCGCCGGTGTTCGAACTGCCCTGGCACGGGGCGCTGGACGAGCACGGCAAGCCGGGCTGGGAACTGGCCTTCTCGTGGCGCGACCTGATCCTGATCGCCGGCGGCCTGTTCCTGATCTGGAAGGCGACCACCGAGATCCACCACAGCGTCGACCCGCAGGACTCCGACAGCAGCCTCGATAAGCAGTCGCCGATCGCCATGAACTTCGGCGCGGCGATCATCCAGATCCTGCTGCTGGACCTGGTGTTCTCGATCGACTCGATCCTGACCGCCGTGGGCATGACCGACCACCTGCCGGTGATGATCATCGCCGTGGTGTTCGCGGTCGGCGTGATGATGGTCGCGGCCGATCCGCTGGCCGACTTCATCAACAACAACCCGACCGTGGTGATGCTGGCGCTCGGCTTCCTGCTGATGATCGGCGCCACCCTGATCGCCGACGGCTTCGGCGTGCACGTGCCGAAGGGCTACATCTACGCGGCCATGGCCTTCTCGGGTCTGGTCGAGGGTCTGAACATGGCCAGTCGGGCGGCGGCGAAGAAACGCAGCCTCTCGGGCCAAACCCCTGATAAGCTGCACTAAGGATCTGATCTCGGGGGCGGGCGATCATTTTTCCGCCCGTCCCCGTCAGATCTCGAAGAACTGATTTAGAACAATAGATTAGGGGCGGCCCATTTCGGCCGCTACGGAAGCGCCATTTGAACCAGCCGCACGTCCATAGTGACGAGGAGCGTCGGCTGACGCTCATCTCCGTGATGATCGTCTTCCTGCTGGCCGCCATGAGCCAGACGGTCATCGCCACCGCCATGCCCCGCATCGTGGGCGACCTGTCAGGCCTGAACCTCTATGCCTGGGCCACCACCGCGTATCTTCTGGCCTCCACCGTCATGGTGCCGATCTGGGGAAAGCTGGGCGACCTCTACGGCCGCAAGCCCATTCTGCTGGCCGGCATCGGCCTGTTCCTGGCCGGGTCCTGGCTGGCCGGCCTGTCGGGAGAGTTCGGCGACCTGCCGCTGATCGGCGGCGGCATGACCCAGCTGATCACCTTCCGCGCCGTCCAGGGGATGGGCGGCGGGGCGCTGTTCACCACCGCCTTCGCCATTCTCGCCGACCTGTTCGCGCCGCGCGAACGGGCGAAGTTCTCAGGCCTGTTCGGCTCGGTGTTCGGGGTGGCCAGCATCTTCGGCCCGGTGATCGGCGGCTTCTTCACCGACCACGGGACGGTGACCATCGCCGGCCATCTGGTCGCCGGCTGGCGCTGGGTGTTCTTCTTCAACGTGCCGTTCGCCGCGGCCGCCATCGCCATGATCCTCTGGAAGATGCCCACCCTGCCGCGTCGCGGCGGCGGCGGCATCGACTGGTTCGGCGCGGGCCTGATCATCGCGGCCTTCGTGCCGCTGCTGCTGGCCATCACCTGGGGTGGGCGCGAGCACCCCTGGGGATCGCCGCTGATCCTGGGCATGCTGGCCTGGTCGGCCGCCGCCCTGATCGCCTTCGTCTATATAGAGACCAAGGTCCGCGAACCGATCCTGCCGCTGGACCTGTTCTCCAACCGCACCTTCGTCACCGCCAACGGCGCGGCCTTCGTCTATTCGATGGCCTTCATGGGGGTGTCGAGCTTCCTGCCGCTCTACATGCAGGTCGGCCTCGACTATCCGGCCACCAAGAGCGGCCTGACCATGCTGGCCCTGATGGGCGGCTTCATCTTCTCCTCGACGGTCGGCGGTCAGCTGGTCACCCGCACCGGCCACTTCAAGCCGTTCATGGTCGGCGGCGGGGCCATGCTGCTGCTGGGGGCGGGCCTGCTGTGCCTGATCGGTCCCGACACCACCACGGCCGACCTGGCCTGGCGGCTGCTGATCTTCGGCATCGGGCTGGGACCAGGGCAGAGCCTGTTCAGCCTGGCGGTGCAGAACGCCGTGCCGTTCCATCAGCTGGGGGTGGCGACCTCGTCCAGCCAGTTCGTCCGGCAGATCGGCTCGACCATGGGGGTCGCCCTGTTCGGCGCCCTGCTGACCGCGGGCCTGGCCAGCGAACTAGACCGCCACGCCGCCGAGCACCCGGCCGCCCAGGTCCGCAAGCTCGACCTCGGCGACCTGCAGAAGATGGCGCTGGAAAAGACCCTGCACCCGGAACTGGCGGCGGCCCGCGCCGCCGACCCGGTCGCCGTCGAGATGGAGCGCACCGTCCGCGAGAGCTTCTCGGTGGCCATCGTCCACGGGATGATCTTCAGCCTGGTGGTGCTGATCGCAGGCTTCGTCCTGATGCTGATGGTCCCCGGCGCGCCGCTGCGCGAGCGGCCGACCGGGCCACCGGCGGAGGCCGCGGCCGAGGCCGCGGAGTAGGCCCACAACTCGTCATCCTCCGGTCAGCCGCAGGCTGATCCGGGGGACCCAAGCGGCCTGGCAAGTTCTGCAACTCAGCTTGGGTCCCCCGGATCGTCTTTCAGACGACCGGAGGATGACGAAGCTGTGGGCGCCTACAGGAAACTGTACGGATCGACGTCGATCGAGACGCGGATCGCGCCCGGCGGGCGGATCCTGGCCCGCCAGGTGGCGAGATAGGCCGACAGGTCCACCGTGCGGTCCGCCCTGATCAGGAAGCGCTTGCGCCGCCGCCCACGGATCAGCGACAGCGGCGCGTCGGCCGGGCCGTAGACCTCGACCCCGTCGGCGTTGGGCGCGGCCTCGGCCATCAGCCGCACGAACGCCTCCAGCGCCTGGGCGTCAGGGCCGGAGACCACGATCGCGCCGAGCCGGCCGAACGGCGGCAGCTTCATGATTTCGCGCTCGGCCATCTCGGCCTCCACGAAGGCGTCGCGGTCCTGGGCCTTCAGCGCCTGCATCACCGCATGCTCGGGGGCGTAGGTCTGCAACAGCGCCCGGCCTGGCCGGTCACGCCGTCCCGCCCGGCCCGTCGCCTGGGCCAGCAGTTGATAGGTCCGCTCCGAGGCCCGCAGGTCGCCACCGCGCAGGCCAAGGTCGGCGTCGACCACGCCCACCAGGGTCAGCTTGGGGAAGTTGTGGCCCTTGGCCGCCGCCTGGGTCGCGACCAGGATGTCGATCTCACCCTCGGCCATCGAGTCGACCAACCGCCGCGCCTCCTTGGCGTCCCAGACCGTGTCGGACGAGAACACCGCCACCCGCGCCTGCGGGAACAGCTTCCGCGCCTCCTCCTCCACCCGCTCCACACCGGGACCGATCGAGGTCAGGCTGTCCTGGGCGCCGCAGTGCGGACACTTGTCGGGCTTGGGCATCGAGAAGCCGGTCAGGTGACAGACCAGCCGGTTTGAGTACCGGTGCTCGACCAGCCAGCTGTCGGTGTCGGGCGAGGTCATCCGCTCGCCGCACGCCTTGCAGAGCACCAGCGGCGCATAGCCGCGACGGTTCAGGAACAGCAGGGTCTGCTCGCCGGCCGCCAGGGTCTCGATCATCGCCTTGACCAGCGGCGGCGAGAGCCAGCGCCCGGTCTCCGGCGGGGTGTCCTTGAGGTCGATCAGGGTGATCTCGGGCAGCCGCGCGACGCCGTGGCGCGAGGTGAGCTTCAGCCAGCGATAGCGGCCGATCTCGGCGTTGCGCAGCGATTCCAGCGACGGCGTCGCCGAGGCCAGGATGACGCCGGCCCCCTCGATCTTGCCGCGCGCCACCGACAGGTCGCGGGCCTGGTAGATGAAGCCCTCGTCCTGCTTGTAGGAGCCGTCGTGCTCCTCATCGACCACGATCAGGCCAAGCTTGGCGAACGGCAGGAACAGGGCCGAGCGCGCGCCGATCACGATCCGGCAGCCGCCGGTCGCCACCGCGTCCCACACCTTGCGGCGCATCGGCGGGGCGATGTCGGAATGCCATTCGGCCGGCATCACCCCGAAGCGTTCCACGAACCGGGCGATCACCGCCTGGGTCAGGGCGATTTCCGGCAGCATGACCAGGACCTGGGCGTCTGGATCGCGCGCCAGGGCCGCGGCCACAGCCTCCAGATAGACCTCGGTCTTGCCCGAGCCGGTCACCCCGTCCAGCAGGGCGACGTTGAAACCGCCCTCGCCCACCATGGCGACCAGGGCGGCGGCGGCGGCGGCCTGGCTGGGGTTCAGCTCATGACCCTTGCGGGCCAGGTCTGGCGCGTCGAACCGGGTGTCGGCCTCGATCAGGGTGAGCGCCAGCGCCCCCTCGTCGACCAGGCCCTTGATCACCCCGGCCGAAACCCCGGCGGCGCGGGCGAGGTCGGCGGGCGACAGACGCTGGCCGGCGGCGGCCTCCAGCACCTTGAGCCGAGCCGGCGTCGAGCGGCCGGGCTGGACGCCAGTGACCTCGATCACCTTCTCCGGCTTGGCCTTGGGCGCGCGCGCGCCGCGAATGGCGATGGCCAGCGGCTGGCCGGGAGCGTCGACCGAATAGCGTGCCGCCCACTGGACGAACTCGATGGCGCCGGGCGGCAGCGGCGGGGAATCAAGCTTGCTCTCGATGGCCTTCAGGGGACGGTTGCCGCCGGCGGCTTCGCGCAGGGCCACGACCACGCCGCGCAGCAGGCGCGGGCCCAGCGGGGCGGCGACCTGGTCGCCGACAGCCAGCTCCATCCCCTCGGGTTCGGCGTAGTCGAACGCCTCGGGCAGCGGCATGGGAAGCAGGACGGAGGCGATGCGGCTCATTGCCCGCCCCAGATAGGCTGGCTTGGCGACCGCTCAACCGTTAAAGAGCGCGGCATAATCCGCACCAGAAGGTCACCCATGCAGCTCTTTCTCGACACCACCGACGTTGTCTTGCTCAAGGAGCTCGTCGCCACCGGCCTGGTCGACGGCGTGACCACCAATCCGACGCTGATCGCCAAGTCCGGTCGTCCCATGCTGGAGGTCATCGCTGAGATTTGCGACCTCGTCGAGGGCCCCGTGAGCGCCGAGGTCGCCGCGACCGACGTCGCCGGCATGCTGGCCGAGGGCGCCAAGCTCGCCGCCGTCGCCACCAACGTGGTCGTAAAGCTCCCCCTGACCCGCGAAGGCCTGATCGCCACGGCCGAATTTGCGGTCCAGGGCATCCAGACCAACGTCACCCTGTGCTTCTCGGCCGCCCAGGCCCTGCTCGCCGCCAAGGCCGGCGCCACCTACATCTCGCCCTTCGTCGGCCGCCTGGACGATTACGGCGCGGACGGCATGGAGCTGATCAGCGAGATCCGCGCCATCTACGATAACTATGATTTCGACACCGAGATCCTGGCCGCCTCGATCCGCAACCCCAGCCACGTCACAGCCGCGGCCCTGGCCGGCGCCGATTGCGCGACCATTCCGCCCACCGTCTTCACCGACCTCTTCAAGCACCCGTTAACCGAAAAGGGGCTTGAACAGTTCATGAGCGACTGGGCCAAGACGGGTCAGTCCATTCTCTAAGAGACCACGGGGCGGGCATGGACGGCGGGGCGCAGGCGAAAGAACACACCCTGGGCCCCGACGGCGTCCGCCGCTTCCTGTCGGACAACCCCGACTTCCTGCGTAGCGACCCGTCGCTGCTGGCCGAGCTCGGCCTGCGCCCGGACGCGGCCAATGTGGTCGACTTCGGGCCGGCCGCCCTGGCCCGGGTGCATGAGGCGCATCGGCGCGAGTCGAGCGCCCGCAAACATCTCGAAGCCACCGCGCGGGCCAATTTCTCGGCCCAGGCCCAGACCCACGGCGCAGTGGTCGACATGCTCGATTCCCGCAATCACGCCGATCTGGCCCGCCGGGTCGACGACCTAGCCCAGCTGCGCTTCGGCCTGGCCGCCGGCGTCGTCGCCCTGGAAGGCCCCGAGCGCACCCCGGCCGGCTGGCGGATGCTGGTCGAGGGGCAGATCGACATGATCATCGGCCACGACCGCGTCGCCCTGATGGGCTTCCAGCCGACCGCGCTTGGCCTGTTCGGCGAGCGCGCCACGACCGTCCGTTCCATGGCCATGGTCCGCATGGCGATCTGGGAGCCGTCGCGCGAGGGCTTGCTGGCCTTCGGCTCGGCCGACGAGCACGGGTTCACCGAGGACATGGGCGCCGAACTGGTCGCCTTCCTGGCCCGCGTCGTGGAACGCACGGCCGAGCGGTGGCCGGTCCCGTGACCTCCGCCCGCCAGGCGCTGGCGCTCTGGCTGGAACACCTGGCCAAGGAACGTCGCGCCTCGCCGCGCACGGTCGAGGCCTACGCCTTCGCGGGCGGCCGCTACATCAACTTCATGGAACAGCATCGCGGCGAGGCGCTGTCGCTCGTCGCCATGGGAAGCCTGAGCGCCGGCGAGGTCCGCGCCTGGCTGGCCCATCTGCGTCAGGGCGACAAGCCGCTGTCGCCGCGCTCGCTGTCCCAGGCGCTGTCGGCCATCCGCACCTTCCACCGGTTCCTCGATCGCCGAATGGACACCCCCAACGCCGCCATCGTGCTGGTGCGCGGTCCGCGCGTACGGCCCGGCGCGCCGCGTCCGGTCACCGAGGACCAGGCCCGCGGCCTGATCGCCGAACCATCTTTCGATCCCGACCGTGAGGACTGGGAGGCCAGCCGCGACGAGGCGGTGCTGACCCTGCTCTATGGCTGCGGCCTGCGGATCTCCGAGGCGCTGTCGCTGAAGCGCAGCGACGCGCCGTTGCGCGAAACCCTGCGCATCCTCGGCAAGGGCTCCAAGACCCGGATCGTGCCGGTGCTGCCGGCGGTGCGGGACGCGATCGACGTCTACCTAGCGCAGGTCCCGTTCGCCCTGGCCCCCGACGAGCCGCTGTTTCGCGCCAAGCGCGGCGGAGCCTTAAGCCCGCGCCATGTGCAGGCCACGGTGCAGGCCCTGCGCGGGCGGCTCGGCCTGCCCGACAGCGCCACGCCGCACGCCCTGCGCCACTCCTTCGCCACCCACCTGCTGGGAGCCGGCGCCGATCTGCGCTCGATCCAGGAACTGCTGGGCCACGCCTCGCTCTCGACCACCCAGCGCTACACCGAGGTCGACGCCGCGGCCCTGCTCAGCGCTTACGCCAAGGCCCACCCGCACGCGTAGGCGGCGTCAGGCCTTCACCAGCGACGGCAGACGATCCTCGATCCAGTCGGTCAGGGCCTCGACGCGCACGGCGGCTTCCTCGCCTAGCGGGGTGAGGCTGTACTCCACGTGCGGGGGCACGACCGGGTAGCTGCGGCGGACCAACAGGCCGTCGCCCTCGAGTTGCTGAAGGGTCTGGGCCAGCATCCTCTCACTGACCCCGGCGACCTTGCGGCGCAGTTCGCTGAACCGCAGCGTCCCGCCGCGCAGACCGATCAGGATCAGCACGCCCCAGGTGCTGGTGACGTGCTTGAGAACCTCCCGCGAGGGGCAGCGCGGCGCGAACACGTCGCCCCGCTGCATGCGGTCGGCCAAGCGGTTGGAGGCGGGAACATCCATACTTACTCCGATGTATGTACTTACGGAAAGGAAGTTAGGAACCCAAATGCCTGGCTGCAACTTCAATCATCAAAGTGAGGACAGCCATGTACGCCATCACCGGAGCCTCGGGTCATCTCGGCCGGCTCGCCCTGGACGCCCTGCTCGAAACCATCGCCCCGGCCCAGGTCGTGGCCTTGGCGCGCGATCCGGCCAAGCTGGCCGACCTCGCCGCACGCGGGGTTCAGGTTCGTCGGTTTGACTATGAGGCGCCCCAGACCCTCGCGCCGGCCCTGGCGGGGGTGGAGCGCCTGCTGCTGATCTCGTCCAGCGAGATCGGCAAGCGCGGGCGCCAGCATCAGGCCGTGATCGACGCGGCCAAGACCGCCGGGGTCGGATTCATCGCCTATACCAGCATCCTGCACGCCGACACCAATCCAATGGGCCTGGCGGCCGAGCATCGGGCGACCGAGGCCACCCTCCGGGAGAGCGGTCTGGCGCACGCCCTGCTGCGCAATGGCTGGTACACCGAGAACTACGTCCAGTCGGCGCCGGCCGCCCTGGCCCACGGCGCGCTGCTGGGCTCCGCCGGCGAAGGTAAGATCTCCGGCGCCAGCCGCGCTGACTACGCCGCCGCCGCGGCGAAGGTGCTGACCGGCGAGGCGGCGACGAAGGTCTACGAGCTGGCCGGCGACGAGGCCTTCACCCTGGCGCAGTTCGCCCAGGCCCTATCGGACATCGCCGGCAAGCCGGTGGTCTATACGGACCTGCCGGAAGCCGACTACGCGGCGGCGCTGAAGGGCGCGGGCCTGCCTGCGCCGGTCGCCGACATGCTGGCCGAGAGCGACGCCAAGGCGGCGAAGGGCTCGCTGTTCGACGACAACCGCGTGCTGAGCGGCCTGATCGGCCGCCCGACGACGCCGTTCAAGGAAACCTTGGCCACGGGGTGAAAGGCTAAGCGCTAGCGCGGCCTGGCGAACCGGCCGTCGCCCTGGACCTTCTCGCGAACGATGGTGGAGACGGCGCAGCCGGCGACCGAGCGCAGGACGGTCAGGTGCATGTCGGCGGGCGGCAGGCTGGCCAGCGACTGCGCGCCGGCGTCGCCGCGGCGATCCTGGGGCCGCAACAGCAGCGCCGGACTCGTTTGGGTGGAGGTTTCAATCACCCCTTGGCTCGGGCAGCGCGCTGAGCTTGGGAGGGGTTCGCCGGGCGCGGTGGCCATCACGGTGATGGCGGCGGCCAGCAGCGGAGCGGGGACGACCATGGCGTTTCCTCCAGGCAGGAGGAAAGTCTACGCCCGGCCGCCCCGCGCCAAAAGTTAACTCGCGATCAGGACTGCATGGTCCAGCCCTCGACGCCCATGGCGGCCTGACGGCCGGCTTCCGAGCGGGTCGGGTGGGGATGGCAGACGCGGGCGATGTCCTCGCTGGCGGCCTTGAAGGCCATGGCCACGCAGTACTCGCCGATCATCTCGCCGGCCTGCGGACCGACGATGTGGACGCCGAGGATCTCGTCGGTCTTGGCGTCGGCCAGGACCTTGGCGAAGCCTTCGGTCTCGTGGTTGATCTTCGCCCGGCTGTTGGCGCTGAACGGGAACTTGCCCGTCTTATAGGCGACGCCGGCTTCCTTGAGCTGTTCCTCGGTCTTGCCGACCCAGGCCACTTCCGGCGAGGTGTAGACGACGCTGGGGACCAGATTGTAGTCCACGTGGCCCCACTTGCCGGCGATCATCTCGATGCAGGCGACGGCGTCTTCCTCGGCCTTGTGGGCCAGCATCGGCCCCAGGATCACGTCGCCGATCGCCCAGACGCCAGGCGCCGTGGTCTTGAAGTGGTCGGTCGGGATGAAGCCGCGCTTGTCGGTCTCCACGCCCACGCTGTCCAGACCGAGGTTCTCGGTGAACGGGCGGCGGCCGATGGCCAGCAGGACGTATTCCGCCTCGATGGTCTCGGCCGCGCCGCCGGCGACCGGTTCGACGGTCAGGCTGACGTTCGACTTGCCGGCCTTGGCGCCGGTCACCTTGGCGCCGAGCTTGAACTGCACGCCCTGCTTGGTCAGCGAGCGCTGGAAGGTCTTGGCGGTCTCGGCGTCCATGCCAGGCGTGATGCGGTCCAGGAACTCGACCACGGTCACCTCGGCGCCGAGCCGGCGCCAGACCGAGCCCAGCTCCAGGCCGATGATGCCGGCGCCGATGACGATCAGGCTCTTGGGCACTTCGGGCAGCGACAGCGCGCCGGTGGAGTCGACGATGCGGTTCTGGTCGACCGCGACGCCCGGCAGCGGCGAGGGCTCAGAGCCGGTGGCGATGACGATGTTCTTGGCTTCGAGGACGCTGACCGAACCGTCCTCGGCGGTCACCTCGACCTTGCCGGCGCCGGCGATCTTGCCCGCGCCCTTGATCCACTCGACCTTGTTCTTCTTGAACAGGAACTCGATGCCCTTGGTCAGGGCGGTCACCGACTCAGCCTTCTGCTTCATCATCTGAACCAGGTTGAGCTTCGGCTTCACGTCGATGCCAAGGGTCGCGAACTCCGCGCCGGTCGCCGCTTCATAGAGTTCCGAGGCGTGCAGCAGGGCCTTCGACGGCATGCAGCCGACATTGAGGCAGGTGCCGCCCAGGGTGACGCGCTTTTCGACCACAGCGGCCTTCAGGCCCAGCTGTCCGGCGCGGATCGCCGCGTTGTAGCCGCCGGGGCCGCCGCCGATGATGATGACGTCGTATTGAGCCATTTGCTCTTCCAGTCCTTAGCAAAACGGCGAGGCGTGAAGCCCCGCCGTCGTTAGATGCGATCTGCCGTAAAGGCGGAGCTTAGACGTCCAGCAGCAGGCGCTGCGGATCTTCGATGGCTTCCTTGACGCGGACCAGGAAGGTCACGGCGCCTTGGCCGTCGACGACGCGGTGATCGTAGCTGAGCGCCAGGTACATCATCGGACGGATCACGACCTGACCACCGATGGCCATCGGACGCTCCTGGATCTTGTGCATGCCCAGGATGCCCGACTGCGGAGCGTTGAGGATCGGGGTCGACATCAGCGAACCGTAGACGCCGCCGTTCGAGATCGTGAAGGTCCCGCCCTGCAGGTCGTCCATGGCCAGCTGGCCGTCACGGGCCTTCTTGCCCAGGGCGCCGATGCCCTTTTCGATGCCCGACAACGACAGGGCGTCGGCGTCACGCAGGACCGGAACGATCAGGCCCTTCTCGGTGCCGACGGCGACGCCGATGTCGTAGTGGTTCTTGTAGATAATGTCGGTGCCGTCGATCTCGGCGTTGACGTCCGGCACGTGCTTCAGGCCGTGGATCACCGCCTTCACGAAGAAGCTCATGAAGCCGAGCTTCACGCCGTGGCTCTTCTCGAAGCTGTCCTTGTACTGGTTGCGCAGCGCCATCACCGCGCTCATGTCGACCTCGTTGAAGGTCGTCAGCATGGCGGCGTTGTTCTGGGCTTCCTTCAGGCGGCGCGCGATGGTCTGGCGCAGGCGGGTCATGCGGACCCGCTCTTCGCGTTCGTGAATTTCACGCGGCGCGCTCGGGGCGGCGGGCGCGGCCGGGGCGTTGGCGCGGGCTTCCAGGGCGGCGATGGCGTCGCCCTTGGTCACGCGGCCGTCCTTGCCGGACCCGGCGATCGCCGAACTGTCGAGGTTGTTCTCGGCCACGATGCGCTGGGCCGAGGGGGCCAGCGGCGCGCCGGCGACCGGAGCAGCCTTCGGAGCTTCCACCGCGGCGGCGGGAGCCGGCGCCGGAGCAGGCTCTTCCTTCTTGGCGGCCGGGGCCGGGGCGGGCTTGGCGCCCGCAGCGCCTTCGGCCATGCGGCCGAGCACGGCGCCCGGCACGACAGTCGCGCCTTCTTCAGCCGCGATGAACTCGAGAACGCCGTCCGCGGGGGCGGCGACCTCGAGGCTCACCTTGTCGGTTTCAAGTTCGACCAGGATTTCGTCCTTCCTGACCGCGTCGCCGGCTTTCTTTGTCCAGCGCGCCACCGTCGCCTCGGTGACGGACTCGCCCAAGGCGGGGGTCATGATGTCGGCCATTTGGAAGTCCTGTCTCTCTTTTGTTCGTTTGTTCTTATTTGGGTCTCGTGAAGCCTAGGCGAAGGCTTCAGCGAGGAAGGTCTGCAGTTCTTTCATGTGCCGGCTCATCTGGCCCGCGGCGGTGGAGGCCGAGGCCGGGCGTCCGACGTAGCGGGCGCGCTTGGCCTTGATCTTCAGACGCTCGAGCGTCAGCTCCAGCCACGGGTCGACGAAGGTCCAACCGCCCATGTTCTTCGGTTCTTCCTGACACCAGACCAGCTCAGCGTTCGGGAAGCGCGACAGTTCCGTCGACAGCGACTTCACCGGCCACGGATAGAACTGCTCGAGGCGCATAATATAGACGTCGTCGACGCCCTTTTCCTCACGTGCGTCCAGCAGGTCGTAATAGACCTTGCCCGAGCAGAGCACGACGCGACGGATCTTGTCGGGCTCCACCAGCTTGACGGCGGTGTTGACGCCGCGCTCGGCGTCGTCGTGCAGCACGCGGTGGAAGGACGAGCCCTCGGCCATGTCGGCGATCGAGGAGGTCGCCTTCTTGTGCCGCAGCAGCGACTTCGGCGTCATGACGATCAGCGGCTTGCGGAACTCGCGGCGCATCTGCCGGCGCAGGACGTGGAAGTAGTTGGCCGGGGTCGAGCAGTTGACCACCTGCATGTTGTCTTCCGCGCAGAGCTGCAGGAAGCGCTCGAGGCGCGCCGAGGAGTGCTCGGGGCCTTGGCCTTCGTAGCCGTGCGGCAGCAGCATCACCAGGCCGCTCATCCGCAGCCACTTGCGTTCACCCGACGAAATGAACTGGTCGATGACCACCTGGGCGCCGTTGGCGAAGTCGCCGAACTGGGCTTCCCACAGGGTCAGGGTCTTCGGGTCGGCCAGCGAGAAACCGTATTCGAAGCCCAGCACCGCCTCTTCAGAAAGCGCCGAGTCGATGACCTCGAAGTGCGCCTGGCCCGGCCGCAGGTTGGACAGCGGCTGGTAGTGCTCTTCGGTGGTCTGGTCGATCAGGTCGCAGTGGCGCTGCACGAAGGTGCCGCGCACGCTGTCCTGGCCGGCCAGGCGGATCGGGAAGCCCTGGTCCAGCAGAGTGGCGAAGGCCAGGTGCTCGCCGGTCGCCCAGTCGATGCCCTCGCCCGCCTCGATGGCGTTGCGGCGGTTCTCGATCGCGCGCTTCACCGTCTTGTGGATGTTGAGGCTTTCCGGGATGGCCGTGATCTTCTGGCCAAGGTCGATCAGCTTCTGGCGCGGCACGCTGGTCTCGCCGCGGCGGTCGTCGCCCTCAGGCAGGGCCAGGCCCGCCCACTTGCCGTCCAGCCAGTCGGCCTTGTTGGCCTTGTAGGTCTTGCCGGACTCGAACTCGCGATCGAGGAAGGCCTCGAACTCGCTGATCCAGCCGGCCACGTCCTCGTCACTCACCACGCCCTCGGAGACGAGTTGGCGGGTGTAGAGTTCGCGCGTCGACGGGTGGTCCTTGATCTTCTGATACATCAAGGGCGAGGTCATCGTCGGGTCGTCACCCTCGTTGTGACCGAACCGGCGGTAGCAGAACATGTCGATGACCACGTCCTTGCCGAACTGCTGGCGGAACTCGGTGGCCACCTTGGCGACGTAGACGCAGGCTTCGGGATCGTCGCCGTTCACGTGGAAGATCGGCGCCTCGACCATCAAGGCCACGTCGGACGGATAGGGCGAGGAGCGGCTGAAGGCCGGCGCCGTCGTGAAGCCGATCTGGTTGTTGACGATGAAGTGGACGGTGCCGCCGGTGCGATAGCCCTTCACGCCCGAGATGGTGAAGCACTCGGCGATCACGCCCTGGCCGGCGAAGGCCGCGTCGCCGTGCAGCAGCAGCGGCATGACGTGGGCGCGGCCGCCCTCGGCGTTGTCACGCAGGGTGTAGGCCTGCTTGGCGCGGGCCTTGCCCAGGACGACCGGGTTGACGATTTCCAGGTGGGACGGGTTGGCGGTCAGCGACAGGTGGACGCTGTTGCCGTCGAACGAACGGTCCGACGAGGCGCCCATGTGATACTTCACGTCGCCGGAGCCTTCGACGTCGGACGGCAGGGTCGAGCCGCCCTGGAATTCGTGGAAGATCACCTGGTAGGGCTTGGCCATCACGGCGGCCAAGACGTTCAGGCGGCCGCGGTGCGGCATGCCGATGACGATGTCGCGCACGCCCAGCGCGCCGCCGCGCTTGATGATCTGCTCCAGCGCCGGGACCATGGCCTCGCCGCCGTCCAGGCCGAACCGCTTGGTGCCGGGGAAGCGCTTGTGCAGGAAGCGTTCGAAGCCTTCGGCCTCGATCAGCTTCTTCAGGATGGCGACCTTGCCTTCCTTGGTGAAGTTAATTTCCTTGTCGCGGCCCTCGATGCGCTCCTGCAGCCAGGCCTTCTGGGCCGGGTCGGAGATGTGCATGTACTGCACGCCGATGTCGGCGCAGTAGGTGCGCTTCAGGATCGCCAGGATCTCGCGCAGGGTGCCCGTCTCCAGGCCCAGCACGTAGTCGAGGAAGATCGGACGGTCGAAGTCGGCCTCGGTGAAGCCGTAGGTCGCCGGATCGAGCTCGGAGGCGTCGCCTTCCGGGATCGCGATGCCCAACGGGTCGAGATTGGCCCGCAGGTGGCCGCGCATCCGATAGGCGCGGATCATCATGATCGCGCGGAGCGAGTCGAGGGTGGCGGCGCGGACGGATTCAGGCGACGCGGCCGGAGCGGCGCGTTCGGCGACCTTCGCGCCGACCTTGGCCTCGACCGCCGGCCAGAGGCCGTCGATGGCCGAGAGCCAGTCGGGGCGGGCGGGCGGGGCGCCGGCCTTGGTCCAGGCCCGCTTTCCGGCGGCGGCCTTCACTTCCTCGGTGCGGTCCTGCAGCGAGGAGAAGAAGGCCCGCCAAGAGGCGTCGACCGAATTCGGGTCGACCGCCCACTTGGCGTAGAGGTCCTCAACAAAGACGGCGTTGCCGCCGTAGAGGAAGGAGGTCTCGGCGAGAACCTCGTTGATCAGACTTGCGTCGTCCGCCATTTCGTCCATTTCCCGGGTTGGTCCGGGCACGGACTTCGAGCGAAGGAGCCGAGCGCAGACCGCCCTTACTTAAGTTGCCGTCAGGCGCCTTTCAGCACCTGGAGGAGAGTTTCGCCCAGTTTCGCCGGCGAGGGGGAAACGCGGATGCCCGCAGCTTCCATCGCGGCGATTTTGTCTTCAGCACCGCCCTTGCCGCCCGAAATAATGGCGCCGGCATGACCCATGCGACGACCGGGGGGAGCCGTGCGACCGGCGATGAAGCCGACCATAGGCTTCTTGATGGCTGAATTCTTGATGAACTCGGCCGCGTCTTCTTCCGCCGAACCGCCGATTTCGCCGATCATGATGATCGACTCGGTTTCCGGGTCCTTCAGGAACAGGTCGAGCATGTCGATGAACTCGGTGCCCTTGACCGGGTCGCCGCCGATGCCGACCGCCGTCGATTGGCCGAGGCCGACATTGGTGGTCTGGAACACCGCTTCGTAGGTCAGGGTGCCGGAGCGCGAAACCACGCCGACCGAGCCCTTCTTGAAGATGTTGCCCGGCATGATGCCGATCTTGCACTGTTCCGGCGTCAGGACGCCGGGGCAGTTCGGGCCGATCAGGCGCGACTTGGAGCCGGCCAGGGCCTTCTTCACCTTGACCATGTCGAGCACCGGGATGCCCTCGGTGATGCAGATGATCAGCGGGATCTGGGCGTCGATGGCTTCCAGGATCGAGTCGGCCGCGAAGGCCGGCGGGACGTAGATCACGCTGGCGTCGGCGCCGGTCTGCTTGGCGGCTTCGCCAACCGTGTCGAACACCGGCAGGCCGATATGGGTTTGACCACCCTTACCGGGGGTCACGCCGCCGACCATCTTGGTGCCGTAGGCGATGGCTTGTTCGGAGTGGAAGGTGCCTTGGGCGCCGGTGATGCCCTGGCAGATGACGCGGGTGTCTTTACCGATGAGGATGGACATCAGTTCGCCTCCCGCACGGCTTTGACAATCTTTTCAGCGCCGTCCGAAAGGTCGTTCGCCGCGATCACGTTCAGACCGCTCTCGTTGATGATCTTCTTGCCGAGTTCGGCGTTGGTGCCTTCGAGGCGAACCACCAGCGGAACCGTCAGGCCGACCTGCTTCACCGCGTTGACCACGCCGTTGGCGAGGATGTCGCAGCGGGCGATGCCGCCGAAGATGTTGACCAGGATACCCTTCACGTTCGGGTCGGCCATGATGATCTTGAAGGCCGCCGTCACCTTGGGCTCGTCGGCGCCGCCGCCGACGTCCAGGAAGTTCGCCGGCTCAGCGCCGTAGAGCTTGATGATGTCCATGGTGGCCATGGCCAGGCCCGCGCCGTTGACCATGCAGCCGATTTCGCCGTCGAGGGCGATGTAGCTGAGGTCGAACTTCGAGGCCTCGATTTCCTTCGGGTCCTCTTCGCTCTCGTCGCGCAGGGCGACGATGTCCGCGTGACGGAACAGCGCGTTGGAGTCGAAGCTGATCTTGGCGTCCAGCACCCGCAGGTGATCGTCAGCGGTGACGATCAGCGGGTTGATCTCCAGCATGCTCATGTCTTTGGCGAGGAACGCCGTGTAGAGCTGCGAGAGAAGCGTGGCCGCTTCCTTGGCCAGCGGGCCGCTCAGGCCGAGCGCCTTGGACAGCGCGCGAGCATGGTGCGGGAAGACGCCAGTGGCCGGATCGATGGAGAAGGTGACGATCTTCTCGGGGGTCGAGTGGGCGACCTCCTCGATGTCCATCCCGCCTTCGGTGGAGGCCACGACCGAGACATGGCTCGTTTCGCGGTCCACCAGCAGGGACAGGTAGAATTCCTTGGCGATCGCCGCGCCCTCTTCGATGTAGAGGCGGTTGACCTGCTTGCCCTTCGGACCCGTCTGATGGGTCACCAGCACGCGGCCGAGCATTTCGGCGGCGTTGGTCTTGACCTCATCGGCGGACTTGACGACCCGGACCCCGCCCTTGGCGTCTGGTCCGAGGCCTTCGAAACGGCCCTTGCCGCGTCCGCCTGCATGGATCTGGGACTTCACGACGAAGACCGGACCTCCGAGGTCCGTCGCGGCCTTGACCGCTTCGTCGACAGTGAACGCGGCGTAGCCGCGCGGTACCGCCACGCCGAACTCGGAGAGGACGGACTTGGCTTGATGCTCGTGGATGTTCATGAGGCCGCGGAACGCGTGATCGGGAAGTCCGCCGGGCTCGACGAACGGCCGGGGTTATAGGCGCCGCGCCGCGATGTGGCAACCGCGCCACGGCAAGAAAGCCTCGTTTTATTGCGTACTGTATTCAGTCTTCGCTCGGGTCTCGCGTATCCCGTTACCCGAAGAACACCTGGCCCAGGAGTCGGCCAGGCAGGAACGCCAGACCGCCGGCCAGAAACATGCCCCCGAAATAGAGACCCGTCATACTGCGGCGGTGTAGCTGCACCTTATGGCGGCGCGCGGCGTAGAGCGCCACCGGCAGCGCGACGACCACCCAGCCCGACAGGGCGTGGATCAGGCTGAGCCCGCCCGGGTTGACCTGATGGATGAAGAACGAGCTCACCGCGGTCGCCCCCATGGCGCCGGCCCAGGCCCAACCCAGCGTCCGGTGCGACAAAGTGCCCTTGGCCCCGAGCAGCAGAACCGCCCCGATCAGGAAGGCGGCGAGCGCGCTGGCCAGGTGGACCTGGATCGCCGCCGACGCCTGCGCGATCAGGTCGAGGCGCGGCGCGCGCAGCCCCAGGGCGCCCGCGCCGCCGCCCGCCAGCACGCCGACCGAGGTGAACAGCAGCACCATGGCGAGCGCGGCGAGCGCCGGGCGCTGGACGGTGGCGGCGGACTTGGACATCGGGGACATCGAGCTTCTCCGTTCGGGCCGAGATGCGCCCGCCCCGACTGGATGGCGCGATCGCCGCGCGCCCGCAGCGGCGGGTTCACGACTCGCCGCCGCGACTTCGCGAACGGCGAGCCCATGCCATTGGCGCTTCGCCAATCGCAGGCGACTTCCGCCGGAAGGCCAATCGTGGTTTCAAAAGGCATGGCCGAGACGGCGAACACCAAACCCCCGACATCGCGCTCCCACTGGGGCCCGGCCGGCTGGGTGCGCGGCCTGACGGCGGCGACGGCGGTCGGCGCGTTCCTGGCGATCTCAGGCGCCTTCAACACCGGCGACATGTCCTTGCCCGGCCGGCTGGCTTACTGGATCGGGCTGCTCAGCCTGGGCACGGTCTGGGGCCGGGTGGTCGCCCGTTACACTTTCGGCCTGAACCCCGACGACTCGCACCTGTGGCTGCGCGTGCTGGCCTGCTCTGTGCTGATCGCCGGACCGTTCACGACGGTGGTCTGGTTCCTCGACACCGCGTTCGGGACCACGCACATGGGCATGAGGGCGAGCCTGTCGCTGTTCCTGGTCGTGACCCTGATCTCGATCGTGATGACCACGATCAATGTCCTGATCGAGCGCGGCCGCGCCCGGACGATCATCGTCGAAGCTCAGGCCCCCGCCCCGCCCCGCTTCCTGGAACGCCTGCCGCTGAAACTGCGCGGGGCCGAGGTCTGGGCGGTGGAATCCGAGGACCATTATCTGCGGCTGCACACCTCCAAGGGCCAGGACCTGATCCTCATGCGGCTGGCCGACGCCGTCGCCGAGCTGGAGGGGATCGAGGGCGCCCAGGTGCACCGCTCCTGGTGGGTGGCGCGCGATGCGATCGCTGACGCCAAGCGCGGCGACGGCCGCGCGACCCTGACCCTGAAGGACGGCTCGGAGGTCCCGGTCAGCCGGACCTACGCCAAGGTCCTGCGCGACCGAAACTGGATCTGATCAGCGGGCGCGGGCTTTCCACTGCTCGCGGCTCTGGCCCCAGACGTCGACGCTGTCGTTCAGCGGCGGCGGCAGCACGGCCTGGCGCAGTATGGTCGAGCCCAGGCGCCGGGCCAGGTTCTGCGAGTTGATGTTGCCCGGATCGATGGTGTGGACCACCTCGGTCCAGCCAAGAAGGTCGAAAGCCCAGTCGATGGCCGCGGTCGCGCCCTCGACGGCGTAGCCCTTGCCCCAGCACTCGCGCGTCACGCCCCAGCCGACCTCGGTGCCCGGCCAGCCTTCCGGCTGCCAGGGACCCAGGCGCCCGACCCAGCGGCCGCTCTCCTTCTCGATGACCGAGAACATGCTGAAACCGCGGATCACCCAGGCGCCGGTCATGGCGCACATCATCCGCCAGGCGACCTCGCGCGGCTGGGCCCCGCCCAGGAAGCGGTTGATCTCTTCGTCGGCGGCGAAGGCGGCCCAGCCCTCGAAATCCTCCGGGGTCGGGGGACGCAAGATCAGGCGGGCGGTTTCGAGGGTCGGTCCAATGCTCATGCCGCCACATTCCGATTTTTCGCCGGCGGAGACCAGATGGTTCAGTCGCCATTCAGGCGCCGGGCGCGATCCTGGACGGCTCGATATGGAGACCGGACATGACTTTCGACGGCGGGGACGAACCGCCCCTCACCCTGGCCCGGGACGACGTTCGCGAGACGTCGCCACGCCTCGGCCGCAAGGCCTTGATCGGCGGGATCGCGCTGGCCTGCGTGCTGGGCGTCGGCCTGGGCCTGGCCGCACGCCCGCAACTGGCGGCGAACGTCCCGAAGCCGGCCGCCATGGCGCCTTCGCCCAAGACCGTCGAACACCAGATGGACATCGTGATGGCCGAGCCGCAGCCCCAGGCCCTAGCGCCCAAGAGCACGCCGCTAGAGGTGATGTCGCCGGAACTGACCCAGGCCGCGAAGGCGGCCACGCCGCCGCGCGAACCGGTCGCCGAGCCGCAATACGTCGAGGCCTCGCCCAGCTACGATTGCCGGGCGGCGTCGTCACCTGCGGAGGAAATGGTGTGTTCCGATCCGGCCCTGGCGGCGGCCGACCGGCATCTGGCCCGGGCGTTCCAGCGGGCGGTCAAGGCCGGCGCGCCCTACGATCTGCTGCGGGCCGAACAGGACGACTGGCTGGAGATCCGGGAAGACGCCGCGCGACACTCGCCGCGGGCGGTGGCGGCCATCTACGATCAGCGCATCGGGCAGCTGAACGCCATGGCGCGCGGTGAGGGTCCCGACTGGTGAGCCGGGACCCCGTCGCAGTCGTGCTTAGCCGAGCATGTCCTTGACGGTCTCGCGCTCGCCGACGAGTTCGTCGTTGGTGATCGCGATCTTGCTCTTGGCGAAGTCGTCCATCTCGTAGGACGTGATGACGTCGTAGCCGGTGGCGGTGGTCTTCACCGGCATGCCGGCCCAGATGCCTTCGGCGAAGCCGTAACGGCCTTGGCTGGCGATGGCGACCGAGTGGACGGCGCCGACGGTGGTCAGGTCGCGCACGTGGTCGATCAGGGCGTTGGCGGCCGAGGCGGCCGAGGACAGGCCACGGGCTTCGATGATCGCCGCGCCGCGCTTGCCGACGGTCGGCAGGTAGTCGTTCTTCAGCCAGGCTTCGTCGCCGATCACTTCGGCCGCAGGCTTGCCGCCGATCTTGGCGTGGGTGAAGTCGGCGAACATGGTCGGGCTGTGGTTGCCGTAGATGAACAGTTCCGAGACGTCGTTGATCGAGACGCCGGCCTTCTTGGCCAGCTGAGCGCGGCCGCGGTTTTCGTCCAGACGCACCATGGCGGTGAAGCGGTCGGCGGTCAGGCGCTTGGCCTGGCTGGCGGCGATCATCACGTTGGTGTTGCAGGGGTTGCCGACCACGGCGATGCGGGCGTCGTCAGCGGCGACGGCGTCGATGGCCTTGCCCTGGGCGATGAAGATCTTGCCGTTGTCCTTCAGCAGGTCGGCGCGCTCCATGCCCGGACCGCGCGGCTTGGAGCCGACCAGCAGGTTCCAGTTGGCGTCCTTGAAGGCGACGTTCGGATCGTCGGTCAGGACCATGTCCTGCAGCAGCGGGAAGGCGCAGTCTTCCAGCTCCATCGCGACGCCCTTCAGGGCCTTCTGGGCGCCTTCGACCGGAATCTCGAGCAGTTGCAGGATGACCGGCTGGTCCTTGCCCAGCATCTCGCCGGAGGCGATACGGAAGAGGAGGGCGTAACCGATGTTGCCGGCGGCGCCCGTGACAGCGACGCGGATCGGCTTCTTCGTGGTCATGGAACTGTCCCGTGGTTGCAGTGCGGAAATCGCGGGCGGTCTAGACCCGCAAAAGCGCTGCGGCAAGGCCAAGTGACAGGGCGCGGCGCCGCGGCTACCAAGGCCGTGCGTACGAAGATCGCCCTTCAGGACGCCCGGAGAGCCCGATGTTCGACTTGGATCCCGCCTTCGTCGCGACCTCCCAGGCGCTTGGCGACCTGGCCCTCAGCCACGCCCGCCTGCAGGACGACGCCCGCTATCCCTGGATCGTGTTGATCCCGCGGGTGGCCGCCGCGCGTGAGCTGGAAGACCTGTCGCCGGCCGATCTGGCGATCCTGACCGACGAGATCCTGGCCGCCGGCCGCGCGGTCCGCGCCCTGGGCGTTCAGGTGGACAAGCTGAACGTCGGCGCCCTGGGCAATGTGACGCCGCAACTTCACGTGCATGTGTTGGGCCGGCGGGTCGGCGACGCCGCCTGGCCAGGCCCGGTCTGGGGCCATAGCCCGGCCCTGCCCTACGGTCCCGAGGCGCTGACGAGCGCGGTCGCGGCGGCGCGTAGGGCGCTGGGGCTCTAGCCCACGCCGATCAGCTGGCGGCGCGCAGATTGCGAAACAGCGGGCTGGCCAACAGGAACACCCAGACCACCAGCACGAACGGCAGCGTCAGCGCCGGCATGCCCAGCGGCTGCAAGGCGGCCGAGACCGCCGCGAACACCACCGCCGTGGTGATGGTCGCCAGCAGGGCGTAGGCGGCCGAGGTCCAGCTGAAGGCGAAGAACACCGCGCCCAGCGCGATCGCCGTCAGCACGCTGTTGAAACCGAAGGCGCCCGAGCGGATCGCCGGTTCGGCCGCGCCCATCCCCCAGGCGACCAGCAGCCCGGTCAGCGAGCCCAGCAAGGCGGCCAGACCCGCGCGCCTGGAACTGACCAGCAGGCCGAGCGCGAACAGCACCCCAGTGACCACGCCGCTCTGGAAGAACACCTGGGCCAGGCCGTTGAACAGCCCCTCGACCACAGTCGACAGGCTGACCACGCCCTCCACCGCCGTGGACGCGGGCAGCCCGGCCGTCGGCAGGACGTCGGTCGAGTGCAGCCGGCCGAACCGCGCGCAGGCCAGCAGGAACACCAGGGCGGTAAAGACAAACGGAGCGGTGAGCGCTGGGACCTTCCAGACCTGCGTCAACCGCAGCATCGCGGCCATGACGATCGTGGAACCGGCCGCGGCCAGGACCACATAGGCCCAGGTCAGGCCCTCTGGATGCAGGAAGTAAAGCAAGGCGATGGCGACGAGCGCGCCATTGAAGCCGAACAGCCCGTCACACACCTGATCCGGCTCGACCGCCAGCAGCTTGGCGGCGGCGGTGCTGACGGTCGTTCCGACCAGGGCCGCCAGCCCAAACAGCGTCGAGTGACAGAAGATCCCGATCAGGAAGAGCAGGCCGGCATAGCTGTTGTTCTGCAGCATGACTTGGCCGAGGCCGCGCAGCACCGCGTCGAGGAAGCCCGCCGCCTGCGCGAGCGAGCCCTCGCCGGAGACCGCCAGGCCGGTGGACGACAATCGAACAGACATGGTGAGCCCCCAGTTGCGCCGACGCCCGCGCCAGAGCACGAGCCGTTTTCGCCGTCAGTCCCGTTTCAGGGTTACTGAGGTCCGACGTCCGCCTTCATCCAGTTCGCCGCTCCACGCCCCGTCCGCCGAAGGATTGAGCGTGATCGTCGCCGCCGGCGCGCCGGGCAGCGGATAGAAGCTGGCGCTGAGCTGGGCCCCCATCCGCTGGACCCCGGCTAGGAAGCCGGAAGAATCCGTCGCGCCGCGCCGACGCGGATCGCGCCAGGCGCCCTCGAGCTGGCCCAGGCCCTTGTCGACGAACAGCAGCGAATAGAGCGGCTGGCCGCCAGGACCGCGCAGCATCCAGGCGCCGTCGAGCGGACCCTGCAGGCCCTGGGCCGAGGCGAAGGACGAGCGCAGGCGGGTTTCGTAGCCGAGCTCGGCGCCGTTGAGCGGCGCCTCGGGCGTCTTGTCGTACTCGTCGACATGCACCGGGGCGGTCAGCCGCGGCGGCGCGGGGCGCGTGTAGACCGGCGGGACATAGGCGGCCGGCGGCGGGTTGTAGGGCGTGACGGGCCGCGGCGTGTAGGGCGCGGGCGCCAGCGACAGGCCAGGCGTCGTGGGGGCGGCGTAGGGATACGGTGAGGCGGCGGTCGCTGGCGGCGGGACATAGGCCGGCGGCGGGGCCATCGGCGCGGGTTGAGGAACCGGCGGCGCGGGCGCGGGCGGCTCGCCCAGGGCCTCGGCCTGATCCTCGTCCATGGCCGGGGCCTGGTCCAGCAGCGCGCCGATCGGGTCGACGACATCCTGAGCCGACGCCGCGGGCGCGGCGACCAGCATGGCCAGACAGATGGAAGACTTGAGCAGGAAGTTCAAAATACGCCTCACGCCCCGGCGATGGCGTCCGCCACGGCGAGCAGACGCCGCGCCTCGGCCAGATGCAATCGCTCGACCATACGACCCTCGACTCGAATAACCCCCTTAGCCGCGTTTTCCGGCGAATCGAAGGCCGCGACGATGGTCCGCGACCATTCCACCTCTTCCGGGGTCGGGGCGAAGGCGCGATTGGCGGCCTCGATCTGGCGCGGATGGATCAGGGTCTTGCCGTCGAACCCGAACTCCGCGCCCTGATCGCACTGGCGCGCGAGGCCGTCGTCGTCGTCGATGCCGTTGAACACCCCGTCGAGGATCGTCAGGCCGTGGGCGCGGGCCGCGGCCACCGCCAGCGACAACGGACCGGCCAAGGCGGCGCGTTCCGTGGTCAGGCGGCAACGCATCTCCTTGGCCAGGTCGTTGGTGCCGATCACGAAGGCGTCCAGCCGCGCGTCGCGGGCGCCGGCGATGGCGTCCAGTGCGAACAGGCTGGCGCAGGTCTCGATCATCACCCACAGGCGAGTATCGCCCGCCAGCCCCGCGCCATAGGCCGCGACGTCGGCGGCCGACGACACCTTGGGCGCCAGGATGGCGTCAGGCCGGGCTGCGCCGGCGGCGGCGAGATCTTCGGCGCCCCAGGGGGTGTCGAGACCGTTCACCCGGATCACCACCTCGCGACGGCCAAACCCACCCGCCTTCACGGCCTCCACCGCCTGGGCGCGGGCCAGATCCTTGGCGTCGGGCGCCACCGCGTCCTCGAGATCCAGGATCACCACGTCGCAAGCCAGGTCGCGGGCCTTTTCGATCGCGCGCGCATTGGCGGCGGGCATGTAGAGGGCGCTGCGGCGCGGCCGGACTGCGGTCAAATCGATAAGCTCCGTCAGGATAGCTAAGCTACCCTCATAAGGGTTAGAATGTCCTCATGACCACCCGCTACGACGAAGGCGCCAAGAACGTGTTGGGCGGCGAGTTGATCGCCTGCTCGCTCGACCCCGTCACCGGATTCTTCCGCAACGGCTGTTGCGAGACCGGGCCGCACGATGTCGGCCTGCACACGGTCTGCGCCGTGATGACCGCCGAGTTCCTGGCCTACTCCAAGATGGTCGGCAACGACCTCTCCACCCCGATGCCCGAATACGGCTTCGCGGGTCTCAAGCCCGGCGACCGCTGGTGCCTCTGCGCCCCGCGGTGGAAAGAAGCCCTGGACGCCGGCGCCGCTCCGCAGCTGGTGCTGGAGGCGACCCACGAGGAAACCCTGGCCATCGTCACCCTCGGCGTCCTGAAGGACCACGCGGTCGAGGCTTAGGACCGGCGGGCCAAAGCCCCCCTCCGTCGCGCTTCGCGCGCCACCTCCCCCAGCGGGGGAGGATCTTACGTCGTGGATGCTCCCCCGCTGGG
>ERZ1292637.23-Hain-H14-01um-R3-23-length-94744-cov-30_pt2 | contig 87077 bp, 167 predicted proteins | sample MGYA00564405_ERZ1292637 | MGnify/ENA primary metagenome ERZ1292637 (study PRJEB36523, sample SAMEA6512645) | groundwater metagenome | collected 2019-01-09 | study: AquaDiva: Metagenomics assemblies of 32 groundwater samples | reverse complement strand
CACTCCCTGGGTCCGGGCCAACGCCCTGGACGCCGCGTCCCGCGTGATGTCCGGCTTGACATCCCAGCCGAACTGGCCCAGCGAGACGGTCACGGGGCAGACCCTGGTCATGGCCGCCAAGTTCGAGGCCTACCTCCGCAACGGCTACACCGAGGGGCAGTCATGACCGCCCGGCGCTACCAACCAACACGCGGAGATGTACTGCGTGCGGTCGGCCCCGTGCCGCCGCACCCGGACACCGCTCCCGACGACCCGGACCCGTTCGGCCACAACGAACGCCCGTGGACGGTGTTCCTGATCGCCTGCCGGATCACCAGGCACCATGCCCTGTCCCATCCTGTCAACCGGCCGGGCGAGGCGCTCAGGATGGACCGGTTGCGTGAGCTGCTCATCGGGATGGCGGCGGACGGTTCGATCGTGGGCCGCACCCGCAGGGAGTGGGCGGCCATGCGACGTGAACCGCCGAGCCGTGCCAGTGACGTCCTGTACGCCAGCGTCGAGCACGCGGCGGCCTGGGATGAGCAGTGGGCCCGTGACAACGACAACGAAGGAGAGTCATGACCAGTCAGACGGAGCGCTTCCTGCGCACCGAGGAACTGTACGACCTGATCACCAAGAACATCGCCTACAGCGAGGACCCCACGCAGGGGTTCCACTCGTCGACGCAGGTCCGCCGTGTCCTTGACCAGATCATCAGCCAGGGCAAGATCGAGGGTCGCCTGTCTGCCCACACTGACGCCAGCCTCGGGGTCCTGCTGTATCACGACCGGCTGATTAAGGACTGGCAGCGCATCGTGGACAGCAACTGACAACGAAGGAGAAGGAATGAAACTCGTACGCGACGAGATCCCCAGGATGCATGCTGAAGGGCGGCTGAGGGATCACCCGGTGAACGGTGCCGAGCACCGTAAGACTCAGGCGTTCCGCAAGGCCGAACCGGACGAGCGCCTGCTTCTCCTGCGACTGAAGCTGGCCGAGGAGACAGGGGAGGTGCTCTCGGCGGTGCGCCGTGAGCACCTGCTGGAAGAGCTGTCCGACGTCTGGACAGTGCTGTCTGCGCTCGTCCAGGCCGAGGGCTGGACGATGGAGGATGTGCTCAGTCGTGCCGCTGAGAAGGCCGGTGTGTACGGGGGGCTGCGACAGGGCTGGGTTCTGACGGAGAAGACTCCCTGATGGCCCAGCGCAGGCAGGCCGACGGTGAGCAGTACATCGAGGCGGACAACGGCTTCGGCTGGATCCGGGGGAGGGCTTCGGCTACTTCCGTGTCGTCCGGCCTGTACACGGTAACGATCTTCGGCATCACGTACGAGCTGGAGAAGCGGCGCCGCAACGCCCGCGTCGAACCCGGCGCGGACACCGGCTGGTATCTGTACAGCCGGGATGCCGGTTCCTGGTTCTTCGGGGAGTGGTGCGGCCGGACGCTGCTGTCCGCCATCGACGAGGCCAGCAAGATGATCGCTGAGGCCGACCTGCGCGGCGGAGGATACGAGAGGAAAGGACAGACATGACACCCGAACAGTTCGTCACCGGCCTCGTGCTCGGTGGTGGCACGAACCTCAGCGACTTCGCCGATGACCTGGACTACTGCCCGGTGCACGCGTGGGATTTCCTCGACTTCTATCACGAGGACGTATGCCCGGCGTACGCCCAGAAGCTCGACAGGACAGGACAAGCATGACGGAGACGATCTACATCCCGAGCGGTCTGATGCAGGTGCTGCTCAACTGGACCGCCGGTGACATCGAGTTGCAGGGGTCGCAAATGCGGTCCCTGGTGCAGTGCCTGCACCGAGCTGAACTCCAGGCCGGTGGCCGGTGGCACACCAAGATGACGCAGGCTGACATCTATGCGGTGCATTGCCTCATCCTGGCCTGGGCGGGGTGTGCGCCGCCCGCTCAGGTGTCGCGGTACACCAACTGGATGTGCAGGCAGTCGGTTGTATACGAACGCCTCCACGCCGAACACAACGCGAAGAAGACGTCATGAGGCGCCGCTTCTCCTGGAGGCTATGGGTCGGGTCGTGGGTCGCCCTGGGTCGTTACCGCGTGGTCAGGCTGTACGACACTCTGATGATCAGGTTCTGGCCGTACGGAATCTTCCCCGGTGAGTGGAAGGATCTCGTGTCCGGCCCGTCGAAGAAAGAGGAAGACACATGAGGCGCGTCTATCCTCCCGCAGAGTATCGGCGGGTCGCCCATCTTCTGTGGGAGCACATCGAAGCAGGCTTGTACAAGTCGGGGGAGAAGCTGCCGACCGTTGTCCAGCTCGCTGAGCTTCACGGCATCAAGGAAGGCGCCGCATACGCGGCGCTGAGGCTGCTGACAGACGAAGGTGTGGTCGTCGCCCGGCGTGGACAGGGCTACTACGTGAAAGAGGCGTCATGACCTGGGAGCCCGAGGACACCCGGGTCGTCGATCCGGACGGCACTCTCCGTGTGTGCGCCGACCTCTGCCCCACCTGCATCTACCGTCCCGGCAACCTCATGAATCTGGAGCCGGGCCGTGTGCGGCAGATGACGCAGGACGCCATCGCCAATGAGGGCCATGTGGTGTGCCATTCCACCCTGGGCACACCGGCCCCGGCGATCTGTGCCGGGTTCGAGCGTCATCCGCAGGGTGGCATCCGGTCGCTGGCCCTGCGGTTCGCAGCGGCTGGTCGGCTGCGCATCGTCCGTATCACCCCACCCACTGAAGGAGAGTCATGACCCTGACCGAGGCCGACAAGGACGACGTCCGCCGCATCGTGAAGGAGGAGATCACCCTGGCGCTTCAGTCGCTGGTCGACGAGGCGCACAAGCAGGACAGCTACGACACGCGTGAGCTGCTGTCCGCTGGACTGGAAGCGGTGGTTGATGCCGCCAAGGCGGCACTGGAGATCGTGAACCACGCCGTCACTTGCGAGTTGCGAAGCGACTCTGGGTACGCCGGGTGCACGTGTGGCATCCGGGACTACTGACACGACTGAAAGGGAAGACAGTGACACGGAAAGTCGAGACGGTCTTCGACATCAAGGACGGCCCGGCATTGATCCGGCACCTCCCCATCGACGAGATGCCTCACGTGGGGGAGGAGGTCCAGCTGATGGGGAGCAGCCCCAAGATTGCAGGGGCCTGGTTCACCGTCACCAGGGTCCGGCGGGTCTATGCGCTGGACATGGATCTCCTGGAGTCCGTGTGCGTGAGCCTGACGGCCGACAACGACTGAAAGGAAAGACATGACATACAAGATCGAGACGGCGTTCTACTTCCAGGACACCACTCGCACCGAGTACGTGTACATCGCCGCCGACGAGCTGCCCCGCCGCAAGGAGAAGGTGCGCCTGTCCGGCGTCACCAACCGGGTCGACAACTACACGGTCACGGAGATCACCCGGACGTACGACCCGGAGTCCGGCAGGCTGACGTACGTCAACGTGCTGCTGGAGCCCGGCAAGATGCCGCAGTGAACACCGGGACGTACGGTTTGCCCCGCTGGGTGCTGCGTGAGCTGTCCGCCGGTGCGCATCCTGAGGTCTCGGCGCAGGGTGAGTCCATGCGGTGGGAGCGCAGCGAGCTGAGTGGCTCGATCACCTACGTCTTCCACGTGGACGGCGAGAAGTACACGGTGTGCTGGTTCACGAGTCGTGGCCCTGAGCCCGCCTGACATCCGGACAATGAAAGAGAAGGAAACGACATGACGTACTACCACCCCAATCCGCCCCCGCAGAAGCCGGGCATGCCGCTGGCCGCGAAGCTCGCCCTGGGCTGCGGTATCCCCGCCGCCGTCTTCATCGTCTTCGTGGGCGGGTGTGCTGCCCTGGTGGGTGGCGCCGCCAACGAGGTCGACAAGCAGGTGCAGAAGGACAAGGCGGCCGATGCCCGCGCCGCCAAGGAGGACGTGGAGCTGGTCTCCTGCAAGGTGGTCACGGACAACGAGATCATCGGTCCCGACGTCGAGGCGAAGGTCAAGGTCACCAACAACGGCACCAAGCGGGCCAACTACTGGATCGAGGGTGAGTTCCTGGACGTCAAGGGCAACCAGGTCGACAGCCTGGACGCCTACGTGGAGAACCTCGCACCCGGCGCCAGCACGACCCGTGACTTCACCGGCATCTTCGTCGGCGGCCAGCTGGACGGGGTGACGAAGGGGACGTGCAAGATCCTGGACGTCTCCCGTGACGAGTTCTTCGCCGCGAACTGACCCTGGACGGGGGCGCCGTGCGGCGCCCCCGTTTCGCCCGACGAAAGGAAAGCCATGTCCGATCAGCTGCTCAACGCCATCACGGCCCGTTGGGAGGCCTCCTCCTCCGGGGTGCCCGGTGACTACCTGTCCGCTCTCGGCTACGCCCGCAGTGACGTGGCCGCCCTCCTGGAGGAGGTTGCCCGCCTGCGTGCCGAACTCACCGAGCCGTGGGGTCCGCCCAAGGAAAAGAATCCCCGGCTGCTGGAGTCGGTGCGGATGGCCCGCGTCTGGTACGACGAGCTGGCCCGCCTGGACAGTGCGGAGGCCAGGTCCCGCCGTGAGCACATCGGCACCCTCCTCCAGGTCATCGACGGCCTCAGGGCCACGCACCAGCGCCTGGAGGCCAGCGTGGTCTTCTGGCGGGAGGCCGACCGGCAGTCCGGGGCCCGCATCAGGGAGCTGGAGATTTGGGTCGCCGACCTGGAGAAGGACTCCGCCAAGCTGCGCGCCCTGGAAGTCTTCGGTGTGGACAACTGGGAAGAGTACGACGAGGCCATGCAGTCCCTGGGATGAGCGCTAGGCTCGTCCCATGATTCCCGTGAGCCTGCGCCTTCCCCCGGACAGCTTTGTCATCACCACCAACTTGAACAACGTCATGTCCGCACCGTGCCTGCTGAGGGCGAGGCTGTCGAACCAGCAGGGCGCGCAGGGGGAAGCCCTGCTGGTGGGCTGGAGGACCAATGGGGAACCACTGTTCCTGCTGGCCGATGGCACCATTGGTATTCCCGCCGGGTGGATGGTGACGGACGTCGAGTACCCCGAGTCATGACAACGAAAGGACCACCATGAAGCAACATCAAAAGCAACTGCACAGCGGGGACATCAACAAGATCCTGGGCGGCGTGTGCCCGGAGATAGAATCCCTGCTGCGCCTGGCGCACAAGCAGAACTTCCGGATCATCCGCACCGGCAGTGGCCACTTCAAGATAGTGACGCCTCCTGGGAGGCCCAAGCTGTCGACGGTCACCCCGGCGAAGACCGGCGAGTACCGTGCGATCAGGAACACCAGGGCTCAGCTGCGCCGGATCGGTGTGGAGGTGCCCCGCACGTGATTCCTGGGCGGTCCCGCGTGGCTTACGGGACCGCCTTTTCCGTCACCATTGTTCTATAGATAGGATACGATGTACGACATGATCCAGCGCATGACGATCGCCACCCGCACGGTCCTGCTGGCTTTCCTGAACGACCCGGATGTTGAACTGTTCGGTCATCAGCTCGCCATCAGAACGGGTATCTCTCATGGCACGGTGTACCCGATCCTTGCCCGTCTGGCCCGTGCCGGACTGCTGACCCACCGCTGGGAAACGCAGGGCGAGAACAATTGGGGGCGCCCGCCGCGCCAGTACTACCGGCTCACTCCCGACGGCCGGGAGCTGGCTCGCAAGGAGCAGGCAGCCGCTGAGCGCAAGGCCCTGCGTGCCGAGATGCAGGCCCTGTGTGCCAGGCTGGCGACGACAACGAAAGAGACAACGACGTGAGTGGCAGCAGCACAGAAGACATCATCAAGGACATGCTCATCAACGCCGTCGCCAGCCAGGGCGGCCCGCTGGGGATCTGGTCCCCACCGGAAGAAGAGGAGCTGGCTCGCACCATGCTGACGTCACGCGGGCTGATCGGCCCGAAGGGCTTCCTCACCCGGCAGGGCGCCACGGTGGCTCAGCGCCTGCAGCGTGAGTACTTCGAAGGAGAATCATGACCTACGCCCGTGAACAGATCCACCACCGCAGCGGCTGCGGAGTGGAGTACCCGGACAACTGCAACAGCATGGACGATCTGCTGGACATGGTGGAGGACGACCGTGCCCACGCCGAGGCCGTCAAGCTGCGCGAGTTCGCCGGTGGGATGGTGTTCAACCTGCTTGATCCCTTCAGCCCGCAGAAGGAGGGATGGGTGCGGCACATCGCCGACCAGATCGACCCTTACGAACTGCGCGACGGCTTCCTGGTGCACAAGGTCACCGGCCGCGTCGTGCTCAACCGGAAAGAGGAAACAGCATGATTCGTATCGAAGCGTCCACCCTGCGCAAGGGCGACCGCATCCAGTTCACCGAGAAGGGTAAGGCGTACACCATCGCGTCCACCTGTACCCACTCCTGGGAACACTCCCTGCTGGGCATCGACTTTGAGAGCGACGGCCCCGGTGGTGTCACCATGCCGCAGGATGCCCTCGTGTATGCGGAGCGGATGGTCCGCGTGGTGAGCGTGCCGTGCCTGGTGCACAAGGAGGACATCCGCGTTCTGCACGACATGGCCTGCAGTCCCCAGCCGCGTGCCGTGATCTGCGGTTCGTGCGACGAGAAGGCCACGGCCGCTGTTCTGGCGATGATGGCAGAGCAGAAGGGCAGCGAGACAGCATGAGGGATCTGACGAAGTGGCCGCGCCTGCTGGTGCGGGGAGTCACGGTGACCGAGGAGCAGGCGGACGAGATCCTCATCCGCACCTGCGTCCCGGCGTACCTGAGCGGCAACGACCGGGAGTGGGGCATGTCGGTGCGCCGCGTCATGGGTCTTCAGAACGACGAGGCACCGCGTGAGCTGTACGAGACTGGCCGTCACGAGGAGCGGTCCGCCTGGTTCAGGGAGAAGTGGGCGTTCAATGACGCTCGCTTCCAGGAGCTGGGCCTCATCGGCCTGGACTACCTGTACACCTCGCAGATCGCCTCGTCCTGGATCGGTGGTCCACACGGCTGGTGCGACTGGAACGGCCGCATCTTCTGCAACACCTACAACATCGGCAAGTGGCCGTCCACCGAGGAGGTCACCGAGGAGTGGACCCAGATCGCTGAGGCGTTCCCGTTCCTGGACCTGACGGCGCAGCTCATCACCAATGAAGGCGGCTACGAGGACCACCCGGGCGAGCTGGCCGGACAGTGGCGTGTCAAGGACGGCGCCGTCACGCACGAGCCGGAGCCGGACAAGCAGATTGTCCCGCTGCCGACTGAAGAGGAAGCCGAGCACGCCATGAAGTGGACGGTGGCGGACATCGCCTACAGCCGCTTCGGCCGGGAGCGCGGTGTCACCCTGGACCGTCTCGCCCTGGCCGTGGACCGTGTCGAACAGAAGGTGAGGGGGGAAGGCCTTGCCTGACGACGGTGAACGGCCGTACATCTCCCTCGGCGACACGGATCGGCCATGGTCCGAGGAGCACCACGACGCAGTGCAACTGCTGGTGATCGACACACTGCGGAACTTCACCGGTGCGATCCTCAACGCCGCCAACAAGGCTGCTCACGTGCACGAGATGCTGGTCTCCGAACAGATCCTGGAGAAGGCGTACTTCACCTCGCTGGGTGGTCAGCTCCGGCTGATGGGCCCGGGTGAGGCGGCTGATTGCATGGGCGTCACCACGCAGCGGCTGCATACTTTGCGCAAGCGCGCAGAGTTCCCCCGGCCGGTCGCCGATCTGGCGTGCGGCCCGATCTGGCTGGCCCGGGACATCGAGCGGTTCCAGGCGACCCGCAAGCGCACGCCGGGCCCCATGAAAAAGAATGAGAAAGAACGGACATGACCGACTACACCAAGCTCCCTCACTTCCCCATCGGCGAATTCCAGCGCGTCCCGGAGGGCCTCTTCGGAGAGGCCGTGGCCAGCGTGATCCAAGCGGCCGGACCGATGTCCGACGAGCAGGCGATGGAGATCGTCGAGGCGGTCTTCGGTCCGCTGCGGCTGCTGTCCCCGCCGCCGGACCACTACGGCCTGTGCCAGCACGCGTACTTCCGGTACGAGGGCGGCTGGCGGTTCTGCGACAAGGATCATGACGGCACCGACGATCCGGAATTCCACCGATCGGCCGATGGTAAGACCGAGTGGTACTCCGACAACGCCCACGAGCGAGCGTTCGACCCGTGCCGTCACTGGTAGACAAGACAACGAAAGGACTGATCATGGGGCCGAAAGAAAAGGAACACGAGCGCAGGGCGCGATGGTCCGGCGCGTGTACGGCCGTGGCGTTCCTGCTGGGGTATACGGCAATGTCGGTGTGGTACAGGCTGTCCCGCGAGAACCCGGAACAGATCCCGACCCTCTCGATCTTGTTCCTGCTGTTCGCCGGGTTCGCCCTGGCGCCCCTCCTGGGCGGCTATTCCCACCGCAACCACGGGTGGATCGGTGTACCGAGGCTGCTGCTGATGTTCGTGGTGGCCGCCTGTGCCACCCTTCTGGGAATCGTGGTGGGCTGAATGGCCTACATCGTTCTCCAGCGCCACAGCATCACCAACCCCTCCGACAAGTTCGCCATCGTCGACTACGACGAGTGGACGGCCTTCACCTACGGCTCGGCGACCGTGCTGACCGTCAAGGAGTACGTCGACACCTCGCAGCAGGCCACCGACAGGGCGAATGAACTGAACGACAACGACAACGACAAGGAAAGCTGATGGGATCACCGAGGATCTACAAGGAAGTCATCGACGGTCGCCTGGTCACCGCACAGCCCCGGCGTGGGTACGTCGAGGTGAAGGTGTACGCCGGACCCACGGCCGTCAAGGACGAGGAGCCGGTCGGCCACTGGGACATGCCGAACACTTACCGCGCCGACCTGGGTGCGGCTGCACGGCAGGCCGCCTGCCAGACCCCGAAGGAGAGCTGACATGGGTGACCCGAAGCTGCGTCCCCTCATGACGGCTTCCTCCGGCCTGATCTACGACCACACCGCCGACTTCACCGGCGGCGTACGGGTCGAGCTGCCCATGGGGCAGCATGTGGGCACCCACCACGGTGTGCGCACCATCAATGCCACCAACCAGACAGTGGAGGTGGTCATCCCGTTCGAGGACATGCGCCACCTGGTGCTGGCCAGCATGCGCAGCCGGATGATGCTGCACCTCCAGGAGGCGGATGACGACACCCTGGAGAAGTTCTTCTTCTCCGGGGTGAGCGCCCTGGAGATCGAGGAGCCGGAGATGTGCGGCAAGAACGCAACTCCCGGCTTCGCCAATCCTCCGTGCCCCCTGGACGCTGGCCACGACGGGGACTGCACCACCATCTGACAAGGGAAGGAGCAGTGTGACCCGCTGGGACATACCACCCGAAGACGTTGCCCGCAGGTGGCTGGAGGGGGAGACTGTCGCATCTCTCGCCCTTTCCTATGGGGCGGGGGAGAACACGATCAAGCGACGCCTGGAGTATGCACGCCGGGCGCTGCCTTCCCTCCCCTGGGACAAGAGGAACTCTCCGCGCAATGCGACGTCACGCAGTAGCCTCACCCGGTACGTCACCATGAAGGACGGCAGGAAAGGCGCAGCGGTCGGCACGATCATCAAAGCCCGCAGTCTGCGCAACCGCTGAACAGCCGGGCCCAGGAGGGACATCCGTGGATGACGACATACCCGACTGGGCCCGCAACTGTCCGTCGGGCAAGCAGAAATTCGCCTCCGGTGAGGAGGCCCGGCGCATCTTCCGTGTGGAATTGCGCCGTCGGGTCAAGGGGAAAGCGTTCAGTGGCACCCTGCACACGTACGACTGCCCCTTGTGTTCTGGATTTCACATCACCCACATGACACACACCAGGCGCAAGAAGAAGTTCTGACAGAGAGGAAAACGATATGTTCGACACGTTTGTCACATCCCCCGAGGGGCGAACCTTCAAGACCCTGAACAGCCCGTACAGGGTGCGTGACGCGGTCCGTCGTATCGTCCGTATGACACTGGGCGAAAGTGCCCCGCCCAGTGAAGAGGGGTGGGTCTTCATCGACCGCGTGGTAGACGCTCCACTGGGCGAGACCGTCACCCATGCGGCGACCGGCATCTCCTTCCGTACCGAGGCGGCCTCATGAGTGGCCCCCACAACCTGCCGACCTGGAACATATTTGAGAATCTCGGCATCTACATCGCTACGGCTGTCGATGTGGCGGGTCTCGCCGTTGCCCGGGGCTATGCCTCGTCGGACGACCGGCGCATCGCCGAGTTGCAACGACACCTGGACCGTGCGGCGGCGCTGGCTGCCCACCTGCGCGACCATCCTGAGGAGCCGTGATGGAGGACCCGCTCCCCAAGTGCACCTGCCCGCCCACGGCGGCTGTCCATGATGATGGCTGTCCGCACCGCCTGGAGTTCATGCGGCGGGTGTACGCACGCCTGAAGCCGCCCCGCCCCAACACTCCTGAGACATGGACCAGTAGCTGATTGACAGGAGGCCCCGTCCATCCGGACGGGGCCTCTTTCACAGAACCACTGGTGCAACAGGCACAAGCCTGATAGAAAGACACGACACGACAGGAAAAGGAAACGACGACATGAAGACTCTGCCTCGTGAGCCTTACCGTGGCGGTCAAATCTGCGGGGAACAGCTGGAGTACGGTGTGGTCCCCGGCCGCAGCGTGTTCTGCGGTGAGCACAAGGCGAGCATGATGTACTTCTGCCCGGTGCATGCCTGGGAGCACCGGCAGAGCGGTGAGGCCCCGGAGCCACGGATGGCGGAGGGCAACGTCGTGGGTGATGTTCGCATCCCCGCCGAACTCCAGTGGGAGGGCGCCGACGGCAAGCCCCGGGACGCCACCGTGGAGGAGATCCACACATGGCTGAACAGCGGCGCCGTCACCGAAGAAAGCGTGGACCTGCAGTGAACTTCCTCATCGGCATCGTCTGCGGTGCCATCTCCGGCGGCGTGACGTATCACTATTCCGGCTCGGCGGGTATCGCTGTCACGGTCGGATTGATCGTGATGATTCTGGGGTTCCTCGGATTCATCGCGTACATCTTCGTCGGCATGGGCGACTGAAAGGAACGCCTGATGGAAATCAAAGAACTGAATCTCATCGGCATCAACAGCATGCGTCACCTGATCATCAGCGAGGACATGGTCAAGGCGATCTCGTTCGCCGCCCGCGCTGCACACAGCGACTCCACCGTCCACCGGTTCGTCGCCGCCCTGGTGATGACGGACCTTCTGAAGGACCCGTTCCGCTGGCCGTACGTCCTGCGCACCGTCATGGAGCTGGAGGCCGCGCAGTGACGCCGGAACAGCTGGCCGCAGCACAGAAGGCCGCCGAAGAGGCCGCCGCACTTGCTGAGCTGCACAAGAAGATGCTGGAGGACTTGGCCAAGATGGCTGAGATCAACAAGCAGGCACAGAACGGAAAAGGATAGACATGAACAAGAAGATGATCGCCATTACTGCGGCGCTGGTGCTGGCCTTCTCGCTGACAGCGTGCAGCGATGACGATGACGATGACGAGAACTGTGAGGGCGCTGGCCAGCCCGGCAGCAGTGAGGTGATGGTCATGGTGACCAGGCCGAAGCCGAAGCCGAAGGAGGCTGCTCGTCCTGCCGCACCGGCAGCATCCAAGAAGCCGTCCAATGGCAAGGTCAAGGTTGACGACGACTGGTTCGAGGAGTGCGACGACTGATGCCTGCGTTGACGCGCATCACCTGGGACGAGGCGGCCATCGATCGCCTCTCCCGGGTTGTGCCACGGTTCGACATCACCCCATGCCCCTTGGACACGGTCGATCAGGGTCTGCACACCTGGATGATTGTTGATGCAGCAGTCGGCCAGGATGGCAGCTTGCTGTCATTCACTGTGGTGGACTGCGACCGGAAGGATGGCACGTGATGTCTTCGTCACAACAGAAGAAGAGCAGGACGGCGCCCCTTGAACTGACGGGGCGCACGTTCGGCAGCTGGACAGTCCTGGAGAAGGCGCCCGACGACCCGGCGCGCTGGGAGCGGGGCGACCTCAACTCGTACTGGGTCTGCCAGTGCACGTGCGGCACCGTCAAGGAGGTCCGGGGCACCAGCCTCATGACCGGCGGATCGTCCCAGTGCAAGCCCTGCGGTACCCGCAAGGTTCTGCAGCGCACCCGGGACAAGAAGAAAGCACAGACCGGAGGAGAAGAATGACGATGACGCTGAACGCGTATCAAAGGGTTGCGGACGGCGTCCGGCAGGGCATTGCCGACGGCACGTATGCCGCAGGAGACCAGCTCCCCATCCAGAAGGAGATGGCCGACCAGTACAGCGTCGGGCAGGCCACGGTGAGCCGCGCGCTGCGGCTCCTCGAAAAGGAGGGGCTGGCGTACACCTGCCCGCGTGGTGCGTTTGTCGGCCCGCGCCCCAAGAATGTGCCCTGGGCATGACAGACCTGAGCCCCGACCAGTCGAAGGCGCTGGATCGAATGCTTGAGTGGTACACGGCGCTCAAGACCGACCTGCGCCACTGTGGCGGGGGCAGCGAATGCCCTATGTACGAGCACACCCACGGTGACGGAATTGCCCCAATTTATTCTCTGGGGGGCTGGGCGGGCACGGGCAAGACCACCCTCATGGAAGAGCTGGACCGAAATCTCCACGGCGACGCCGTCTTCGGGACCCCGACACATAAGGCGGCCGGGGTCCTGCGGCGCAAACTTTCTGGTGATCAGTCGGTCCGCGTGCGGACGTACCACAGCCTCGTGTACCACATGCACGGGATCTTCCGGTGCTCCGTCACCGGCGTCATCGTCACCAAGCAGCTCGGCTCGTGCACCTGTGGGCAGAGCGATGCCTGTGAGTGCCCGATGCGGTTCGACCCGTGCGGCAAGGGCGGCGAACACACCTGCCACATCACCCAGGAACTGAAGCCCGAGCGGCGCCAGTTCCTGGGCGGGCACCGGGACATCGTCATCATCGACGAGTCGTCCATGCTGTCCAAGCAGCAGGTCGAGGACGTACGCAGCTTCGGCGTCCCCGTCCTGCTGGTCGGTGATGCGGGCCAGCTGCCGCCCATCAAGGACGCCATGAATCCGTGGACCATGAACCCTGATGTGGAGCTGACCGAGATCCACCGGCAGGGCGCCGACTCGGGGATTCTGCAGGCCGCTCATGAGGTGCGCAAGGAAGGCGCCATGCTGCGTACCTCGTACGGGAAGGGCGATGCGATCCGTATGCAGCGGCACGATCCGCGTACGGCCGCACTGCTGGAGCGTTTCACGCCGGGCCCCGACCGGGCGCTGATCACCTACACCAACTCGCTGAGGGCCCGGTTCAACCGCCAGTACCACGGCGAGGGTCCCCCGCGTGAGGGGGACAGGGTAGTGGCGCTGGGCGGCCGTCCTTATGAGGCTGACCTGGTGGAGCTGACCGGCACCAGCTTCCGGCTGCTGGGCATGGTGATCCAGGTCCACAACGGGATGACCGGTACCATCCGCAGGGCGTCCCAGCGCAGCATCGTCACGGAGATGGTGGTGGAGCTGGACGATCATCCCCTTGCCACGGCGGACAAGCCGGTCCTGCTCTACATCGGGGCAGCGCCGACGGCACAGTTCGGTGCGCAGAGGGAGCTGTCGCATGACTCGCCGCAGCGTCCCAAGGGCTCACACCTGTGGGACTACGCGTACGCTCTGACGGCGCACAAGGCGCAGGGCAGTGAGTTCGCCCAGGTGATCGTGATGGACCAGAAGCCACCCGAGTACCAGCAGTGGATGTACACGGCGTTGACGAGGGCGAGCCAGGCCGTGGTGGCTGTGGCATACGCTCGCTGAGACAAAAAGGAAGCGAGGAATCTTCATGCCTCCCGGTCCGGGTTTTTCTGCGCCGTTCGACAAAATGAAGCATGGCCAGTACGTCGCACTCAGGCTGCTGTCCCAGGGGCACACTCATTCGGTCGTCGCCAAGAGGCTGAACATTTCGGACGGGGGCTTGCGTCATCGCATGCATGCCCTGCGGAAGACGACAAAGACGAAGAGCACGCTCCAACTTGTGGCACTCGCCGTGGCCCATGGGGTGATCACCCTGGAGGATATCCAGTGACGGAGTACACGCTGGAGATATGCGCCCTGGCCTTCCTGTACGCCGTGATCATCGTGCGTGTTCTGGAAGGCTCCGCATGGGCTCAAAAACTGGGAAAGGGGGCGAAGGTTGCGCTTGCCCTGTCCGCCGGTTCGGCGTCTTTGGTCGCCGTTCTTGCCTATATGGGCAATGCGGTGTGGGCGGGAGTCTGCAGTGGCGCCATCGCGCTTCTGCTGATGTGGGTGGCCCTGTCCTGGACATGGGACAGCAACGACAGACGAAAGGAAAAAGACAGTGGATGAGAAGACAGTCACCATCCGGCGCAGTGTGTTCGGGTGGTCGGCGTACGAGAACGACGACATGTACCAGCTGCTCGGCAGCCATGAATCCCTGGACGTGCTGACAAGCTACCTGCTGCGGCTGGGGATCTCCGAGTTCATGGTGAAGATGCTCCCCGAGGAGCGTACGGAGCCGTTGCCGGAGCCCGAGAAGAAGGCCAAGCCACGTCGTCGTCTGGGCGCGGGAGGCGACGCCACGTGACCATCGGTGAATACGCGAATTCCCGTCGTCGACCGAAGGAAATGTTTGCTGTCCTTCTGGCGTGCGGGCACAAACGGTCGGTCGCTATCTCGCCGTGGCATCGGCACACGACGTACCCCTGCCCGATGAATACCGGCTGCGGGTACAGCCAGGGCTGGGTGAGCTACCCACAGGGCGACATGCTCGTCACGAACAAGCTGTACCGGAAAGGAGAGGCAGAGGATGAGTGACAACACGCCGCTCGACGTCAGAATGAAGAAGTACGAGCACGCGTATCGGCAGTACCTCCCACGCCGCACATATACCCTGCTCCGAATCGACGGGAGATCCTTCCACCAATACCTGAAGGATGCCGAGAGGCCGTTCGACTTCCCGTTCATGGCGGCCATGGACCTCGTCGCCATCAAGCTGTGCGAGGAGATCATGGGCGCCCGGTTCGCCTATGTGCAGTCGGACGAGATCAGCCTCCTGCTCACCGACTTCGACACGCACCAGACGGAGCCCTGGTTCGGCGGCAACCTGAACAAGCTGTTGTCGATCCCACCGTCCCTGGCATCCGGCTACCTGTCCCGTCTGCGCCACGAGCAGGCGGCCATTCCGCAGTTCGACTGCCGGGTGTGGACCAAGTCCGACCCGGTGGAGGTGGCGAACTACTTCGTCTATCGCCAGCGGGACGCGGTGCGCAACTCCATCCAGATGGTGGGCCAGCACTACTTCACGCAGGCGCAGCTCTTCGGCCAGTCGACGGACCAGATCCAGGAAACGCTGTTCGCTCAGCACGGCGTCAACTGGAGTCAGTTCCCTGTCAGCGCCAAACGGGGACGCCTCGTCTTCAAGCACGACGAAGAAGGCTGGAATGCCATGGGGGCACCCACCTTCAAGGCGGAGGCCGGGTCCGAGCTGGCGCAGCTGATCCCCCCGATGCCGTCTCTCTGGGACAAGGAGGTTCAGGATGTCACCGGCCAGGACGGATGAAGGATTCCACCGACTGCAGGAACTTGCGGCGCTCCTCGACCAGCTGAACCGGTCGGGAGAGGAGGTGCGTATCATCGGCTGCACCATCATGACGAGGTCGGGCCGGGTGGGATGGGCGAGCAAGAAGGATCGCTGGGTCGTCCAGCAGTACCCGAAGAGAGGGTGACAGGGGTGCGGTTCGCTCTGTGGCTGCTGGGACGGTTCCTGGCCATTGTGTTCGCCGCTGCGGGGTACGCACTGATGGGCGTGGGCGTCCTCATCCTGTTGCTCATGTACCTGGACTGGGTGTCCCAACGGTGACACGAAAAGCTTGGAACCCCTGAACCCCAAGGGTATTCTGGGGCGTCAGTGATCCTCGGCGGGAAGAAAATGACATGACAGGCACACAGCAGCAGACGAATTTCACACACATCGCGCTCCTGGTCGACGCTTCTCTGTCGATGAGGAAGTTCACTGATGCGGTGGTTCAGGTAGTCGACAGCCTGACGGAAAAGTGGGCCAAGCAGTCGGTCCAGCTGGACGACATGACACGCCTGACGGTGTACCAGTTCTCCAGTGAGAACTTCCTGCCCAATGGCAAGGGCATCGAGTGTATCCACTACGACACGGACATCACTCGCATCAAGTCCATCGAGGGCCGTTACACCCCTGCGGGCAACACCGCCCTGATCGATGCCGTTCTCCAGGCACAGGAGGAACTGGCCCTCACCCCCACCCTCTATGCAGACCATAGCTTCCTGTTCTTCCTTATCACGGACGGCCAGGAGAACCGCAGCAGTCGTGGCGCAGGTGAGCTGCGTACTGTACTGAACGGCCTCCCCGACAACTGGACCATGGCGGCCCTGGTTCCCGATGTGCAGGCGAAGATCGACGCCAACCGGTACGGGATCCCCAACGGCAACATCATGGTGTGGGATGCCACCTCCGAGAGGGGCGTCGAAGAGGCGGGGGAGAAGATCGCGGCGGCTACCGCCGGTTATCTGACGACCCGGTCCGGCGACGTTACGTTCAAGGGCACCAAGTCGCTGTTCGTCGGCGCCTCCGTGGACGCCAAGGCGGTCAAGGCCGCCAGCCTCACGCCGCTGGCCACGAAAGACCGGAAGATCGTCGTCGTCACCAAGACGACGGACGCCTTCGAGAAGGTCGTCAAGCCGGTGACGAAGTCTCGTCTCAAGCCGGAGATGGGCTGGTTCGTCGAGATCGAGAAGTACGTCAAGCAGGCCAACAAGGACGTATACCCTCTCGGCGACGTTTTCTACGAACTCGTCAAGCGAGAGCGTGTCCAGGGCGACAAGGAGATCGCCGTCATCGAGGTCAACACCAACAAGGTGTACGTCGGCGACGGTGCCCGCCAGCTGCTCGGACTTCCGGACCACGTGATCAGCGTGAAGCCGGATCTCAACAGCTCGTTCAAGATATTTATCCAGTCCAACTCGCTCAACCGGCACCTCCCGCTCCACTCGCAGATCATGATCCTGAACCGCTGATGGATCTCTTCGCGTACGCCGTCCTGGGCCTGTGCGGCTTGATCGTACTGGCCTGGGTCGGCGCCCATCTCGCAGCATTGGCGCGTGACACCATCGGCCGGGCCATCCTGTTGGGTTATGGCATCATCCTGCTGGCAGCCAGCGCTGTGGTGTCGGCCGTCTGGCTGATCGCAACGAAATGATCGAAAGGAAATCGATGTCCATCAACTCGTGGGACGAGCTGCACGAGAGGCAGCTTGTCCCCCTGCCCAACGGTTACGCACGATGGGTCGGCTGGCGTGAGCTGCGAGACGAGTCGACGCCAAAGTTCCGACGTATCCATGACCGCACCATGCGGCGCATCGCCTGGGAGATCAACACGGCCTGGTACGCAGAGACGCGACGCCAATGGCAAATCTCTACACGGAAGTACAAAGCCAGGAAAGGAAAGAAGTGATCACGTATGTGACGGGCGATGCCACCTGGCCCGTCGGCGACGGCCAGAAGCTGATCGCCCACATCTGCAACGACGAGGGCAAGTGGGGCAGCGGCTTCGTCGTCGCCCTGTCCCGGCGCAACCGGATCGCGGAGGACGCCTACCGCCTCTGGCACCGCAACAGGGAGAACGGGGGCATGCCCTTCGCCCTCGGACAGGTGCAGATGGTGAACTTCGACGACGGCGTCTGGGTAGCCAACATGATCGCCCAGTTGGGAGTGCGCCATGACATGCATGCGCCACGCGCCGTCCACTACGGTGCACTGCGGGCCGCACTCACCAAGGTCGCCGACTACGCCTGCCGGGGCCTGGATGCCCCGTCCGTCCACATGCCCCGCATCGGCTGTGGCCTGGGCGGAGGAGACTGGCGTGTGGTGGAGGGTCTGATCAACGACACCCTGATCTCCCGGGATGTCCCGGTCACCGTGTACGACCTGCCGCAGGAAGCCGCGTGAAGCGGGAAGAGGGGCGCGTTCAGCTTCACTGGGGGAAGCTCCACATCGACTTCGGTGAGGAGTACGTTTTCTTCGACGGCTTGCACGCAACTGCGGCAGGCGCACTGGCCGCTGGAGGAGGGGCTGGCGTGTGCCTGGGCGTACAGGCTGTGGCTGGCCCTCTCCCTCACATGGTGTGGGGCATCGTTCCCGCATCGACGCCTTACATCATCCGGGGCTTCCTGAAATGGCAGCGCGTCCGGCAGAACAAACGGCTCACCGATCTGTACGAGAGCCCCGCACTCGGGGAAGACGAAAAGTGAAAGGACAGACATGACAGACTTCGACGCACTGAACTCCGCGACCAAGTACCCGTCGATCGAAACGTTCCACCGGCTCAATGGGGGCGTCCTCACCGAGGAACTGAACTACACCTTCGATGGCCCCGTCAGCTACCGCGAGAAGGTCGACGGCACCAGCGTACGAGTGATTCTGTTGCCTGGCGGTGACTATGTCATCGGTTCCCGCAACGAGCTGCTGTACGCCAAGGGTGACCGTATCGGTGACCGGCGTGAGGGCATCGCCGACCACATGCGCGCCGTTGCCGACGAGATGCTGCTCATGGACGACGACACCTGGATCCACGTCTTCTACCTGGAGGTGTTCGGTGGCAAGATCGGCCCGGCCGCCAAGCAGTACAGCGCCAAGGGAGACACCGGACACCGGCTGTTCGACCTGGCCTACATCCCAGTGAGCATCCTGGATCACCCGGCCGAAGCCGTCTCCATGTGGCGCCAGCGGGGCGGCCAGAAGTTCGCCGACGATGCCACCCTGCAGCGCGCTGCCCGATTCCAGGGGCTTCCCCTCGTCCCCCACCTCGGAACTGTCGACGGTGCCAGTCTGCCGACCACCCTCAAGGCCATGGACGCCTGGATGCTGGACGCGTTCCCGCAGTACAGCACGCACGTCCACCTCGAAGGCCACCACGGCGCCCCTGAGGGACTCGTCCTGCGGACACCGGACCGAAGCCTCATCGCGAAGGCCCGGTTCCAGGACTACTCCAAGGCGCTGAACCCGCAGCCGAAGAAAGGCCGTCGCTGAGTGGCGAAGCAGATGATGTGGGCGGGCTTCCCGATCCCCTGCTCGGACTGCCGTCAGCCTTTTCAGCCCTCGCGTGTGCCACGGCAGGGCGGCCGGAAGATCCCGGCCCTGTGCCCGCGATGCGTGGCCACTGAGAAGGCCGCCAAGAAGATCAAGAAACGACTGAAGGAGACAGAGAAATGACGCATGCACTGACCAAGGCCGACGGCGCCTACCCGCTCTACGACCTGGACGAAAGCTCCGGGCGGATCACCAGCTACATCGAAACCCTGCGCTACGGCCTGCGCTGGGAAGCAAAGAAGGCCGAGCGCAAGGGTCTTGCCGGTAAGGCCGAGCGCAAGGTCCGTGAGCTGAAGGGCGAGACGGACCCGGCCGACTGGGACGCCGGGGCCATCTTCCGGACCGGCGGCGATCCCAAGAAGTACGTCGGCTTCGACAACTTCGAGACCTTCAAGGACGAAGCCACCGAGGCCGAGAAGAAGTGTGTCCGCCACAGTGGGGACAGTGTCCGAGGTGCGGGCGATGGGGACGACGAGCAGATCGACTTCGACTTGCTCCACATCCCCCGGCGCTACGACAGCATCCTCCTGGTCGGCGGCGCCTACAAGCTGGGCTCCGATGCCGATGCCGTGCGGGACGTCAAGGCCACCATCTACGACGGTACGGGAGGATCTTTCGACTCGGTTGGTGAGTTCGAACCGTCGCTGCTGGGAGAGAAGCGCATGATCGCGGTGGCCCGGCTCGACCGGGAACCGGATCCCACGGACCCGCACAAGACGGTCTGGTCGCTGTCCATCGTGAACCAGAGCTACCACATCACGCCGGGTGATTTCCGGTCGCTGCTGCGAGGCGCCATCAACGCCAGCTGACGTCATTGAGGGGCGCACCCATCCGGGTGCGCCCCTTTTCTGTAAGAGGAGACGGCTCGTGAAAGCAAAACTGGTCTGGCAGCCGCCGGACCGTGAAACTCCGCAGACCGCGACGATCCTGGTGACGCCGGACGAGCTGGCCACGTTGCGGTACGCCCTGGCCCTTCCCACGGAGAGGAAGGGGAACAGCAGTGCCTCCCTCCGGACTTTCAATAAAGAGGGACGGGTACATAAGCGGGTGTATGTTCTGCGGTACGTCTTGTCGGTCACGCCCCTGATGAAGGGGCCGACACGGGAGGGGTAGTCATGGAGGCACCGGGGAATCTTTCACGGCATCTTCAGGCCACGTGGACCGGGGCTGTTGCCCTGGCGCAGGAAAAAGCACTCCTGCATGCCGAGCGTTCCAGTAATCCGGAACGGTTCATGTCCGTGTACGACAGAACACTGAATGCCCTGAATCGCGGCGCAGATTTCATGGACCGGCGCCGCCTGTACAGCGATGTGGACGACGCAGCCGAGGCGGAAGCTCTGGCAGCACACCGGGCCATCATGTCCTGCGTGCACCCACGACAACGACAGAAGAGGAAATGACATGTGTGAAGAAGACGCGACACACAACATTCCGCATGAGCTTCAGCGGAAGCTGGCCGAAGCGGAGAAGTGGTACGCCAGGCGGCAGGCCCTGGAGCAGATGATCGGGCGTTCCTCCGGGCCGGGCAGTGCCCAGCGCAATCAGGAAGACAGGGACGATTCGGACCGGCTCGGGGCTCTGATCCTGGAAGAGATCGTCGAACTGTGCGAAGACACCTGGGGATTCGGTCCGGAACTGGAGAAGCACCAGTGACCGCCAAGGGCATCGGGCAGCAGGTGCTGGAGATCCAGATCGCCCACTGGCTGGACGCCGAAGCGGTGGTCCACCACATCGAGGCCATCGCCCTGGAGTTCATTCAGGTGTACGGATTCCGCGATGTCGGTGAGATTGATCCGGCGAAAATGCGTCAGCTCACGGACAAGCACCGAGTGGTGTGCTAGGTTACCGTCACACCAGCGCGGAAGAGAGGACATGACATGGATCTGGAACCTTCCCTGACGCCCTACAAGCAGATCATCAACCACTACATCGAAGAGATCAACGCGGGACGGCTGGCCGCTGGTGAGGGCCTGCCGACGGTGGCAGAGCTGTCCCGGGAGTGGGGCCTGCACCGGACCACGGTGTACAAGGCTATCCAGGGGCTCCAGCAGATCGGCTATGTCACCTCGGATCCTGGGGGCAGCACTGTTGCCGAGCCCATCAAGATGTGGGAAGCCCTGGAGGTACTGCTCAACCTCATGGAGGACCGGGGACTGGATCCCCAGATCGTCGAGACCAACCGCGAGCACGGTGTGTACGGCAACTTCGGAGCCGTGGTGTGGGATCCGGACGGCGAAGGCTGGGTCACCGAAAATCCAGTCTGACATGCGCAGAAGGGCAGAGATGTCCCGGCGCATCGTCCCGTAAGACAGAAAGAACGAAAGGAAAACACATGAGTACAGAGCAGGTCTCGTTCGACGGAGTGGTCTACCCCTTCGCGCCGCTGGAGCCGGAGAACCACTCCCGTCCCACTCCTATGTACCCGGTGGCCATCACTCCCGACATCGCACGGCACTGGCTGGCGTTCAACTACATCAACCGCAACAAGCGGGAGAGCGGCCAGCAGGACTACGCCACCGACATGCGCAATGGGGACTTCGTCCTCAACGGCTCCAGCATCACCTTCACCCGTCCCTATGAGGAAGGTGAGCACGGAGACGTCTCCGCTGGGCACGTCACGCTCCTGGATGGACAGCACCGGCTCCTGTCCTGCATCCGTGCCCGCAAGGCCTTCACGGCGTACGTCGGATACGGGTTCAACCCCCGCGTCCGCTCTACGGTCGACACCGGCATCAAGCGCAAGCTCTCCGACGCACTGGCCCTGCGCGGCGAGAAGGACACCAACGTCCTGTCCGCCGTCATCAGCCGGTGCTACGCATGGAGCGACGGCGACCAGCGTCTGGGGATGAAGAAGGGCGGCGTGACGTATTCGGTGCAGCTGGAATTCTTCGAGGAGCACCCGGAGATCCGGCGCAGCGCCGAGATCGCTGCCATCACGCGGAAGGACTTCAAGTTCTCCAAGGACACGGACCTGCGCCAGTCGACGGCTGGTTGGGCGCACTGGATGCTCATGCAGCAGGACCCGGGCTACACGCCGGAGTTCTTCGCACGCCTCGGCGACGGCGACCAGCTCCGCACGTGCGACCCGATCGAGGCCTTGCGCCGCCGCTTCACCCGGGACCAGAAGGTGAAGAGGCAGCCGGAAGGCGCCAGCCGTAGGGAGATCATGTTCGTCCCCGACTGGCAGCACGTGTGCTACTACATCCGCACCTTCAACGCCCGCCGCCTGTGGGACCAGCTCCCCAAGGAGATGCAGGAGAACTTCCGGTTCGCCCTCATCGGGCGCAGTGATGGTGAAACCACTCCGGGGGTGTGGGACGACGAAGAGGTTCTGCGCAGGGCAGAGGTGTACATCCGCCGGGTGGAGGGTGGGGGGAGCGTGGAGAGCGACGCGTAGGTAGTCCATGGCACGGAAGATCGGTGTGGAGCACGGCCTCATCTACTAGGCCGTGCTCCATAATGGGTAGATGAGCCCGCACATCTACCTGTCGACCGGTTGCTGGCACGGTGACATGGTTCTGCCAGACGGACGCACCGGCCACCAGTACTGCCAGGGGGAGTCCGGGATCTGTGGTGACAAGATCCCGGCTTCTTGTAAGTTCTGCGCGGTCCGCTGCACGTGCAAATGCCACATAACAGACAAGGGCAACAAAAAGGAGTAGTCGTGACGTATGACGCTCTGAACGGTGAGCGGCCCAAGGAATCCCTCGCGGACAAGGCCAAGCGCCTTCTCGAAGAATCGAAGCCTCGACGCTTCGAGGTGTGGCGCGATGTGGATGTCACAGAGATATCGGGCGAGGGGAAGGTCGGGGAGGGAGTTCTCTTCTCCGATGGCTGGGCAGTCACCCATTGGCTGGACCGGCCGCCGATGAACGAACCGAAGACCGAAGTCTGGCACAATCCGGGCACCACACCGTTTGTCAAGATCAGCGGGCACGGTGGCTTGACGGTGCTCCGGTGGCTTGACCCGGAGCAGCCGTCCTCCGTACAGTGACGACGATGACAGGAAAGGACAACGACATGACAGACGACAGGCACGTCCAGCTGGCGAAGGCACGCAAGGCCGTTGAGGAGGGCGACTTGAGCGGACTCATGAAGGCGTTCGTCGCCCTGGACAACGGCTCCGCGTTCGAGAGTCTGGACCACGCCACGGGGTACGCTTCACCCGATGATGTCCTGGAGGCGGACCGTGAGTCCCGCCAGCCGCGTAAGGATCCCGCAGAGTGGGGAGACTCCAGTGGGTACACCCATGGTGGAGACCACCTGGACTTCCGGGGGAGCATCATCGAAGGACCGTTTGTCGCGAAGAGCGTCACGCACAACGACTGAGAGAGGTCGTGTATACGATGTTCGGTAAGTGGTGGCGACGCAGGAAGCTCCGGAACACCGGGTACATCACGACGGTGCCGTCCCGGGTGTTCAACGGCATGGCGGATACTGAGGACAAGCCGAACGCACCGCTGAAGAGGGCAGTACAGAAAGCGCCTGCCACGGTGCGCCCGGCGCCTGCACCATCGTCCACTCCTCCGCGTTGGACGGCGTCCACGTCGACCGGCCCCACGTACACCACCTGGGGTACCGACAGTTCGTCCTCCAGTTCATCGGATTCCGGGTGTTCGTCCTCGTCTGACAGCGGCAGCTCGTCCGGGAGCTGTGACTCCGGCAGCTTCTGACTCCCTTCTGTACAGAGGGGGCGCCCTCCCCGCCTGACTGGGGATTATCAGCCGGTATGGTGCCGCCGGTGGCGCGAAAGGGCACCTTCAGGCCGGTGTGGCGGAATTGGTAGACGTTGGTGAGGGAGCACACCAAGCCCCTCGTGCAGGTTCGAATCCTGTCACCGGCCCGCAGTGTGCGCCAGAGATGTCTGCCGACCGGGTGGACGCGCACGAAAACCCGGTCAGACCACTCCGGTGGTTGTTTCATCTGGTTCGCTGTTGGTCCAGACACCAGATTGACGGTGAGGGGGATGCAGCCCCCTCACCGTCACCTACGTACGTAGGGCCTGTCCGACCCTCAGGGTCACGGAGAGTTCTGGGACAGGGAGCGGGAGGGGTACCCCGCAGCGTCATGTGTAACAGAGGGGAATCCTTCTCTCCTCTGCTGCACATCGCGACTCGGCTGGCATGCCCGAGGACGCACGCATGCCCTCTGATCTTGCTAGAATGATCGAAAACGATAACGAAGTACAGGAAAAATGAAAAGGTGCATTGCTGTCGTAGTGACAGCTGCCATGAGCCTTCTTCTGCTCACAACAATGACCGGGGGCGTAGAAGACAAGCAGGCGCCCGGCTATCCCGGGCACAAGGCTTATCAGATCAAGGTGGACGGGTCCTGGAGGGCCGTCACCGAGCAGATATGGGACCAGTGCGACATGGGGGACTGGTTCCCCCTGTGTGTATTCTCCTCTACGCAGGATGAAGGAGCAAACATATGACGACAAATGCGGATGACTACAGGGTCGATGACTCACCGTTCCTTACGGTGGAGGAAGTCGCCCGGTACCTGAAGATTTCCAAGATGAAGGTATACCGGATGATCCATGGCGGTGTCCTTCCAGCCACCAGGACGGGGCGTCTGTACCGGATCAGGCACGACGATTTCACCACGTACATGGCCGCAACCGAGTACAAGCCGTGATCGTCATCGTCACGGGCAGCCGCGACTGGGATCACAAGCGTTTCGTCTGGATGGTCCTGAACACCGTGTATGTGAAGCACGGGCCGTTCACGCTGTATCACGGTGACTGCCACATCAAGGGACTTCCTGCTGGCGCCGACGCACATGCGCAGGAATGGGCCGACACCAATCCGCACGTCGAAGTGGAGCCATTCCCGGTAAGCCGCGAAGAGTGGAACGCAATCGGCCGGGGCGCTGGACCGCAGCGCAACGGGCGCATGGTGGAGAAGGCGTACCACAGCGCTGGCCGGGGAAAGGTCATCGGGCAGGCGTTCCAGCGGAACAACTCCAGCGGGACGCAGAACGCCATCGAATGGATGGACTCGTTCAGCATCCCGTGCAAGGTGTGGACCCACGAAGAGGCCACACGTTTCCCACAGCGCTGACGAAAGGACAGGACAGAGATGCGACCGCGTGAATGTGACAACGACGAGTGTGACGAGGAAGAGAGCGGCTGGGTGCATGCCGAGGGATGTGAACCCATGACTCCACTCACCTGTGACGAACTCATGCGGCGGGTGCACACTGCTCCACCGACCAGCTTCCTCGCATATATGAGCCGGAACGGAATGATCTGATGCGGAAGACAGTTCACAGTAATCACCACCTGGTCGTCCGGCTGGACGACAGCCGCGCACTGGGCTTCTACCGCACGGCCATGCAGCCTGGATCGGACGGCTACAACAAGGAGATGAAGGAGCGTTGTGAGACAGCACGGCGTGACATTGTCCGCCATGTCGACGGCCTGGCACGCGGCTCGGACAACCGTGTCGCTCCTGGTGCTGTGGAGATCAGGTACACCAGCGCCGACGTATGCTCGTTCTGTGATCGCGCCTGGGAGATCCTGACGGGGGCGATGATCGGGGAGAGCACGAACCCTGATGGCACGTGCGAGTGGTTCGAGGATCCGGTGGATGGCATCGGCCTGCCGCTGTGCTGCGAAAGGGCGCAGGAGGAGTGGCGCGATGAGCGTCGGAACGTCCTCCAGACGGTCGACGAGGTCTTCAAGTGAACACCGTCCCCGTGAGCGCTCCCTATGACCGTCAGGGGAATCTTCTGCGGCGTGTCCTCTCTGATGTGGACGCCCTGTGGCGTCCCAATGAGCCGTTCCGGATGCGCCTGCAGCTGACTGGACAGAAGCATGGAATATCCTCCGTGTACGTGGAGTGGAAGGATTCCCGGCAGCGTACGTACCCGATGTTCATCACGTCGCTCGTGGCTCTTCTGCAGAGCAGCCTGGTGAGCAAAGGTGTATCGACCGGGTGGTGGGTCGTCACCAAGAACGGCCAGTACTTTGGTATCACTCCGTGGAACAACAACTCAGGAGCAGCATCGGATTGATTCCTGCTGGTGTACATGAAGCCGCTAATGCGGCATGAAGAAAGAGGAAAGATGACGATAAACAGCGAAAACGACAACGGCCAGCTCATCAAGCTGATGACCCGTGCTGGTCCACGGACGTTCCGTGGCGAAGTCATCGTCGATCTGTCCCGGGATTTCCATGACCCGAAGAGCATTGACAAGAGGACCGGGAAGCCGCGAGTCCAGTGGACGGACATGATTTTGTACCGTGTGTTCGGCCAGGACTACCGGTACGTCGTATACATCGTCGCCCGGTCCGTTGTGTACCACCGTCTCAGCAGTCCGTGTCCACACGGAGTCGCAATGACAGTGGGGGCTCTTGCCAAGGAGGACCGCTACAACAATATGCGGCCGTGCGGCAAGGAGGGCTGTTTCCCGGGCATGCCAAACGATCACCTGGATGACCTGGCGGACGGCGACCTGGTCCGAGCAGAAAAAGACATCTACACTCAGCACAAGTGTGCGGGTGGCCAGCAGGTGATCGAGAGCGTCCTGGAGCCCGACGGGAACATCCGTGGGCTCGGTCAGCGGATGCTCGACGAAGCGTCTTCCCTGGACGAGGGAATCGCCCAGGCGGTAGCCGTGGAAAAGCCTCTGTAGGAGAGAAAAGCCTGTGAGCAGTCCGGAAGAACATGAGCAGCCCTACCAGAACGGGGGGCTGCTCACAGGTGTGCTGGCACGGGGAGAGCAGCGTCATCATTCCCTTGTCCCCCGCGAGGAGCGGACAGCCCGGCGCCAGGCGCTGAGTATCGTCAACTGGCAGTGTGACCAGCATGGATGCGGTGGTGCGGACTGCATGCACCGCAACCACCGGCGCGATGCCGCGTATCTGCGGCACTGCATCGACATGACGGATCTGCTGGGCGAGGAGCCGGATGAGTCCGCAGACGCCCTGGACCTGCGCCTCGAATAATGTCCACCGCGAGTTGACAAAACAAGGACCGGGTGAGATGCTCCCCGGTCCTTCGGTCTGCCTGATACGCTGACGCCCTTCCTTGGCGGGAATCGGCGAACGGTGGTCCCTCGGTGGCATCGCCCCTGGCAGACGTATCACTAAATTTGGTAGAAAATACAGACGATGTCGCCGCGATGATGCGGTGGGTCGGGGAGCGGCGGGAGACCCCACTCGCGTTCGACACGGAGTCGACCGGGCTCTCGATGAGCCACGACAGTCTCCGGCTTTGTCAGTTCGGGGACCTGCACACGGGCTATGCCATTCCATGGGAACGCTGGAGTGGCGTCGCCCTGGAAGTCCTGAACACGTACGAGGGTGAGTTCGTTGCTCACAACTCCGTGTTCGACCTGAAGTTCCTGATACGGCACGGAGGATGGAAGCCGCCACATCATCGGATCCACGACACGCTGACCATGGCGCGGCTGGACAACCCGGCCCGGATCAACGGCCTCAAGCAGCTGTCCAACTCGCTCATCGACAAGCGTGCGTCGGCCGGTCAGAAAGCCCTGGACGATGCGTTCCACACAAACAAGTGGACGTGGGCGACCGTCCCCATCGACTTCCCTCCGTATTGGGTGTACTCCAGCCTGGACGGGGTTCTCACCTCTCACCTGTACCAGCATTTCCAGCCGGTCATCGACGAGACGTGCCCGGAGGCGTACGACCTGGAACGGTCGGCGAACCGTATCTGTCTGTCGATGATGATGAAGGGCCTGCTCCTCGACGTACCGTACGTCGAGAAGTCCATCGCTGAGTTCGACACGAAGAGTACGGAGATCCGGGCGTGGTTGAAGAGCGCCCACCAGATCACCAGCCCGAAGTCCGGTGGCCAGCTCCGGCGTGCGTTTGAGCGCCTTGGTCAGGAGATCCTCTTCTGGACCGAGAAGAACGCTCCGCAGTTCGACAAGGAAGCCCTTGCCTTCTACGAGAAGCAGGGCCAGAACGGCGCCGTGCAGCAGCTGGCGCAGCTGATCCGGGCCGTGCGGCATATTGAGGACATCTCCGGACGGTATCTGCAGGCGTTCCTGACAGGCCGAGATGCCGATAATGTCCTCCATTGCAACATCAACGTGATGGGCGCCCGTACGAGCCGGATGTCCGTCTCCGACCCGGCGCTGCAGCAGCTCCCCCGTGACGACAAGATGATCCGGGGCTCGTTCATACCCCGGCCGGGGTACGTCTTCATCTCCTGTGACCTCGATCAGGTGGAAATGCGCATTCTCGCGCACCTGTCCAAGGACCCCGGGCTCATCGCCGCGTTCCTGGAGGCCGATGCCGGAGGCGCCGACTTCTTCACCGCCGTCGCACGGATCCTGTTCCGCGACAACGGCCTCATCAAGTCGGATCCCCGGCGCCAGCTCGTCAAGAACTCGTCGTACGCTCGTGCGTACGGCAGTGGCCGGGACAGGTTGGCAGCGACGGCGGGCGTGTCGATCGACGAGATCAGCGTCTTCGAGAATCTCTTCGACGAGCGGTTCCCCGGCATGAAGACGCTCATGGATACCCTGGAGCGGCAGGCGAAAGCCGCTTTCCGCAACGGTGAGCGTGGGGGAGTGCGTCTGGAGGACGGCCGCTTCCTGCCCTGTGACAAGGGCAAGGAATACACCACTCTGAATTACGCCATTCAGGGACAAGCGGCACGTTATATGAAGATATGCCTCAGCAATCTCGATGCGGCCGGGTTGACGGACATGCTGGTCCTCCCTGTGCACGACGAGATTCTCTTGGAAGCCCCCATCGAGCAGGCCCAGGACATTCTGAAGGTCGTAGAGGACTGTATGACCAGCCGAGGCGTCTACAGCACCCCATTGACGGCAGGTGGTAGCATTCTCCCCGAAAGGTGGGTAAAGCTATGACGAGTAACGCAAACGTCCCGTACCTCCCGGATGACCTGATGACCCCGGCTGAGGTCGCCGCCGCATTCCGTGTAGACGCCAAGACGGTCACACGGTGGGCGAAGAGGGGCAAGCTCAAGGCAGTGATGACGCTCGGCGGCCACCGCCGGTACCGTGTGGCGGACGTTCGTGCGGCCCTTGCTGGCGTGCAGCCGTGAGCAAGACCATGGGTGGTGTCTCGGTCAGTGTCACAGTGCACAGCCCGGAACACCTGCCGGTCAAAGGTGGTGAGCAGATGTACTCTGACGACGTGATCATTGAGATGCGTGACGTCATCCAGGATGCGGTGGACCTCTGGTACGCCTGCCGTGGGTACAGTCTGCTGGCTTGCGAACCGATCGTCTCGTGACGGCACGCGGGGAGCTGTTCGACGCCCTCTTCTACGCCCGGGTGACCGAGGAGAAGGCGAAGCCTCCCGAGGAGCAGCAGGCCGCCGACTCCACCTGGGTCCGCCAGCAGCAGGGTGACATCACCCGTCTGCTGAACCGGTACGACCATGAGCAGGCGGAGCGCGTACGGTACTGGGGGAATCACTGGAGCGGGGAGTCTGCTGTGGTGTTCTTCGTCGTGGCCGACAAGCTGGACCCAGAGGCGAATCATGCCTGAGCCTGTGATCGAGTGGTTCGACCCAGGGCAGACCACCGGCGCCGCTTGCCTGGACCTGGAGACGGGAAAGTTCTTCTCCGGACAGTACGACCCCGGCGAGCTGGCGCTTCACCTGCTGACAATGTCCAGGGTGTCCGGTGTCCGGCTGCTCATCGGGTATGAGCAGTACCTTGCGGCCGGAGGCCCACAGAGGGGCACGTCGAAACACAGTCAGGGCGCCATCGGGGTCATCGAGAGCACAGCGATGCAGTGCGGGATCACGTTGCTGAAGCCGGTACCATCATCATCCCGAATCGTGGCGAGCCCGGCGTTTCTGCGCCGCATGGGCTGGTACACAGCGGGCAAACCGCATGCAAACGATGCAGCACGCCATTTGCTTGCCTTTTTGCTCAGGCAACACCCGGTACCCGCATTCGTCCGCGAGCGGCTCTTCCCGGGGTACACTCCGGATGCTACGATCAGCCCCCTGAGCTGAACGAACGGCACAGGAGTACGGTTGATCCGTACACCGGGGAGATGATGTGCCTGTCGCAGAGATTGTGGACGGCCGTATCGCCGTCAGAACCCAGTATCATGAGCGGCATCTGGTACAACAAGTACCCGGCGCCCGTTATGACAAGGACGCCGGGTACTGGACTGCCCCATTGAGCTGGGCAACCTGTGTTCTTTTGCGTGGACTCTTCGGAAGCGAACTCTTGGCGGGGATCGACCTAGCCGAATGGTCCTGGAGCGTGTACCACAGCCGTATCGAACCGGCTGTTCATCTGAGGAACGCCATGGTGCTGTCTGCGGACGACCCCATTGCGCACTTCATCGATCTTGTCGAGTCAAGGGTGGAGGGTGCGGGTGAAACTGCTTGAGTTCCAGCGCCCCGGTGTCGCTTTTCTCGTCAAAAATCGACGCGCCATCTTGGCCGATCCTATGGGAACCGGCAAAACAGCGCAGATGATCAGAACCTTGCAGGTTCTGGCCGAAATGGGGGAGAACCCCTTCCCAGCCCTCGTAGTTTGTCCCAACAGTCTGAAGTTGTCAACCTGGAGTAGCGAACTAACGGCTTGGGCCCCTGAGTTGACAGTTCAGGTTGTGGAGGGCGGCGCCGTCAAGCGGCGCAAGCAGCTGGAGGCGGACGCATCGGTCTTCATCATCCACTGGGAGGCCGTACGGCTGCACTCCCGGCTGGCGAAGTACGGCACCACGCCGCTGACGGACAAGGAGCGGGAGCCCAAGGAGCTGAACGAGCTGGGGTTCCGTACGGTCATCTGCGACGAGGCGCACAAGATGCAGGACCCGAAATCGGCCTGGACACGAGCTGTCTGGTCACTCCTGCACGAAGCCGAGTTCCGCTACCTCATGTCCGGAACGCCTGCCGTCAGTCATATGGGCACGTTCTGGTCGCTGCTGCACGGCGTGGAGCCGACCTGGTTCCCGGCCCGGACGAAGTACCTCGACCGATGGGCCGAGACATCCATGAACCCCTTCGGCGGCTTGGATGTCCACGGAGTCAATCCGCAGAACAGGGACGAGTTCTTCAAGATCGTCGACCCCCTGATCCGGCGTATCCCCAAGGAAGCCGCGCTGCCTCAGCTTCCGCCCAAGCTGCCCGTGCAGATCCGGCACACGCCGATGCTGCCGAAGCAGAAGAAGGCGTACGACGAGATGCGCGACACGATGATCGCGCAGCTCAACGATCTTCTCGTGGCGCCGAATCCGCTGTCACAGCTGACTCGGCTGTCCCAGTTCGCCGCCGCGTCGGCGGAAGTTCTCGAAGACGGGTCCATGCGGCTGGCAGCGCCGTCGGCCAAGGTCGACGACCTGGTGGACCTCCTCGAAGAGCTTGGGGAAGACGAACCACTCGTCGTGGCTGCCGTCTCCCGTCAGCTCATCGAACTGGCCTCTCAGCGCCTGACGCAACTCAAGATCCCCCACGGTCTCGTGACGGGTACCCAGTCGATCTTTGAGCGTCAGGAAGCGGTGCGCCGGTTCCAGGACGGCCATCTGCGGGTGATCCTGCTGACACTGGGTGCTGGTGCTGAGGGCATCACCTTGACCCGGGCAGCCTGGATGCTCTTCATGCAGACGTCGTACAGCGCCGTCCAGAACCTCCAGGCGGAGGACCGGGTTCACCGCATCGGGTCCGAGATTCACGACTCCATCCAGATCATCAAGCAGATCACCCCCGGAACGGTCGAAGAGACCCGGGAAGAGATCCTGGCGGCCAAGGGAATGCGCATGGAGGAGATCGTGCGGGACAGGGAAACGCTCCTCAAGCTGCTGGGGGCGAAGAAATGACCGTGTCCATGCATCCCCCGACGAACCGCCGCTGTCAGATATACGTTGTCGCCGAAGGCGAATCTTCACACCTGCCGCGCTGCACCAATGAGGGAACCCACTGGGAAAAGTGGGGCGGATGCGACTGCATCGACACGGACGTCTGCGAAGGCGACTACTTCTCCTGGGAGTGCGACGGCGACCACGCCATTGAGGCGGAGGTGGCCTGTGCTTAAGGTCAGCCCGTCGGAAATGGCTACTTTCAGGCGCTGTCGTCGCAAATGGGCGCTCAACTACTACTACCGCTGGAGTGTCGCTCCCGAACGCGTCCCAGCGACCGGCCTCCCACAGCTCGGCACACGCATCCACACCGCGATGGAGGCGTACTACGGGTATGGCGTCAACGCGGTCGACGCCCTGAACTTCATCTACCACCAGGCGATCATCGAGCGCCCCGAGTGGGAGAAAGACCTCCGTGGTGAGCAGGCTCTGGCCGTCATCATGGTCTCCGGGTACCTGGAGTGGGCCGCTGAGAACGGTGTCGACGAGGAGTACGACGTCGTCGCGACGGAGCGGACTCTGGACGTGCCGATCCTGCTGACGAACGGCGAGATGGCCATCGTCACGGGCAAGCTCGACCAGATCGTCCGGCGCCGGATGGACGGCGCCCACCTGATCCGCGACTGGAAGACGGTGGGGACCCTCCACAAGGCCGATCTCCTGGTCCTGGACGAGCAGATGCGTGTGTACTCCGCACTGCTCACCATCACCTCGGACGGCATGCGGGTGGACGGCGCCCTGTACGCCATGCTGCTGCGCTCCAAGCAGACGGCACGTGCCACCGGTCCGTTCTACGAGCAGGTGCACATCTCGTACAACGGACGGGAGCACCAGTCCATGCTGACCCGCATCAAGGGGACGCTGGACGACATGGACCGGGTCACCCGGCAGCTCAACCAGGGCGCTGACCATCACCTGGTCGCGTACCCCACGCCCATCACGGACCGCTGCGGGTGGGACTGCCCGTTCAAGAACGTGTGTCCGCTCTTCGATGACGGGTCCCGTGCGGAAGACGCGATGCGGGGGCAGTTCGTTCAGCAGGACCCGTACGCATACCGAAGTGATAAGTCGATCAATCAGGTGAAGGCGGCGTTCGGCGTTTCCTCACCGGGGGGGAACGGCGTTGTCTGAATTCACTGGCATCTCGGCCATCATCCATGGGAAGTCCAAGAGCGGTAAGTCGACGCTGGGGGACACCACGCCGTCCCCCCGGCTTGTTCTGGACGCGGAGATGGGTTCCCGGTTCACCCCGAGCAAGAAGACGGTCTGGGATCCCACACGGAGTGCCCCGCCGGAGCCGGACGGTTCCTGGGAAACGGCCATTGTGCCGGTCCGGGACTTCAATACTGTCCTCAAGGCGTACGAGTGGCTGAATTCCGGAAAGCACCCGTTCCGTTCCGTGGTCATGGATTCGGTGTCCGAGGTCCAGCAGCGTGCCGTGGATTCCCTGGTGGGCGTGAATCCGATGCAGCTGCAGGACTGGGGAACGCTTCTGCGCCAGGTCTCGGACCTCGTACGAAAGTTCCGTGACCTCACGACGAACCCCGTGAGGCCCCTGGATGCAGTGCTCTTCATCGCGATGACCCGTCAGCGGCAGGACAGCACCTGGTATCCCCACGTGCAGGGGCAGCTTGCGACGGTGCTTCCTTATTACACCGATTTGCTCGGGTACCTCGGTGTCATCCATGACGAATCCGGTGGCACGGTCCGTCGCCTTCTGCTCGGTCCGACCCCCGGATATGAGACCGGCGAACGTGTCGGAGGCCGACTCGGCACGTTCATTGACAACCCCAACATCACGGACATGCTGCAGCTGATCCGTGGCGAGAACAATCAGGACGAGGTGGCGTAGTGGCATCGACCCAGTTTGCGGATCTGCTGAAGGCGGCGGAGGACGCGGGCTACAGCCTGTGTCCCATCGGGACGTACGACGTCACGATCGCCGCCGTCGAAGCGAAGAAGACCGCCAAGGGCAAGGACATGTTCGCGATCAAGTACCAGATCGCGAACGGCCCCCACGCCAACCGCAACATCTTCAACAACGTCACCATCAGTCCTGAGTCGGCCGCTGCCCTGGGCTTCTTCTTCCGCGACATGAAGGCCATGGGCCTGCCGTCGGAGTACTTCGCCGCGAACCCTACCGTCGAGCAGATCGCCCGGGACCTCACCGGCAAGGCGTGTCGCGTCGAGGTCGGCCGCCGGGAGTGGGGCGGCGAGGAGCGCGAGAACGTTACCAAGGTGATGCCCCCGGCGACTGGCGCGCAGGACGTTCCCGTCGTAACGTCGGCCACACCTGACCCGATGGCCGCGCCCGTCATGGACTTCACGCCTGACCCGAACGCGCCACAGGTCCCCTTCTGATCCACCGTTGGCCGCCCCTGGTGTACTTTGGGGCGGCCAACGCAGGATCCGGAAGAATCAGGAAAAAATGACACGATTCGGTACGTGGCTGAAAGAGCAGCGTGAGGCAGACAGGGCGGCCGACGTAGACCTCTACGGCATTGCCTGTGACGCCACACGGATGACGGAGTACGCCGAGAAGTACTTCGCCGAAGGGCGCCGTGCGCTCATTCGCGTGCAACCGCATATCCCTCTGCCGACCGCCGCAGAGGAAACAGCGCGCGTCGCGTGGGAGGAAGGACGTGATGCGGTTGTCGACTGTATTGCCGAATGCCTCAGTGCGCTGTCTCATGTCCTTGTCGCCATAGGGTGCACGGATGATGAACTTTCCGGCCGATATGGAAAGCTGAACACGACAGACCAGACAGATGACGAAACTACCGAAGACGGTACGGCTGACGAGGTGTCAGAGTCCGACGTAGAAGAAAAATAAGCAGACCAGGGGGCGCGTGGTGCCCTCCCCGAGTGCGCCCCCTGGCGTATGCTGCAGGTAGCAGGTCACTCACTGCGGGGAGACGGCACACAGAGACATCCGGCGAGGGGAAACCCCTGTGCCGTGACCCTGGAGATCCCTCCCCGTGCATTGCATGACTCGGGGAGGTACGGATGACGGGGCTTTCCACTCATAATCCGGCTGAACCGGTTGTTGATGATGGTTCGTATGGGGGTTTCACCGCCATTGCCCGGGAGCTGAGCAACATGCACCCGGAGCGCACTCGTCCTTTCAGCCGACAGCTGGTTCACCGCTGGTATCTCAATCGCGACTACAACGATTTCCCTGAAGCACAGCCCGTCCTGGTCAAGAGCGGAAAGATCAAGCTCTGGTTCCAGCTCGACGCGGTGTACGAGTGGCATCAGAGTTATCGTCGGTACCGGCATCCCCGGCAGTCAGGGCGCCCCCCCATCGAGACCATCCCCCTCTTCAGCGTGGACAGTGGGGGGAACCTGGTGTACTGACCAGCGCAGAGACAGGAAAGAAGCGTATGAGAAAGATCAGACCCGGTCGCCTGTTCTGGATCGGAACGTTCTTCGTGGGCGTCTTTTCCCCTGGCAAGGGGAAGAGGCGCGTCCAGCAGCGCATGAATGATGTCGATGAGCTGTGGAGGAAGGCGGAGGTACGCGCCGAGACCCTCAAGGAAGAACTTGACCGGTCGTACGAGGGCAACGAGCTGCTGCGCAAGGAGATCGTGCGGCTGAGCAAGGTCATCGGAACCCTGGAGCGGAAGCTGGCCATGGCGGTCAAGGCCAACGAGGAGAACCAGAAGGCGTACCGTACCGGCGGCCCGGCGCCGCAGCTCGATCTGGAGTTGGGCCGTCAGATCACGGAGGCGGTTCGGCGGTTCGACGAACCCGAGGTCACGGACCGTGAGGAAACGGTTCCCCTGCCGAAGGTGACGGCAGCGCCGGGAACGCACGTGTATACCATGTCCCGTGTCCCCTTTCCGGACGCGATAGCGCCCTACGAAAAGAGTTGACAAGGGGCTCTCGTCCCCATAGGTTTGGGTCATCAGTCAGCAGGTGTGCAGGATTTGCGGTTACTTCATCTCTTGACAAGATGACGAGAGGGTTCAATTCCTTCACCTCGTGAAAACGGGGCGCTCGGATGCTAGTCAGTTACCGCATCCGATTTGATCTCTGCTGATTGACACAGACTTCTGTCTGGTGCGCACGGAACGAGTTCTTCCACTGTTAATGGGCAGGTTACGGGTTCGAGTCCCGTCTGGGGAGGGAACTCCTCGGTAGCTCAATTGGCAGAGCAGCTAATGACCGCGTTTCGGACTTGATCTCAGACAGTCTAACTGAATAGAGTGCAGCGCCAGGTGTGCCCGGCACCCGGGATCCTTCTTTGGGAAACAAGCTCCCGACCGCCGAACTTTGATCTCTGGCGCGCTTCATTTAATGCTTGGTGCGATGTTTCGCGATTTCTTCACAAGGAACCAAGGGTCACAGGTTCAAGTCCTGTCCGGGGAGCCGTTATCTCCCCGGTAGCTCAGCTGGTTAGAGCATTGGTATTTAGAGCGCGGACGATTTGATCTCAAGCATGCAGTTCCCCGGTGTCGCACGGAGGTCACAGCTCGTAAGATCCGGGAAGACAGGAATCCGGTGCGCTGGCACTACGCGTTCTTCATGGTTCGACTCCATGCGCGCCCACTCGTGGGCGCGTAGCCTAATTGGTAAGGCATCGCGTAAGCCGACCTGATCTCGGACAACTGAACAAGGGTGTGTAGCTCAGGGGGCAGAGCGGCCCGAAAACGGACGGGCGGCGTGCCAGGAGGGTTGCGGATGCACCGACCGGCTTGAGTAGGGTCGCCAGGGAAGCGCGTTTCCGAGCCTGGCTCACGGCGCGGGTTCGAGTCCCGTCACATCCACAACTGAATATGCCGGTGTAGCTCAGTTGGTAGAGCGCCCTCCTTGTAAGTGGGATGCCGTGGGTTCAATTCCTGCCATCGGCTCTGGGATGTAGCTCACCTTGGTAGAGCACCCGCTTTGGGAGCGGACGGTCGCGCGTTCAATTCGCGTCATCCCGACCAAGGGTCTTTAGCTCAGCGGTAGAGCGCCACCCTGTCGAGGTGGATGTCACGGGTTCAATTCCCGTAAGACTCGCGCAAGGGGCCTTAGCTCAGTCTGGTAGAGCATGCGTCTGATAAGCGCAAGGTCGGAGGTTCAAATCCTCCAGGTCCCACGGCGGTGCCAGCGGAGACGACACCCGACTCCGCACGGGTATGAGGAGGCCAACTTCGGTGACCCGCGTAGCGGCTCTCCCGATGTAAGATCCTCGTGCGGTCGAGGGTACGACCCCCGCACTTACGGCTCAGCAACTCCTGCAGAAGGAAAATGATGAAGCCCTGGATCATCGCTGCCATGTGTCCACGCTGCAAGGGGTCCGGTGAGTCTCCTGACAAGCCGGGACAGATGTGCGCCGCGTGTCAGGGAACCGGATCGATCTGACACACAGAACGGCTCCAGTGTGAAGCCTCTCGTACCCCGAGGGCGCATGACGTGCACTGGAGAAATGCAGGCAGAGTCCTTACCTCGATTAGGGCGTCGGAAACGCCTGCATTGCCCCACACCTACCCGCCCGGTGGTGTGGGGTTACCCCTTTCCCCAGGAGATGTTGATGAACTTCGGCGAAGCCGTCGAGCTGATGAAACAGGGCAAGTGCGTGAGGTCGCCGCGCTTCGACAGGGCGGTCAACCCGGTCACCTGCCTCCGCCTGTTTCCCAGAACGGACGAGCACTCGGCGTTCATCGCCTGGGTCATGCCGAACGGCACATGGGAGCCCATGGTCTACACCCATAAGAACGTGCTGGCTGAGGACTGGGAAGAGTACACTCCCACAGAGCAGTAACCAGGCCGATGTCCAGGTGCGAAGCCACTGCGGGTACTTCATTTCTCTCTCAAAGAAAACCGAACCCCGCCCGGCACTCTTGATCTCTGGACGCCAGCCCTGATCACCGGCCAGCCCGGTGCGAACACGAAAGGAACGATAGACGATGTCCCGCTTCAACACTCCCGACCACCGTGCACGCCCTGCCGTGGCACAGGCCACGAGCCCTATGGGCACACCGGTGAAGACCCCTACCACGCGCACGTTCGAAGGTGCTGCTGGCTGGGAGCGTGACGCACGTACTGAGGTGTTCCTCCGTGCAACGGGCGCCATGGGGAATGAGGCCACGTTCTACGAGGATGTGGCCAAGCGCAACGACCGGCTGCGGGAGCTGACGCGAGAAGTAGCCGTCGAGCACCCCGCCTGGGGTCTGGAGTTCGCCCGTTGGCTGCGTGGTCCGGGCAACATGCGCACCGCGTCTCTGATGTTCGCCGTTGAGTTTGTGCATGAGTGTCTCGCCGGGCGCAGGAGCCGCAGCGTCTACAGCCCTGGCCCGGACGGTGGCAAGGCGTACATCGTCGAGCACTACAACCGGCAGATCATCGACGCCGTGTGTCAGCGCGCCGATGAGCCTGGCGAGATCCTCGCCATCTGGACTACCTGGTACGGCCGCAACATCCCCAAGCCGGTGAAGAGGGGCGTCGCCGACGCGGCTCGCCGTCTGTACTCTGAGTACAGCCTGCTGAAGTACGACACCGCGTCCAAGGGTTACCGCTTCGGTGACGTCCTCAACCTCGTGCACGCAGCGCCGGACCCGAACAAGCCGTGGCAGGGGGACCTGTTCCAGTACGCACTGGACCGGCGCCACAACCCGGACACGGCCACCATTCCTGCGACTTTGACGACTGTCCGGAACAATGACAAGTTGCGCAGGGCGACCGATGGCCGCCTCTGGCTGAACGGGACAACTCTGCGCAATGCGGGGATGACGTGGGAGGACGCGCTCTCCGCTGTCGGCAGCAAGGTCGACAAGGCCGCATTGTGGGCAGCCATGATCCCCTCCATGAACATCATGGCCCTCATCAGGAACCTGAGGAACTTCGACGAGGCTGGTGTCTCGGACAACGATCTGAACCAGGTCATGCACAAGTTGCAGGACCCGGAGGAGATCGCCAGGTCCCGGCAGTTCCCCTTCCGGTTCCTGTCGGCGTACCGCGCCACGGAGAAGTCGCTGCGCTGGGCGTATCCACTGGAGAAGGCGCTGAACCTGTCGCTGTCGAACGTTCCGGCACTTGGCGGTCGTACGCTTGTCCTGGTCGACAGGTCGCCGTCCATGTTCCCCGGTTGGGGGTATGTGGGGGATCCGAAGTCGGACATCTCCCTCGCTGACAAGGCGGCCATCTTCGGTGCGTCCCTTGCTGTACGTGCCGCGAGCCCGACCCTGGTGTGGTTCGGTGGGCAGTCTTTCGATGTGCCTGTCGAAAAGGGGATCAGCGTTCTCCAGCTGATCAAGAAGTTCGGTCAGAATGGCGGGACGGACATTCCGTCGGCGATCAAGCAGCACTACCGCAACCATGATCGGGTCATCGTCATCACGGACGAGCAGACGCGGCCTGGGTACTTCCCGTCGAACATGCGCTCTTACGGGGGCATGACCGAGACGCCTATGGACGCTCTCGTTCCCCGCGATGTGCCGGTCTTCATGTGGAACCTCGCCGGGTACACTCCCTCGGCGATGCCGTCGGGCAGTGATGCCCGGTTCACGCTGGGAGGCTTGACAGACAAGGCTTTCCAGCTGGTGCCGATCCTGGAGTCCGGCCGCGTCGGTGTATGGCCGTGGGAAGTCGACGCGCAGGCGCCCGTACACTGATCCTGTGCACTGTCACCGCAGAAAGCACGCCATCGGCATGACGTTGGCCGCTTTCCGTCTGGTTCTCGTTGTCACCGTCGCGCCACTGCTGCCTCTGGTTATCAGCCTGATGTGGCAGTGGTTCGGCGGGGCAACGGCGCTCCTCCTGACGCTTATGTGGTACGTCGGGTACCCCTTGTTCTTCGGCGCCCTCATGTGGCGCCATCTCGCCCCGGAGAAAACACATGGCTGAGATCGTCACCTCCACCGGCCAGGTCATGGACATCAAGTTCAAGTACACCTGCCCGAAGAGCCGGGGAACATACAAGGGTGGTGGCGGACAGAACGCGCCGCGCGCCAAGCGGAAGAAGGTCGGCGGCGGACCGGCGCCCATCGAATGGGTCAAGGTCGTCACGAAGGAAGGCCGTACGCGCTGGGATCAGCGCCCGGCACAGAAACGATAACGACAGGAAATGACATGGTACAGAAAACGCATTGGATCGGGCTGACCAGGAACGAACGCGGGGGCACAGTGACGAAGGATTCTGAGGCGGACCGCGTCCGTGGACAGATGGAGCGTGGCGAGATCCGCTTCGGTCCGGAGGCGGCACGTGAGATCGCCCGGCGTATTGAAGGCCAGGGCGGCTTCTGGGGTCCCCGTGACGCGATGTACGGTACTCCCAGGATGAAGAAGAAAGCGGTCATCTACGACTTCCACAGCACCCTGACCAACGTGGACGATGTGCTGTACCTGGTCAAGGAGAAGCGGTACGACGAGTTCTACGCCGCCTCGCTCCTGTGCCCGCCGAATGAGAATGTCGTTGCGGCGGCCCGGCATTCCCATGAGTCCGGATATGCCAACCTGCTTTTCACGGGGATGCCCAGAGAGTACTGTGACGGCCTCATCGACTGGCTGGACGACCAGGGCGTTTCCATGGACGTCATCCGGATGCGTCCCATGGGTGACTTCTGCAAAGACTTCGTTCTCAAGGAGCGCATGTACCGGGAGCTGGAGCCGGAGTACACGTTCCTTCACGCCTGGGACGACAGCCCGGCGGTACTTGACCTGTGGGAGTCTCTCGGGATCCCCACAGTGCCGATGCCCCGTGCTGTCCTGTGACGCCCTGGTTGACAAACGGGATTCGACAGCATAAATTCACCCGTGTCACCTGATGACACGAAACTGAAACTGAAAGAACGAGAATGCCGAAGCTGAATCAGATTGTTGCCGTGGAGAAAGGCCTCAAGGAACGCACACAGCGGGCCCTGACGGACATCTACCACGGACTTCAGAAACCGGTCCTGTTCGCCGGTCTGTCCCGCGTGTACTCCCCGCTGACGGAAGACGGTGAGCAGATCCCGCCGGAGTCCACCCAGGTGCAGCTGACTGTGGGGGAGGAGCTGGTAAAGGCCGGGGCTCTCTTCACGCAGTTGTTCGACGCGGTGGGAACCAAAGAAGAGGGCAATCGGAACGCGGTCGCAGACGTCAAGGTGGATGGCCTCACCCTGATCGAGAGTGCTTCCGTTCCCTTCCTTCTCTTCCTGGAGAAGCAGCTCATCGACTGGCGTACCGCCGTGTCCAAGGTCCCGGTCCTGGACCGGTCGGAAGTGTGGGCCTCGGACGACGCAGCCGATGGCCAGTACCGTACGCCCGTCACAGAGACGTTGCGCACCAAGAAGGTACTGCGCAACCACGTGAAGGCCGAGGCGACGGACAAGCACCCGGCACAGGTCGAAGTCTTCACCGAAGACACTCCCGTAGGACGATGGTCCCTGACCAAGTTCTCCGGGGCTGTTCCGGTGAAGGACCGTGACGATCTGGTCAGCCGGGTCAACACGCTCCTGGATGCTGTCAAGGCCGCACGGGAAGAGGCCAACAGTACCGAGGTGCACCAGGTCCGCGTCGGCGAAGCTGTCTTCTCCTACCTGCTGGCGTAAGCTGGCGAACACAACTCCACAGTGAGTTCCACAGACTCCCGCGCTGGAGCGCGCGGGTGACCCGTAAGGGTCAAGACTGAAGATGATGTATCAGTCTGACGCGTATATGGCACAGTGCAGGTTCGATCCCTGCCCCGGGCGCTGCGAATCCCTAGGGGGAATCGCCCTCGGGGCGAAGTCCAGAAACGGATTTCGCTCCCCGGCCTGGGTAGCCCAATTGGTAGAGGCACCGGAAACGTACTCAGATTCAGATTATCGCTCCAGTCTCAGCAAAATCGCCGATCACCTGATCGACGTGACGGATCAATACATCATTGGTCGGGAGTTCGACCCTCCCCCGCTCAACTCGATGGGCGGTAGCTCAGTGGCAGAGCAAATGGTGCTGAAACTGAAACCCGTCCGACTGTGCAGGTGGCAGAGCGACAAACAGTGATGGCGCAATTGGCAGCGCGTCGACCTGAAAAGTCGAAAGTTGCGGGTTCAAGTCCCGTTCACTCATAACACAGGAGGGCCTCAGATGGTAATGCTGGGGTCCTCCGCCAGGGTCCATAGCTCAGTCTGGTAGAGCATTCGATTTTTAATCGATTGGCCGGGGGTTCAAATCCCTCTGGACTCACTGCAGTACAGGTACAGAGGCCGTCTAAGAAGGCTCCGGGTGCCGAGATTCACCCTCATTGATCGCCTGTACTGCTTGCTCTCGTAGCTCAGGGGATAGAGCACCGCTCTCCTAAAGCGGGTTGCCGTCGGTTCGATTCCGGCCGGGAGCACGACGAAAGGACACGGACATGATGGTGGTCAAGATCGAGGTATGGCCCGGAGGGCATGCGCCAGGGGCTTTTGAGATCGCCCGGATCGGTATCGCCAACCGGGGTGACGGTACTCCGCAGGTCGCTGACTATGACGTGCTGGCGCTCACGGGCCGAGAGCATCGGGAGGCCGTGTGCTACTCCGAGGTGCTCACGCACTATCGTGGCTCTGGCTGGGAGTCCCTCGTCATGCGTGCCATCGAGCTGGAGGGCACTCCACGTTCCCTCGACGAACGAGCCCGCTTCATTGCCGAAGTACTGCGAAAGGGATGACCATGCCGGAACCTGTGGTTGAAGAACAAGCCCCCATCACACGGGACGCGCGTGTGGGGGAGATCCTCCATGAGTCGACCCTGTGGGGCATGCAGATGCGGCAGGACGAGGCATGGGTCCCCATGGGTGCATTCAAGAACGACCGGGATGAGATGCAGCTGGTCCAGGACTACCACGCCCGCAATCATCCCGAAGACCGGCGACGTCTGGTCGAGGTCCGGACCACGTACACGCTGGTGGAGATCGAGAAGCCGGGCCGTATCCCCAAGAAGAAGCCGGTGAAAAAAGAAACTTCCGGTTGACAAATAGAAAAAGGGCCCCCACTCTCACGAAGAGAGTGGGGGCTACGTGCATTTACAAGCTATAATTCGCCCATGATCAATGATCCGGGGGGGCTTCGGCCGCGCCTGAAAGCGCAGACAGATCATGCGTGGCGGCTCTACTGTGCGCTGGAAACCGTTATCCCCTATCAGGGGTCCGGTCAGAATAGTCAACCACGGATTCACCGTCAACGTCTAGTTGCTTCTACGGTTCCTTGGCATTCCCGGGCAGCCATGCTCGTCACCGAACTCGACGCGGAGATCCGGCGCCTCGAAGTGCAGCTGAAGGAACAGATATCCGGGACGCTCAGAGGCAGGCGAGGCGGATCCCGCCAGAACACACGGCACGCCCTGAGGTCAGTAGCGAATCTTGCGGAAGCCGTGGACGATCAGGTGGTTCTTGGCATCCTGAACAAGATCAGCCGCTGGACACGCCAGGCTGACGCCATCTTCGAGCCGGAGAAAGGCCTCCATCGCATTCCCCGGGCACCGGGTGAGGGGGAGATGCGATGCCCGTACTGCGCCTTCCCGACCATGCGGTGGCACCCAGCATCCGGCATTGCTGTATGCGTCAACCCGGAGTGCATCACTGCAGAGAACACCCGCCCGCGCTGGACTGTGCAGTACGTACTCATCGATGATGAGCTGAAGTTCACCTGGGAACTGTGCGGGGAAGCCGCATGACGGGGCGTGGGTGGTCGGCGGAGAACCTTCCCCTGGTGGAGAAGGACGAGAAGATGTGGACCGTCGCAGAGGCAGCCGTCAGGCTCCTCCTGCCAGTCGCTGAAGTACGTCTTCTCGCCCGCCGGATCGAGCCGGTGGGCAAACGCCGCACGGCTGGCGCCGGAAAGCCGGGAAGGTGCGCCCGTGTGTACCGGGCGAAGAGCTTCATCGAAGCGTACGACCGGCTGTACGGAGACGCTCCGCCTAGATCGTGAATGCCTGGGCCAATGCTCCCGATGCGCCACCCAGTACCACACCGGCCCCCAGGAGAATCCATTTCGTCTTCTCCAGCGCACTGACCCTCCGCTGAAGATCCTCAACCGCAGCGTCCATGCGCTCGTCCGAAGAAATCAGCATGTTGAGTTTGCCGTCAATCCCGGCAAGCTTCGTTTCCACTGACCCCTGGAGCTTGGCGATGGCCAGCTCGACGACAAGATCATTCGCCTGGGGGCTCGGAGGGGTCATCGTCATTTAGACGTCCTTGCTCAGGGAAGCGCTGTCAGGCAGCCCGGTATGCCGGGCAAGCAATCCTTTGATCAGGGACGCCGCTGCGGAAACACCGGCGACAGTGGCGGCGAGCCACATGTCCCTCTGGGTAAGTTCGGTCACGGTGACTGCACCGATGAAAGCCTGTACGAAGGTCGCCGTCACACGCTCAGCAAGATCCTTGAGATACGGGGACACGGCTCAGCCCTCTACATCCATACGGATGGTCACCGACTCGATGACCGTACGAATGCGGGCCATCAGCTCCTCGGTGTCCACGGCTGAACCGGTGGCGAGTGCGCCAACCGCCTTGACCAGCTCGGTGATCGTGGCGTTCTGTACAGCGATCTGAGCCGTCAGAGCCTTGTGCTTGGCGTCGGTGTACCTCAGAAACACCCCGGCCCCACGCATCGCATTTGTTCCAGGCTCCGCCGTCGGCGACTCCAGCAGGTACGCCCATACGGCCTTGGCGATCTCATCGGGTGTGGTCATGTCGTCCTCCGAGGGGGTGAGTCGTGCAGTGACGTCCTTACGGAACTGGTCCATGTCGAAGCTGGGGTCGATCTTCCTGCGGGTGCCTTCTGCGTGCCCAATGACCGAGTCCGCCGACCAGCCGTGGGCTCGGCAGATCGCAGCGGCCCAACGGACGGCCGCGTCGTACTGCACGGCCGGATAGGGGTCGTTGCCGTTGCCGAGATTCTCGATCTCGATGCCATAGAAGTGCGCGTTGCCATCGACCGGCTCGGCGGCATCGGGCCGTGGGTGTACGGAGTCCTCGCTCAGGACGGCGTCGTACGCGTTCTGAGCGAACGTCCCGGCGTGGTTGGCACGGCCGGAGCTGAGCATCGTGGCCGTGCCGTCCTTGGCCAAGTGGGTGTGGCACAGAGGGCCTGGCAGTGCGACGGTTCCGGCCCAGCACAGGTTGAGCGAGTCACGCCCGGCGGTGTGGTGGATCGTCACACCATGGACGGGACCCCAGGGGCCCTTGTGGTTGCGGTTGTGCGTACTCCAGCCTGTGTGCTCGACGACGTTGACGCCTTCGGCACGCAGGGCTGCGACGAATGCTGAGGCGGCAAGCGGTGTTGCCATGGAGCCTCCCCGGTGTGTTTTCCCGCGCTTTGGTTAATCTCCCGAAAGGGGAGCCTCTGCCCACTGAGCCAGGTAGACGGAGTTCGATCCGGTCCAGTAGGGAAGGTTGCTCCAGAGGGCCCTGACGACCCATCCGTTAAGTGGAATGACGGTGAAGTTTTCGCCGCCTTCGACCAGAGTCAGTACGGTTCCGGTGTCTGAGTGGACGGAAAAGACATTGCCGTCTAGATATGTCTCAGCAATGTACGTACCGTTGGTACCGTCATACTGGAGAGAGTCGAGCTTCTGGACCAGCGTGGGCATGTGTTCCTCTCAGGCGGTGCGCTGCATCCGCAACCAGGAGTCGGTGAAGACGGTCGTGTTGGTGGCGTCTGACGTGGACTGGGCCCAGTCGAGAGACCAAGTCCCCGCAGTACTGGCAGTACGCAATGTTGCTGTGATGAGAACAGTCAAACTATTGCCTACGCCGAGGCCGCCATAGGTAAGAGCCGCTGTTACGTCATTACTGTTGGTGCGAATCATGTACCCACGTGGGCTCACTACATCAGAAGTCAATGCCACGCCAGCAGTAGCCGTGATGACAGGGGAATGTCCCGTACCCACGCCGAGCCATTCACCCGCAGCCCCGGAAGGCGCGGAGAAGTCCAGAGCGAAGTCGGCGGCAATCGCACTGTCGTACTTGATCCAGCCGTCCATGACATACGCCGCGTTCGCCACAACCTCGAACTGTAGATGCGGGTCAGCTGTGGTGGTGGTGGTCGCTGTTCGGGTGGTGTCTGCCGTCTTCCGGGCGAACACGGGAAGCATGGACCGCAGCAAGTCGGCGGTGATCCGCTGTCCGGCCAGGGGGATCGGGTAGAACTCGGACATGCCGCCTCCTTACAGAGCCAGTGGCGTGGGGAAGGCAAGCCGTATGTCCGCGCCTGCTGTCTGGGCCTTGGTGACGCTGTTGATGCTGCGAGTCACAGTGAAGGTCTGTGGGTTGACGACTTCATAGTTGTCGTACTGGACGGACACCGTTGCCGCGTTCGTGTTACCTGCGTCGCTGATCGAACGTGTCCCCACCTGGCTCGCTACGCTGATTGCGCTATCTGTGCCGGTCAGGAGCCAAAAAGGCGGTTCGCCTTCTGTTGATGAATCCCAGGCTTTCGCACGAAATGCTGCTCCAATGCCCTGGAAGCGTGTCCGGATGAACGTGCCAGCGACATGGGTGATAGGCAATGTCGCAGTAGCGAGAGCCGTATGTGTTCCACCAAGAATGCGTCGGATTGATACAATTATGGTGTTGGATGTGGTGAATTCCGCACGCATTATCATCATGTTGCTGGCATCAGCCATACGGGCTGTTACGCCGCCGTACAGGCTGCTCCCCAATGCGAGATCCGACGTGGTGATGTCGCAGTAGATGTCGAAGTCTGCGCTTGCCGCACTCATGCCAGACCGACGTGAGACGTTGACCGTGCTGAGGGTGTGCAGACCCGCTGATCCGTTGACCGAGTAGTCGGATGCGGAGCCGCCGCCGACGTTGCTCCACGCGGTGCCAATATCCGGTGTTCCCCACGTGCTGGACTCGGTACGGGTAAACGTATCGTCCAGCCAGCTGGTGATGTTGGTGGCCCGCATGACTTCGCCGCTCATGCGGACGTCGAAGGGAAACTCCGCGCTGCTCGTGGTCCACAGCATGGTGGGGTCACTCGTGGGGGCGATCGTCAGAGCAGTGGCGCTGGAAGTGACATCAGCAACCAGCTTGGACCCGTCCGTGTCGATACGGGCCGCGTCGGAGTTCAGGAATCCCACCCTGTACGGGCTGGCCGGAGCGCAGATGAAGGTGATCCGGTGCTCGAAGTGGGTGATGGTCTCTTCGAATCCCAGGATGATCTGATCGATGTCATCCGGAGGAAGCCATGACGGAGGGTTCTCGACAAGGATCCGGTCGCCCTGCCTGAGGGCCAGAACAGCCTGCTTGAGTGCTGGGCTGTTGGTGAATGAGGAGTGCGCCAGGTTCACCGATATCTGCGGGAAGCGGGCCTCGTCCACAGTGCCCAGATGCACACGCCACGCTGCATGGTCGCTCGCGTCGTCTGTGTCGAAGAGGTTGAGGGCGAGGTCTGTTCCATACGCGCCGACACCGGTGGGTGGCTGAGAAATCGACAGGATGGAACCGTCATCCAGGGCGTATGTCGCAGAGACGTCTTTGACGGTGACGGTCACCTTGTTCTGGATATACCGGTCGTCCTCAACCGGAAGAGGTACCTCGGACAGGTTGAATCCGGTGTAGCTCAGAGTCAGCTGAGGATCCTGGGTTTCCAGTGACTGCCTCGTCCGGTACGCCAGGCCGAGAACCGCAAGGTTCTCAGTGAGCATTCCGTCGTCCGCCAGATCGCATTCCTGCATGAGGCTCAGCCGGTTGACTTGCCCCTGGCCACCCATGGTGACGCTGCTGTCCAGATCACCCACGCCATCGAAAGCGATGCCTTCTTCGCCGCACAGACGCTCAACACGCCGACCGGCCGTCTCGCCCGAGGGATCAAGGCGGACACCCAGGTCGTCCATGGGGGTGATCTGATCCTGGAGTGTGATATGCCCCATCACGCCATTGGGAAGGCCTGTTGCTGTGTCTACGTGCCCGAAGACGGTGTAGCGCTCTACGAAGGACTTCACGTTGATGACGCGGGTCAGAGCAGTCGTGGTGCGGGTCTGTGAGACCGCGATATCAGCGCCTGTGGTGAGGTCCAGGGTTCGCAATGTGAAGATGGTGCTGGAGCCGCTCTCCTCGAACTCCAGGGAGACGCGCAGGAGTTTTCCCCGTACGTCCACGGCATGGTGGAGGTCCGAGCCCAGGGTAAGGCCCTCGTCACTCCTGAATTCCAGGGAGAGGCTTCCGGCTGGTGTGACACCATCATTCGCACCGCCAGGCGCGTTGTAATACAGCTCGTATGCGTCATGCGTGCTGACGCCGATGTCCACCACCTGCTCCACACGGATCATGAGATCCAGGTCAGCGCGGGCGCCCTGTGGTGGGATGTACAGAAGAAAACGCACCTGGGTGGCATTCGGCGTGTCGTACTTCGGGACGCCTCCCAGCATGGCGGCACTGGTGTATGTGGGGAGAGGGAAACTTCCGCCGAACAGAGCAGAGGCTGCGAGGTCGGGGGACTGGCCCAGAAACACCATGGAAGAGCCGGTGACCAGAGCAGACTTGACCTCTGTCGCTCCTGACGCATCCTCACATGGCCAGTACGCACGCAGGCCGCTGATCCCCGGTACAGTAATCGCGTCGTAGATCGGCGAGTTCTCCAGGGGTGGCCCCTGGGAGAGGCGCCGGAGAATACCGCTGGCCTCCAGCTCGACCCAGATGTCCGTCCCCGTGGGGTCCCACATCTGTGGCCATGCGGAGACTTCCCCCCAGAACCGGTACGACTTCCCGCCGATACCATTCGGAACGGAAATACGGATCGGCTGGTTTCGTCCGATCAGCCCGAAGTAGACCCCCGTGGGATTGCGGGGGGAGAAGCGCCCGTCACGGTTGTCCAAGAGCAGCCGGAGGACGGCATGGTCGGCCTGGCCGCCTTCATCGCGGATGCCCCGCGTGATGGAGATGTTGCCGCTGTTGTCACGCACCATGACGTACGCGGTGATGTCTGTCCAGGCGCCGCTGATGTACATCTCGATCTGGACGGGCTCGCCGTTGCTGGCTTCCCCTGAAGCTGAGAAGGGCCCGGCGATGCCGCTCATGCGGCGGTGCCAGGCCATCATGCGAGGTGCAATGCTCCCCGGCATCTGCTAACCTCTCCGAGAAGTGGACAAAGTGGGATTATTCGTCCCAGCAGACGAAAGTGCGCATATCGACCGCAGTAGTGGGAGTTGTCACGCGCACGCGCAGGAACTTCGAGATGGCCACGATCGGCCGCTCATCCGGCATCCACTGGTAGATGTACGTGTACGGGGACTCCGACGTCGTGGCGCTCAGAGAGACCACATCGAACATCCGGCTCGCCGTGGTGGTGCCTTCAGCTGTCGCCGTGAAGCCGGTCGCCGTTGTACTCAGCGTCATGAGTGAAGCTGGAGCGTTCGGGTCCAGGGGCTGCACGCCGGAAGCGGAGTGCGCCGTAACGGTGGCTGCCACATCCGACTGCAGGAGTTCCACCACGCCGTCCGCACCCGAGGTGTCATCGATGGTGAATCCCCAGCTGATGAGCTGGATCTGCCGAGTCGATGGAGTGGCGACCTGGAGCATGGTCTTGATGGCTGTGCCAGTGGTCACTGATGCCTGCGCAGCAGTGGTTGCCATCGCGGCGTTTCTCGTCGTGTAGCGATGCGTCCTAATCACCCCATTTATCTGCTGCCGAGCGGCAGAAGGAAAAGGCGCCCCTCCTTGCGGGAAGGGCGCCCTGAATCAGCCTGTCTTCCGCCCATAGACGGCCTGCACGTTCCCGCCGCGCGTACGTACCGTGCGGCGGTTGCTGTCGAGGATGATCTCGTCCAGCGGCTTGTTGCCGATGTTCAGCTGGATGACGTACACGCCATTCCCGCTGCCTCCACCCATTCCGGAAGCCCTGGTGGACGACGGAGTGGTGAGCATGGACTCCCAGGCACTGCCGATGTTCCGGTTGCGCTGGACGCCCTTGGCGAAGCCTTCGGCGGTGAAATCGCCCACACCTTCCATGACCTTCGACGGGCTCTTGATGCCCAGAGCGCGCTTGATAGCCTGCTCCATCGCCTTCGCGATGGTCATCATGGCTTTCTCAATGGTCTTCTTCTGCTTGATCAGACCGTTGACGAGCCCCTCGGCAGCCTTGATTCCCGCGTTGTACATAGCGCCAGCGGCAGAATCACCAGCTGCCTTCGCCGCCTTGTTGATCTGCGCCTGAAGAGCGTTGATGGAGCTGATCTCAGAAGCGGAAGCGGTCAGCAGACTTCCAGCGGTTTCCAGGCCTCCGCCTTCGATACCCGCCTCGGCGATCTGCTGGATGATCTCCTTGGCGACACCCTTCTTCCGCAGGCTCTCCAAGGCTCCTGAGAAGGCTGTCGCCTTGTCGCGGCTCTGGGTCATCCGGGTCATCAGGTCAGCCACAGTGAGGTTCTTGTCACCGCTGGCGGCGCCCGTGATGTTCGTTGCCGACATCACGCCGGATTTCACGGACTCCCTGAGGGAGTTCGCTTCCTGGCGCAGGCCGGACAATTTGTCCTTCGCTGCGTCGAGTCGCTTGTTGACGTCAGTGAGCTTCTTCTCATACTTGATCAGCGCCCGGCCGGAGCGGTCGAGCTGCTTGAGAAGACTGGACTCCGTACGCCCGCTGAACGCCTTCTTGATGGTGTCGCCCAGACTGCTGAGGGCGCTGACAAGGGAAGCCAGGTCGTTGGGCTTCCCCAGGCCTTCTCGCATGCTCGAAACACCGAGCCCGGCCAGGCTGGCGAAACGGCTGACGCCCATCTGGCTGCGGAGATCACCCCGTGCTGTGTTCCGCGCACGTGCGACTTCGGTGGCACGCTCTTTGGCGCGCGCCTTGGCTGCTGCCGTGGATCCACCCTTGGCAAACCACTGCACCTCGCCGCCGAGGATGCCCACGGTGTCCTCGGCGACTTGGCGAGAGCGGGTCCGTTTCGTCTCCGCCAGGGGGATATACGCCTCTCCACCGGTCTCCGGCTCACCCCAGACGCGCCACGATCCGGCAGGTGCCATCTGGGCAACGTGATTTTCACCCCCGTTACTGGCCCCGCCATTGGCGAAGAACTTGAAGATGTTGCCATTGGCGCTGAGAAGATCGTGCAGAGACCTGCCCCGGGCGCCTTCCTGGTAAATCGTTGAGTTGACAGTCTCGATGTACGTCCTGGCGACCGTGCCGTCAAGATTCCTGAGGATGCTCTTGATGTACTCAATCCGGGATTTGGCCGTACCCGTCGCAGCGGTGACCGTTACTGATCCGTCAGGAAGACGCTTTACCGTGTAGCCGAAATTCTCCAGGATCTGCTCAGCGCGAGCCGAGAGAGTCTTGAGAGTGACCGACTTCGACCCGGGTGCCGCCTCCACCGCCGCTACAAATCGCTGCAGATCCTCAGCCGCTGCCTGAGTGTTCGCCCGATACACAAGGTCGAAGTCCGGCATCTTGACAATCTGATCGGCGAGAATGCGTGCTTCCTCTGCCGTCAGGCCCAGGCCATCGGCGAACCGGATGACCTCTTTATTCCCCGTGGACCAGAGTGCGTGGACCTCTTCCCAGGGGCGCTTCGCCTCGATCGCCGCATTCGTTGCTTCGTTTGTTTTTCCAGCAATGTCGGACAGCAGCTTGTACGCGTCGAGGGAGGCCTGCGATGTGAGATTCAGCTGCCCGTTCGTCATGCTCAGCGCTTCACCGAACGCCTTGTAGCCCTTTTCTGCGTCCAGAACAGCTTGACGCTGCGCGGCCCGTGCGTCAAGGTTGGTGCGGTTCAGCTCATTGAGTTCTTTGATCTTGGTGAGAAGGGCATCGATGGCCGCCCCGTTCTTCTTGAAGGCTTCAGCGCTTTGTTCAGCAGCCGTCTTGATCCTTACAAGCGTCCCCTCGGTCTCAGAACCTGAGATTCCCAAGTCATCGAACAGGTCTTTCAGCGCATTAAGACCGAAGGGTCCCAGGATGATTCCCGTGAGATCCGCTAGGTCTTTCATTGTTTTGAGCAGGGGAACGATGGTGTAGTCGAGAACCGTGAACGCCCCCTCCACAATGAGGAGAATGCCGCTGAGCGCCCGGAACATACCAACGAGAAGGCCAGTCGCAGCTTCGCTTTGCGACATCACGTTGATGAACTCTCCCATGCTCACCAGGAGAATCTTGATCTCCCTGCCCATGGTGTTCCATGCGTCCCGCAGACCCTCCGCACCACCACCAGAGGTCATAGCGGCGAACATGTCGCCGATGCCCTGGCCGATGGTCCCCATGCCTTCACGGAAGCCCTGGATGACAGGCCCCATGTCCTGGAGGGATTTCGTGAAGCCCGGCAGAGCCCGAGCAACAAAATCGGTAAAGGCACCCGCCATGTTGCTTACCAGTGGTGCTGTCGCAGTGAATGCTGCAGTCAGCTGACCACCCATCTGCTCAACAGCAACGCCCACCTGGCTCATCGCCTGAATCAGCGGGCCCTTCAGCGGCTGTGCAGCGGCACGTACAGTGGTGCCGATAGTCGACTTCATGTTGGTGAATGCTTCGCGGACGTCCTCCTCGCCGCGCAGAGCGAACGCACCCAGGGCGATAAACGCACCACCGAGTATCGTTGTCAGAATTGCACCGATCGGTGCCGCCAGAGGGGCAAGCAGGGCGACGGCCAGGAGAAACATCTTTATGCCACGAGAAGCACCACTGATCCGGTCACGGAGATTACCGAGGCCGTTGCCCAGTATCGAGAGCACACGTACGGCACCACGTAGACCGCCCAGGCCACCTTCACCCATGCGGGCCAGCGACCGGCGCGTCCTGCCCGCACTGCTGTCCACGTCCCCCAGGCGTCGCTGAAGCAGCTGCAGATGGTCGTTGAGACGGCCAAGCCGTGTGCCTTCGCCACCGAGGAGACGCATCTGGGCACTCAGTCGATTGATCTCACGGCGTACGTCCCGAAGCGACGAACGAGACAAGTCACCGGAACGGCGCAGATCACGAGCGCTGCCGCTGGCCAGACGCAGGCCATTGCTCAGAGCGTTGAATTCACGGCGGGCAAGGCTTCCGTCCCGCTGAGCGTTCTGGAGGATCTGCGACATCGTCTGCAGATCGCCGCTCAGCGCACTGACATTGCGGCGAGCACGCGCGGTGCTGCCGTTCACGCCACCGATCGTGGCCGTGAGGCGGCTGAAGGCCCGGCTCATCCGATTGGCGTCACCCTCACCCAGCGCACGGAACCGCTGGGTGATCCCCTGGTCTGCGGCGGGGGCGGCGAGACGCCCGGTCTGGCGACGTAGATCCGCTGCCGCTGCCGCTACAGCCCTGCGGCGTGCTGCCTCAGATCGACGCAGCCGTGCGGCTTCATCAGCAGCAATCCGACGGCGTTCTGCTTCGGCCCGACGATTACGTGCGGCCTCTTCACGCAGGGCCGCAGCATGCGCCTGAGCATACCGGCGCTGTTCAGCCATGAACGTTCGCGCGAACGTCTGCTGACGACGCAGCTCATCGCGAGCCAGCCGCGCTGCCTCACGCTGACGTCGTGCTTCCTCGCGCATCGTCTGACGCTGAGCCGCCGCTGCCTCACGCTGACGTCGCAACTCATCGCGATGAGCAGCCTGAGCGACAGCGTTGTGGCGCCGGATACCGCTGTCCAGGTGGTCGAAGTCCAGACGGGTCCGCTCCAGCTCCTCACGGAGAGACTTGAACTCGTCCTCTGTCAGGTCACCTGCACGCGCCGCCTGGGCCAGGTCGCGCCCAAGCAGACGCATGGACCGGCGCATGTGGTCCATCTCGCCTGTGGCAAGACGGCCCGTGCGCTGAAGCTGGCCCAGGCGTCCCTGGACACCCTGAAGGCTCCGCCCGAACCGGTCAGCACTCTGCGACGCCTGACCATTCGCCTGAGCCATCCGGCGGATATCACCGTCCATGCCGTGCATGCGCTGACGGATCTGAGCGAACTCGCCCCGGGTCATGTCACGGACTCGGACTGTGAGCGTAATGTCGTCGGCCATGTCACTCCCCCGGGTTAGTCCTGAGCGGCCCTGCTCTCATCGAGAACAGCGGCAATGCGCGCCAGTCTGACAATGTCCGCGTCTTCGTCCATGAGCTGACTCGGAAGACAGTGAAAGCGTTCACAGAGCTGGACAGTGAGAATGTCCCGCTGCATTTCCCTGGAGACTGTTACAGGCTCTCCGTAGGAATCGAATCCAGAAGGGGACTCTCGGAGGGCGTTGATTTTTTTTCCAGATCCTCGGAGCCGCCCATGACGGTTGTCCAGGCGTGGACGATCGCCATGTTCATCTGGATGTCGTTGGACTTCAGGCCTTCAAGGGTGGTCGGGATGGGCTCGCCGTCGTCTTCGAGATTCCACGACATCAGATGGTCGGCCAGCATCTGGATCATCTGGGCAGTCTGGTTGTCGCCATCATCAGTCGGACCGGCGACACTCACGAAGTCCAGGTATTCACCAGTGGTCAAGCCCCCCAACTTGACCACCAGCCCGTCCCACTCGGTGCCTTCGAAGTCCAGCTTGTACATCTTGCGCTTGCGCTGAAAACCCATGAGGGCCTCCCCGGAATTGGGCATGAAAAAAGCCCACCGCGTCTGCGATGGACTGCCGAGTTGGGTTGTTACTGGATGACTTACGTCCAGGCGGGGACGTCACCGCTCGCGAGCGAGCCGGGTACCGCCCATGTCAGTTCACCGGAGTCCGCTCGGGTGAGCGGATAGTCGGTGAGCAGAATGGTGAAGGCGGGGGTGAAGCCCAGGCTCTGGCCGGAGACGGTGATGTTGATCTCGCGGGCGACCGATGTCGACGGGATGGTCTTGAAGACATCGTGCGCACGGTTGGAGGCGTCGTTGAAGACGCCGTTCATCGTGACCGTGAAGTCGGCGAGCAGGAGCAGGCGCTCCATCGCAGACTTGTCGATGCCTGTGGTGTCCTGGGTTGCTCGCGGGGTAGCAAATTCCATATTTGTGATATCATTTCTGATATCACGCAGAGTGCCCCCACTGTCATCGACTGAGAAGGTTGTCCATGCAAGTCCGGATTCCTTCGCCATTGCCCCTCCTTGTCCGTTTTGGGCATAGCAAAGGCCCCGTAGTTATAGCTACGGGGCCTGATTTCTACGGGTTACGGCGTCGGGTCGGCGAAGCGTCTCTCCCGAAAAATGATCAACCGCGTGCCTGAGCGGACCTCACCGCATCAAGCTGGCTGCCCATCTCCTCGATCCAGAACTCCGGCCGCGTGTGCTTCCGTATGTTCCCCGTCGGATTTCCACGGAAATCACCATCCCTCGCGATGAATATCTCCTGCTTGTCCAGAGGTACCGTGTGTGTCTCCGCACGGAAGCACGACTGACCGGCTTCGAACACCAGCCAGTTCTCCCCCTCAGCGACGTGCAGTTCGGTGAACTTCCGCCCCGATGTCTTGGCGAGGTGCAGCATTTGCGCGTCCAGAGACTCGACCCGGACCCGCCACCCCTTGAGGTACTGGGGGCAATCGGTCTCCGCACAGCTGGCCTTACGTCGGTGTGTCGAGGATGGCGCCAGGATCTGGAAGGTGCGGTACCCCTGGACGGGGCCGTTCGGCTGAATGCGGTTGAGTGGACGCACGAGATCCTCCCCGGATCTATGTGGATCAGAAGACCGTCGAAGTGATGTTGACGCTCGCATTCACGTTGAACACGGCGGATGTAAAGGTGCCCGTCGTGACGGCCCGTACATACCGCTTGATCTCGATGGCCGCCGTAGCAATGCGTTCAGTGTTCGGTGCACTGGAGACGGCGGTGAAAGCGGCACCAGTGATCGCGCCGAAAGCGTCGGTGGAGCCGTTGTCATGCGAGTGCTGGAGTGTGACCGTGAACGATGTCCCGGTCAGCGAAAAGGCCTGAAGGTAGGCCTGGAGACCGTTGGTCGTGTGGGACGAGATATACGCAGTCCCGTTGACTGTCCACGTCAGCGGAGTCGCGTCACCGACAGAGTTGGTGGATGTCGAAGCGATCGGTGCGGCTACTGACGTCCCGGCAATTCCCGACAGCACCTGGCCCCGGAAGAACTTCCCCGCGAGGAATTCAGCGGTCCCGGCGTCACGCCCTCCGATTTCCAGTACGGCGGTACTGGCGAAGATGGAGGTGGTGGCGCCGACAAGCTGTTCGACGCCCAGGGCGGTCCAGGTGGACCCGTCCTCTGACGTATAGAAGTTGACTGCCGCATCTCCAGCGCCATTGTCGACGTCCAGGGTGGCGCGAACCCAGTGTGTGCTGCCATTGGTGAACGTGTTGACGGCGCTGGAGGTTTCGAACAAGACGGCGGTGCCGTTGGCAGACCAGCGGAGAATCAGCGCGCCGGTGGCGGAGAGAGTCAGCGCATAGGAACGCTGGTTGCCCGTCGTCGTGTACTTGGCGAGGATGAACGACTCGGACGCGGGAGTCCAGTCGTCCGGTGCGATCCGGGCGCGGATGTCAATGTCACCCACGATGTCAAGGGACGCGGCATCAGGTGTGGTGGCGGTATTGCCCGATGTGCCCGGCAGGAAAAGGAAGTCTTCACCGTCGTACCCAAATTCCACAGCCGTACCGTTGGTAGCTGTGGTGTCAGTGCGCTTGCCCGCCGTGAGCTGCTTGCCCCACTCGATACCGAAGGCATTGGCCTCGGCGCGTACGGCAAAGGTGAGTTTGCCATCATCCGCGCGCGTGGCGTCGTAGTTGAGCTGCTTGCCTACCAGGGACGCCGCAGGGTTCCCGAGTGTGGTACCCCGGCAGTACGTCAGGATGCGGTCGGTGGTGACCAGCGTGGAGAGGGTGGGGTGTTCCTGGCTGGTCGCGTCGTTGAAGTGGGATACCCACTCGATACGGCCGTCACGGATTCCGCCGATGCGTTCGAAGGCGCTCTTATTGATTCCGGTGACATCGATCAGGCCGATGCTGCCGCCGATCTCGCCCAGAGACGCGGTGTCTCCGGAAAGGTCTACACCGGAGACATAAAAATTGTCTCCCAACCCGGACTGTTTGGCGATGGCTACTGCCCTCCTCGGGACATAGAAAAAGCCCCGAGGAGACGGGGCTCAACGTCGTCTGTACGTGCTACGCGGTTTCGGTCCACACATCGTTGATCACGATCGGAATCCGGATCTGGAACACCCGGTACTCACGGCCGTCCATGTTGAGAACTCCGGCCCGTACGCCGAGCCCCTGACCGTACGCACCGAAGATGTCGATGTGCCGGGCTTCACCGCCCAGGTCGAAGTCCCCGATGTACGCGGTGAACAGAGCGTCCGTGGCTTTGACAAGGTTGGCGTCGATGTCGTCGTACGGCTCCGTCATGGTGGAACCGTAGAGCCGCATCTCCAGCTCCAGCCGGATGGAAGCAGAGTTCAGTCCGGACGACTTGACCGGATCAATGCGCTCCACCCAGACACCAGCAGTCAGACTGTTGGTCCCGGACTGTTTGGACTCGTGTTCCTGGACTGTCTGGAACCATCCGGTGCTCTGTGCGTGGGTGACGATGACGTCCATGATCCCGTCAATGTCGAGTGCCATTCGGCCCCCTCAGATAAGACGGCCGCGTGCACGGTGCTGCCGCAGAATCTTGCGGCCGATGTTGCCGCGCTTGGCCTCCAGGCGCTCTTCCGTGATGGCGAAGTTGTGGTAGCCCGGGAAGATGGTCACCGGAGAGTTCATGGATCCGGTGCCCTCGATCCAGTGGGCGTACGGAATGTGCTTGTGGCTGTGGATCTCCCACCGGTTCCAGGAGAGCTTCTTCGTTCCCACGCCGGACATCAGATGCCCGGTCGGATTCCGCAATGTGGAGTCCAAGTGTTCCTTGACCATGTCTTCGCCTTCGTCAGCGATGGCCTTGGCCACATCGGACTCGTATTCACGGACGTGCCGGTGAATGGCTCCGGATTCAATGGGCCCCCGGATGCGTGACCGAAAGTTGATTTCCCATCCGACAGTGGCCATGGATCCTCCTCACACAGTCCGTGTACGCGCCTTCCGGCCGTACGTCCGGTAGGCCTGATCACGCAGTTCGACGAGTGCTTCCAGAGAGGCCGCGCGCTTCGATGTGCCGCCAAACACGGACGAGGCGGACATGGTGCGAAACCAACCGGTTTGCTCTTGCATCAATTCATGGATGGCTTCAGCGGTTACCAGCTGCCGGATTCCCGGCGGTGCCTTCCATGTGGTCACCGCGACGCCGCTGGAGTGCGTTGCCGCTGTGCTGCCGAGTGCCCCCCGCGTCACGGTCAGTGTGCGTGGTGCGTAGATGTCGGCACTCGTCGTATGAGCAGCGGAGTTCGATCCGTCGAAGGCCCGCTCGATGGTCAGGACGTTGCCTGCGATGTCCGTGACGAGGACACGTTCGGAGTCGATGAGCAGTACCTCGTTGACAGCGAACTGCGTACCGTCCGAGATGGTGAGAGCGGTGTCGCCCTTGGAGTTCGTGAGACCGGCGCCACCCACGTTGATGCCCGTGTCCAGCTGGACCCGGTCGGTGACCAGCATCCGTTCGGACTCGATCTTCAGAATGGAACCGACACCTATCTGGGACGATGCAGCCGCGTTGACATCCACACCGGTCTCCGAGGCGTCCAGTGCCTCGATGGTCAGCCCAGTGCTCACATGGTCGTCGTTGAAGCCCCAGAGGCCGGTCAGGCTGATGTCCTGCTGGTGTGTGGAACCACCGCCGAATGCCGACGAGGTGGAGATGTCGATCTCTACCCGGGTGTACGGCGGGCCGTACTGGTTCGGCTCCAGGTTCAGGTTCGCGACAGGAATGGTCGTACCGCCGGAAGAGGCGGCCGACAGGGAGATCAGGTCATTGCCGTCCAGCCACAGACGCCAGGTAAGTGCGTTCTGGTCGTTGGGCCAGTCATAGAGCTTGGTGGCTGTGCGCGGGTAGAAGATCCGGTGGCAGACGCTCTCGGTATTCCGTGAAGCGGATTCGATCGCCCGGTCGATGTTGACGTTGTTCCGGGCGACCTCGCCCTGGTCAAGGGCACGTTTTACGGTTTCACGAGTGGTGTAGGAAGGTTCAGAGATGGTCATTCGATCGCCTCCCCGTCCCGGTCCGTGAGGGTGCCGCCGTCTTCCTTCTTCTGCGCGAGAAGCGCACGCAGATCAGCGTTCTCCCGCTGTACCAGATACAGGTCGAACAGCAGCTGCTTGAAGTCTTCGAGGCCGAGGTCCATCTATGCGCTCGTTCCGTCTGTGATGATTCCGTACGTGGCGAGTGCGGTCAGCAAAGAAGCCAGAGCGGCATTCCCACCGCGCGACCCGGAAGCGGTCTGTTTGGCCGCCGCCGCCGTACCGAAGAAGCCGATGGTGTTGGCTGCGCCGTCCAGAACGTGCCGCGTTGTAGCGTAGAGGGCGTCCACGAACTCGACTTTGCCTGCCACCTGGATGTTCTGCGCGTCGGCGGAGAACCGGAAGTAACTGCGCTGGGTTCCGTCGAAATTGGTTCCCGACCAGTTGGAGAGAACCAGGTCGGCGCCGGTGGCTTCGAAGTCGAGACCGCCACCGCCACGGCGGAGCCGGTATGCCTTGCCTGTGCCGTTGATCTGGAGGTCGGCGCCAGTGACCGTTACGTTGCCCGAAGCGTTGATGGCTGCAGCAGTGGTGGTTCCTGTGACGGCGAGTGTGGTGCCCACCGTGGCGCTGGTGGTGATGACAGCGGAGTTCAGCGTTGCGGCGCCGGAGGTGGACATTGTGGTAAGCGTCGTCGCGCCCGTCACGCCGAGCGTGCTGCTCAGTGTGGCTGCCCCGGTGACGCCGAGTGTGGTGCTGAACGTTCCGCTGGTGGCGGACAGGGCGCCCGTCAGAGTGGTGGCCCCAGTGACGGCGAGCGTTCCGCCGACAGACACGTTTCCTGTCGTCGTCAGGGACGTCAGGGTGAGTGCGTCGTACAGGGTGACAGCGCCCGTATTGCTGATCTCGAACTTCACCACGTTCGACGCGTTGTACAGCTGCATCAGCGGCCCAGCGGCTCGCGTACGGATGGCGGGAGAGCTGGTGTTGTTCGAGACGACATTCAGCCCGGCGCCGTCACCCGCCGTTGCCGACTGGGTGATCTGCACAGCATGGCACGGTGTGGAGCCGCCCACGGGATTCTGCCGTACGGTGAAAGCGGTCAGACCCGCATCCGTGTTGCGGAGGTCGGTCACCGATTCAATAGCCATGACCGGCCCCTCTCATCAGATAAGACGACGCATACGTGGATAGCGGTAATTGCCCCATTTACAGAACAGGCCACCGTCTGGCGCAGTGTCCAGGGGCTCACCATCAAAGGGGCATGCAAGGGGTGGCTGCGTCTTCTCTTCTTTGACGTAGCCGATCGCTTCAAGGACGATGCTCTGCAGTGTTTCCCAGGCCATAGCCCCTCCAGGGTTACCCGGCTTCCATCAAAGTTGTGGTGACAGAGCCACCACCCGTGATCTCCACGAGGATGTTCGCCCGCCAGTAACGGAAGGCACCACGCTGAGGCGCAAGGTGCTGGTTGAACCCGGTCTGGGGGCTCATGGCTTCCAGCTTCACCCAGTTCGTATTGTCATGGGAAGCCTCAAGCGTGACCACACCGCCGGTGACGGTGCCGTTCACCACCACGACCATGGTTCCCCGGCTGACAGCCGTCGTGAAATCAACAGCTGTCCCTGCACCGACCGCTGTTGCCTCAGTCAGGGAAGCTGTTGCCAGCATGCTCGCCATCAGCCGATCTCCGCCCACGCGATGGAAAGATTCCAGGTGGCGCCCACGCCAATACCGAATTCCGTGCGCAACACAATCCCCGTTCCAGCAGTAACTGAGAATGGGGCAGTCCCCGGGGGGACTGTCACGATGTGCACTGGAGCGGCTTTGTCCGTGATGGGAGCCGGAGAGTTGAAAAACGCCGTCGTCAACGTCACTGTCGGGTTGCCCGTACGGACCTCTGCAGCTGGATCTGGGAACTGCGCCTGCGCCTTGGTCACAACGCTATCGGCCTGAAGCGTCCCGCCTGAAGCCGCCGTAGTGCGCCATCCCCGCATCGAGTCTGTGATCGAAGAAGAGGTCAACAGGGTGGAACTGATGAAGATTCCGCCCAGCAGAAATAACTTACCCGAACCAACTGGGTTGAACAGTGAGATGAAGTTGTACGCAGATGCCTGATTTGTGAGCTTGTCCATGCTGAACACAAAGGACGGCGTGGGCTTGACTGTCACGGGAACACCTGACTGAACGATTTGTTCGGAGTTGCTCCCCAGCCATCGGGACCCATGTGATGGGCGGTGGTTCAGCTGAAGAAATCGCCATTCTCCGTATCCGGAGGGGGAGGATCGCCAAGAAGCCGCTTCTTGCGTTCGACGCGACGCCCCCGGATGCGTGCCTGACGGCGTTCCTTCCGTTCCCGCAAGCGCACCTGACGCCGCTCAGCAGCGGCTTCCTGGCGCCGCCGTCGGCGTTCGGCAGGTGGTACAGGAGGTGCGGTGTTCATGACGACATGAACCCGGCCGAAGTCCACATCGAGAGCCGAATGGTCCTGGCCCAGGAATTCGTGTGCGTAGCGCCCCGGGCCGTGCCCACACAGGGATTCCTCGTCATCGCGATGGTCAATGAGAGACGGCCAGGTGCACCAGGTGGGCCAGCGCTTCACTTTCAGGAAGTACTGGCCGATCCGCTTGTCGTAGTTCGGGTAAGGCTGCTGGTCGCACCAGGGGAGCATGTCCTCGATGGCGTGTGTGGGAATGATGATCCCCACACCCCAGTTGAGAGACCCCATGACGATCCATGACGCCTGTGCTTCCCGTGCCGCAGTGATGGCCCGGATCACCTTCTGCGGCTGAGGGCGGCGCGTCCCGATGTATGGGGAGGCAATCGCGTTCCTGGGGATGTGGTCCAGGGCCTCTTCCAGGGCTGGAATGAGGTCACGCGTAACCACTGCGTCGTCCTGGAGAACCATGTGGTGCGTTGCATCCGGGTCATACGCTTCCCAGGCACGCCGTCCCGTGTCCCACCGGTTTGCTATGCGGTCCCATGTGACCCGGTCCACACCGATTCCGAGGCGCTGAACCAGTTCAGGTATCAGGTGTGCCCGTGAAGAGTGCGCCATGACGGAAACGGAGAGCTTTGCCACGGTCAGCCTCCGTCGTTGCCGTACAGGAAGAACTCTGCGCCGTCCTCGGTGACACCGGGAGCCTTTTCGACGAGCCGCCATGCGGGATAACGCCGGGTGATGTCCGGAGTGAAGTTCCGCCTGCGCACGTGACGGGCTGTCTGGCCACCGTCATAGTCGGTGGCGTAGATCAGCACCATGTGATCAGCTGACCGGAAGAGGTTCTGCAGATAAGCGAAGTAGTCCGCATCGTCCGGGAAGTGGAACAGGACGTCCATGGATAGGGCAAGATCCGCTGTCACCCCTTCTGCCTCTTCGGGCAGGCAGAACAGACGCGAGGGATGCTCACCGCGCACACGATCCAGGACAACCTGTGAAACGTCGATTCCCAGGTAGCCGATGGCATGGGTCATGTGGGTGAGAACCTGACCGTCTCCGCATCCCCAGTCGATGACCGAGCTGATGCCATGACGCTGGATCACGTCATTGACGAAGAGGGCCTTGTCCCGGCCGGTGTCTCCCCGGCTTCCGGCGCCGCTGTCGCCACCCTTCAGATACCGGGAGTCCCAGTATCCCGCCGGAGTGTAGGAGTCGCTCATTTCTTCCTCGCCTGCAGAACAGCCCGGGTGTGCTCCCAGTGATGTACGGCGTACGCATCACCGAAGTCGGTGGGGACGGTGTTCTTCTTGACATCGCTGTAGCTGTACGGGTAAAAGAGGCGCTGCTCGGCAATGAACGCCCTGTGCTTCTTCCAGATGGGCGTCAGATATTGCGGCCCGGTCAGTTTGTTGGGGCGCTTTCCCCGTCCGTCACTAATGCTGTCTGACAGGCCAGACACCAGATCGCACATGACGGGATGCTGTGGCGAAGCGGCCAGATAAGTGTTCCCCACCCAGTTGCTGTCCTCGGCTGCGGCGAAAGTGTCGTGCCCCTGAAGCAAGCTGTCGATGGGGCGAAGACTCGTCGTGTCGCAGTCGACGTACAGTCCGCCGTACCGGCGCAGGATTTCGTACCGTGCGATGTCCGCTTTCAGTTGGCCGATCGCGTCACGCGGAACCAGCGACGGTGCGTGGTCGTACAGATCCCGGTGTTCCAGCCAGACCAGATCCTCATCCGTCCACAGGAAGTGTTCCCACTCCGGATGCTGGTCGTGCCATGTGTCGATGTAGCGGGCCAGGTGTGCGGGAAGAGCCGACCCGATCCAGATGTGGTGGATGATCTTCGGAATCACACCGCACCTTCGTCTGTCACCATACGGGCCAGTGGATGGTCGATGAGTTCTGCGTTCTGCGTGACGCAGTGACCGCCGATGGCTCCCGGAACATGTTTCAGGACGGGCCGCACAAACTGTGGGTATCCCATGACGGAGTATCCATGGTTGTAACTCTCGGCCAGCTGCGTGTACACCACGTCGAAGTCGTACCCATGTTCCGCGCACCAGGAGTGGATCTGCTTCTCCACCTGGATCTGGACGCCGTACTGGATCAGCTCCCAGACTTTTCCGGCCTCGCAGTCCGCAGCGCGCGCGTGGACCGAAGTCGCCACTCCGGCGGCACGGAAGAAATCGGCGGCTTCCTGGGCGCGCTCACCACCGAAGTGTTTGGTGAACCGGAACACCGATTCCGCGAGATGCGGATGGCGTCCCCGGATGGGGGAGTGGACCCATCCGTTCGCATCGCATGTTCCCGGGGCGACAGTGGAGTGCACCACTACCAGGTCAACGCTGTGCTCTGCAATGTAGCCCTCGACCTGGCGGACAAAATTGTCCGACCAGGGAAAGCACACATGCAGGACATCAGCGTCGAGTTCAACGGCCTGGACGTCCCGGATGGCCGTGTCGTGCGTACATGAGAGAACCGCATGCACTGCGGTTCCCACCTCACCGGCACCGACGACCAGATGAGTTTTCTCCACTTTTTTCTCCCCTTGTGCCCAGGTGGAGGGCATAGATGATTACTGGCTTGCGGCGTCCGCTTCACGCAGCCGGGCGATGATCTGCGGACGTGTTCCCCGGGCCCCGAGGCTTCGGGCCGCTACCTCAGAACGGAGGTCCCCGATGGTCATTTCGTCGTAGCGATCGACCGGAACGGTGACGCTGGCCTCTTCAGCGGTCTCCTCCGGCTCCGCGACAGCAACCGCTTCCGGCTCGCTGGTTGGGTGCCCCTGGTCGGCCTCGGCTCCGGCCAGGGGCGGGCTCGCAACGGCGTCCGGGGAGGATTCCGCCTCGCGAGCGTTTGTGGCACCGCCGTGGGCGGTGATTTTCGGCGACATGCTGTCCTCCACAGGGGGCCAGGGAACCTGCACCTGGCTACCGCACGAGGCGCAGAACAGGGACGGAAGGGCGATGAGGCCGGGCAGTGGTCCGCTGAGGCGGATGTTCCACGGGCCACGGCCGCAGTCGCAGGAAACGGAAGCGAAGGCGGGGAGCCGCCGGGACACGGCGACTCCCTCCCTCTCATACTCGGTGCTGCCGCAGTGCGGGCATGCATCAAGGTCGATCGCGTAGCGCGTCGAACAGGCGACGCATGACTGCACAGACATCAGTTCTCCGAGGGTGGTCAGGCGGCGACGACAGCCGCGCCTGTGTCGATGGGCCAGTACGCCAGCGTCCACTTCACCGAACCGGTATTGGACGCCGCGCAGTCCAGGAGGACTTCACCCGGTTTGAGAATGAGCGGCTGGGTCAGCACCTTGTTGCTCGGCAGGAAGTTGAGCGCGTCCTGTAGAGCGGTGGTGGGTGTACCGGTGATGGAGTACATCGTGCCGACCGCGTCCGCCGTGATATCGAGCGTGGCGCACAGATCCTGCGTCGCGCCGGTATCCGTCGGATCGAACGTGAGTTTCGTGGCGTCCGCCTGGGTCTGAATGAGCGTGGTCACTTCGCCGATGATCGACGTGACAAGGACCCGGCCGGTGGAAATGGTGAAAAGAGCTGACGCAGTGCTCTGGGGGAGCGTCGCCGTAGCCCTGTCCACCTTCTGTCCCAGAGACCCGGCGGCCCGGAGAATGACACTCATCTGTGTGGTACTCCCATCCGGGTACGCCAGGAATTACGCAGGTTCGACAAGCAGCCACGCCACAACAGAGGTGTCGCCTGCTGTCCCCGTGACAGAAAAACTTGTGGCAGCCGTACGGGCGGACACCCAGTTGAAACCGGGTACGCCACCAACGGTGTTGGTCGTGAGGAAGATGCGGGAACTGGCCGTCACCGCCGTGGTGCTCACCACCACGGGTGTCGCACCATTGAGTGTGAGCGTGCCCATCTTCGCGTTGGAGCCCTCGGCGACCTTCAGGCCCTGCCCGGCCGTGGATACCGCGATACTGCCCCCGGACACATCCAGGAGATTGCCCGGCGTTGCTGTCCCGATACCGACACGATCTGTGGATGCGTCGACAAACACCAGGTTGACGTTGGTGTCGCCTTCGATGCGGGTGTCCGAGTCGGCGCCGGACTCATTGATCACGGCGCCTTGCGTCACTGTGGCGACGCCGGTGACTTCCAGTGCAGTGCCCGGTGTCGCAGTACCAATACCTACACGGTCGGTGGATGCGTCCACGAACAGCATGTTGGCATTGCCGTTGGACTCCACGCGGAAGTCCACGTCGGCAGATGCCTCGTTGAAGACGGCGCCACCGTTGACGGTGAGATCGCCGGTGATGGTGTAGTTTCCGGTGACGGTCTGGTCTCCGGTCACTGCCACTGCGCCTGTCTGTGTGACAGTGAACTGACTGACACCGGAGGAATCCTGGAGATCCAGGAGGTCACCGGCGCCCTTTACCTGTATAGCTGCGGTATCCGCGTTCTCGGACGTGACCTTGAGGGCAGGACCCGCACCCGTGGTGGCCTGCTGGATCGCCGACAATGCGGCGAGCGAGCCATCCCGGATGCGGGCCTGCGTAGCCCCGAAGGTGACACTGTCCGATGAATTGTCGACGGATGTCATCGGGGCTCCTTGTCAGGCTGTGGTTACTTTGGCGCCTGGATCAAGAGGCTCGTAGGTCAGAGTCCACTTGACCTGGCCAGTATTCGATGCGGCGCAGCTCAGATCGACAGACCCCACAGGCAGGATCAGCTTGTCCAGGGGGAAAAGTGTCACAGCCTCAGCATTGGCAGTCGCACCGAAGATCGTCCCTACCGCCAGATTGGCGATATTCCCGAGGCTCAACAGTGTGACATCTGAACCTGTAGTCGGGTTGGCGAGTACGGTCGACGTGTTTCCTTGGTTCTGGATGGCCGTTGTGACTTCTCCAACAAGACCCGTAAGAAGTACACGGCCACCAGAAACCGTGAAAAGCGATGACTGAGTGGACTGCGGCAGATTCGCCGCAGCCCGTTCAACGGTGTACTCACACATCAGGCGGCAACCACCGACGCACCATCATCCAGTGGGATGTACGTCAGAACCCACTTCGTGGCGCCCGTATTCGTGGCTGACGTCTTCAGCAGAATCGACCCGGCAGGGACCATGAACCCCCGGCCGACCCGCGCGAGCGCGTGTGTCGGAACCTGTGTGCCACCGTCCGACTGGGAACCCAGGAGGTCGGCCTGGACGCCGTTGACTGTGTAGAAGGTGCCGACGGCGTCAGCGTTGATCTCAGTCGCCGCGACGAGGTCAGCCGCAGCACCAGCGCCCGTAGGGTCGATGGTCACGTTGAGGTTGCAGGCCTGAGCCTGAACGACAGTGGTCACCTCACCAATGAAGCTGGTAATGACAACCCGGCCACCGGAGACGGTGAACATCGCCGTGGAAGTGGACGCCGGGAGGGTGAATGCGGCTTTCTCGACCCGTGTGCCCAGGGCCAGGGAGCGCAGCTGGTTGCCAGTAATGATCGTAGACATGAGTCAAGCCCCCAATCAGGCGTTCAGCTGGGCAAGGTTGGTGGGCTTGCGCATGACCATCAGGTCGTGGACGACGTTGAGGATCGCGCAGTACTTCGTGCCGTTGGTGCCCAGGTCGGGGATGTTCAGCGACACCCACTCGAAGCCGTCCGAAAGCTGCTCGGAACGGACCTCGATGACGACCAGGTTCTCCGTGGAAGCGGCACCGATGTTGGTGATTTCGGAGGCCGCCGACTGCGAACCCTCGGTCCAGGTCTCGTCACCGTCCAGAGTGGTTTCACTCTGGTAGTAATACTTGGTGATGATGTCCAGGTCCTGCGACGTACCACCGGTCGCGGCGTCGTGCTCCTGGAGGTCTACATCCAGAATGTCGGTGGAACCGGCGGAGGCCACGACGACGAAACTGACACCGCCCACATCCTTGAGATGCACACGGCTGCCGGTGATCGCAGCGGCAACGGCATCAGCCGGAACAGCCCCGAGCGAAATGTTGAAAAGCCGCCCGAGAGCGGACGCGCCTGTGGTCATGATGACCCGCCTTCATTGATGGCGTGAGTCTTGGCGCAGGGGTGCCAATGCCTGCGTTGCTCATACCTGACGGAGGGGTTGATTGCTCCGCCAGGCGTCCTGCGTTTTTCGGGCATGCAAAAGGACCCCAAGCCATACGGCTGGGGGTCCTTTCAATCGAAGGTGTTACGCCCTCGTGGCCAGAGCCACGAAAGGACTGAGCGTGTTCGAGCCCTGGTTGGGAGTGATGGCCGACTGCAGCCACGGCCGCCCGTCCAGCCTCTCGATGAACCGAATCGCGCTCTGGTCGTTCTGGAAGCGATAATGCGGCGACGTGTCCATCTGAACGGCCTGACGGTCACCGATCAGGTAGTACGACATGTCGATCAGGTTGATATCACCGACCGTGCCCAGCGTCGGGACCTTCTCGGTGAACATCACCGGACGGCCGAGAATGGTCATCGGCGGACCGCCGACACCGTTCTGCAGCCAGATCGCGGAGCCGCCCGTACCGACGGAGAGCGACATGGTCGCCAGCTCCGGGAACGTGTCGATGTTCGCCAGCCACACCGAACTCCCCTGGGAGCTGGGGAGCATACGGGCGTACATCTTGACCAGGTTCTCCCACACAATGGTGGAAGCCGCCTGGCCGGTCTCCTTCGTCACCTGGACGACAGCAGCGCCGTTCTGGAATCCGAGAGGCTCGCCGACACCGGAGCCGGTGATGAACGCGATGTCCTCGAACCAGGCCAGAGCCTCGGGGAAGATTTCGCCGATGAACATCTCCAGGGAGATGATCGAGTCCTGGAACAGCTCGTTCGGGATTTCCGAGTAGGCCGTCAGCTTCTTGGCTTCGAGCTTGACCCGGCCGAACGTCGGGCTGGAGTCCGTGAGGGACGCCGCCTCTTCCGTCCAGTACGCCGTGACGCCGCCGTAGATGTTCGACGCGTTCGACGTCGAATCAATCATTGGGAACGGAACGGTCAGCGTCTCCATCGGGACGACGCGGGCCATCGGGCGGATCATCGCCTTTTCCAGCGCGACGCGGAGAAGCTCGCTGCGGAGATACTCCGGAATCAGGAATCCACCGTCGGCCGGGACGTTCGAGCCGAAGGAGTTCTGGATCTCCTTGATCTTGTGCTGGCTGGCCAGCGCCTCCTTGGTGCGGGCACCGTGCCACACCGCCTGGAGGTAGTCCCGCAGCTGGGGGAACTCGTTGTCCAGCGACGCGCCCGGGGCCTTGGGGTTGTAGTGGTCGGCGATCCGGGTGTACTGGTGCTTCGGGGCCAGGTTCAGGCGCCGGGCATCACCCTTGGCGTCCGTGGAACCCTGCGACTTGGCGAACTCGATGAGGCCCTTCTGGACCTCGGAGGCGATCTGGGCGTCCAGGTCACCCTGCGAAGCCTTGTTGAACTGGTGCGCATAGTCCCGCACGAACTGCTTGGATGTTTCCGCCGACGCGAAGACCGACTTGAGGGTCTCCTTGTCGTTGAACATCTCTTCGAGTTCGGCGTCATTGCGCGGAATGACGGGAGTCGCCATCACCACTCCTCTACGTGGGCGAATACGTCATCCGCGCAGGACGACGTGGGGGAAACAAGAAAGCCGACGAGCTGTTTCCAGTCGTCGGCTTCGTCTGTGGGGGCCTTGGGTGGCGGAGTCTCGTCCGCTGGTGGAGTTTCAGTCGGGGAGTCGTCCGGCTGAACCTCGGCGGCAGGGTCGTCGTGCACGTGGTCTTCCTCGCCGCCCTTGAAGGCATTGAGGTGGGACTGCAGGTGCGCTTCGGCGGCACTGCGCTCCGCATCGCTGAGGCCCTGTGTCTGCGGGAGCCGGGCCAGGGCGTTGCGTACGCCGGAAACGCTCGCGGCGCCGGGCGTGCCGTCTTCGGAGACGAAGTGGTGCGGCAGCTTGCACGCCGACTTGGGGATACCACCGTCTTCTGCGGCGTCCGCGTCCCAGTACGTGTAGACCTTCTTGACCGTCGCCACTGGCACGGGGGAGGGGAGCCGCTTCTCATTGGCTCCGGCGTCCCAGGTGCCGTCCTCCACTGCGGTGGAGTGCTTGGGTGCGATGGCGTCGAAGATGTGGACAACCTCGTCATGTACGGCTTCACGCATCAGGGCCAGCAGCTCGGTGCGCGTCATGTTCGCGATGGCGCTTGGACTGACAACAAGCTCGCCCTCCATGAGGGTGATTCCGTCTGTCATTCCTGCCGTGATGACGGTGCCGCCCGAAGCGAACGGGGACTCAGGCATTGGGTCGGGAGCCTGCTCGCGTCCCGCATAACGGAACATCGACAGGTCCCACGTACGAGCCGTTGACGCGGAGACGTCGGCCGGGTCCTCAGCCTGCTCGCCCTTCTTCGGGCGCATCGGCATCGCCTCGTCGGCGAGCCCGGCAGCAACCGCCTCGTCGGCGGTGAACCAGGTCTCGTCCGCCATGTACTGCTGCCAGTCGGCCAGCGGACGGCCGGTGTGCTGTGCGTACGCCTCGGCGATGTTCCTGGACTGCTTGTCCAGGAGTTCGGCCATCTTGGTCATCTCGGCGGCGTCGCCCTGGCAGACGCCGCTGGCGTTGTGCACCATGATCTGGCTTTGCGGCATCATCACCAGGCGGTCGCCGGACATGGCGATCACCGAGGCGATGGACGCCGCCAGGGAATCCACGTACACGGTGACCGTGGCCGGGTGGGAACGGATCGCGTTGGCAATGGCGATGCCCTCGAAAACGCTGCCGCCAGGCGAATTCAGACGCAGGCTGATCTTCGACGTGGTGATCTGGCCGAGAGCCGTGATGAACTCGTCGGCATACATGCCGAACCATCCACCGATGCTGTCGTATACGAATACGTCCGTACTGTCAGCGTCGTCGGCCGAATTCTCGACACGGAACCAGTCCTTGGCGTTCTGCGGGGGGCTCACCCCCTCAAGCGCCTGAGGTCGGCGGCGCTCAGCCACCAGTTCGATCCAGGGCATCAGGCTGCCTCCTTGGGCGGCTCTTCTTCGGACGGCTTTTTCTCAGCCGGTTTCTCTTCCGCCGGACGTCCGCCCGGAAGCGGTGCCCGTCCAGGGGGAGCCGACAGAGCCGGACGCGGTTCGGGGAGTTCTTCCAGTTCGGGGAGACCGACCACAGAAGCGATCGACTCGGCGTCGTACAGGCCGGTCCCTGCCAGGAACCCTGCGGATTCCGCCTTGTTGCGCAGAACCTCGGCGGCGATCTCGTCGTCTTCGGGAACCGGGTTCAGGAAGTCGAATTCCAGCCCCTGAGCGGACGGCCCGAACATGGGCAGGAAGAACTGGTTGAGTGCGTCCCGGATGCGGCACAGGCGGGGCTTGACGATCCAGCGGGCGAAGAGCACTTCACCGGCGTAGGCGTTGGCCTTGTTGACATCGTCGGTGGCGCCCATCATGGCCTTGGGGAAACCAAAGGATTCCCGGATGGTCTCCCGGGTGGATTCCTTGATCTCCACCAGCTGCATGTCATCGTGGCTGGGGCTGATGGACTGCCACTTCATGCCCGATTCCAGGATGGCGACCCGGTTGACGTTGCTGGTGCCCTGGTGGGTTTCCTTCCAGCGGGACAGCAGCTGGTCGAAGTCCTCGTCCGAGATGTTTTGTTCGGCTTCGATGATGCCGCCGGGGTACGCCCCGTTGCGGAACCAGTTCGACGTGTACTCGGATGCCTGGTTGGTGGCTTCCAGGTCCGTCATGATGGTCTGGACGGGGGACAGACCCCGGTAGATGTCCAGAGGATTCGGCGTCCGGATGAAGATGACCTGATCCACGGAGAGGGGGACCTCTTCACCGTCCGGGGAACGGTAGATCCACCCGGCCAGGAATTCCGTGGGATGCGGAATGGGGAACATCCGGTCAGGACGTACCGGCCACTTCTCGTACGGAACCGTCCCGATCTTCTGGACGACCCAGTACATTTCGCCGGTTGTCTCGGCGTGCTGCTGGGTGACTTCCCGGAACGTGTACCCGGTCATGAACGGGTTCGGCTGGCGCCATACGTCGAGAGCCGGATGCCGGGTCACTTCGACCCGGTCGTCCTGCGTTCCTGTGATGCCCGGGTCGTAGCGACGCCGTCCGTCCCGGGGAATCTTGTACAGACGCCATTCCGCTTCGGCGACCGCCTCGATGATGCGCTGGACGATCGCGTAGAGCGTGCCGTTCTCGGTGAGCGCCCGCATCTGCGCTTCCATGCCGCCCGCTGTGACAGCGGGAGAAGTCGGCATGCGCCAGTGGCTGGAACGCTTCTGTACGTACGGGACGGGAGAATTGTTCTTGATCAAGGAGCCGAGCAGGGTGCGGGCCATGCGGGCTCCTCCTCGGGGCATGGAAATGCCGATGGCCGCCGTCCTCGCAGCGGCCATCGGCAGTCTTGGGTGCTAGCACATGGTGCTAGCTGGTGTCGGCGGTGCCGCCGAAGAAGCGGAACTCCAGGGCGACCAGGCCGACACCGGCGGTGATGACACCCGCCGGTACGTAGATCAGGGCGACGCCCAGCGCGATCAGCGCGATGGCGGCCAGGGACATCAGCCCGGCGGCAAGGGCACTGCCCGCACCAGGGGGCAGTGCGGGCAGCAGGGTGCGGCGGGCGGGAAGCTTGTCACTCATGTCCGAGATCCCCCTGCGACAGTTCGTAGTCCGGGGGGAGGTGGGCTCTGATGAAGTCCGCCGGGAAAGGCTGTGTCTCTCTCGGCACCCAGCCACTGGCATATCCGCAGTTGCACACGAAATTCACCAGCCCCGTGAACCGGCGATGAGGCGCGTGATGATCCCCTGGGTCCACGCACGTTTCAAGCTGGTGATAGGCCTGCGGACTGTGATGCAGCTCGTACGTCTCGTCACTCACTGACGGGCCGCCTGCCGCGCAGGGGGATCAGGATGGGCGGTTCCCAGGCGATCGTCTCGTCCATGCCGTCCAGGGACTCCGTGAGGTGCTGACGGCAGACGGGTGAGATGTTGCCGGTGTCCGGGTGGACCCACAGCGAGACGGCCGGTGCGCCGTCGAAGGCGCACGACTCCTTGCCCTCGGTGTTCTGGATCCGGGATTCCGCCAACGCCCGTACGCGGGCTGTGCGGACGCCCTCGAACACGCGAGCGTGTACGGAGGTGTAGTCGAAGCTCATTGCTCTCCCCGGCTGGCATCTAGTGCATGGGGCTATGCCACAGGGCAGCGGCCGAAGTGCGGCTGCACCTGGATAGCGGACAAATGGCGTGGCTGGTGTGGTCCCTGGCTGAGCGAGGCACACGCGCACCGCACCGGTTGACTGCGGCGCCGTCCTGGCTCACTGGTGGGGGTGCGCGCCGTCGGTCCAGGTTGTTTGAAGCCAAAGGTTTGACGCGGTGGGAAGGAAGACAAACCGGGGCAAAGCCCCGGTACACACCCACCGGCCTTCTTACTAGAAGAGGAACGTGGAGGAAGGTGCCTCTGACCTGCGTTAACGTCCGTTCGCTTACTCATATTTGAGTACGGCCGAACACGCGTTGAGTGTGGCTGGCTGGCCCGTCGATGCACTCGTTGTAGGGTGATCAACACTCAGAAATGAGTACGAGTTCCCCTGTGCGTCAACCTGTGCCATCATTTGTCAACACGAGGTGTACAAATGAATCGACAGCCCCAGCGTGTAGCCGACACGACCACCGGGGAGATCCACCTCGTCCAACGGGAACAGCGCCAACCGTTCCGGTTCGAGAAGGAAGAAGAGACAGGGAAGCGATACATGGTCACCGCAGCCATCGCGGCAGCCGATCTACGGAAGGCCAAGCTCAGCGCTTCGGCCTTCCGTGTCCTGTGGCATCTCATGCTCATCACCGATGCCACGTGCGTGATCTACCAGAACCAGGAAGAGATCGCCGCCGCCACCGAGCTGTCCCAGCAGTCCGTCAGCCGTGCGATCCGCCAGCTCCTGGACAGTGGGCACGTGTACGAGAAGGGCGGCATCCTCCACCTGAGCCCGAAGTCCGTGTACACGGGGACCGGAGCCCAGCACCACGAGGCAGTCGAGCGTATGCCGGACCACCTGCGTGAGGACGCCACCGTGACGCCCCTGTACGCGGTGAAGTGATCAGCGGAGAATTCGGATTCTTGGTGTAGATCCGTTGTAATAGGCCAAAAGTAGGGCATCTCCGTTATCGGGACTGCGGCTGTTCCTCTTGATGATGTCGTCCTTCGACTCCACCTGGATGCGGCCCTGCAGATCCAGGAACCACCGGGGCCACAGCAGCTGAGCACACGTGACGTCGGCGTTCTCCATGGCGGACAGGTCCCACAGGCCCTGCGCCGACATCTCCCGGCCGATCTCCCACCACATCTCGGCACGCAGGTTCTTGAACTTCTTCTTGTCCCGGGGATTCGAGGCCACGTTCACCCCGATGATCCGGGCGTTGTGCTCGTGACGGGAGGCCGCGTTGCGCAGCTCCCCGATCACACCGAAGCCCACACCGATCGAGTCGATCTTCACGGACGTGGCACGGGACTCCCTCAGGGCCCTCAGGACGAGCGGGGCGATCTTCTCCGGTCGGTCGGTCCGGATACGCCACTCACGCCCGGCGACAAGACCCCGCCGCTCGCGAATGACCGTCTCGTCGGACCCGCCGCCGACGTCGACTCCGAGTTCAACAGGCGAAAGATCAGCCGGTGTATATCTCGCTTCCGGGTCGACGCGGCAGGCAGCAACATCGGACGACCTCACCACCGTGTCGGCGGAGTCCACGGAGAACTCGCCCAGGATCTTGGAGTTGTACAGGGCGTTGCCCTCGCCCCACTCCATCTTCTTCTCTTCCGCCCACTCCTTGGAGATGAGCGAGACCGCCACCTTCTCGGGAACCTTCTCCCCGGTGAAGTTCGGCGTGTCGAAGGCGGAGATCCGCAGGGCGTTCCAGCCGGAACCCGGCTGCGACACCTTGTAGAAGTGGGTGTCGGAGTTGTCGGGGTTGCCAATGGCCAGGATGCGGCACCAAGGACCGGTGGTGATGGCCTCCGCGCCGATCCACAGGGAATCAGGGATTCCGCATGCTTCGTCCAGGACCACCAGAACGTACGGCGCGTGGATACCCACGAACGAGGACTCGTCCGCGTCGGCGGGCTTGCGGCCGAAGGCCACCAGCTCCTCGTCGATCAGCCACTCGACCTGGTTGACCCGGCCGGGCAGGCTGTGGGCCTTGTGCATGCGGCGGATGTAGCGCCACAGAATCGCGCGGACCTGCGCCGTGGTCGGGGCCGTCGTCACCACAAAGGCTTCACCCGGCGGATGCGCGTCCAGCCACCACGATACGATCAGCGACGCGACATGCGACTTGCCCGAGGAGTGACAGGACCGTACAGCCGTCTTGCGGTTGTCCCGGACCGACTCCATGATCTCGCGCTGTTTGGACCAGATGGTCTGCCCGAGCCGGTCATGGACCCATGCGGTGGGATCCGCAGCCCACCGGTCCACACGGCCCATCGCCGTCCTGCGGTCCACAGCCGCTTTCAGCTGGTCCCGGACGATCTTCAGACGCTTGGTGTCACCGGTACGGACCAGCTTCTCCACCAGGGCCTGCATCGCCTCGACGTCGAGCGTCTCCGGGGGTGCTGTCATCTGTGCCTCCCCAGGCCTGGTACGTTTGGACCATCCCGCGACTGGTCCTGATCAGCGCTCTGGGCACATGGCCAGGACGCGGGATCCCCCGGGACGGTGAATGGGTACCCCTAGCCCCAGGAAGCCGTCCCGGGGCTCAGTCGTCGCGCAGGCCCTCCAGGGCGGCACGGACCGCGCAGTCTTTCGACTCCAGCAATTTCCTGAGGCAGACCGTCAGCTCCGGGGAGTCCGGCAGCATCTCCAGCAGCACATCCGCCGTGATGGCGAAATGCCGGGACACGGACTGCAGACGTGACGGCAGGTGGGTGTACGCGAAGTAGCTGTGCAGCCGGGCCACTTCAGGGTGGCGATTCGCCGGGTCAGCAGTCATCGTCACTGTCCTGAATGGTCAGCACCAGCATCGTCTTGACCAGATCGAACGCCCGGGACTCCGGGAACCCGGCATCCATGTACGCCCAGTACAGCTCGTGCATCTGGGCGGCGCCTTCGGCCAGCTGGGTCAGCGGCTCGGGAACCTGTGTGTCGTCAGACATCGCTTCCCCCGGATTCCAGTTCACCGCGTGTCTCCGTGGTGACCTCGTTGATCATCGTGATGAGCTGGGCGATCTCGCCGCCGATCTGGTCGGCCTCCACCGAGATGCGGGTGGTGGCGTCCAGGCCCAGCAGCTTCGCCTCGCGCTCCTCGACCTTCAGCAGCCGGTCCAGGGTCTCCAGGACGAACCGGCGGTCCTCCATCGGCGCACCCTCGACGATGATCACGCGGCCCTGCTGCACCATCACGTGCGGGCGGTCCAGGGACTCCCACAGGTGCCGCTTCATCAGACCCAGGGCGTGCAGCTGCTCGTGGCGTTTCTCGTCCACCGTGAACTGGTGAACCTGTGACAGCCCCCGGCGTACGGCCGCCGCCGCGCGCTTCGGGTCGAACTCACCTGTACGGGAGTCGGTCAGGTCCAGGAGTTCGGCGATGTCGTCGAGGTCGTGGCCCATGGCTTTGAGCCGGGCCGCCTCACGGTCGCGCTTGTAGTTGTGGAAAGCGGGGTAGTCCGCCGGTTTCTTCTCGGGGAAGAAGTCGCCGTCGCTCTCGTACGGAGCGGACGCCGGAACGGGGAGATTCATCGGGCCTCCGGCCGAGTGGAGGGCATGCAAAAGCCCGTCCGGCGTGGGGCACGGACGGGCTGGTATGTGGTGGGCAGAACTCTGCCACACCCAAAATTGAATCTTATAATCGGCAAGAAGTCAACTCGCCACCTGGGGAGTTCCGAGGTCAATTTTCAAAAATAAAAAATAATTGGCACCGACAGGCAACGCGCATGAGAAATACGGACACGATAGCCAAATACCCGAACATGCTGTACACATGGACTGCCGGGCACACCACCGTGAAGGAGCACCCATGGCAGCCGTCGACCCCGAAGACATCCTGCTCACCCCCGCCGAAGTCGCCGAGATATTCCGTGTCGACGGCGCCACCATCCGCAAGTGGGCCAACAACGGCACGCTGAAGGTCAGCTACCTGCCCGGCGGGCGTATGCGCCGCTACCACCAGGAGGACGTGTACGCCGTCCTGCGCGGCGAGGGCAGTGAAGCCATGCGCAAGGCGAAGGCCGAAGCCGATGCGGCAGGCGTCATCGGGGCCGACGACTGACGCGCTCGAATGTGTGCACGATGGTGTGCTAATCTTTGCGCATGACAGCGACCCTCCGGGCGACCGTCGGCCTCAGTGCCGACGAAGCCGCCGCACTCGGACATCTCACCGACGCCACCGACCCCCAGGCCATTGCCCTGGACTCCCTCACCGGAATCACCCTGGGCCTGGGGGCCTCCACCGCCCAGCAGGTGCACGCCCTCGTCGTCGCCGGGATCCAGGCCGTCGAGAAGGAAGCCGAGGAGATCGGTTATCGCAGCCTCGCCGAGTTCCTGAAAACCGACGACGAATCGAAGGCGTGGAGGGAATCCCGGCGCGCACGGGCCCTGCGGAGGTTCGCCGCGTGAACTTCCGTCCACAGCGCGGACATCTGTACCGCATGTACGACTCCGTATACGGAACCCTGTTCTGCCTCACCGTCTCCGACTCCCACGCGGAGCTGGGGGACACCTGTATCGCTGTGCGTGCCTCAGGATCCACCGAACGGCGGGATTTCCCCGGCTGGGTACGGTTCGGCGCCGGGGATCCGGTAGCCGGGTATGCCGTCGTCCACGACCTGGACCGAGTCGACTTCGACGAGCTGAAGGAAGACCTCGGTCCCGTCTCCCAGGATACCATGCACAACGTGAACCGTGCGCTCAAACGACTGCTCGGACTGTAGGAATCTGGCACAATGACCAGCGCGGGGGCGGCCTTACCGGTGGGGACCGGGATGCGGGGGCCGCCCCTCGCGCATGCGCGAGACAAGGAGACACCCGTGACATCGGTGCCCGTCACCATCCAGATAGCACCCTTCGCCCACCCCCGCAGCCAGGAGCCACTGCCCACGGGAATCGCCTCCAGGACGGACATTCCCATCGTCGCGCAGATCATGGCCCAGTCGGGCCACTGGGCCGGGAAAGTGCGCGGGGCCATGTACGAGGACTCACCCTACGTTCCCATCGAACCACAGGAGCCCGTATGACCCCCACAAAGCCCGTCTACCACGCCGTCGCCGAGAAGTCCGGAAAGTGGTGGGAGGTGACCGTCACCGGACTGCCCACACGGGAGCCCTGCTGGCACACCCAGGGCAAAGACCTGGACGACGCCCTGTTCATGGCACGTGACGTCATCGCCCTGATGCTGGATGTCGACGAGGACTCCTTCGACGTGGTGATGACCGAGAAGACGGAGTGAGGCATGGCCAACTATGAGAAGCGTTCCTGCGTGAACGGGAAGATCGCCTACGGCCCGGAGGACACCAACGGAACCGGACAGGTGTTCTTCGACGCGGACGAATGCCCCAGGTGGCTGAGCCAGGAGGACGTCGCTGTGCTGATCCTCGCCTTGAGCAAGGCCAGTCGTGACGCCCAGGAGTTCGCGAAGCGGATCAACCATGAGGAATGACGCCCTCAGTCAGGGCACCCTGAGCCAACTGGTACGCGCCACGGTCCTCGCGTCGACCAAGGACCAGGTGTACATCTCCCAGGCCATGGGAATCAGCCAGAAGCACCTGAGCATGATGCTGATCGGGAGGTCCCGGATGTCACTGGACATGGCGGACCGGATTCTCGCCGTGTGCGGGAAGCGGCTGGCACTGCACATCGTGGACGACTGACAAGGACAGATATGACAGTGACGCCGGAGGGCATCATGGACGAAGTGATCAACGGGGCCGGTGGGGTGACGCTGGCCAGCCTGCGCAAGGCGGCGGGGATGACCTGGCTGCAGGTGGCGCAGAAGATGGGCGTGACCAAGGGTCGGGTCGGGCAGATCGAGGCCGACTATCCCAATGTGCACCATCTCATCGCGCAGAGGTACCTGGAAGCGGTGGGGGCTGTGGTGACGGTCCAGGTGGGCGAACTGGTGTTCGATTCCGGGGAACTGGTGGCGGACCGGGCGAGGAAGCCGACCAAGGGACGAGAGTTCACGCCCAGGCGAGCGATTCGACGGACTTCTGACGATATGAGTTAAATGTCGGAATTGTTAGGGTGTGGTGGGAGGGTTGTGGGGTATGGGGGACCGCGCGCCATGGTTGATTGAATTTTCAGGTAACTCTGTGTAATGATCATGTGACTCTGCGTGAGCGCTCATATGAGCATGCCGGCATCTCATTTGAGCGCTCACATGAGCACACCCCTGCTCTTTTGTCGTTTACCCCCAAACGTGAAATTCCACGATGCGGAAGCCCACTTCCGCTCATGCGAGCATGACCCCACTCACACGAGCACGCCCATATGAGTACATCACCCCATCACATGAGCGCACATATGAGCACATGCATGCTCACATGAATGTGATGCACATCACACCCCATGACCCCCCTGGGGGTGGCCCCCACCCCCTTGCGAGGGATAGACTTAAGGCGTAGCGAGGAAGGGGGGCAACCCCCTCCCCCTGCTATGCCTGTCCGTCGTCTCTCGAAAGGATCATGACCATGAACGCACGCACGGTGATGACGCACGCCCCGAGCCAGCCCGCCTACATGGCCACCCTTGCGCCTGCCGGTGCCTCGTGCTGGGTACCCACGTGCCGGACAACCGCCATCCACGTGATGTTGGAGAGCATGTCGGTCGTCCCGGCGGGTGAGGCGCTGTGCGCCTATCACTCCCCGTTCGACCGTGGTTCGGTCCGTGTCGCCCCCGCCCCCGTGGGTGACGCTGAGTGGCTGGCCTCCCCTTCCGTGCTCGCGTCGGGCGTGTCCCTCGGCAAGGCCACCGACCCCGCCATGGTCTACCGGCCGGAGCCCGCCCCGCGTACGGGTGATGTGGTGCTCACCGGTGCGGATGGCTCATGGGTCACGCGCGAGTCTCGCGCCACGGTCGAGTCGTGGCGTGCGGACTCCATCCGCGTCGGCGCCTACGAGATGGCTGCGGCGTGGGGCATGGTCCTGAGGGGGGAGGCCTGATCTACCCCCGGGTGGGGGCTTCGGCCCCCACCCTGTGCCCCAAGGCTTCCCTGGAGTACCGGAAACGGTGCCCTTGGGTGATCTTGAGTCACCTTTGATCTTCGGCCATGCGTCCCCTGGCGCATGCTCGCTCCGACGTCGCGCTTGCGTGGCCACCCCGCCATTCGTGGTTGTGTGGTAGCCCCAGCGTTGATATAGGGCGCCCTTCGGCTCCCTAGGGGATTCCGGTCCCCGGGCAACTGGATATTGCTATCTGCCATACCGAGACCCGTAAGACGCACGTGATCATTCCGTGCGCAGGCAATCCGGCCCACCCCGCCTTAGGGCTGCGTGGTGGGGGCCCTAGTGCTAGACGATTCAGTGCAGCGCATATCACTCTCTCGATGGGGAGTGTGCTGTCGAACACGTGACGCGTGCTAGGCCTGTCAGCCGTACTGATCATGGCGTGCGCCCTCAATGGGTGCGCGTGCTAGGTGCCCATGCTTCCCGCATGGTTGGTTCCGCGTTCGTAGCGCGGCGAGGGGCGGTCCCCCGAGTGACAGCACGCCAGTGGCTTACGCCAATTTCCTCATCTGAGCGGCCCCGTAGCACGGGCCCCGATGGGTAGGACCTCCCCGCGTAGCGGAAGGGGTCATAGGCAGTGTGGTGGGGGTTGTGTGGTGCCCCAGGGTTCGCCCTTGCGTGGCGCCCCGCCCCCGCCCCGTCCGACAACGACAACGACAGGAAATGATCATGACAGTCAAGTGCAAGATCAAAATGACCGACAAGCTGTCCCCCGTTGAGGGCAGCGTCAAGGGTGCCGAAGGCAAGCGCACCGGTACGTGCCCTGAGTGCCTCACTCCGGGCGTGATGCTGTCCATCGTGGGCGAGTTCATCCGGGCGCACGTCGTGACGTCCGTGGAGTCCCCCGAGAACAACCCCCAAGCCCCGACCCTGGTTACCAAGGCCAGCAAGAAAGAGGGCACCGGTCTCTCCGAGCCCATGGTGATGCTCACGGACACCGGTGTGCGCATCGGTGACCCCCGTGAGGCGGAGCAGCGTCGCACGGCGGAGATTGAGGGCGCCACGGGTACCGGTACGGTCAAGGTCCCCCGGAAGGTGCAGGGGACGGGCACGACCAAAAGCGGCGCCCCCCGGATGACCACAAAGCTCACTGAGGTTCCGGCGACTGAAGAGCACGTGCGGGAAGCGCTGGACTACTGGCTCAAGCGGTCCCCCAAGACAGACGCGGGACGCAAGGCACAGAACTCCAACGTGTCCTCTCTGACTCGCAGGCTGGAAGCCATGCGGGCAGGATCGGAGGCACTGTCAGCGGACATGACCGATGCCGCACAGGCTCACCGTGGCCCGACCCTAGTGCGTGGCCGGGACACAGCTCCGCGTCTGCGTGACCCTGAGCTGTCCTGGTCTGAGCCGACGGATCTCCGGTCGAACGGGGAGGTCCGTAAGACGTCCACCCTTGACCTCCCGTTGGGCCGTGAGCGGTTCGACCGGAAGATCACGGACGTCCCGGAGCCCAAGCGGAAGCGGACTCCTGCGGAGCGTCGCCGGTACCGGCGCATGCTCAAGGCTGGCACGGGACGTCAGGGCTAGTCCGAGCAGTGTTCGGAGGGCACGGGGACTCCTGCAAGGGGTTCCCGTGGCTTCCCTAAGGCCGTTCGGGCCGATGGCAAGGGGAGACAGACAGACATGACACAGACAGTGAAGTTCGGCAAGATCCGCGCAGGGAATGACCCGGACCGCAGCAACACTACGGACGGCATCACGTACCGCAACAACATGCCGGGGCACAACCGGCCGTACTGCAAGGGCATTCGCGTCACGCGTGGCGCGTGGCGACGACGTGTGACGCTCTGAGATCCGGTTAGTGCTCGCAGCCCACGGGAGAGATCCCGTGGGTTGCGTGAGGCCAACCGGCCCACGGTCAAGGGGAGAAATCATGCCATGGCAAATGACGCTCAGTCAGACATCCGCCAAGGGTCAGAAGGTGGAGTACTGGCAATGCCCGGGGGGTGGCTACTCGATGGCAGAGTCTCCAGCCCGTGTGAAGGTGTCCGGGCGTGTGGTCGTCAAGGGATGGTCGTGCGACGGGGTGACGTACGGGGAGTACGCGCGCATTGTGCGTGAGGGGTACACCGAGCCCACGCCCGAACCGGAACACACGTGCGGCCCCGGTATCCAGTACGGGTGTGACGTCCCCGACTGTGACGGTGACACGGACTAGGGGGTGACCTGATCTCCGTCCCGCATGTTTCACGTGAAACATGCGGGTGCGGTGTCGGCTCAGTCCAGTAAGGGGAGAGACATGTTCAACGAATCGGACCCGGCAACGTGGAGCATGAGTGCGCTCCCGGACGGGTACCGCGTGCTTCCGTGGGATCACATCACGGGCGAGCACCACCTGCACGCCCCGGACGGGCGGGACTTGTCCGGCGAGCCGTACCCTCACAGCTCGGTTCTGAATGCGGTGATCGTTGCCGCGATGCTCCGATACGCGTACGTCCCGCCCCGGTACACGTGGCAGCGCGACAGTCTGTCAGCCGATCCGTCGTGGCGTGGTTGGGCGAACATGACTCCAATCGTGACGCGCGTGGCTCCAGCCTCCGACCCGTTCTGTCCCGATGACGTGTGGTGGGTAGAGGTCAAGTACAACTCTTGTGGATCACGCGCATCGTTTGGCGTCGACCGCAACCACGTTCCGCAGTGCTACCAGGACTAGGGGAGAGACATGTCCAACGAACTGATCACCACGGAGTACGCGGGCCCCGCGTCGTATCAGGTGGGGCCGCTGCCCTGCCATGACGTGCGCGCATGGTGGACCGTGCGCGATGAGCAGACCATCGGGCGAGTCAAGCTCGCGGCCGGACGTGAGCTGAAGAAGCACGTCAAGGCCGATCATGTGGAGTTCGTGACCATGGACATGGACACGTACAACACGCCGCACATGAACGCCATGGTCACGTTCCGGATGTTCACGAAGGCTCAGTTCGCTGAGCGTGCGCGACTACGTGCCCTGGTTGTGCACTCCTGCAACCTCTGCGGGAGCCCCGACCCGTGCAACTACCTGCGCATGCCGGACAAGCGCATGCAAGGCGTGTGCTACGCCTGTCTGCGCGGGCCCCGGCTGGAAGGTGTGGAGTACAGCACGGTCGCGTGGATCAAAGCGAACGGCAGGCTGCAAGTCTGACCTGTACGGGTCTCGGATCAGTCCAGCGCAAGTGGAAAGGCATGGAAGCTGCATGAGCAGACAGACGGTTAAAACGGCGCGCAACAACATCCGACGCATCGCCTATCAGGTAGGTGCGCACGGGATGCGTCAATGCCGTTTCTCCACGCAAACCGACAAGCACAGTCCGCGCGTGGACCACTACACAGTGCGGGCCGCGTCGGTCGGTCGGGTGTTCGTCCCGTGGAAGCACCCGCTGTACTGGACGCCGAATGGGGAGTGGATCTCCGACGAAGCATGGATGGAAGGCTGATCCTGTACGGGTCTCGGCCCCGCGTCTCGCACGTGGGGCCGGATGTCCGCACAGAACAGGAGCATGACATGACCGGACAGACAGAGTACGCGGTCTACGTCCCCTACAGCCGTCGACTCCTGACGGACGTGAGTCCGCAGAAGACACCGGAACGGTTCACCGACAAGGACATCATGCGTGAGGTGAAGATGCTCATCCGCATGAACACCCGGCACGGTTCTCACGTGCTGCGCACGGTGGCCTACACGCGGCTCATGCAGTTCATCGAGACACGTAAGACCAGCGGGCAGGCTGCGGCCGTCGACGAGTACACCAGGGAGAACTGACCATGACTGAGTACACACTGCACAACGACCTGTTCGCCCGGCACGTCGTGCACCCTGGAGACCCGCTCGCCGAGGGCATGCCGTACGACTGGTACGACTCGGTTCGGACTAAGTTCGAGTCGGTCGCCGCCGCGATCATGCATCAGTGGTCGCTCGAATCCTTCCAGGATGAGAGCTCCGGCGACGCGCAGTACGGCAACGGCTGGCATGCCCTGTTCCGCGATGAGCGGGCCGTTCTGCACACCGACAACTCCGGGTTCGTGTCCGCGTGGCGCCTTGAGGACGGCACGGACATCGACGTCCAGTGGGCGGAGATCGAGAAGGGCGCTGTGTACGAGAGCGACGGTTTTGACGACGACGACGACACGAAAGGCTGACTGTGTATCAGATGGCGAGCGAGATCGAATGGACGCACGCATGGCAGCGCATTGAAGATGCGATGCTCCAGCGCAAGCCCATTGAGGTCTCGTTCTTCAAGGAGCGTAAAGACGCGTTCGGGAACCCGGTCCTGTTCAAGGACGGCTCGCCCATGTACGTACGGGTGACGCGTGTGGTCGAACCGTTCGACCTGCAATTCTCCCTCGCGAACAACCCGTACGTGACGGTGGTCGACCGTTCCCCGAATGATGCGGAGCGTCCGGCCACGCGCCGTATCCGGCTGGACCGGATCGCGGTGTGGTGCAGCAAGGGCAAGCGTCGGATGCGTCTCCGGGTCCGGGCGTCCGACCGGTACCTGTGTCCGTCGCCGCTCGATGAGCTGGCCACTGTCTGACCCAGCGTCAGAGATTGTTTCACGTGAAACACGACAACGAGAGAAAGAAGCACACCCATGCGTAAGATCATCGCCGCCATCGGCGCCGCCCTCACGGCCGTCGCCTTCCTGCACGCGGCGGGCAACGCGACCGCCGCACCCAAGGCAGACTGCGACCGGGTGGCCGCCGCCGACCACAGGCTGTGTCTGTCCGTGCGGGCGCAGCACTCCTACGGCGCCTACTACGGCGACAACGCCGCGTACTGGTCGACCGACAACGGCAAGGTCCGTGTGCACGAACTGACGCACAGCGGACTGACCAAGGCGGAGATGCACGCCGGTCTCGTCGGGTACGCGCGTGAGTACCGCGAGTACGTTACGGCCGTCACGGTGAACATGGATGCCATGGTCAAGAAGTGCGGCAACACCGACGGGCAGTGGGTCGTCAGCTACCGCGATGAAGACGGCCGCCCCGGTGGAACCAAGCTGACGTACAAGCGAATCGTCTGCGCCTGACCGTCCGGCTTCGGGGCGCCTCACGCTGTAGCGTGGGGCGTCCCCGTGGACGGATGACCAGGAGGTAGCACCGTGACGTATCCCTACTACGTGTGGACCGAGAATAACGACCCGGCATGGGTCGACCGGTACGACGGACCGGACATGATGCTTGTGCCCGGCCTGCCGCTGGTCACGGCGCGGGCCATGTGCATGCGTCTGAGGCTGGTCTCGCCGGACATGAAACTCTGGATCACGGACGCACGCGGGAACACCGTGGACACGTTCGAGACGCGGGGGCCGCTGGTGTCGTCGGCGCAGGAAAACAAGCAGGGCTGATTGTTTCACGTGAAACATCGACGAGAGGACAACGACATGAGCGACCTGGACATTGTGGAGATCCCCGCAGACGTCAAGGACAACAGCCCCCACTCCATCCGCATCCAGTGGCGCAGCGTGCGGGACGCCTGGCCCGATGAGATCGATTCGGGCAAGCGGTCCCTGTCCACGTTCGGCTACACCCTGTACGAGTGGGATGACGTCGACGCGGACGGCATCCGTGTCACGATGCACCGGTTCGTGAGCCAGACAGGGGACACGGTCGACCTGTTCGCCACGTACTACTACACGCGCGTCGCCTGCGCCGATTGCCGTCACTCGTACGCGGAGTACTACCAGCGAATCACCACGGATACGGATACGTCGGAAGCCGTCCCGCGCTGTGGTACTCACGCGGATATGTTCCGGCGCAGCCTCCGGGGCGTCTTCGGGGTCACCCTGCACGAGTCGGAGTACCTGCGTATCGGCCAGCATGACTGAGTGCCAGCATCCGCAGTGGCTACCGGAGCCGAACGGTGACCGGCCGGTCATCTGGTACAAATGCGGAAACTGCGAGGCACTGCGCCCCGCATGAACGAGAGGCCAACATGGCACAGAACGACAACCCCCCGCCGCCCCGTCTCGTCCCCCTTTCGGAGATCCGGCCGCAGGAGTGGAAGCGGTCGGCTGACCGTTCGCTGTCAGCCAAGCGTGATGAGCGCCCGCCCGTCACGTTCGACTCTGCCCTCTGAGCACGTCGGCTGAAGCCGGGCGCATCCGTCCTCCCCTTCGGGTGCGCCCCCTTGAACTGACGGAGCTGACAAAGCGTCAGTGATTGTTTCACGTGAAACGGAGAACGTCATGCCGAACTGGATCATCGAAGGCAAGTACAGCGACGCCCACGGTTGGGAAGAGCTGGAGTTCGTCACCGAAGAGGACGGCGGGGAAGCGGAGGCCGCACGCCTACTCGGTGAGTACCGGATCGCGGCGCCCTACGCGCCGCACCGGATGCTCCCCACCGACCGGGCCGAGTGATGGCCTGCCCACGCTGCGGCTCACCCCGCACCACACCGTTCCGGCACCACCCGCCGCCGACCGATGGCAAAGCGCACGCCGCCTTGGTCAAGGCCGGACACGACCACTGGAATCACTGCGCGGTCATGGGCACGCTGTGCCTGCGGTGCCGCATCGTCACCGTCCGTACGGCGTGAAACAAGCTCACGTGATTGTTTCACGTGAAACATCGAGAGAGGCAGACATGAAAGCCACTGGACTGACCGAACGCTCGCTCATCGACCCGGGCATGCCCGTACGGCCCTGCGACCCCGCACATATGGACGCATCCGCATGCACCGGCATGCTCTCGGCACTGCACCACCAGGGCTTTCACACCTACCCGACAACGGACAACCCGTACGGGTGGTGGTTGGAAGTGTGGTGGTTGACCGACGTCCGCACGGGTGCCGTCCACTACGTCTACGAGGACACACGCGGCCTCAACCGCCCCGGACCCCGCTTCAGGTGAAACATCGAGACAAGGGGAACACATGAAACTGGTCTACTCCCACGGCGACGACGTACAGCCGGGAGATCATATCTCCAACGGATACATGGGCACGTTCGTGACCGTGGTCCGCATCGCCACCCCGCCATGGGAGGACGAAGAGGACTACTCGGACGGCACGGTCCTGATCCGCGAGTCATGGGGCGCCGAGGACACCGTCCCGGTCGGGAAGCTGCGCCCCTGCATGTCCATCCGGCTGGAGCCGGGCGACGAAGGGTACTAGGAGGAACGCATGGGCAACGCAATCGCCTACGGGGCGCCGCCCGTCGAGGGGCCGTTCACCGTGGTGTATGAGTTCATCGACGCCACGCCCGGCACCACGTGGCAACCGCGCACTGTGGAATTCGCCACCGAGGACGACGCGGTGAGCGCCTGGGGGGTATACCGGCTGTACGTGAACACGCGGCCGGTGTCCATCACCCCGGAGCCGAACTGGGCACGGTACAGCTACGACGGGCACACCCCGCTCACCAAAGGCAATGTTTCACGTGAAACAATCAAGGAGGCTTGATATGGCCGAAGACATGACGCCGTACGCCGGTTCGGATCTCCCCGACGCCGAACGTGATCGGCTGGACCGCCTCTTCCCCGGCTCCTGGTGCTCTGCCAAGCAGGGCAGGGAGACGGACGTGATCTACGCGTTCCAGAAGGTCAAAGAGCGCTACGCGGATCTCATCACCGCCGACTTTGGCCCGAAGCTGATCCGCGACTGGGAAAAGCCGTTCGATGCCCCGCGACCGCGTGTGGAGTGGGCCATCGTCTGGGAGGAAGGCCCGGATGACTGGGCGATCACCACCAGTCAAGCCGACGTCTTCGACCGGTCCCGCGTGTTCGCGGAGGCAGTGACCGGGTACACGCTGGGACTGTACGGCCCCTGACATGCGCTGCACACGCGGCTGCACCCGGACCGATGCGGTCCGGGTGTGGTGGTTTCA